>Ga0105044_10015111_pt1 | contig 10436 bp, 7 predicted proteins | sample MAT01_FD_78092 | JGI IMG/M metagenome (GOLD analysis project Ga0105044, IMG submission 78092) | Freshwater microbial communities from Lake Fryxell liftoff mats and glacier meltwater in Antarctica - MAT-01 | ecosystem: Environmental > Aquatic > Freshwater > Ice > Liftoff microbial mat | place...
ATTTGATTGTGCTGACCAGTTATGGAGACGGAGCGTACCAACGCCTAGAATTTCTCAACTTAAATGCGGCGATCGCCCTAATGAAAATGATCTACTCTGCTCGCAACCATCAAGTCTGGCTAATTCCAGTATCTGGGTTCCGCAGTTTTGATCAACAGAAAAAACTATTTGATGACCAAGTGCAACGACGTGGATCAACAGAGGCGGCTGCCAAAATTAGTGCGCCTCCTGGTTATAGCGAACACCATACAGGCTATGCCGTTGATTTGGCGGATGGTCATGCGGTTAACCAAGACCTCTCGCTAAAATTTATAGAAACAGACACATATCGATGGTTACAGCAAAATGCTGCCCGATTTGGATTTGAGCAATCTTTTCCAGCCAAAAACTCTCAAGGCGTTAGCTTTGAGCCTTGGCACTGGCGTTTTGTCGGTACACCCCAAGCGAACCAGGTATTTACTAAAGCTAGAAAAGCAGGATAGATTAAGCTCCATTAAATCCATATTACACAATAATGAATTTTTATGAGAAAACTCAGACAAAAATTAGCAAAACCACTTTTATTCGCAACTTATGGCGCAATTGGCTGTTTTCTGGCAGCTAGCCTGTTGGGTGAAGCATGGCTATCTCTGACTCGTCTGCCGCCTTCTGTACCCTCTACAACACATGCGATCGTCCTGCTGATAGATTCGTCTAACAGTATGGATGGCAATAAACTGAGTGAGGTAAAAACAGCAGCTAGTGGCTTTGTGCAACGTCAAGATTTATCCCAAAATCAGATTGCATTAATCAGCTTTGGTGGCGGAGCGCAAGTAATTGCCCCGCTGACTGCCAATGCTAATCCACTCCAGCAAGGCATTTCTGGGCTACAGGCATCCGGTGGGACTCCCATGACTGGGGGAATTCAAGCTGCCAGTCAGGTTCTCCAAATACGACCCTGAAGCGAAACATTTTGTTGTTTACAGATGGGCAGCCCGACGACCAACTCACCGCATCGCTCGCCGCCGCCGCCGCCCGAAGTCAGAACATCAACATTGTTGCTGTTGCTACGGGCGGTGCGGATGTGGACTATTTGGCACAGATAACAGGCGATCGCGCCTTAGTCTTACCCGCAAAGTCTGGCAATTTTGATCAGGCATTTCAAAAAGCAGAAAAAGCAATCTTCGATCGTCAATTAGTAGAATCTCAAGGGTCTGGGGCATATGGTTTAGGGCTTTCAGTATTGCGCATTGGTGTTTGGGCCGGACTCATGACACTGGGGCTTGCCATTGCGCTTGTCATTGGACAAAACCGGTACTTAAAACGCCGCTGGCTGACTTGGCAAGAAGGCATTGCCAGCATCATTTTGGGCTTACTGACAGGATTAGCTGCGGGAGCAATTGGACAAATTTTATTTGTACCTGTGGCAACGATCCCGGTTTTGGAAAGCGCTGGTAGGGTGACAGGGTGGATCATACTAGGTGGCTTAACAGGGCTAGGAATGTCTCTGTTTGTACCCAATCTCAAGCCTCGACGAGCACTGATAGGTGGGGCTTTAGGTGGATTATTGGGAGCCGCTGGGTTCTTGGGGTCTGCTGCAGTCTTTGGCGATGTTGTCGGTCGTTTAAGTGGCGCAGCAATCTTGGGATTCTTCATCGGGTTAATGATTGCCTTGATTGAACAGTTGAGCCGTAACGCTTGGTGGTTGACGGTTCATTGGAGCGACAGCGTAGAACAAACCAAAGTCGCCTTGGGAAATACTCCTATCATTCTCGGTAGTTCGGAGGCTGCCCATGTCTATCTACCTCGCAGTCAAGGTTTTACACCCACAACCGCTAGGATTTTTACAGAAGGGGATCGAGTAATTTTAGAATTTGATCCAAATTACGGAAAACAAAGAAATATGAAAGCTTTGCGGCAGGACTTAGAAAACGGCGCTGTAAGGAAGCTGGGAAACGTTAAGCTAGAAATTCAGACTGTAACAGACATACCCCAGGGCAACCACAAACAGTCGAAATAGATGATATGAGCGCTCAATCTTGAAGAGATCAAAGAATTTGATTTTTAAAGATTTAACACTTGCAATTCCGAAGAATCTTTAAAATTTCTTAGAAAAACTCAGTTTTAGTTGAGAATACATGGCTAAGTACTCATTTCAAATCAGTCTAGAAGGAACAGTAAGCTCTGCTCCTTATAATTATGTGCATGATTTAACTCCCTATCAAGAGGATCATCCCGAAACCGTTTTTACCCCGGAAGTTCGAGAACAAATGCGCCAGCATCTCCAACAAAAAACTGCATATCGCCTTAGCCCTGTTAACTTGCAACGCATCGTTGATGCTTGGATTGCTGATATTCGAGAAGGCTACCGCAACACTGTCTTGACCCTTAACTTGCCCCTGCTAATCAATGATCAAATTAACCAATTGAATGAACCTGGAAATCAAACTGTGCCAAACTTAGCGAAACCAGATTTATTAGAGGTTGAACCCCAAGGAGGTCAGCTTCCCCCCCTCACCTTCTCTTAAAATTTTCCAATGACCTTGTAAGAAAGCTGTTCCATAAACTAGGGAGTTGACTAAGAGCGATGTTAAACGTCACCATTACACCGCATCGGGAATTTTTACCCGCAGACTCGCCAGAGCAAAAGCTGTTTATCATGCTGAAGCTTCGTCCGACCCAAGAAGTTTCTAGCTCGCGTCCTCCTACAACCTTTGCCTTTGTGATTGATACCAGCGGTTCGATGTATGAAATCGTCGTTGGGCAGTTTGAACGTACTGGGAATAAGTACACTCAGGACGGCAAAGAATATGAACAGGTTAAAGGGGGACAATCAAAAATTGACATTGTGATTCAATCTTTGCTGCGATTGGTTGGCTCTGGTAAATTAAATGAAAACGATCGCATTGCCCTAGTTCAGTTTGCCGACAAGGCTTCAACTCTAATTGGTTTAACCCCTGCTACACAAGTCAATCAGTTGGAGGCAGCGATCGCTAAACTCCATGATTTTTCGGGTGGAACAAACATGGGTCTAGGGATGAACCAGGCACTTAAAGTCTTATCTGGACAAAACATGTCTAGTCGTCGGGCGCTGATTTTTACTGATGGCGAAACCTTTGACGAAGAGGAATGTCGCGAACTAGCGGAACAGTTTGGAAAGAATAATATTTCGATCACGGCTCTGGGCGTGGGAGATTATAAAGAAGATCTCCTACTTTACCTTAGCGACGCAACAGCAGGACGCTGCTACCACGTAGATCCCGAAAATCCCAATGCGGTTTCAATTGAGAACCTACCGGACGTGATTTTAAAGGAATACGGGAGGGCACAGCAAGAGGTCATTACTAACCTAGCGCTGACCGTAAAGACCGTAAAAGGAGTAACGCTCAGCCGTATCATGCGTGCTTACCCAGAGCAAGCAGAATTCTCCTTAAATCAGGAACCTTATCCAATGGGTAATATTGAAGCGAACGATGAAACAGTCTTTATTCTAGAATTCAACGTTGAAAGCCGTCCAGCAACGCGCGCGCGTATTGCTCAACTAGGATTGACCTACGATGTGCCTGGGCAAAATCGACGAGGTGAGCTGCAACCTCAGAATCTGATTGTAGAATTTGTCTCTGGTCAAGGTGGCGCTGCTCAAGTTGATCAAGAAGTGATGGATTATGTGCAGCAATGTAATATTGTTCAGCTTGTTAACCAGGCAACTCGACTTGCTGAGCAAGATCCGCAGCGTTCTGAAGAGCTGTTAGAAACGGCACGTCGGATGACCGTTCGCATTGGTAATGACGAGCTTGCAGCTTCTCTGAATGGTGCCCAAGAAGAACTTCGCAAAACTCGTAAAATATCGGCTGGAACGCGTAAAACGGTCAAAATGGGTGCTAAAGGGAAAACCGTGAAAATGTCAGGAGATATTAACGAGGAGTTCTCTGAAGAACAAATTCGTAAAATCTCAGGCACTTGATAATATTCAAAGTTCAGACCCGTTCTATCGCTCAACCCTAACGTTTCCATCTTTCTCAATACCTCGATCGATTGCACTTTCAAGTTCAGACTTTATCAAAACAAGTTCAAACTTTATCAAGGATTATTCTCAATGATGGCAACTTCACTGATCTGTACTGCCTGTGGCTACGATAAGAATCCTACTGATTCCCAATTCTGCGATGCTTGTGGCTCTGAATTACCGCAGCAGACTGTCTCGGTTACTCCTGAGTATTCTCCGATTATTGAGCCTTCTGTAGAGCCAGAGGTGATGCAAGCGCCCCCTCCGCTTCCAGTGCTCCCTCCTCCCGATCCTTTTTCCCAAAATACAGCGACCACAACAGCTCGCCTCATTGCACGACAGCCCAATGCTCCAGCCACAGAGTTTCCGATCGATGGTGGAACCACCACAATGATTGGCATCTTTGATCCAGATATGGGACCTGTGGAAATGGATCTACGCGATTTTCAGGGAGGTGATACTGTTTCCCGTAACCATGCGGAGATTTACCAAGAAAGTGGAGTTTGGAAAGTCAAAGATTTGGGTTCAACGAATGGCACTTTTATTAAGCCTGCGGGTCAATCTCGCTATGGTGCTAGAATCACAATGCCACAATCTTTGAACTCAGGGGATGAAGTGGCATTTGCCCAGGTTCGTTTTCTCTTTCAAAGTCCTTAGGCGATCGCCACTTCAACTTTTAACTCGTTAACACTAGGCAGGTTATTGCCATCATGATGTCTCCACTGTCCTCCTCTACCGGGATAAACCAAGAGTTAGTGATTGAAAAGAACGCTTGCTTCCAAATTGGGCGTTGGCAAGTGGAAGTTCTGTCTTATCTAGGGCTGTTGACATTTGAAGAGATTCACTACTTCAAAGTTAAGATTCAAGATCTAGAACAAGATGAATCGGTTTCAGAAGGGCTGTTGCGTGTAGGCGCAGTGGATGGCGGACTGGGTCGAGAACTCAAGCTGCGGCAAGCTCTTCAAGAGGCAAAAATTGCCATGATGGCAGGCTTGCTGGGGCAAACAGTTGAAGCAGTCAAAATTAACCTCGGTTCACCGACATCTCATCAAGTTTCCTCAGAATTGGTTGGTGAGGCATTGATCAATGAAGTTGATCCTACTTCTAACCCGATCACTGAGAGCAACAATGAAGATGGCTTTGATCACCCGATCGCTGAGAGCAACAATGAGGATAGATTGGATCAATTATCAGATTCTGAGATTGCTAGTTACACCGAGGTTAGTCTAGCTGATTCGCCTGAAGAGAATGATTATCTCCCAGAAGAATATCATCCCTCCAAGCAAGCGATCGCTGATTCGACAGAACGAAAGCTAATGCTTTTGACTCGATTTTGTGACGAATCAGAAACACTCAAAGCTCACCTTATTCCCTCTTCTCAATCAGGCGCAGCGGTCGATTTAGAAAAATCCTTGCTGCTGTCAGGGCAAATTTGTCAATTCTTTCAATATGTCCATCAGCAAGGCTGGTGTTTTATTCATCTGCTGCCAGAGACGATTGAGATAGATACACCAGTGGTACAGTTTTATGACTTGACCAGTGCTTACCCTGTGGGCGATCTGCTGTCAACAGGATTAGAGGGCGTCTTTTGCGCTCCAGAACTGGCAGGCAAGCGTCCTGTCAATGAGCTGATGAGTAGTTACACCATTGGAGTACTTCTGTATCAATTGCTGTATCAGCAGCCTATTCCCGTTGGACAGACGCAGCCAGGTTTACGCCCTATGCCACTCATTCACCAACTGCTCAAAATTTGTCTTTCCGCTCTACCAGAAGAACGCTTTAGTCTGGAACAGTTGCGGGATCGCCTTCTCAGCGCTCGCAAGCTCGCTAGTGTCTCTAAAATTCAATGGCAGGTCGCCAGTCGTTCCACCGTTGGACTCTCGATCGATCGCCTGCACAATGAAGACAATTACGGCATTTGCCAGCATCAGCTAAGTAATGCCGAGCCGTTGATCCTGGCAATTGTCGCAGACGGTATGGGAGGCATGGCACAAGGTGAAGTCGCTAGCGAACAGGCAGTTCAAACTGTCTTAGCCGCAGAACTTCCGAGCCAGTTTGATCCGCAAGGCTGTGTCAGTTGGCTAGAGTCGGTGTTTCAACAAGCCAATGAAGCGATCGCACAAGCTGTACGAGATGGCGGAACAACCTTGAGCTTGGTCTTGGGAATCGCTCAAGATTTGATGATTGCCCATGTGGGGGATAGTCGCATCTACTTACTTCGACAAGACGAGATTTATCAACTCAGTGAGGATCACTCTCTAGTAGCAACCCTGGTTAACAGTGGTCAAATTACAATCGAAGAAAGTTTGGAACATCCCGATCGCAATATTTTAACCAAGTCTTTAGGATCGAAACCAAGACTGAGTGGTGGTTACGTCCAGACTCATAACAGTTGGAATCAAGAGTTATCTACACCCCTTGAGAATGGCGACATTGTTCTGCTTTGCTCTGACGGTGTTTGGGATCTGATCTCAAATCCTGAGTTAGTCCGGATTTTTACTCACCATTCTCTACAAGAAGCAGTCGATCAAACCATCGATCAGGTGCTTGACGCTGGCGCTCCCGACAACGCAACCCTGGTAGCCCTAAAGTTTAGAGTCTATCCGCAAACTCTAGAGGAGGGGGAGAATGTCACCTTTTTAATGGAAAAATCACGCACATCGATTAGGGGATAGGTTTTAGTCATGTCGATTACCTGCCCTGCCTGTCTCACTGAAAATCCTGATGGCACTTTCACCTGTGTTGCCTGTGGTTACAGTCCTCTTACGCCTAGCTCGACAGGAAATTCGGCTTATCATTTGTCAATCGGCTCCATGCTCAAGCAGGGGAAATATCGCATTGAGCAGATTTTAGGTGAAGGTGGTTTTGGCATCACTTACAAAGCAACGAATCTCCATCAAAACTCACTCACAGTTGCCATCAAAGAGTTATGGCCCGAAAAAGCTGCAAGAAATAATCAAAATATTATCAGTTGGCCTGGTTCAATTACACCCCAGGGACGACTGCAACAAATTAAAAAGTTTCAATTGGAATCTCAATATCTTTCCAGTTGTGTTCATCCTCATATCATTCAGGTGTATGACTGGTTTGAAGAGAACAATACAGCTTATCTGGTGATGGAGTATGTTGCTGGCAAGTCGTTGTATCAAATTTTTCGAGATGAAGGAAAACTGACTGAACAACGAACTAAACGCTACTTTCTTCAAATTGGAGAGGCGCTGAAAGTGGTTCACGTCAAGTTTCTCCACCGAGACATTAAGCCAGATAATATTCTCGTGGATGGTAGCGATCGCGCGGTTCTGATCGATTTTGGCGCAACTAAAGAATTTATTGCTGGACTCACTCAGGAAATGAGCCGCACCTTATCACCTGGATATGCACCTTTAGAACAATACAGCTACCGGAGTAAACGCTATCCTGCCACAGATATTTACGCTCTCTGTGCCTCAATGTATGAACTTCTGACTGGGCAAGTTCCCACACCCGCAACCGATCGGGCGAATCAAGATCCGTTAATCCCGCCCCGACAATTGCGTTCTGATCTCAGTGCCCATATGGAGCGAGTCCTTTTGACAGGACTGAATATGCGAGTTGAAGATCGCTTTCAAACTGTAGATGAACTCCTTGATGCACTGGATGGTAAATTCGTTTCTCCGCAACTCAAGCGAGCCCGAGAATTAGTTGAACAAAGCAAACTTCCGGAAGCCGTCAAAGTCTATGAAACCTGCGTTGATGTTGAAGGTAACACTGAAGCGGCGATCGAACTAGCTTTAGTGCAGCTTTATCTGAGCGATACCCACGCAGAACAAGCGGCTCACCAAGCGATTCAACTGAAGCCTAGTGATGGTCGAGGATACGGAGTTTTAGGTTTGTTGGATTGTCGGCGATCGCGGTGGGCAGATGCAACTCAACACTTATCGCAAGCCGCCCATTTGGCTTCTAGCGAAGCTTGGATACAGGCGAACTTGGCGTGGGCGTTGGGGAAATCTGAACGATGGCAGGAGGCAAAACTTGCGGCAGAAACGGCAATACAACTGGATGCCAATTGCACATTTGCCCAAGGAGTCAAAGCTTGGATTTCTAGTAATTTACAGGACTGGAAGGAAGCCATTCGGTCGGCAAAACCCGCCATCTTTCAATCTAAAAAGATGGTTTCTCGGGAGTCGCAAGAACTTCGACGATGGGTTTATCCACATCTATTAATGGCTTTAGATCGGGCGATTTTGACTCAAGGTTCACAGGATGTAGAGCGTTGTCTTCAAGAGTTTATGGGGCAGTTTCCTGATAGTGCTTTTGCGTGGGGTTTCAAGGGCTGGCAAGCGGCTTCTCAAGGAGAGTGGGCAGCCGCACAAACAAGTTTCCAACAGGCAAGCCGTCAGCCGCAAGTGCCAGACTGGATCTGGCGTAACTTAGGGGTGATCTACGAGCAAGCTCAAAATATTCCAGAAGCCATCCAAGTTTACCAAGCCTGTAGGCAACAGCTTCCTAAAAGTTTTTTTGCCCACTTTCGCTTAGGAACGCTGCTTGCGCAACAGGGACAATGGACTCAGGCGATCGCTCTATTAGAACAAGCGATTGAGCTAGATCCAAACTCTGCGCCAGCCCACCACAATCTGGCTTGGGCGCTCTTTCAGCTTAAAGATGAAGATGGACAAGTACAGGACACGCACAAACTGTTTCTCACTTATCGACGAGCGATTGAATTGTATGAGCAACAGCGTGAAGTGGCGATCGGGCAGACGATTCGTCAGCGGTTTCAAGTGGCAGGGGTTAGTCTGGATTAAGTCATCTGCTGCTAGGGCACGTCTTCAGATCATTAGCTTTGTCAGGGTTAGTAGAGAAATATTCTTTGAGGCGATCGCAACTTCTTTCCAATAATCCATCTAAAGTAATCGGGTTTACTTGCAATTGATTTTCCTTATTTGCAAAAATTACCCATTTCCCATCTGGACTGAATTCAAAATGTCCCTCCTTAGCCCCCTCAAATTCAAAAACCAATCGTTTTCTCAGATCCCAGAGTTCAATTTTGCCATCAATCTGGGTCACTGCAATCAACTGACCATCTGGACTGAATTTTACATCGGTTGGCTCTTGTCCAACATTGACTGACCATTCAAGAATGTCTGGCTCTGAATTCTGTACAGTTTGAGGCTGCCCAGAAGACCTCGACGTTTCCAAGATAGAGACTTCTTCGGAGTCCTTTACTTCTGGTTTTCTGAGTTTGTAGAGTCGGAGAGTTTTATCAGTTTCTCCAACTGTAACTATATGCTCTTTATCAGAGCTGAAACTAATCCAAGCTCTGCCTGTATGCTCTTGTAGCTTTACTGTTGGGAGGTATTGCTAGATGGTTTTTTCCGAGAGTAACCATAGAAAAACCCCACCGTTTTTACCTGCCATACCAACATACTTTCCATTTTGGCTAAAGCCAGCGCTATTTACGCCGCCTAAACTCTCCTTAATCCTTTTACTCAGCCATTCTTTCCTGCCACGATCCTGCAATCGAGCCATTCCATTTCCTAAAATCATAACTTGCTGCTTATCTGAGCTGAATATGACTTTCTCGACTTTCTCATTTTCAGGTAAGGGAGATCCATCTACGTTCTGTGAATCTACATCCCAAAAAGTCACTTCATCCTTTGTTCCCACAGTCTTTGTTCCCACAGTCGTAATTTGCAAATCTCCTGGACCAAAGTCTGCTGTTTTAACGGGCATTGTCGATAAATCATGTTCAGTTCCGCGATCGCCGTCATCAGGCAATTCGTCTCCTGTATAGTCTTTGATGAGGCAAACTCCACCAGTTCTCTTCACCAAAGCGATTTTCTCATCAGATTGACTCATGCTGACGTAAGAGATTTTATCCTCACATTGCTTATCCAATCGCCTGGTCGGTTCTTCAGTCTCTTGCCACGACTCATCCAAAGGGGCACTCCAAAGCCGAGCCTGACCGTCTTTTCTAACGTCAATGACCGCCTTTCCCTTGAACCCTACAGCTATCTGCATGATTCGGTTTGACTCTTCCTGGTTCAAGGGCTGTAACTTTGAAAGATCCCAAATACGAACTGTGCCATCGTTTCCTCCTGTAACAAGTTGGTTGCCATTTTGGCTAAAACTTAGATCCCAAACCTCACCTTGATGTCCATCTAAATTCTGAAACTTGTTAAGGCTTAAGCCGTCTTTTCCCTCGGTTAGCTTTAATAGGCGTACTGCCCCGGCACCTCTTGCAACGGCAACTAGCTGGGCGCTTGAATTAAAAACGATATGATGAATGGTATCTAAATTCTCAACTGCCGGATCTAGTTTCAAAGATTGTTTGACCCATTGACCCTGAGTAAACTTGGCAAGTTCAATCGTACCCTTACTACTTGCAGCTACAAGCCATTGCCCATCTTCGCTAAAACTTACACTTGTCACGGGCTCTCCCTGGGGAAATTGGAAGATTGGTTGAGCGGAA
>Ga0105044_10015114_pt1 | contig 10435 bp, 10 predicted proteins | sample MAT01_FD_78092 | JGI IMG/M metagenome (GOLD analysis project Ga0105044, IMG submission 78092) | Freshwater microbial communities from Lake Fryxell liftoff mats and glacier meltwater in Antarctica - MAT-01 | ecosystem: Environmental > Aquatic > Freshwater > Ice > Liftoff microbial mat | place...
ACGTTCGAGGCTTTTTAGAACTAACCAGCCTATTTCATAGCAAAATCATTGCACTCAAAAGCGAGAAAGCCCGAGTGCTTATAGAGTAAAGGGTTACAACACCATTTACTTATAAACCCAAGGGCTTCGCGCTTTTACAGACTGTATTTGTGTTCCCGCATCTGATTTGGTTGGCTTTTCTGCGTTCGGCAGGCAGCTGGGCATCGCCGACTTTAGCGGCGGGCAGATCTCTTCCGACGGCGAGACGTTGTTCCTGCGGGAAGCCGAGAGCGCGCTCAAACTTGTTCAATGGCTAGCCGCGTGTAGCGCTGATTGCGAGTGGTCGGTGCGGCGGTGCGACTGTTCATCCTGCAACTCTCAAGCGGCTGGCTATCGCACGCGGCTTTCAGAATGGCGGCCGCGCGGTTGATGGTGGCGGTGTAACACCACAACAATCTGAACACAGGGCTATGAAGTAGGTGTCGGTGCGCGCTCAAAGATCGCAAATCGCTCGCTACGCGGCACGAACCTCAACAGGCAGCGTGAAGAAACTCTGTCATCGATGCTCGATGAGGGTATGAAATATGGGGGTTAACGCCAGTCTCGAAGTGGTGCGCAGTGGCTCGTTGGGTCTTTTGAGTTTGTGCAATCAGAGCGAGGATCGGGCGTTTGGCCTCGCGTGTCGCAGGGACCCACTATTGATCTTGACTTACCTCCTACCGATCTTCTCGATTCGGGAGCAAGCTACGCGCGTGGTGGTTCATGGAGCGCGCGGATTGCGAGGAAACAACCTGCGGTGGCGCTGCCCACTGCTGCTCCGAGCGTGGGGCTTTTGCCGTTACCAGTGGTGGTTCTGGCTATTGCGATTCCGGTGCTGGGGGCGATGGCGGCGAGGGCTTGGCTCTCGTTTTCAGCCGCGATTCCTGCGGGGATGGACGCGGCCTATTACCCGTACCAGTCGCTGTTCCTGCTGGAGCATGGTAGATTAGCTTACAACGACATGCCGCTGATCTTCTGGCTTGGTGCTGGTTTGACGTGGCTTTTAGAATGGTTCGGGGTGGAGCGCCTGCGCGGCGCGATGGTGGCTTCGCAACTGATTGATAGTGGTGCGCAGCCACTGGCCGCAGTTTTTGTTGGGCTGCTGGCGCGGCGGTGGATCGGACCGGTGGTGCATGATTCTGCGAGGGTGCTTTGGTGGCGCAAGGCGTGCGCGGGGGTGGTGATCGGCGCGGCGGCGACGCTTGCGGTGCTGCACCCGTCGATGCTGCGGATGGTGGGCGACTTTGAGAAGAATGCGCTTGCTTTGGTGTGGATTGCTGGCGCGTTGTGGGCGGCGCTGAGCACAGCGCGGGTGGTGGAGGCACGCCAGACTCATGATAACAAAACGAATGAGGCGCGACGATCGCTGCTGATTTCCTGCGGGTGGTTCGCGCTCTTTGTGGGCCTTACGGCGATAACGCACGTGGGCACCCTGGGGGTGCTTGGCTTATGTTTATTTTTTGCGGGCGTGTGCTGGTGTGCCGCGATAGCGCGGAGGCGGCCGCGGTTGGTACTTATATTGGTCGGGGTGGGCAGCGCGTTGGTGGTTGCGGCTTGGGGAGCGGTGTATCTCTTTGATAGTCACCGCGCAATGAATTTTCTGAAGTTACCTTCGAAGGTGTTTGCATCGGCCCAGGATGATAAGCGTGGTGGGTTAGGCGGCGTGGATCGTGGTCCAAACATAAACGGCCCGGCCCGGAATCCCCCCGGTATGGGACCACCTGGGAGGAGTTTACCCGGGCCGTTTATGGCTGGCTTTGAGGGTGGCGGTGCGGCAGAGAAGCGGCCTTCAGACGAGGAGATTCAGGAGCGAGAGGGGGCACTGGACGGCCCGATATTCCGCGTGGGCGATCAACGAGCGGAGGGCGTTGGGCGGAGTGGAGAACTAAGCCGCGGGGGTGATGGGCGCGGTAGCTTTGACGGCCCGCGTGAGGGTCGGGCTGGCCTTCGAGCTGGACCGGGCGGTGGGGGCGGCCCGGGCAGTGGGGGCGGTGGTGGTCCGGGGGGTGGGCAGTCGGTTTGGTGGATCTATGGAATAGCGGGAACCGCGTTGGCGACAGTGCTTTTGTTGCGAAGGGTGACAACAGCCGCGTCGGCGTCGGTTGGGCTGGGTTGTGCCGCGGCGGCGGTGGTGATGGTGGCCCCGATCTGGACGCGTGAGTACAGCATGCGGCTCTCGCTTATGGCTTCGTTCCCGGCGGCGATCGCCGCGACTTATATTTTGTGTTCCTGGCTTGCGTGCGCGCTGGGAAGGGGCGACGCTGGTTCGTTGGTGAGGAGATCGAGGGTGCGACTGGCGGTGGGCATCGCGACCCTTTTGGGGGCAACTGCGGTTACGAGTACCACACTGGCGGTTGGCCTGGCCGGATTATCCACGCCGCGGCATCAGGTCGTGAGCGAGCAGGAGCTGACCGACCTGCGAGAGTTAAGCGCGTTCTTGGCTACCAAGCACTCGGGCCAAGATAAGCAGCGTCTGTTGGTGGTGGCGAGGCACGGCCTCGAATGGTGGGCAGGTTATATTCTGGGCACACCGGTTCGGCTGGATAAAGTTCCCGAGGATGCCGCCACCAAGTATGATTATGTTTATATACTTGCGGGCGGTAGTAATGAACGAGGCCCACGCGGCGGACCGCCCATGCGGCCCTGGCGAACCGTGGCTGGGCACGATGGCCCAGCGCCCATGGATGGCGGGCTGGGGATGCGGGGTAGCGGGCCCGGCGATGAGGGCCGGGAGGCTGGAATGAGTGGGATGGGCGGCCCGGGCGGTCCCGGTGGACCGGGTGGGCGATCTGGACGCGGGGGTGGGCGGGTACAACTACCGGCCGGAGCACGGATTGCGTGGTCGGGGACGGAACTTAAGTTATATTTGGTGCCTGTGGAAGCGCCTGAAGATTTACAGCCGTAAGCTGAGGTTGTAGAGCGCTACATAATTTCCATAATCTCAAACTTTTTGAGACCGCGCGGCGCGTTGACGCGGACGACATCGCCGACTCTGCACCGCATGAGCGCTTCGCCCATCGGGCTGGTGGCTGTAACTTCCACCACATCGCCGCTCCCGCCGGAGGTTTCGCCGACCAGCTTGTAGAGGTCTTCATCGCCGCTGCCTTGCTCTCGTAGCTTGACGGTGCAACCGATGTACACGGTGCCCGCCAGGGCCTTGCTCATCTTCTCATCGATGACGCTTACGTTCGCGAGTCGCTCGGTGAGGCGGCGGATCTCGGCCTCTTCCATCCCCTGCTGTTCGCGTGCGGCGTGGTAATCGCCATTCTCTTTTAGATCGCCCATCGCCCGCGCCTCAGCGATGCGTGTGGCAATTTCGGGGCGGTTGCTCACCAGCCACTTCAGCCGCGTTTCGATCTGAGTTTTTTCCGCCGGGGTCAGGAGTTCCATGTGTTCGCTACTTTCAGCCAAAGCCCCGCAATGCGTCATCGAAGCGTCAAACTAACCGTAACAAGAAAAAACCGCGGCCGGGGCCGGGTTTGGGAGGGGAGCCTCTGTCATACCCAAGTATCCGCGCCTCACCCGCAAGAAGCAAGTGGAGTGCCTGGTACTCAAAGCGTAGCACCGACTTCCCAAGATTATAAGACGTTATGCCGCGTCCCGGCCGCGCGACGGAGTGGGGCCATACGCGGCAGGGGGCTGGCAGCGGGGTAAACAGAGGAGAATCGAGATCTACCCAGTCGCGTTTCTAAACGAGTTGTGCATTGAGAAGTGCGAATCAACCTGCCTGGGCTTTGCTTAGTGCTTATTGATGGGCCCTTGTTGGCAAGACCTGCTTGGTGGGTTTGACTCCGTCGGGAAATGGTTGCGGGCAGGTTAGTTCAGCGAACTGCCCGTGTTTAGTCGATGCCGCAAGTCGTTTTGCTGAGGACGGGGCTTATCCGGCCTTTGACGGGTGAAAAAAAAGTCTGTTTCTCTGGGCCGTGGCATTGTGGGCGTCAAGGCTCTTTCCTTGTCTAGTCATAACGTAACAGGTTAGTTATCATAACGCACGGTTAGGATAATTCATTGCGTCGGCACGCTGGGGGCCTGGGCGGGCGGGATCGTCTTGCGCTCGCCGATGCGGGGTTCAGTCCCTAATCGTAAGCGAGTTATGTTGGCGCGATGCGTCCAGACCACCAGCACGCCCACGCTCAGCGCGACTGCGAGGAATGGGAGCGACGACCGCAGCGAGGTGGAATAGCCTATTGTGCCAGCGATGATAAAGAGCAGCGAAGTTGCGATGGGTAACGTAATCGCTCCGACGATGGATGCAAGACTTACATACCGGAATAGTTTTAACATAATCAGGAAGTTCGTAAGCACCACCAGGCCCGGCAATGCGAGTGGCGGAAAGACGCCAAGTAGCGCGCCCAGGCTGGTCGCAACACCCTTACCGCCTTTAAACTTCAGCCAAGGATTGAAGACATTTCCCAGAATCGTGCTCAACATGCACGCCAACCAGATTACGGCTGATTCCAAGGGCGCATCGAGCGAACCTAAGACACCGAGCCAATAGCCTGCTGCGAGCGGGGGCAGCAGCCCTTTTAAGAAGTCGATTGAGAAGCAGAGGGCGAAGTATTTCTTGCCCAAGACCCGCCCGACGTTGGTGGCCCCGATGTTTCTTGAGCCATGCTGGCGAATGTCGATGCCCTTCCACCTGCCAATCAGCAGGCCGGTGGGGATTGACCCGGCAAGAAACGCAATGGGAATGCACCACGCCGCGGGGTGGATCATGCGGGGAATGTAGGAATGCTGGAAGGCGGCCGGTCACTCGTGCCCGCGGCGGCAGGGCTTCGATTGGGCTGCAATAGGGCTTACATCCGGCGCCGCCTCGTCGCCAGCAGTCCGGCAAGGCCCGCGAGAGCGAGCGCGCTGGGGGAGGGAACCAGCAGATAGGTATCCGCGGCGTACTCACCCACTTGCTGACCGCACACGAGTCCTTCGGTGTTGTCAAACGAGAAGTGAATACCGCCGTAAATGCGGCTGATGCCCGCCTCGGCGGCTGCATCGGAGAAACTGCCGAAGTTACGGGTAATCCCCGCGCCGGTCACGCTGAAGTTAAATGAATCGCCGACGATTGAGGCGAGCACCGCGGCGGCCGCGCTGCTGAAAGTGCTGTGCCCGGAGGTATAGCCTTGGAAGTTTGGAGTAACCAGTAGCGGCGTCCAGCCAACGTCGGGATCGGTTGAAGCATTTCCATCGGTGTCGGCAAGCCGGATGGCGCTGATCGGCCTCCAGAGTCCGTAAGCATTCTTGCAATCCCACGATGCTATCGCGGCGTCGGCCTGTGCCATTCCTAGCAGACCGAACATGCGCGCGGATTCATCGATCGTAAGCAATGAGTCACTCGCAACTTGTTGGGCGATTTTGTTCCACGCGCCGGGTGGTGTCATGCTACCCGCGCCAAAAGCCCAGAGGCGGGCGATATCTGTCTGCTCTGCGGTTCGGGTCGCGCTGGTAGCGGATCCGAGCTCTTTCACTTCATTGGTCGCGGCGGCATACTCCGCAGAATCAAGCGAGGGGGCCGCTGCGGGGCGGAACTGTGTGGGCGATGTAAGTCCGAAAGGCGTGGTGGCTGCATACTGGGCGAACGCGCCGGGTAAGTTACCGTTGGGGGTGGGACGCCATTGGCCGGGAAGGGTTCCAACCGGAACCGAGACGCTTAACTGCGAGCCGTCGCCTGTTCGACGCTGAACCATGCCGGACGCAGCAAGGCGGCCGAGCTCAATGCCCGCAGTTTTACCTGGACCATCAGCGATGGACGAAAGCGAGGTGGCGAGCTGAGCGGCGAAAATTGCGCTGCGGGCGGGGTAGGCACTTTTTAGAACGTCATGAGCGGCTTGAGCCGCGGCGGCTTCCTTGCTCGTGCCGGCGGGGTTGGCATAGTAACCTTTGTACGGCGCGTAGTTACGATCGACCGAGTTGACTGCCTCGAAGACCGCCAGTTGCGTCATCGCCATTGTGCGGGCAGCGATCGGGGGGCCGGTGCTGGTGTCGCGAATACTGGTGAGCAGCACCTCGTTCCATTCTGTAACCACGTCGGCAGCGGCGATTGCGGCCAGCGAAGAGAGTGCGAGCGCAGCAAAAGCGTGAGAGTGCGTAGAAACTACCATTGTAATGTCTTCCCTTTTTCCCAGCGGTGCAGATTGGCGGAAGTGCTTACCGCCTTGTCTCAAAGTTTACCTTGGAATAGTGGTTTCGCCTAGGGATTCCGTCGTTTGACGGCGAGATTATTTCGGGATAGCTAGGCCGACCGTTGCGCGCGTCGTCGGAGAAGGGTTATTGGCCGCGAATGGTGAGCAAACTTCCTTGGCGGGCTTGCATCGATCACTGTCGATGTATAATCCGGGCTGAGGAGCGTTTTGAAACCGTAACGGCCGCGCCCTTGAGCGGGTACAAATGCTGGAGGCTGTTGCGGGGCGGACGAAAAAAGCGCGAAGAGGGCGTATGCGTAGCGAGGCATATGCTTTTACGGGAGAGCCCCGGATTGTGCTGGCTTTTGGGATGGGCTTTTGGGATGGGCTTTTGGGATGGGTTTTTTCGCCGGGGCTGCGGATGTTTTGCGGAGACGAGTGTGGTTCGCGAAGCTTGGAATCCTTTTGTAGAAGTTTGCGTCGATAGCTGTTACAGATGATGAGGCTTAGCCGTCAACTCGCCTGCATCGCAGTCCTTGCCCTTGGGGCCGGGTCGGCGGCGAGTGCTGGTCCATTTGACCGTTCGGTGGTCGATTCCGCGGCGATCTGGATGGTTCATCTTGATGTGGACGCGATGCGGGCGGATGCGGCGGGTGCTTACATATTACACCGGATCTCGACGGCTGCCCGGGCTCCGCTTCGACTGCTTGAGCAGGATCTGGGAATTACGGTTGGGGGCGATATCAAGGGATTGACGATTTACGCCGTCGCCGATGACGCCGATGATAGTGTTGTCGTGTTAACAACTACCGCCGCGTTGGATCAGACAGGGAGTTCTCTACAAGCGGCTTATCCGCAGACGTATCGGATGGAGTTAAGTCCGCGGGGCGTGCCTATCCATCGGTGGATGTCGCTCGGAAAGCAGATGCACGCGGCGGTACACCCCGGTCGCCGCGATGGCGAACGGTTGATGATACTTTCAGATTGCCAACGAAACCTCGACCGTGGAATGCGGGCGCTGGGGAATGCTGTTTCAAACATCGACGCCGCGGCAGACCAAAATGGTCAAGAGACCTCGGGCGACACGAGGGCACGGCCGAGTGTTGCGAGCTTGTTGCCCAATGCGGTGCCCGGTGCGGGCTCGGTAGTCTTTGGGCTTTGCGGGGACCTTCGGCGGTCGACCGAGGCGAACCCAAAGGCCGAAATATTACAATCGACCCGTGCGATGGTGTTTGATGCGGGCCGCGAGCCTGGGCAGAACCGGGTTTACGTTCGTGCGCGGTTGATTGCCGACAGCGCGGAGAGTGCGCAGCGCGTTGAGCGCATGGTGCAAAGCATGCTTATGTTCGTAAGCGTGATGGAGGAGCAGAAGTCAGTTCGTTCGGCGTCGGCCTTAGCATCGGGTGGGGTATCGGGGGCGGCATCGGGTAACGCGGCACCGTCGCCCAGTGCGATCGCGATGTCGGTTCGGGCGGTGCGAACCGCGGTGGAAGGTGATGATTGCATCGTTACTTCTGAACACGACGGCCAAGTGGTGCGAGACTTGGTTGACGCGTTGTTGGAGCGGTCGAGCGCCTCTAAGTCGGGCCGTCAAGCGAAAGCGGCGAAGGATCGGGGTGTCGGAACGTCGGGGACATCGGCAGCCGCAGAGAGCCATACAAATGAGCTAAGCGGCGAGGTGCCCGCGAAGGTGCCGGCATCGCAGCGGCCTGAAGGTAGTGTGCCACGGTGAGTGATCGCCCCTTGCCTAGTTCACATGATCTTGAGCTTGGCCCAGCGCGGCTGCCTGGTGCTGCTCATGGTGCCGCTCATGGTTCCGCTCATGGCGAAGTTGCGCCCCCGCCGATGGCCGCGACGCTTGCGCAGCGGACTGCTGAGGAGTTAGCGGTGCTGGCCAAGCGCGATCACGTCGCGGCGTATGAAGAGCTTGTTCGTCGGTTTGAAAGTAGGCTGTTTAACTTTTTGCTTCGGCGGGTCGGGCATCGGGCGTTAGCCCAGGACCTCACACAGGAGGCGTTTGTGCGTGCCTGGGAGCGGATTGAAAGTTACGATCCGACGTGGCGGTTTTCCACCTGGCTATTTACAATCGCAACGCGGCTTGCGGTCAGCGAGCACCGTCGCCGCCGCCCCACGGGTTACATTGACGAGGCCGATATGGCCGCGGCTGCCAGCGAAAGTCGTGACCAACTTGAACACGATCAGCGCGATGGTGCGCGGCTCTGGTCGCTGGCGAGAGAAGCTCTGTGCGAGGAAGCCCACACCGCAATCTGGTTACGTTATGCTGAAGATATGTCAATCGGTGAGATCGCTCGGGTGATGGGGCGAACGCAGGTGGGCGTACGGGTCACGTTGTTCCGGGCGCGGCAGACCCTGGCCGCTGCGGCGTTGGAGCGGGGTATTGGCGAGAGCGAAACATTAGGCAATCCTCGCGGGCAATCCGCCAATCCGAAAGAGGTCCCACCATGTTAAACTTTGATTGGTGGAAGGCGTGGCGAGTCTCTCGTTCTGTTGATGACCGTCTACGGTCCGCGCGTGCTTACGACCGCGCGGGCGCCTTGGACGAGCAGGAGCGCATTGACGCTGCGCTTTCTGATGCGCAAAGCGTGCCTTGGCATGCGGCCCCCCCTCGTGTCCGGGTTGATGTGCTGCGCCGAATTGAGGCACGCCGCTTATTACGATTGCACCACGCTCGCCGCCGTGCCCGCTACCCGCGCGTTCGATTGCTCGCATTCACGTTGATCGCCGGATGTCTGGTGGCGGCCGCAAACCCGAACGCGGCGGTGCGGGGTGGCCTCAGCGTAATTTCCTGGGCCGGTGACTCCCTGAACGGGCTTGGCCGTCAACTGGGTCTTGCGCGACCGTCTTTGGTTGCCGCACAGTCTCAGGTGGATGCGCAGCACCGGGCATCTGCGGCGCGAACGCTTCCGGGCGATCTGAGCGCGCCAGTCATCGCCGAGGCCCAGGCATTAGGAGAAGATACCGCTCGCGCGGCGGCCACCATTCTTGATAAGTTCTTGGGTCCTGGCGAGTAATCGCGGCGGATTCAAGGTGCATCTCGCGATGTCAACCAAACTTATGTTGTGGGGGACGGGTACTACGGCCACTCGCGAGGTACGAGCAGCCGGGCTATTGCCGAGGGCGGGGGCCGGCCACCGCAGGTGCAGCTGCTTTATTCGTTCGAAGTAACAGAGCCACATCGGGAAAGAGCATCTCTCGCCGCCAACCGCGAGCGATAGTAACTTCGGTTCCTACCTCACTGTTGACTTGGTCCGGCACTGTGGTCGGCGCGGTCGCTTGCGCGACAGCCGCGAGCCGCCAAACGCCGCTGCTTGACGCAGTTAATAACTCCGCGATCGCGAGCGGCGCACGAGCCGAGCCCAGGCCGGGCATCGACGACTCATCTGCACGCGCTTGCCAATCCGAGTGGTGCATCTGTATCACGTGTATCGCGTGTATCACGGCACGCCGCGTGAGCAGGTGAGTCCAGCATGCCGCGGAGATGTCGTCGGCTTCGCGAGCGGTCAGGTGGCTCCCGGCTTTGGAGACGGGGAGGTCCGAGTGAACATAATCTTTATCTGCTTGGGCTCCACGCTCGGCCAGAATGCTGAGCGCTTCGCGTGGAATCTCTCTTACGCCCACCCTGCCGAAAATCGTTGGATCGCTGATCCATTTTTTCCACATAGGCGCATGGTCGGGGCAGATCGGCATTGTCGTCATTGCCAAGGCCCGGGTAAACGTAAGCAACTGCACCCGTGAGCTTAAATCTAGTAGACTTACCTTTGAGGGGGTAGGCTCGCTTGCATTGCCGGACAGGTGCCGCGCGCCTGCCGACGCGGCAGATACTTCGAGATTTTCAACTGTAACGCTTGGTGCGGAGACGTTCTGGGTCGCGTGGGCGGTTGTCACGGCCGCGGTGGCGCTCAGGCAGACTGACCCGACAGCGAGTGCAGTTCGTAGAGAGGCAACGTAACTGGAAGAACCGCACCGGGCAACGATCGCCGCTCGCTTCACAGCCGTGATTCGGTTGGCGGATAGCGCGACCCGCACCGTCTTGACGATGACAAGAGCGCGCGAGATAATCTGTGTCGTCTTGTGGTTTCCTTCTATCATCTCTCTTCTCAAACCTGCCGCGCATGTGCTCGCGATTTAATCTGGCCGGGATAGATGGTAGAGAGTTAGAACTCGTTGCGAAGGACCCGGCTCCGGCGGCGGGCGACCATGATTCCTATAAATGCGGTTCCCACTAGGGTCACAGTTGGTGATGGCACGATTTGGATTCTCGCCGGATTGACAGAAATGGC
>Ga0105044_10015115_pt1 | contig 10434 bp, 7 predicted proteins | sample MAT01_FD_78092 | JGI IMG/M metagenome (GOLD analysis project Ga0105044, IMG submission 78092) | Freshwater microbial communities from Lake Fryxell liftoff mats and glacier meltwater in Antarctica - MAT-01 | ecosystem: Environmental > Aquatic > Freshwater > Ice > Liftoff microbial mat | place...
CGCCGGTGGCCAGGCTCAGGCTCGATCCCATCGGGGTGTGGCCGATGCGATGTTCGCCGACGAATTGCGGATTGCCGCGTGCATCGCGCTGGTAGACCCGGACCACGCCTGCCGGCAGCGCATCGCCCAGCCCGCCGCCTCTGGCGCTCGAGAAGCGCAGCACGCTGTTGGCGCTGACCGGCTCTTGCGCCGTGCCGAGCCAAGCGTTGCGATATTCGTAGCCGCGCGCGGCGGGCGCGTCATGGACGTCGAGGAAGCTGACCTGCTTGGTCTGCTTGTCGGCGATCGTCGTCCGCTCGGCCAGCGGATAGAGATAGAAACCCCCGAGCCGCTCGCGGTTGGCGGTCTCCGTCCCCGCCTCGACCATGCCGCCGCGCGGTTGCTGCGGCCGGTAACGCTGCTGCTGATCGGCACTGGCGACCGCGCCGGCGACCAGCAAGGTCTTGGCGTTGACGTAGGGGGTTCCGCTCTGGTTGTTGAGCGTGATCCAGCCCTGGATGTCCATCAAGGCGTTGTTTTCATTGAACAACGCGACATAATCCGCCGACCAGCCAAGCCCCCGCGTCAGGTAATTCAGCGTTACCCCCTGCCGTCCCGCATATGATGCTCGCAGTGTGACCGACAGCGTCGGCCGCGCCCGTAATTGCGCCGGCACCCGGTCGAAGATCACCCGCGTCGGCAAGCCATCGTCGCGCAACACTTCGATACGGTCACCGATCTGCATCACCACCCCGCTGTTCGCCGCCAGGATCCGCGCCCGCTCCCGCACCTCCGCGCCGGTCGCCGGGTTGATCCGCACCAGCGTCACGGTCTCGCCCACCGCTTTCTGCATCATCGCCGAGGGGGTCAGCAGGTCGAAGTCAAAATTCTGCTCGATGATCCCGATCCCGCCGCCGGTCAGTGTCACCGTTTCGGGCCGGATCTGGGCGGATACGTCGGGGAAGTCCTGCACCGATCGCCCGACTGGCAGCACCAGATCGCGGCGGTCCTGCACCAACGCCGTGTCGTTATTGTAGATCGTCACCGCAACATCGCCCTGGGCGGTGCGCGATGCGCCGGGCAGCACCGGCTGGATCGACGATTGCGCTACAAGCGGGCTCGCCGCGACAATCAGTGCCAGTCCCAACGCTCGACGACGCATGTCACTCTCCCACTCGGCCCGGCCCACGATGTGCGCTGGTGTGGCAAAGTCAAGCGCGTGGCCCGGACGGAAGAAGGGCCCCGCACCGGAGTGCGAGGCCCTTCGACTACAACAACATTACGCGAGAGGGTTAGAAGTCGATCTGCGCCCGGGCGGCGACCGTATCGACGCCATATTCGCGCTCGTCGATCGGCTTGCTCGAGGTCGATTTGACCGTTGCCGCGAACGGGCCGCCGGTGATCTGGGCATGCGAATATTGCAGGTAGAAGCGCATGTAATCTTCCGGGATCCAGACCAGGCTGGCGAGCAGACCAAGCTGCTTGCCGCCCTTGCTCAGGACTGGCGCGCCGGTGCACACCCCGGTGAGGAAGTTGTTCGAGCAGCCATTCTTCAGGCGGCTGCTGTCGAGGTCGAGATAATCGACGCGGCCGTTGAGCTGGAGCGCGCCCCAACCGCCCTTGCTGAACGGCTTGAGCACCTTGGTGCGATCCCACAGCCCATTCTTGTAGCCGCGGGTTTCGCCGGTGAAATAATAACCGAGCTCGGCATAGCCGCCCCAGAAGCTGGGATTGCCGGTCGGAACGAACACCGACGTCGTGCTGAACAGGTCGAGCGGATCGGCGCCGGCAGTAAGGGTATCGCCGCGATCATAAGCGTTGGCGACAGTATATTGGCCTTCGAGCGCAATGTGGAACGACTTGAAGATACCGGCAAACTCAAGACCGAAAATATCGTCGCTCTTGGCGGCGAAGAAGTCGGTGTTGACGAAGCGCTGGTCGGTGAGCTGAGTAAACGGACGCGCACGATAGCGGACGCGCTGGTTGGCCGACGGCTCGCCGCCTGCCTGGGAGTTGACCGTCGCCCCGTTGTTCGACTGGAAGTTGCGGTGCTGGTAATTGGCGCCGAAGTGCAGCTGGTTGGCGCCCATCAAAGGCGAATAAGTCGCCCGCGCCGCGCCGATCCAGCCGTCATTGTCGAGGCTGCTGTCGATGGTATGGGCGGCGAAAATACCGGCGTTGAAACGGAACGTGTTGGCCTTGTTGGCATAGCCGCCCGACAGGCCGATGCGGCGGGTGTTGATGAACGCATCGTCAAACGCAGCACGCTCGACGAACGACAGGAAGCGCGAGCTGGAAACCTGCTCGAGCCCGTTGAGCGTTTCATGGTTGCCGATGGTGAAGTTGAACGGCTTGCCCAGCGGCGCATAAGTGATCATGACATCGCCGAAGCCGACAGTGGAATTGGCGTAATCCATTTCGGCCTTGTAGCCGAAGCCACCTGGGATGGTGCCTTCCACGCCGAGACGAATGCGGCGGGCGCGGGCATTGAAGCCGAGGTTGCGGGTGATGATGTCATCTTCGGGATTGCCGACGAAGCCGACATCGAACTGGATTCGGCCGCGCGGCTTGAATGACCAGCCGGCTTCCTTGTCCTCGAACAGCGGGGCGCCCTTCCATGACGGGGTGGTCTTGACCTGCGCCGCCTTGACGCCTTCCAGCGCGTCCTGGAGCGCGTCGACCTGGGCCTGGAGCAATTCGATCTTGGACTGCAACTCGTCGACCGGCTGCGCTTCGGCAATCGCCGCGTCGGCAGTGGTGTCCGATGCGTCAGGCTCGGTCGGCTCGGCCTGCGGCGCCGGATCCTGCGCCAAGGCGGTGCCGGACATGGCGAAGGCGCTACCGCACAGCAACGCCGCGTAGATGGACTTGCGAATCATTATTTTCCCTTTCCCCCGGCCTCAATGCGAGACCCTGGGCGTCCACCTCCCCGGCGGACGCCCGATTTGCAGGACGATGGTTGGTTCTACTTGAGGCTGGCGAGGTTGAGCGGCACCAGATTGCGGGCCGCCTGCTGGCTGCGCGCACGAACATTGTTCGGCGCCACGACCAGGCCGCCCGTCTTCAGATAGCCATTCGGGCCCATCGCGCTTTCCTTGGTGAATTCGGCAACGAAGGCGCGGATCGCCGGGATGGCGCGGGCATGGGCGTTCTTGACGTAGATGAACAGCGGCCGCGCCCCCGGATACTGGAAGCTGGTGATCGACTGCGTCGAGGGCTGCACGCCGTTCAATGCGATGCCCTTCACCTTGCTCAGATTCTCCTCAAGGAAGCTGTAGCCGAACAGGCCAATCGTATTGGGGTTCTGGGCAAGCTTCTGGACGATCAGATTGTCGTTCTCGCCGGCTTCGATATAGGCGCCGTCGGTGCGGATGCCGGTGCAGATCGCCTTGAACTTACCCTCGTCGCTTTTCTTCAGCGCGGCGATGCTGGGATTGGCTTCGCACGGCGGGGTCATGAGCAAGCTCTCGACCGAGTCGCGGGTGCCGCTGGTCGACGGCGGGCCATAAACGCGGATCGCGATGGCCGGCAGCTTGGGATTGACGTCCTTCCAGGTCTTGGCCTTGTTGGCCTTGCCGAATGGCGTCTTGGCGAGCGCGAGATAGATGTCGCGCTGGGTCAGCGAGGTGAACGCGCTCGACTTGCCGGTTGCAACCGCCAAGCCGTCGAGCCCGACCTGGATTTCGGTGATTTGCGTAACGCCATTGGAGGCGCACAATTTGGCTTCCGAAGCCTTCATCCGGCGCGACGCATTGGCGACATCGGGGAAGCGCTCGCCCACGCCGGAGCAGAACAATTTGATGCCGCCGCCGGTGCCGGTCGATTCAACGATCGGCGTTCCCAGCTTGGGGTTGGCGCGAGCGACTCGCTCGGCGACCATCTTGGCGAACGGATAGACCGTCGACGATCCGACGGCGCGCATCTGGGAGCGGGCATCGGCGGCGGCCGGGACGGCGACTAAAGCGATCGTGGCGATGCCGAGCATCGCGGTCTTGGCGTTCATTTCCATTTCCCCTTGGGCGGGCGGATTGTTCCGCTGCTGCGCGGGGAATAGGCGACGGCGGAGACCGCTAAATGACTCAATTGTTGCAGTATTTTGACATGGGTTTCGGGCATGAAAAAAGGCGGCAGGCCCAAGGCCCACCGCCTTTTTTCAATCGGCCTGCCTTCTAGCTGGCGGTGACATCGCCTTCATCGGCGCGCGGTCGCCGAATGCGGCGACGCGGCTTCGGTGTTTCGTCGGCGTCGTCGGCCGCAGAACGGATCGGCTCGCGATCATTATCGTCACTGACATTGTCGTCGCTGGCTATCGCCGGGGGAAGCACCGCATAATCGATGCGCTGGCCCTCATTGTCGTCCCGCCCGCCGTGGTCGTCGTCGCGATTGCGGCTGCCATCGCTGGCTGCGCGGCCATTGGTCCGGTCGCGGCGCGGTTCGGCACGGTCGTTGTTAGGGCGCTCACGGCGCGGTTCGGCGCGGTCGCCCGGCGGACGGGCGCGGGCCTGCTGCGGCTGGCGCTGCGGCTGCTCCTCGGTGTCGCCGTCGAAGTCATTGTCGCCGTCATGGTCCATGTCGGAGTCCATCCGATCGTCGCTGTCATCGTCCAGATCGTCATCGCCGCGCTGGCGCTTCTGTTCGTCGAAACGTGGGCGGGCATCGCCGAGCATGCGGAAATAATGATCCGCAAACTGCAGATAATATTCAGTCTGGACGCGGTCGCCGGAAAGCTGGGCGTCGCGCGCCATGCTCTTGTATTTCTCAAGCAACTGGGCGGCATTGCCGCGCTGCCGGTTATCCTGGCGATTGCCGCTATTATTGCCGGTCACGCCCCGGGGTTGCTGTCCACCGCGGCCGCGACGGCGGCCGCCTTGACGATTATTGATCAAGCTAAATTTCCTCGTCGCACTGGCGCATCGGCGCCTCAAAACCACTCACTCGAAGGTCAACCCCCCAACCCCTCAGCGGTCCTACGCGCCAATCGCGCCGGGGCCCCTGTCTCGTCGTGTGCGCATGATCACATGCGTTTCACACAACCGATTTCGTCGGGGGTAGCGGCGGGGAGCTCTGCGATGCGTTCGGCAAGCGGCCCCGTTGCTGTCAATAGATGTAGAGCCTTCCCAAGGATAATCCAAGCATTTTCGACCAATGCGTCAAATCAACAGCGCGCGCGCCCTGCCCGCCAGATCGTACGACAGGCGCACATCATGCCCAGCATCCGCGAATAACGCCGCCGCGCTCGCCGCCTGGTCGTGGCCGATTTCGATCGCCGCCAGTCCACCCCGCGCAATCAGCCGCCCGATCTCGGGCGCCAGGCGGCGATAGTCGTCGAGCCCGTCGGGGCCGGCGAACAGCGCTTCGGCGGGCTCATATTCGGCCACCCCCGGCCCGAGTTCGGCTTGCTCGGCGACATAGGGCGGGTTGATTAGCAGCAGGTCGAAGCGTTGGTCGATCCCGTCGGCCCAGTCGCCGATCCGAAGCTCGGCCCGCGGCGCGAGCCCGAGGCGCCGGGCGTTGGCTCGGGCATAGCCCAGCGCTTCGTCCGACGCGTCGATGCCGAGCCCGGTGGCGGCGGGCCATTGGTCGAGCGCGGCGAGCAGCAAGGTTCCAGGGCCAGTGCCGAGATCGAGGATCCGCTTGGGCCCGTCAGTCCCGGCGAAATGGCCGATCGCGGCGGCGATCAAAGTCTCGCTGTCGGGGCGCGGGATGAGCGCTCCCGGGCCGACCGATAGCTCGATGTTCCAAAACGCGCGCCGGCCGGTGATGTAGGCGACCGGCTCCCCCTCCGCGCGGCGTTCGACCAAGTCGCGGAAATGCGCTGGCGCGGCGCCGCTGGGCGGCGCGAGCAGCAGCACGTCGCGTTCGATATCGAGCGCATGGGCCAGCAGCAGTTCGGCATCGAGCCGCGCCGTATCGCTGGTCGGGCGGAGCCGGTCGGTGGCATCGGCGAGAGCGCGATTGAGCGGGTTCACGCCTCGTCGAGGCTCGCCAGTCGCGCCGCCTCATCCTCGGCGATCAGCGCCTCGGTCAATTCGCGCAATCCCGGCCCCTCGAGGATCTCGGGTAATTTGTGCAGCGTCAGGTTGATCCGGTGATCGGTCACTCGGCCTTGCGGGAAATTATAGGTGCGGATCCGCTCCGACCGGTCGCCCGACCCGACCATCGACTTGCGCGCGCCAGCGCGTTCGTTAGCGAGCCGCTCGCGCTCGAGCTCATACAGCCGGGTGCGGAGCACGCGCAGCGCCTTGGCCTTGTTCTTGTGCTGCGATTTCTCGTCCTGCTGAATCACCACCAGCCCGCTCGGCAAATGGGTGATGCGCACCGCGCTGTCGGTGGTGTTGACCGACTGGCCGCCCGGACCCGACGAGCGATAGACGTCAATCCTGAGGTCCTTTTCGTCGATATGGACATCGACTTCCTCGGCCTCGGGAAGCACCGCGACCGTCGCCGCCGAGGTGTGAATCCGCCCGCCGCTTTCGGTTGTGGGAACGCGCTGGACGCGGTGGACCCCGCTTTCGAACTTCAACCGCGCGAACACCCCGGTGCCGTTGATCGAGGCGACCGCTTCCTTGAAGCCGCCGACATCGGACGCCGAGGCGCTGATCATCTCGAACCGCCAGCCCTGCTCCTCGGCAAACCGCTGGTACATCCGCATCAGATCGCCCGCGAAGAGGGCTGCTTCGTCACCCCCCGTGCCGGCGCGCACCTCGAGCATTGCGGCGCGCTCGTCGGCGCTGTCCTTGGGCAGCAATTTCAGCGCCAGCGCGCGTTCGGCCTCGGGCAGGCGCGCCTCGATATCGAGCAATTCCTCCAAGGCGATCGCGCGCAATTCCTCATCGGCATCCTTGGTCATGATGGTCAGGCTGTCGCGTTCGGCGCGCAACCGCCGCACCTCGCGCGCCGCCGCCGCAACCGGCTCGACCTGGGCATATTCCTTCGACAAGCGGACGAATTCGTCGGGCGCGAGGTCGAGCGCGGCCATCGCTTCGCCGAGGTCGTGCTTGCGCGCCTCGATCGAAACGATCTTGTCGAGCGAGATGCCTTTCATGCGGGTGATGTGCCGGATAGGGATGAGTATAAAGGATACACTTTGTTGAGAATATCCTTCTGGAGATCTGATGCTCCGTCACGATCCAGGTTCAAGGCCGTAAGATGTAGGCGCTGCATAGAGGGTGCATCGCGGACAAATAAGATTGCGCCGACGTTCCGTTTCTTCGCTAATTCGATTTGCCGCTTGCTGCTTCCCCGTAATGGAAGCTCACAACTCAAGCCCTGCGCCCGCAGGTGATTTGCTATGCGGATTGCCTCATTCCACATGGATGGTGCATCCGCGACGATAGCAATGGCGGGTGTTTCGACTGCCGGTGCGTCGATCAGCATCGCCAGCCGCTCGATCCCCGCTGCCCAGCCGACTGCGGGTGTGTGCGGGCCGCCGAGTTGTTCGATCAGGCCGTCGTAGCGGCCGCCGGCGATCAGCGTGCCTTGGGCGCCCAATTGGTCGGTGACGAATTCGAACGCGGTGTGGCGGTAGTAATCGAGGCCGCGAACCAGGTGCGGGGCGAGTTCGTAAGCGACCCCGGCGGCGTCGAGCCCGGCGCGTACGGCACCAAAGAAATCCTCGGCTTCTGCAGTGAGCGTCATCGGCGGCGCGCTGGCGGCGAATGGCTTGTCCCGCGGGTCCTTGCTGTCGAGGATGCGTAGCGGATTCTTGTCGAGCCGCGCCTGGCTGTCCTCGCTCAACTCGCCGCGATAGCTTGCGAAATGCTCGACCAGTTGCGCGCGCCACGCATCGCGGCTGGCAGCGTCGCCCAGCGTATTCAGCTTGAGCGTGGCCCCGCCAATGCCAAGCTCGGCGAGCAATTGCGCCCCGAACGCAAGCAGTTCGACATCGGCCTGCGGTTCTCCAGCGCCAATGATCTCGGCATCGAGTTGGTGGAACTGGCGGAAGCGGCCTTTTTGCGGGCGCTCATAGCGGAAGGCGGGGCCGTGGGTCGCGACTTTGAGTGGCGCAAATTGCTGCCAGCCTTCGCTGAGATAGGCCCGCGCGATGCCGGCGGTGAATTCGGGGCGCAGCGTGATCGAATCGCCCGAGCGGTCGTCGAACGAATACATTTCCTTCGACACCACGTCGGTCGTCTCGCCCATCGTCCGAGCGAACACCGCAGTCGGTTCGATCACCGGAACTTCGACCCGCTTGAAGCCATATAGGCGACGCACGCGGTCGAACGCCGCGATCACCGCGTGAAAGCGGTCGGCGTCTTCTCCGATCAGGCTTTGCGTCCCCCGGATGGGTTGCGGTGTCTTGGTCATTAAGCGCGCCTGTAGCATTTTTGCGTTTGCAGGGAAGGCTTGAGCAGCGCTTTGGATGAGAGCCTGATTCACGCCCGGGGCAAAAGCGCAAAATGCTTTCGCCCCGAACGATCAGGCTCTAGACGCCCGAACCATCATGAACATCGACCTGATTCCCGCGGGCTCGAACCCGCCGCACAGCATCAACGTGCTGATCGAAGTGCCGATCGGTGGCGAACCGGTGAAATATGAATTCGACAAGGTGTCGGGCGCGATCTTCGTCGACCGCATCCTCCACACATCGATGCGCTACCCAACCAACTACGGCTTCATCCCGCAGACGTTATGCGACGACGGCGACCCGCTCGATTGCCTGGTGATGACCCGCTGGCCGCTGATCCCCGGATCGGTGATCCGCGCGCGACCGGTCGCGGTGCTGTACCTCGAAGACGAGGCAGGCGGTGACGAGAAATTGCTCGCGGTCCCCGAAACCAAGACTTCGCCTTATTATGCCGACGTCATGGAAGGCAGCGATCTACCGCCGATCGTGCTTGAGCAGATCGAGCATTTCTTCACCCATTACAAAGATCTCGAGCCCGAAAAATGGGTGCGGGTGGGCAAGTGGGGTAACCGCGACGACGCCTATCGCGTGGTCGAGGATGCGTTGCAGCGGGCGCGCGCCAAAGCCTAGCGTTGCGGCCTGGCCTGGCCCTGTCCGCCGCGACCGAAGAACCGCCTGGGAAGAAACAATTTGCGGAAGCTGATGGCCAATGTTCGGCCGATCGGTTCGAGCCGGTCGGACTGATAGGCCAACGGAACGGCCCCGGCGGCGTCGCGCACGCTGGGGCGGGCGTTGAAGATGTTGTTGACCTCCAGCCGGACCGAACTGCCAAGGAAGAACGGGCGCTTCGACACCAATTCGAACCGCTCGCCGAGATTGGCGAACAGGCGCAGGTCGAAGGTCGCATAATCGGAGAAGCGCAGATCCTCGCCGGCAAGGCCGCCATCGACCCGGGTCGCGCTACGCCAGTCGGCCGTCAGCCGAACGCCAAGGCCATTGTTGTAATAGCCGCTCTCGACCTCGACCACATGCTGCGGTCGGCCGCCGGTCGATCCCAATGCTTCCCCATCGAGATAATCGAGTGGCTCGATCCCCGGCCCGATCTCGAGCGTGTCGGTCAGGGTCACGGTGTGCGTCGCCGACAAGGTCAGCCGACCGCCATTGCGCCCGCCGAACGGGCCGCCGCCACCTCCTCCGCCGCCGCCACGACGACCGCCGCCGATTCCTTCACCGCGCCGACCATCGGGTGCTTCAGCACCGGGGGCGGGCGGCGGTGGGGAGGCACCAGCGGGCGGGGCGTCCGCCGGCGGGGTTCCACCGGCTGGCGGTACGGCACCGGGATTCTGTTGGGCAAAGCGCCCGCGCAGCGCGGCGATCTGCGCCTGGCTCGGGCGCTTCGACGCCAAAGGCTTGGTAAAATCGAAGCCATAGCGGATGGTGTCGCGGGTCGACCGCCGGGCATTGACCGGGCGAAGATCGACGCTGGTGAGGGTGCCGTCAGGGTCGCGGACAAAGCGATCGGGAAACGCCGCCTCGAGCGCCGGGGTGGCTGCGGGGAAGCCGATCTGCGGCCGGTCGATCGACTGATGGACATATTCCCCGCGCAGGCGAAGATCGACTTTTTCCGACGGTTTCCAATTGCCGCCGAGCTTGAACACGCTCCGGCGGTCGGCATCGAGCGCCGCATTGCCGCCGGTCAGGGTGGTGACGTTGACGGTTTCGCCGCGCACCGCGTCGAAGAACGGAACATTGTCGGTCTCGAGCAAGGGATCGCCCAGTTGCTGGAGACTCGGTGGGCCATCTTCAAAGGTCCAGCTGGCGAGCAGGTTGAGGTTGGTTTTGGGCGACCAGTTGACCCCGGCGCCGAGCGTGGTCAGCGTTCCGAAATCGCTCAATTGGCTGACCTCGGCGTTGAAATTGGCCCCAAGCCGCCCGATCGCCGAAGCGCGTTTTGCGATCGGCAGGTCGAGGCTGACCGAGCCTTCGGCGACATCGCGCCCAAGGTCGGTGCGTGTGGTGAGCCCGCGGCGGCGCGATTGGCTGTCGAGGGCGGTGCTCGACCCGCCGAGCCGGAAACTCGCGTTGGCCTCGCCGGCGGGTAACGTGAG
>Ga0105044_10015117_pt1 | contig 10434 bp, 6 predicted proteins | sample MAT01_FD_78092 | JGI IMG/M metagenome (GOLD analysis project Ga0105044, IMG submission 78092) | Freshwater microbial communities from Lake Fryxell liftoff mats and glacier meltwater in Antarctica - MAT-01 | ecosystem: Environmental > Aquatic > Freshwater > Ice > Liftoff microbial mat | place...
CCTAACGCTTCGATGGCCACACGACGAACGTCGGCCGATTCGTCGTTGATCAACAGCCGGAACAGGTCTTCGACATCGCTATTCCAGAACGATTGCAGCACGCCCAATGCGGGCAGGCGGCCACTTGAATCGATCGTCCCCGAGACGATTTTTCGCAGTACGACACTGCGGGACGTTTCGCCGCGGCGTACCAGTTCATCGCGTGCGATTAACCGATCGCTGAAGTCTACGGCGGAAAGTTTCGCCACCAGTTCATCGTTACTCGCCTTGGTGAGTTTCGCCCACGAATCCATGCCACGAAGCGGGAGTTCGGGGTGTTCCTTCGTACCGATCCACTTCATGCGGTAGATGCGACCATTTTTGCCGTCGCCCCAGAGTTTGCCCGCGCCGCCAGAGTCCGTGCGCCAGTCGCAAATGTAAATTGCGCCGTCGGGTCCGGTGACCATCTGGCACGGGCGGAACAACGGATCTTCGCTCTTGAGCAATTCGAATTCCGCGTCGATATCGAACGTCGAGCCGTTCGGTTTGACGCGATAACTGCGGATGGTTTTGCGGTAAACGTCGGGATAGGAAAGCAGGCCGCGGTAATGGGCGGGGAGCCGCGAGTCGTTGTAAATGAGCAAGCCAGCGGGCGAACCGCGGCCCGTTTTGATCATCGGCGCGACCTTGCCGGGCAGTTCGCCCGCAACGGCCCCACGTAAACTATCCGGGCGGCAGCAACGTGCGCCGGTCTTCAGTCGCCAGCCGAAATCGGTATCCTCGGCAACGTGCATGATGCGACAACCGGTGAACTTACTGCCGTCTTCGTTGTCGTTATCGGTGTGAAACCAGTTAAATTTGTCGTCGTGTGCGAGGTCGCGATACGGGTTGCGATAGCCTTGCGAGAAGGTTTCGAGTTGCGTGCCATCGGGGTTGCAGCGGAACACGGCACCGGCACGCATCACCGTCGCGCGACTGCCATCGGAGCCTTCCGCGAAGTTGTCGTCGTCGCCGCTCGTGATGTAAAGCTTGCCATCGTTTCCGAACGTCAGGCCGGAAACTTGGTGGTGGTGGAACCCACAAAAGCCTTGCGCGATCGTCTCTTTCATGTCCCACAGCCCGTTCGGCAACGACTGGCGGAATCGTCGCACGGTACCCCGGCTCGCGGTGTACAACCAGCCATCGTGATACACCACGGTCGAGGGCAGTTCATCGGTGATGATTACGGAGGCCGATTCGTAAATGCCTTTTGCCGCGTTGTACTTGAGTTGCTTGAACGGATCGTTGACGAACTTCTTCATCGTAGCCACCTGCTTGGTGGTGCCATCGCGGTAGCGGAAGGTTTCCTTGAACTCGAACCAACGGCCATCGCTGTAGGGGTCCGGTGCCCATTCGAGAACGAACAATGTGCCATCAGGGGCGAAGGTCATGCCAACGGGATTGACGATGACAGGATCGGTCGCGACGATTTCGAGTTTGAAGCCCTCGGGTGTTGTGTAACCCTTGAGCCGCAGGTCGAATTGCCCCTGATCGATGTATTTTATCGGGAACGGGGCCGGTTTCGGAGGCGTCTGCGGCTGAGCAAAATCGGGTGGCACGACCGGCGGCGCAGTAGTACCGACCAGAGAGAGAGTAAACCACGCAACTAGGGAGAAGAGAGCGTAACGCATTGCGGCAAAGCTCCGCGAGTGGAGGTGAGAGAGTTTAGCAGTGACATCAGTTTAGCCGATGTCTGCCCGATGTGCGAGTCTATTTCGGCTGCGCAATCTCTTCGGATCGGGAAAGCTGCGGGTATTAGGGGATGCTCCGGTCGAACGATACCCAACGACCTGCGAAGAGATACTTGCCAGCTAGCAGTTCGGATGTAAGTTGAGGTGTGTTGGCGGGGTAGCTCAGTGGTTAGAGCAATCGCTTCATAAGCGATAGGTCGCGGGTTCAAGCCCCGCCCCCGCTACTCAAGACACCCTCGTTATCACGATGAAAACGAGGGTGTCTTTCTTATGACATCGTCACCTTAAAAACTCACTTCTCGGCAGGCGAAATCGTCATGAACATCTCGGTTATCGTTCCGGCGTTCAACGAATCGAGTGTCATCGCGATGTCACTCGCGAACCTTCGCGAACAGCATCCGCACGAAGTGATCGTCGTCGATGGTGGTAGTAGCGACGGTACGCGGGTGATTGCGGATCCATTTGCCGATCGAACGATCGAATCCGTGCGGGGTCGTGCGAACCAAATGAACGCGGGGGCGGCAGTGGCCACTGGGGATGCGTTGCTGTTTCTACATGCCGATTGCACGCTAGAAACGGATGCGTTGCGCGATGCCGTACGGTGGTTGCAAAAGCCGTGGGTGGCAGCGGGTTGTTTCCAGATGTGCGTAGCGACTCCGGGCTTTGGCTATCGATGCATTAACGCAGCCGCAACGGCGCGGGTGCGGCTCGTCGGCATTCCGTATGGCGATCAAGGTCTGTTTTTGAAGCGAGAAACCTTCGACGCCATCGGTGGCTTTCCACCGGTTCGCTTCCTCGAAGATGTGCTCATCGGCCAGCGGTTGCGGCATAGTGGCCGTGTCGTCGTATCGCCGCGGCGGATTTTCGTATCGGATCGACGCTGGCGGAAGGTCGGCCTCGTTAGGCAAACCGCTCGCAACTGGGCAATCACGGCTTTCGCTGCCATGGGGGTGTCACCGGATCGGTTGGCTGCGCACTATCCGGCTGTCCGCTGACTGGTATTCCCTTTCTGCCGCCGATTCGCGACACTCCGTCGAAGAGTGCCCGCAATCTTCGTTAAAATCGTGTGCCCGGATGCAAACTTCACCGAACTATCGCATACGCCGCGCCGAGGTGATCGAGCGCCCCATACTAGAAATCAGCATCGTCGTGCCGCTGTTCAACGAGCCCGAATATATACCCGAACTGCATCGGCGGTTGCGCGAAAGCCTCGCACCGTTCGCCTATGAAATCGTCTTCGTGAATGACGGCAGTTCGGACACCACACCGCAACTGCTCGACGAACTGACGGCACGCGACCCGTACACGGTGGTGGTTCACCTGAGCCGGAATTTCGGCCACCAAGCGGCAGTGTCGGCAGGCCTCGAACAGGCCACGGGGCACGCCGTCATTGTGATGGATGGCGACCTGCAAGACCCCCCGGAAGTTCTGGAGCAATTTATTGTTAAATGGCGTGAGGGGCACGATGTCGTGTATGCGGTGCGAACGAAACGCAAGGAAGGCTTGCTAAAACGCGCCGCGTATTTCAGCTTTTATCGACTCTTACGCGCCATCGGCGATATCGATATCCCGCTCGATAGCGGCGACTTTTGCCTGATGGATCGCAAGGTCGTCGATGTCCTGCGGCACCTTCCGGAGCGCGTGCGTTTCGTACGCGGGCTGCGTACATTCGTCGGCTTTCGGCAGGTTGGCCTGATCTACGAACGCGATGCCCGCGCCGCCGGTACGCCCAAGTACACCTTTCGCCAACTCATAGGCCTCGCCACCGATGGCATCGTCAACTTTAGCAGTTACCCACTTCGCGCGATCAGTTATTGTGGGATCGCCGTCATGGCTCTAGCAATGCTCGCCAGCAGTTGGGTTGGCATCGATGCCATTCGCACGGGAACTGCACCATCGGGTTGGTCGGTCCTCGTCGCCATCGTGCTGTTTATGGGTGCGACGCAACTCCTGAGCCTGGGCATTATCGGGCAATACCTTTGTCGAATCTTTATCGAAGTGAAAGGGCGACCCAATTACATCATCCGGGACATCCGCGTTGGAATCGCCGAAGTGGTTCCAAATCGCATCGCAAGATGACAGTACATCCACTAAATCCTGACGAAACTACGGCAATGACGATCGGGGTTTCGGTTTCGCCAAGGTATCACTCGCGTTTTTCAGGTTGATGGTCGAAGATCGTAATGGTTCGATTTTCCACCACGGATGACCATCATGAGAATCGCTCGCATCGCCACGTTCGGCATCATCGCGCTCGCTGCGTTTCACGTTACAACCGGCCGAGCCACCGCACAGTTTATCGGGCCATACAGCGGGTTCGGCTACGGAGGGTTCGGTGGATTTGATTACGGCGGTTTCGGTGGATTTGGTTATGGAGGGTTCGGCCCCCGATTCGGTGGCGGATACTTTGGATACCCCGGAGCGTTCGGCAGTTTCTGGACGAACGGGCGAACGCTGTACGGCCCACCCGTCGCGACCGGTGCCCCGATACCGGGTTCGTTCGGCGGGAGTGACGCGAGCTATAACTACAGCAGCCCAGGCAGTTATTCGCCGTTTTTCTGGAACGGCAATCTCGGCGTCGCCGGTGCGTCTCGCGATTTCCCACCCGTCGTGGTTCCGACCGATTACAACGGTCCCCGCTTCGCCACGCGCGACGTCAGACGCCGATACGCACAAGACAAGGCTAACCCGCAAGGAGCCATCGACCGCGCCTACCGCGACGCCGGACGAATGAACCCGCGGTGAGTATCTGGCCATTGGCCACGAAGAAGCCCACGGACATTCGTCCGTGGGCTTCTTTCGTTCGGGTTCTTTTACTTGAATTCGACGTGGAACGGCATCATGACCTTGATCGGGTCTTTGTTCGTGGCCAGTAACGGGCCGACGATTTTGCTGACGTTCTGCATTCCGGGCAGCGAAAGCACATCGATGTGGACCGCACCGAATGGCGACTTGATCTCGCCGTCGAGGAGCTTGTCGAGGAACGAACTGGTCTTTGGGAGCACCATCAGTTCCATGTCTTTCTTCGGGTCGATTCCGGCGAGCGTTTTCGCACCGGCAATCGCGTCGTCGAGCGTACCGAGTTCGTCGACGAGACCGTTGGCTTTCGCCTGGCGACCGGTCCAGACGCGACCGCTGGCGATCTTCAGGAGCTTCTCTTTGGTCATGTCGACTCCGGCGGCTTTACGGCCGAGAACGGCTTTGCTGGTGAACTGGTCGTAGACGTCTTCGACGGTTTCGGTCATCACCTTGCGTTCGGATTCGGTGTAGGGGAACGTCGACGACATCACGCCGGTGTTCTTGCCGCGGCTGATGACTTCCGTCTTCATCCCGGCCCATTCCTGCAGGCCACCCGTAACGAGTTTCAGCCCGAATACGCCGATCGAACCGGTGATCGTGCCTGGCTCGGCGTAAATCTTCTTCGCGGGCATACTGATGTAATACCCGCCGCTGGCCGCCACATCGCCCATGCTGGCGACGATCGGCTTCTTGCAGCGAACGAGTTCGCGCCAGATGACATCGCTGGCGAGTGCGGAGCCACCGGGGCTATCGACGCGAAGGACGATCGCCTTCACGGTTGCGTCTTTTTCCGCTTTGCGGATCGCTTCGACCATCGTTTCCGAGCCGACCGAACTGCCGCCACCCATGATCGGGTTGCCGGTGCCGCTCTTGCCCGATGCGATGGCCCCGACCGCGTAAATCACCGCGATCTTTGGCTCGCTCGATTCTTTCTCTTTCTTCGAACCGCCCATCAGCGTTTCCATCAACGCGAACGGGTTCGACATATCGAGCTTCGTGGCTTTCACCTTGCCGTAGCCCTCTTCGATCTTGACACTCTTGGTTCCGAGTGCCTTTGCCATTGCGGTTTCGAATTCGTCTTCGTACGTTACGGCATCGACGAGGCCGAGCTTCGCGGCTTTCTTCGCGGTGAACGGTCCCTGGTCGATGATCTCGCGAACCTGGTCGGGCGTCAGCTTGCGGCCCTTCGCGATCGGGTTGACCATTTCATTCGCAAAGTTGTCGTCGAGCATCGACTCGATTTGCTCGCGGTTTTCCTTGCTCATTGTGTCGCGGAGCAGCGGTTCGACGGCGGCCTTGTAGTCGCCGACTTTCAGCACGTCTGCCTTGAGCTTCAGCAGGTCGAGCGTGTTCTTGTAGAACGTGACTTCGGCACGCATCCCGACAAGGACGACGCCACCCGATTCGGGCAGACCGATCATGTCGCAACTCGTCGCGAGCAAGTACGCCTTCGAGGAATATTCTTCGGCGTATGCGAAGACCTTCTTGCCCGTGGCGCGGAAGTCGGCGATGGCGCGTTGCAGTTCGTGGAGCTTGCCGTAACCAACTTCGAGGTCGCTGAGGTCGAGGAGCATCGCCTGAATCTTGTCGTCCTTCGCCGCCTTGTGGATTCGCTTCAGCTTTGAGTTGAGGTTTTCTGCGGGCGCGCCGAACAGCGAATCGCCGGCGACGGGGGACTCGTCCATCTCGCCGGTAAGCTTGATGTGAGCGATGCGGGCGACGTTTTTATCGATGGCGTCTTTATCTTTGACCAGATCTTTTTCTTTGCCCTTCACGCCATCTTTGGCACCGACTTCGGGCTTCCTGGCCTTGAACGGATTCGTATCGTCCGCAACAGACAGGGCGAGCAAGCCCGTCGAGAGTGCTGCGGTCAGTAGCCACTTGGTCATCTTGCGGAACCTCAGAGTAATGTTGTCGACAGGTGTATCGAACGGTGTCAAAATCATTTTAGCCCGAACAGACCGTTCATGGCGACATTCGCCACAAATCGACTGATCTTGTACACACATCCCCAAAAATGTTACCAGTGGTATTGTGGTTTGTATTTCGGGGCGCGATCCGTCGCCATTGCCAGGTGATACCTGCGTTCGGGAAGGAAGGTTTCGCGAATGTTCCCACTGACCCGCGTGCTCGTTTCGATACTCTGCGCCGTTTCGTTTGTGGGCACAACCCGTGTGACGGCGCAGCCGATCCCGGAACCGGCCAATGCGGTCGTACCCGCACAATTTCAGCTGCAACCGGCAAACGTCGGCACCGGCAACTTACCCGCGACGGGGCGAATCGCGGCGGGGATCCCGCCGATGCCACCGTCGCCCATGGTGCAGATCATGGTGCTCGTCCCGCAAGACATCGCGCCAGGGCAAGAGATCCTTTACACGCTGAAAATCGTCAATTCCTCGGCGGCACGAGCGGATAAAGTCGTCGTGCGAATGCCGATACCGAGCGGGGTCGAACCGGTTCCGGTAAAGGTCGAGCCGAAAGCGAAGACAAGGGAAGGCGTGCCGAACGAGCTGTTCTGGGACATTGGCACGCTCGAACCGAACGGCACGAAGCTCATCGAAGTGACGTTCCGCCCGAAAGCCGATGCCACCGATATCAGTGCCCGTGCGCACGTGAGTTTCGAACACGGCCAGTTGGTGAAGACCGCGATCAGCGTTCCCAAGTTGAAGGTGAAGACCGAGATTCCGAAACAAACGTCGCTCGACAACCCGATCCCCGTTCGCGTGACGATCCGCAACGAGGGCCGCGTAGCAATCGACGCCGTCAAGCTCACCGAGACCGTGACCGAAGGCGTGGCATTCCACAAAGACACGACCGGCGAGAAAGGCATCAAACCCGAACAGCGGGTCTGGAACGTCGGCACCGTGCGGCCCGGTGAGATTAAAACCTTCGATTTCCGCCTGATGGCCAAGTCGCGCGGCGACGTTCGCGTACTCACCGCCGTCGATGGTAAAGGCTCCGGCCAGGCGAACGACACCGCCGAGACGAAGGTCGAAGAAGCCGCGTTGAAGCTCGATCTGAAGGGCGATCCGAAGACCTCCGGCGATACGCTGGCAGCCTACGAAGTGACCGCAACGAACACGGGAACGATGCCGCTGCTCAACGTCCGCGTGAGTGGGTCGGTGCCAGCCGACTGTTTGCCGCGCCGGATGACGAACGGCGGGCAGGTGTATCGCGACCAGGTACAATGGACGATTCCGAAGCTGGCACCCGGCGACCGTGAGACGTTCCGCTGGAGCCTGCAAACGTCCGCCTCCGGGCGGAAAACCGTCCGCGCGACAGCAGTGAGCCGGGGGCTGGAAGAATCGGCAAACGTCGAGACCGTGTTCGCCGGCGCGGCCGTGCTGCACTGGGAAACCAGCTTCGACCAGCCGACAGTCGGCATCGATCGCCAGGGAATTTACACGGTAAAAGTAACGAACACCGGCAGCGAAGCCGCTAGTGGCGCGCGGCTCGTCGTCGATCTCCCGCCGAAGGGGGCCGTCTCCGTCGTCGAAGTGTCGCCCGTGAACAAGCGAGCGGGCGATCAGATTACATTCGAGCCACGCACGATTGCGGCAGGGAAGTCCGAGATTTTCTCGATCACCTTCAAAGGCGAGCAGATCGGCAAAGCCTACTTCAACGCGAAACTCGCAGCCCCCGCACTAGGCGAGAAGCCAATCGGCGCGGAGAAATATGTCGAGATTACACGCGGTCGCTGAGATCGTTTATCGCATCAGCACGGCTTCGGCCATCAGACCGGGGCCGAAACCGAGCATCACGCACGGCCGCGGCAAGCTGGCTTTTCGCATCACATCGAGGATGAACAGCACCGTGGGCGACGACATATTGCCGTAGTTCGCGAAGATGTGCTTCGATGTTTCCAGTGCCGATGCGGGGAGCGCGAGTGCGTCTTGCACCGCTTCGAGAATCTTTGGCCCTCCCGGGTGGATCGCCCAACTGCCGACCTCGGCCACGGTCAGGTTATTCGTAGCGAGCCAGTCGTGCATCCAGCCCGCAACGTTCGCCGCAATCAGTTTCGGCACTTGCTTCGACAGCGTCATCTCGAACCCGTGGTCGAGAATTGTCCACGTCATCGCCTCGGTCGAATCCGGTATCAACGACGACCCTGTCGCACTTATCGCCCACTCGTTTGTATCGCGAACGCCATCGCCGACGACGACCGCACACCCGTCGGCGAACAATGCGTTCGCCACGACCTTTTCCGGTTCGTCGCGATAATGGTAGTGAAGGCTGCACAGTTCCACCGCACACAGCATCACGCGGGCGTTCGAGTCGGCAGTAGCGTACGCATTGGCCACGCGCAAGCCATTGAGCGCACCATGGCAGCCCATGAACCCGACATGTGTGCGCTCGACCGTGGGGCGCAATCCCAGCCCGCGAATCAGTGCGAAATCGACGCCGGGCGAGAAGAACCCTGTACATGACACCGTAACGAGGTGCGTGATCGAATCGGCTGCAAAACCGGCCTCTTTCAGCGCGTCGCTCGCAGCCGGAACGGCCAGTTTCGGGGCTTCGATCGCGTAATGCGCGTTCCGTTGTGCCGTTGTCGGCCCGAGGAAATTCGGGTCGCCATTCGGCAAAAACACCGAGCCGGAATCGCGGCTGCCTTCGAACAGGTCGCGAACGACATCACGCCCGTGAACGACGTGCCGCATCATATTACCCGAGTGCGCATACACCGATGGTAGGAAGCCCGAAGCACGCGACGTCGGCCCACCGATCACACGCGCCACGCCAAGGCCTTCATCGGGAGTCAGGTACCCTGGCGGAACCGAAGTGCCGATTCCCCGAACGTAGAAGCTCATAATGATCGACCTTGGGCGAGTGTGGCCGGACGGTGTAACGTTCGCAAAACCGGTGCTGATAACTGCGGCGCGATCGACAACGCCCGAACTGCGAAGAGAGTAATCGACGGATACCGCAACGCCCGCGAGATCGCCCGACACGTGAACTGCCGTTGGCGTACCGTCTGGCGATGCACCCGCGACCACGCACCTATGTCGGCTTCGTGCCAGTCTTTCAAAATAAACGGTGACACCGCGATGGCAGACGAGATCGCCCAACCCATCCCTTCGCCCGTGAATGGCTCGACGTAGCCCGCCGCATCGCCGATCGCGAACCAGCGTCGCCCGGCAATTTTCGCCGGCGTCCGTGTGAGTGCCGGCGTGCCCCGCCACGCGGCGAGTGCGAGTTCTGGTATCTCCGGCAAACCGGCGTCGCCCAGGATCCGCGTCGCAGCCACGCCCAAACTGCCGGAGGCACGCACGAACTCCGCATCGAACGCGGCAGCGATATCGAGGCGGTCATCTTCCAGACGAACGAGGCCGACATACCCGCCCCGCGACGTCGCCATATACACCGTTTCGCGGGCATACTCCTGGTGCGGATATTCGAGAACGACCCCGGCACCGATTCGCGAATCGGCTTTGGCGGGGACATCGAAACCATCGGCCACAGCCGCCGCCCGTCCGTTGAGGCCATCCGCCGCGATGATGAGCCGTGCCGTAATTCGCTGGTTTTCCAGTACAATTTCGCGAACGCCCTCGCGCTCGACACCCATCGCCGCCCGCGTGCTGGGCAGGAACGCCGCCCCGGATTCGATGGCACACTGAATGAGTGCGACATCGAACGCCGTTCGCGAAAGGCTTACGCCAGCCGGCCACGGGAGCATCGCCGAACGCCCACCCGATGCGAGTTGCAATCGCTTCAGCGGTACCGCGCCAAGTTGTGGCACGACGTTTCCGAGGCCCGCGCGTTCGAGGTTCCGGAGCGCATTGCCATTCAGGCAACAGCCACAGACTTTGTTTCGCGGGAAGTTTGCTTTGTCGATGAGAATCACGCTTTTGCCAGAACGCGCAATCTGATGCGCCGCCACTGAACCGGCGACGCCCGCACCGATAATCGCGGCATCCCACACGGTTGC
>Ga0105044_10015123_pt1 | contig 10432 bp, 6 predicted proteins | sample MAT01_FD_78092 | JGI IMG/M metagenome (GOLD analysis project Ga0105044, IMG submission 78092) | Freshwater microbial communities from Lake Fryxell liftoff mats and glacier meltwater in Antarctica - MAT-01 | ecosystem: Environmental > Aquatic > Freshwater > Ice > Liftoff microbial mat | place...
AGTGCGGAAAACTTGGCCCGTCACTGGCTGGACGCGGCGCGTTACGCGGACACGCATGGCATCCACATCGACAACTACCGCGCCATCTGGCCTTACCGCGACTGGGTGATCCGTGCCTTCCAGGCGAACATGCCTTGGGATCAATTCACCACTGAGCAGATTGCTGGCGACATGCTGCCTGACCGGACGCTCGACCAACTCGTGGCGACTGGGTTCTCCCGCTGCCTTGCGACCACCGGTGAGGGTGGCGCGATTGCGAAGGAATACGATGCGATTTACGCGAAGGATCAGGTAGAGACGGTGTCGGCGGTCTGGCTGGGTCTAACTACAGGGTGTGCGGCGTGTCATGATCACAAGTTCGATCCGGTCTCGACCAAGGAGTTTTACTCACTCACGGCATTTTTCCGTAACACCTCGATGTCGGCGCTTGATGGCAACAAGGAAGATCATCCTCCAAATGTGTTCGTCCCGCTTTTACCGGACCGCGACCGCTGGGACACCCTCGTTAAAGAAACGGCCAAAACCAAGGAGCAGCTTGCCGCCCGGACCAAAGCGGCGCGTCCCGAGTTTGAAAAATGGTTAGCCACCGCGACGATCAAGCCAGCCCGTGATATCGACTCCACGCTTGCGATTCACCTGCCGCTCGATGAGACCGAAGGGCCGCTGCGAGGGAGCGTCGATGGGCAGCCGCGCGAGTGGGCGACGGTGAACGCACGAATTGATGGACCCCTCGGCAAGGCTGCGGTGATTAGCGACGAGCCGGTGGACCTCGGCGATATTGGGAGTTTTTCGCGGCAGGATCAGGTGACCTACGGCGGCTTCATCCGCGTCGAGGGTGAGCCGTCTGGTTCTGTGATTGCACGGATGAATCCCGTCGAGTCTCTCAGGGGCTGGGATCTGTATTTGGAAAATGGCAGACCCGCCTATCATGTCATCGACTCATGGGACAAGGCCGCCAACAAGGTCGTCGCGCCGAAGCCGCTGAAGTCCGGCGTTTGGCATCATGTGATGGTGACTTTCGACGGTAAGATCTCGGGCCATCAGGCAAGCGCGATTTTTGTCGATGGCAAAAACGTCAGGGCGAAAACCTATCCGAACTCAGTGGGTGGCAACATCGAGACGCCCGTGCATTTGCGTCTTGGTTCACGCGAAGGGGGCGATTCCAAACTCACCGGCAAGGTCGCACTTCAGGATTTCCGCTTCTATCGGCGCTTGTTGTCGGAACGTGAAATCGAAGTGCTTGCGCAGAACAGCATCCTCCAAGGAATCATCAAAATGCCAGCCGATCAGCGGTCAAAGGGGCAAGTTGACTCCCTGCTGGATTACTACACGGCAAACGTCGATACGGAGTCGCGGGAAATCAAAACCCGCTTGGACGTGCTGGAAACCGAGCAATCGGTATTCCGCAAAAGGGGTTCCGTGACGCTGGTGATGGATGAAAAAAAGGAAGAACCATTCGCCCACGTCCTGGTCCGTGGTGAGTATGCGAATGAGGGTGAAAGAGTGACACCCGCGACTCCGGCAATACTTCCGCCGATGGCGCCCGACGCGCCGAAGAACCGTCTCGGTCTTGCCCGCTGGCTCATTGATCCAGCCAACCCACTTCCCGGGAGAGTGACGATGAACCGCACATGGTCGTATTTTTTCGGGGCTGGCATCGTCGAAACCAGTTCCGACTTTGGGATCATGGGAGCCCGCCCGAGTCATCCGAAACTGCTCGACTGGCTCGCTGCGGAGTTCGTGGATTCCAAGTGGGATTACCGCCACATGATCAAGCTCATGGTCACTTCCGCAGCTTATCGCCAGTCCGGGGTGGTATCGCCCGAGAAGCTGGAAATGGACCCTTCGAACCGCCTCGTCGCCCGTGGCCCGCGCTACCGCCTTGATGCCGAGCAGATCCGCGATCTTGCGCTTTCCTCGGCGGGACTGCTTTCACCGCAAGTTGGAGGCCCGTCGGTGAAGCCCTATCAGCCGGAAGGAATCTGGGAGGCGGTGGCCATGCCGCAGTCGAACACCCGGACTTACCGCCAGGATAGGGGCGAGGCACTCTATCGGCGCTCGATCTACACGATTTGGAAACGCACCGCTGCGCCACCGTCGATGGAGATTTTCAATGCTCCGACTCGTGAGACGTTCTGCGTCCAGCGCGATCTCACGAACACACCATTGCAAGCGCTTGTGCTCTTGAACGACCCGCAGTTTGTCGAAGCTTCGCGCGAGCTGGCATCTCACGCGCTTCAAAAAGCGCCGACGTTTGATGCACGCTTGGATTTCGTGACGACGCGGCTCATGGGGCGCAAATTGGATGCCGCCGAACGGGAGATTGTTAGGAAATCCCTCGACACCGCCATGTCGGAATTTCGTTTGAAAGCCGAAGATGCGTTGAAGGTGGTCAGCACCGGTGCCAGCCCGCTGCGCAAGGATGTGGATGTTCCAGAGCTCGCTGCGTGGACTTTGTTAGCAAGCCAGATTCTCAATCTCGATGAAACCATTACCCGATAAATTGCGATGAATCCTTCGGATTTTCATAACACCGCTTACAGCCGCCGCCATTTCTTTCGGAAGTCCGGCACCGGTCTCGGGATGGCCGCGCTGGCATCGCTACTCGGGCAACGAGGGATTTCCGCAGCGGAGAGCATGGCGGGGATCAATTCGATGCTGCCTCAAATCGCCCCGAAGGCGAAGCGGGCGATTTACATTTCACTCATCGGCGCGCCCTCGCAGATTGATCTATTCGACTACAAACCGGAGTTGCAAAAACGTTTCAAAGAAGACCTCAACGGCTATCTGAAAGCCCAAGGCCAGCGACTCACCGGGATGACTTCCGGGCAGGCGACGTTTCCGCTTGCCCCCTCGATTTTCAAATTCAGCCAACACGGACAATCCGGCACCTGGGTGAGCGAGTTGCTGCCGTGGATTTCCAAAATGACCGACGACATCTGCATCATCAAGTCGATGCACACGGATGCCATCAACCACGAGCCCGCTAACCAATTGATCTGTACCGGCTCGATGCAAGCCGGCAAGGCATCGCTCGGCTCGTGGCTTTCCTATGGGCTGGGTTCGATGAATGAGGAGTTGCCTTCGTTCGTCGTGCTGCACGCCACGCACACCTCGCCATTTTCAAATGTGCAGGCGATTTCCTCGCGCTTGTGGGGTTCCGGTTTCTTACCCGGCAAGTATGCCGGTGTCGCACTGCGTTCCCTCGGTGATCCGGTTTTGTTTCTCGATGACACGCCGGGAATTTCACGGGAAGCCCGCCGGAACATGCTTGATGGGATGAACGAACTGAACCGCCGCTCGTTTTCCGCGATCGGAGACCCGGAAATCGAGAACCGGATGCAGCAGTATGAAATGGCATTCCGGATGCAGGCTTCAGTGCCCGAACTCACCGATCTATCCGGTGAGTCGGAGAAGATCTATCAACTTTACGGCGCGGACAGCAAGACCCGCGGGACTTTTGCGAATTCCGCGATCATGGCGCGGCGGCTGGTCGAGCGCGGAGTGCGGTTCGTGCAGATTTTCCATCGCGGCTGGGACCAACACGGCGACCTTCCGCGTGACCTGGCTTCCCAATGCAAGGACGTGGACCAAGGTTGTTACGGCCTGATCCAGGATTTGAAACAGCGCGGCATGTTGGAAGACACGCTGGTCATCTGGGGCGGCGAGTTCGGGCGCACGGTTTACAGCCAAGGGAACCTGACCGAGACGGACTACGGTCGGGATCACCATCCTCGGTGTTTCTCGATTTGGATGGCCGGTGCGGGTATCAAGGGCGGTCAAGTCTATGGGGAGACCGATGAAATGTCTTATAACATCGTCAAAGACCCGGTGCACATCCGTGATCTCCACGCGACGCTTCTCCACACGCTTGGACTCGAGCACGAGCGCCTGAGCTTCAAGTTCCAAGGCCTCGATCAACGCCTTACAGGAGTCGAGCCGGCGAGGGTGGTGAAGGAAATCTTCGCATGATCCGCCAGCAGGGATCCGCTATCTTTGAATCAGGAAAATCCGCTTTTCGCGGTAGGTGATGACGGCATCGAGCTCGCGCATGAAGTCGGCTCCGAAGAGACCCACGTAGTCCAGATCCTTCTCCGCGCTCAGGCGGTTCAGGTCGGTGGCGAGGACTTTTCGGTTTGTTAGAACCGCCTCACCCATGGTGAGTTTTTTGATTGTAGTGACTCCGGCTGGTGCCTTGCCGCCGATGCCGCGGACGAATTCATCCATCGGACCAACTTCACAGCCGTTGTCAATCGCTTCTTTGAGGTGAAGCAAGCTCGTGTCCGCGCCGGTATCGATCATGTAGGTGACTTTGTTGTCGTTGAGTGTGCCATCGACGAAGATGTGGTTCCCCTTGCGCTCGTATTGAAACGACTGGTATTTCCGCAGCATGAGGAGTTCTTGAATCGTTAGACTCCGGCAGTGTTGAAGGAAAAACGCAGAGGCTTCACTCCAGTTGGTGACATACTTGGCGTCATCCGGGATGAAGTTTGAGATGGGAACCTGAATGTTTTTCCCATCGACGAGCTGCAGGGTGGCGACGGTCGGAGTTTTCGATTCGACTTTGCCACGATAGGTCTGGTTTGATGTCGTTTTAAAGAGGCGGAAGGCCATGGTTGTTGGATCTCCCTGTGGGACATCAGCACCATGAGACTTGCCCGGCAGGAGGAAAATGCGGCGCTCCGGGTAGGAGATCACGGCTTCGAGCGCGGTCATGATGTCAGCGCCAAGAATGCCGTCGTAGCCGACTTTTTCACCCTCCTCCAAGCCGTTGGTGAGATCAGTGGTGAGGATTTTAGTCCCTTTGAAGACCGACTCACCGAAGGAAATCGTCGGCACGTCAGTCCAAGCGGCCTTGGCCTCCCCGGCAACTCCGTAGATCGTCTCGGTCATCTCACCAATCTCGCAAGTCGCATCCTTGGCATATTGAAGATGCAGCAGACTGGTGCCGGCACCGGTGTCGATGAGGAATGATCCGGGTTTTTCTTTGACTTTGCCGTCCATGAAAATCGAGTTTCCTTGGAGCCGAAACGCGAACGATTCGTAGCCGCGGAGTTCAAGAAGCTGGCGGATGGTCAGGGAGCGGCATTTCTGTAGGAACGCAGCTTTCTCTTTGGACCAGGCCGTGATGTAGGCTTGGTCATCCGAGCTGAGATTGGTAAATACTACGTTCGCACGCTGGCCATTGCGCAGCAGCAAGGTCGCGCTGTCCGCCGTCTTGTCGATCATGACCGCTTGGATGATCTTGCCATTGATGCCTTTGAAATCGCGATAGTCGCCCTCTGCGGGTGGCTGTGCCGAGGCGTGGCCAGTGAGGAGAAGGAGGGCGGCGGCGGCGGTGGGTCCGAGAAGTCGTTTCATGGGATGATTATCTGAACTTTCCTTCAGTGATGAAGAGTTTCCAATCTGCATTGAGGGCTTCCACCGAGTCAAAGCCGAAGATTTTGGCAATTTCGATTGCAGGAGGAATTTGGTTGTTTGACTCGATGCGGCGGACCATGGCGGCGAAGGCGCACAAGTGTTGGGGGCTACTTTGGAGGTAATAGCTGAAGGAGTAGATGAGGACGAGTTGCTCAGGTTTCAGGCCTTCCAATTTCCATTGAAGCATCGGTTCGAGTTCAACGTTGACGGTGCTCTTGCGGATAGCTGCCTTCAGGCTGCGAGCCCAGGATGAGCCGTCCTCGAAACCCTTTTTTTCGGTGATATCGGAGGCGTCGGAGGCAACCACGCTGAGGATCTGGGTCTCGCTTTTTCCTCCGAGAGAGATCTCCTTGTAATACGAGTGGCCAGTGGTGAGGGCGAAATAACCTTCACTGCCGAACGAGCTCACGCCTCCGAGTTGCTTGGTAAGCAGAGCGCCAGCGATGGTATGGATTTGGAAGGGGCTCATGGCCTTCTTGAACTGATGGGCGTCCTTCACATTGAAGAGGATCGCCTGAGGGTGTAGCTGATAGGTTTTTGTAAGCTCTTCCGGCAGAGAGATGGATGTCGAACCGAGTCTCTCCCAGGTCCCCTTGGCCTTTTCGGCGGCTTCGGCGGATTTTTGATCAATCAAGGTTTGGAAATACCATTCGCCAAGCGCGCCGTATGCCGAGCGATTTTCCGCTAGAAAAACGAGCATCCGCTTGTCTGCCCAATCCCGCCGGAAGTTCATGTGTTGGAAGGCCATCCCGTGCCACAGGCGCTCGGCCGTTTCCGCCACGGCTTCGGCCCGGACATCCCCGGCGCTTGCAATGAGAAAGTGCTCACTCTCGGTCAGCTCAAAAAGCGGCACGCTTTCGTCCGCCAGCTTGAATGGGGCATCCTTGAGCTTTTTGATGGTAGAGGACTCGATCCTCACTTGCTTTTCAGGCTCACCCACATCGCCAGCCAAAAGAATTTTGGGATCCGCGCCGCTAAACTCGACGAGAAATTGCCGGTCCCCGAGGCTGAGATCTTCAATTTTCAGGACAATCTGTTTGGAATCCTTGGTGACAAGCGTCGCACCGGTGGCATCGCATTTGAGAAGCTCCGCTTCTAATGTGCTGCCCTTCCGCGAGGTCCAAATCCGGGATTCGCCCCCGATGGCAGTTGACAGGAGAGCATGCCCAAGGCCTAACAAACAAATCCAACGTTGAATGTGCATGGCGTAGGATTAGGTGAATCGGAGATGGGAGCCAATCTAAAGTTTCCAAAAATTCGCGCTGGGCGGCTTGGATTTTGATTCAAAACGTGATGGCAAGACCGGATGGCTTGGACAAGATCCACCATGGATTCGCACGGTGGGCTTGTGAGCTTGTTGTCGCGAAAATTTCCGGCTAGAACAGGGGATGTTTTTCCTGGATCTTGATTCGAACACTTGGTTGGGGTTGGCCATGGTGATCGCGTTTTATGCCGTGGGCATCATGCATGTGCTGCACGCCCTGATGCATGTGCGGACTTCGCAGGGAACCATCGCTTGGGTGATTTCGCTGTTGGCGCTGCCGTTTTTGGCGATTCCGCTTTACTGGCTACTGGGCAGAACGCGTTTTTCGCAGACCGTCGGTGGCCGGCGGGAAAAAGATTCACGACTGGGTAAGTTGGCAGCGACGATGCACCAGCGCCTCCGCTATTGTGAGGTGGAGATCCCGGAGGATGACGGCTTTGAAAAGGCGGCGCTGGTTCTCGGCGGGCTGCCATTTACCCAAGGCAATGAGCTTGAATTACTGATCGATGGAGATGTGACGTTCGACCGGATTTTTGAAGTGATCGGCAATTCGAAGCGCTACCTGTGCGTGAATTTTTTCATCGTGAAGAATGACCGGCTCGGGACGCGTTTCCAAGAGGCTCTCATCGAGCGGGCTAGGTCGGGGGTGAAGGTGTATTTTTTGTTCGACGAGATCGGTTCCCACAAACTCCCGCGCCGCTACTTGAAGGCGATGACGGAGGCTGGTATCGAGTGTAGATCCTTCGGGATCAACCGTCATTGGTGGTCGCGCTTGCAGTTGAATTTTAGAAATCACCGGAAAATCGTGGTGAGCGATGGTGAGACGGCCTTCGTCGGCGGGCTGAATGTGGGCGATGAATACCTCGGCCGGGATCAACGATTCGGCGGCTGGCGGGATACCCATTTGAAAATGCGTGGACCGGTGGTGCAGGCGGTGCAAATGGTGTTTTTGGAGGATTGGTTCTGGGCGGCGAACGAGGTGCCTGACCTGCATTGGGAGACCCGGGTCGAGGTGGCGGACCAGATCGCCGCAATCATCCCCACCGGGCCAGCGGACCAGTTGGATTCTTGGCAGTTGATCGTGGCGGAGGCGGCGAATTCATCCCGTAAAAAACTCTGGATCACTTCGCCTTATTTCGTGCCGGACGAGGGGGTGCTCACCGCGCTGCAAACGGCGGCGATTCGTGGCGTGGATGTGCGGATCATGATCCCGGAGCGCGCGGATCAGTTGCTGGTCTGGCTTTCGGCGTTTTCATACTACGAGCAGGCGATCCCATTCGGAGTGAAGCTGTTTTGTTTCCAGCATGGATTCTTGCATCAGAAAGTCATGCTCATTGACGAGCGACTGGCGGCGGTGGGGACTGCGAACCTGGACAATCGCTCGTTCCGATTGAACTTTGAAATCACCGTATTTTCGACCGATTCAAAATTTGTGGCGGAGGTGGAGGCGATGTTGGTGGCGGATTTCGCGCGATCGCGGGAAGCGCAGATGGCGGATTTCACCAGCAAACCCTTCCTGTTCCGGGCTGCCTGCCGTGCGGCGAGGCTCTTGGCCCCAATTCAGTAAGCATGAAAAAGGCCCGACCGAATGAACGGCCGGGCCTTGGAAAATCAGAAAGGAAATCAGCGCGACGCCACGCTCGCCAGATCCGGGCGTTGGCGGAGGATGTTGGAAAGCATCGTCTTGCAATGGGCAAACCGGGTGCGCCCGCTGAGGAGCTCGGCACTGCGGGTCATGGAACCCCACTGGACGATGCTGATCTCGACAGTGCGGCGACCCCACTGACCCATGACTTCCTTGTTGGGCTTGTAGATGTCAATGGTGCCGGTGCCGGTGAGGGCCGAACCGTAATCATCGATCACGTAGAGGTAAGGGAGTCCTTTGATGCGGAAGGTGGTGCCCACAGGGTAGAATGACCAATCAGCCGCTGCGCTGCGGACGCGGTCGGTGTAGCGCAGGTAGGTGCCGGTGGCGTTCTTGCTGCCATAGATCAAGTGGTCGCTCTCACTACAAGTGTAGGCGGTGGTGCGGACGATACGGTTCCGGTCACTGAAGGCGTAAACCGGCATCGAGTGCTTATCACGAGGTTTTCCAGCACATGCCGAAACCGCCGTGCCCGAGGCAGGAGGGAGATTGAAGCTCTCCTTTTTAGCGAACATTCCGGAGCTGGAACCGATCGAAGATTTGGAGATGACATGCGGCGTGGAGCTGCCGCAACTGGTGAAAAGTGCCGCTGCTAGAGCGAGCGTGGTGAGGAAGAGAGTTCGGAAAATCATGCGGTCAGGGAATGGATTAGGGGGTAGGCAGCTTTCTCAAGCCGCTCCTCCTCTAAACGCTAAGCAACGATGCGGCAAATAGAAAAAACCAACATCCTACTTTTTTTCCTAAAAGGCCACTGATAACCAGTCACTTATGAATAAAATTAAACAAACGAATTTCCTTAATTTTCCCGAAGTATTCCCGATTTCCGGAATCAATCACGTCGAATTACCTCATCGAGTCGGTGCGGGCAGCCAGACTTTCGCCCCGGCGCTCCGCCCGGCAGCAGGGCGGAAAAATCCTTCCAAGCCCCGGCGTCCGTGAAGATCGGCCACGGCATCCACCGTACGGCCCCAGCGCCAGCGGAAGCCGGCATCGCGCAGCCGCACCGGATCCGCCCAGCGACTCTTCAATACCAACTCAGGCTCGGTTTTCATCAACCGTGCGCCGATTTCCAACATCCACCGGGCCGCCGGTAATCCGAGTGGCATTCCCACCGCTTCGCGAAATGTCCGCATCCACTCGCGGTTGGTGGGGAACTCGGGGGCGGTGACATTGATGGTGCCATCAAGGAAAGGATCCTGAATGACGAAATCCACGGCGCGCAGGAAATCTTCCATGTGGATCCAGCTAATGCGTTGATTGCCATTTCCCATCGGGCCGCCGAGGCCGCGGGCGGTGAGCTTGCGCAACACATCATAGACCGTTGCATTTTCATTGGCCAGGACCATGCCGATCCGCAGCGCGAGCTTGCGCGTGGCGGCGGGGATCTGGGCACCGAAGAAGGCGTCTTCCCAAGCTTGGGCAACCTTACAGGAAAACCCCTCGCCCGGCTCGCCCAGCCAATCGTTCTGGGGCTTGTCCTCGGCGTGCCGATACCAAGTGGCGGTGCTGGCATTGAGCCAGTTCTTTGGGGGAGTCTTGCAGGCCGCGATCGCCTCGCCGATCACGCGGGTGCTTTCCACGCGGGAGTCGATGATTTCCGCGCGGTTTTTTTGGGTGTAGCGGCAGTTCACGCTGCGGCCTGCCAGATTGATGACGGTCTCGGCACCCTCAAGAGCCAGCGCCCAGGGACCAAGAGTTTTTCCGTCCCATTCCAAGAACATGCCATCACCACTCCAGCCCTCGCGGCTGCGGCTGATGGCGACCACCTCTTTCCCATTGCGGGCGAAGTGGCGGCAGAGATAGCGGCCAAGAAATCCATTGGCTCCGAAGATGACGATGATGGGGTTCATAAAATGTGTTGGTTCAAGAAATGGTGTTAGGAAATCGGGCAGGTGTTAATACCGCATGAAGCCTCGGGAAGGGAATGAATCGCGCTTGCGAGTTCGTCGTCAGATCCGAGCTTCATCAAGCGGGAGAAGGTCAAACGATTTTCTGAAAGTAAATGAACAGCCTTCCTCACCAACGGCTGGAGCGCCGGACTGGCCAAGCGATAGGACCAGGCGTAGTAGGGAAACGTCGTCCACAAGCATGTCAGCCACGCG
>Ga0105044_10015124_pt1 | contig 10432 bp, 8 predicted proteins | sample MAT01_FD_78092 | JGI IMG/M metagenome (GOLD analysis project Ga0105044, IMG submission 78092) | Freshwater microbial communities from Lake Fryxell liftoff mats and glacier meltwater in Antarctica - MAT-01 | ecosystem: Environmental > Aquatic > Freshwater > Ice > Liftoff microbial mat | place...
GACTGAGACAGTATGAGATGATGCCCCATCTCATAGACGCGTCTATCAGAAAAAGTGGTTTGTGCTCCTACGCCTTATATCCCCATGCCTGAAGGCAGGGGCTTTACGGCGCTTTTTCGGTAACGATCAGGGTGGCGGCTTACTGCGCCCCACCTACGCCAACCCCACCTCAAATTGACGACCTGCACCATTGATAGCCAGCGCCCTCTCACCCCTCAAGCATCGTATACCACCCGACGCCGCTGAGAGGGGCGATGAGAAGGCGCTGGCGGCGCGATTCGCTGCTGAAGGTAAACGTAATCGGTTCTGGCCCGTAAAAGCGCACGAACACAGGCGTTGTGCGCTCACGGCTGCGGATGCCGACCATGCGTCGATCCAGCGGCGTGATGGTCTGGCGCGTGGCAAGCCAGGCATCCCGACACGGACGCAAATCAAGCCAGCAGACCAGATACTGGTCATCCCGATACAGAATACCGCCGCGTGTGACGGTCATGATGGCATCGCCGGACAACATCTGCACACGATCTCTCCGGGTAGGGGTCAGGGGATATCCGTCTCAGGGTCAGCAATCGATACGCCGCGCTGCAAAGGCCGCAGCACCGCCGCCTTGAGCTGGCCGCAGCCCGCGTTAATGTCGATCCCGCGCCGCATCCGCACGGTGGCGGTGACGCTGTACTGCGCCAGAATCTCGATAAAACGTCGGATCGCGTCCTGATTGGCGGGGCGGCCTGAAAATTCACCCGTTGGGTTCAGGGGGATGATATTCACATGGCACATCAGCCCATTGAGCAGCTTGCCCAGTTTGTGAGCTTCTTCCGGCGTATCGTTTTCGCCCGCAATCGCTGCCCACTCAAACGTAATGCGCCGCCCGGTCTTGGCGACATAGTAGCGGCATGATTCGATCAATTCGCCCACCGACCACTTGCGGTTGATCGGCATGAGTTCGCTGCGTTCGGCATCAGAGGCTTTGTGCAGGCTGATGGCGAGGGTGATTTGCAAGCCCTCATCGGCGAAGCGAATGATCTGCGGTACAAGGCCGACGGTGCTGATGGTGATGTGCCGCGCCCCAATGCCGAGATCATCCATGAGGCGGCGGGCAGCCACGAGTGTGGCATCATAGTTGTGGAAGGGTTCGCCCATGCCCATAAACACGACGTTGCTCAGGCGTTCGCCCTCCTGCTCCAATTCACGAGCAAAGCGCATCGCCTGTTCAAAGATTTCTGTTGGGGTGAGATGGCGGGCAAAGCCCATCTGCCCCGTTGCACAGAAGATGCAGCCCATCGCGCAGCCCGCTTGTGTCGAGATGCAGGCGGTGCGGCGGTCATCATCATAGGGCATGAGGACAGATTCGATGAGCTGTCCATCGGGCAAACGATACAGACGCTTGCGCGTGCCATCTTTTTTGCTCACCTGCTCGGTGACGAGTTCGAGTGAGCCAAGCTGCGTTTCGGCCTCCAGGTGCTCACGGAGGGGTTTGGGTAGATTTTTCATCTCCTCGAAGGAGGCGACACGCTGCGTATACAGCCATTCCCAGACCTGCTTGGCGCGAAAGGAGGGTTCATTCCAATCGTCCAGCAGATCCTGGAGTTTTTCATAGGTGAGCGAGTACAGATTGATCATGGTCTTATCCTCGGCGGCGGCTCGTGAGCATCAACACCCCGATCATGAGCAGGGCAACGAGCACGCCACCGCCAATGATGAGAGGGTTACTACCGCGTGTCAGAACCGCCAGTGGTGTGTTTGGGATCGGTGTGGGAGGAACAAGTGTTGGACGGATATTAAGCCCCTGGGCGGGCAGAGGGGTCACAGTGGCCGGCGGCGGACGGCGCGTAATGGTGACACGCGGCGTGGCCGACAGTTCAATCGTGGCTGTGAACGTTTCTGTCACGGTGGGCGGAATGGGGGTTTGTGTCTGTGTGACGGTGGCCGTCGGCGTGGGCGTCGTGGCGAGATAGGGCGTGTAGAGATAGGCGTTCTCCGTCTCACGCTTGAAGAGCCATGTCTGCCACGCCGCAACCAATCCTGCTATATCGAAGCCCATCCGCGCTTTAAAGGCGTCTTCAAACGAGGCCGATTGGGGGATATCACGGGCCAGCGCAAAGATATTTTCAACGCCTGTGCGCGAGGCCAGATAGATCAGCATCCCATACGCCTGAGCATTCCAGACAATCGCGTTTTCTGCTGAGGGTGGTGTATCCATTTGCGCGAGAGTGAACGGCATATCGCTCCGTAGCGCCTCACGCGATGTGAAGAAGGCGTCGCGGTTGGGCTGGCGCTGATAAAACTGCTCTAACCCGGCGCTGAACCACAGCGGCACAGGTTTTCCCGTCCACAGCGGCGCATAAGTATCGCGCACCAGAGAGGCTGTCAGGGCTGAGGTCAAATTTTGATCGACCCCAATTTGCAGTACTGTGTCGCTGCTGGCTTTATAAATCGTCTCCGCCTGAATTAGATCACAGGGCTGTTCTGCGCGGCTCCCATCGTCTTTATACGCGCTGTAGACAGGCTTTTTATCTGCATCGAGGCCGCAACCAGGGGTGACACCCGTATCATAAATCAGCAGGCGCACCTTTGGCGTCTGGCCGACTTTTTCCTGTAGCAAAGTGAGGGCATCTGTGAGTTCGACTTGGATTGACCCAATACTACGTGAGATATCCTTCGGCGCGATGATCGTGAGCGCATTGTCGAGGGCGGTGGTGGTTTGCCACACGGCCCGTTCATCCGTAAATTCGATGGAGCGCACCTCTTCAAACTGCTGACCGCTGGTGTTTTTGATGCGCCATGTATACCGCAGCGGTTGGAACAGTGGCGGCGGATTGTCTTTGGGAATCTCCCAGATATAGGTCGCAATCACCTCACCGACAGCGAAAGAATACGGCTTATCGGTGGGGAAGTTGATTTCGGTGTGCAGCTTATTGATCGTGTCGATCACCAACGTGACCCCGGCCACCTCAGTAGCCGGCAGTTTGATATCGATTCTGAAGAACACCTGATGCGGGAAGGCGACTCGCGTATCGTAGATGACATCAATCGGAAACGGGGTCGGCGTCAGCGTCGCGGGACGTGTCGGCGTGATAGGCTGTGGGGAGGACGTGGGCGTCTGGGCCGCCACAGGCCATGCGCTCCACAGGCCCATGACACATACAATCAGGATGAGCGCACGCTGAATCAAGCATGTCCTCCAAGCGCCAGAACAACAATAAAAGGCACAATATTATAAACGATATGCGCCAGGATTGAAGCGCTGGTGCTGAGGCGCTGACGAAGCAGTCCCAGCACGAGGCCCACCACCAGAATGATCAGCATGGCCGGAGTGAACAGATATTGCAGGTGAATCAGGACGAACAGAAGCGTCGTCAGGCCCAGGCCAAAGATGGGTTGCAGCGCCCCACGATACAAAATCTCTTCCGTCGTGCCATAGATGATCGCACTCAGGAAGGCCACCAGGATCGACGCGGCGAGAGGGGCATTCACCACATCCACCGCCTGATACTGCTGTTGGAGCACATCCAACGGAACGAGACGGCTGATGAGGGTGCCCATCGCAAACATGATGACGACCAGCCCCATCCCGCCGAGGAGTCCCATCACAACATCGCCGCGTGTGGGCCAGCGCAGGCCGAGGCGCTCCAGGGTTTGATACTCATTGCGGCGAATGAACAGTCCTACACCGAGCACGGCCACAAACAGATTCAGCGCGGCATTCGCCAGCGCCAGCAGCAGGGGCGGCGTCTGCGTATCAAGCGCCTGGGCCACGCCGGACGTTCCGCCGACGAAGACGAAGGTGCTGACATTGTAGAAGATCATCAACAGGGCCAGCAGCAGCGCCACCGTCTCAACTGCCGAGTCGGGCTGATAGCCGACCCTGCCTTTGTAGACGGTCATGCGGGCCAGAAGATCGCGCAGGCGCGGGCTGTGGATGATGGCAAAGCCCAACGCGGCCACCAGCGCGGAGATCACGGTACACACCAGCGCGACGAGGGTATCCGGAATGTACAGGGAGACCGTGACGCCTAGATACAGAATCTCCATCGGCAGGCCCCTCATGAGCAGTGTCACCCAGGGAGAGGACTTGCGTGTGAGGTCTTGCATATTCGCCATATAAAGCAAAATGCCGATATAGATGAGGCCGATGATGAACACGACGATGCAATCCCTCTCTGTGGGCAGCGATGACTGTCTCTATTGTAGCCTTGCACAAGCCATGAGCAATATGCACCCGCAGTGCAGCGCAGATTGGGGTGGGGCGGAGGTGTACGCGATTTGCGGCGGATAGGGCTTGCGTTCCCTTTTGAAATGACTATAATGATCTGAGATATGGCGCTGTGGTCGAGTGGCCAGGCAACGGTCTGCAAAACCGTCTACACGAGTTCGAATCTCGTCGGCGCCTCATAAAAGAACAGTCCTCACACGAGGGCTGTTTTTGATTCCTGGGCTATACTGATTTCAAAATAACAGGATATACATCGCATGACTCAAACTCCTCTCACAATTACGCTCAGCGCAAACGAACAGGCTGTTCTGCAAACATTGGCGCAAGAACGTAGTTTGAGTGATCCGGTGGCGGCGTTCCATGTTTTGTTACAGGATGCAGCCTCGGTTTATGATGCCTTGTGGGATCAATCGTTTGCCAAATCGCAGGATGTGTTAGAGCGTTTGGCGAACGAAGCGCGTGACGAGTATATACGCGGCGAAACAGAAGAGCTTGATCTTGATGCTGATGAGCGTCTGATTTAACGTATTTGCAGCAAATAAGCCGCCTCAGCTTTGCGTACCATCAGACGATTGCCCCGCTCAACATAGAGCGCGAGTTCATCATACTCAGCCGATGTAATCGTGCCCTGTGTGTTGCGATCCATCAGCGTGTGCATACGAGTCTGAATATCAGACGCCACCTGTTCCCGTGCGATTGTTCTCAGGGCGTCGTCTGATAGATATTTGAGGGCGTCTAACTCCTGCTGTTCATCGTGTGGTAGAGGCGACAGCGTAAGAGTCTGCAAATGATTGAGTAGAATCTTATCAATCGTTTGGCCTGAATCCGCCGCGATTTGCTCCGCACGACGGTAAATCTCTTCTGGGACATGGAGTGTATAGTCAGTCATGGCCTAAACCCTCAGCAATCATGATCTCTGATTATAGCGCTTATGATGATCCTACCAGCGTCTGTCTTCCTCAAATGTCACACTTCTCCTATATTTCATCGGCTCCAAAAATCAAAAACGTTGCTATAATAAAAACGATTAAACTCCCCAATCATGTAAGGAGGTGGTATCGTGGCGTCAATCGTGCCACGGCGAATTATACGAATAGGAAACGGCACGCTTAGATAAAGCGCCTGTCTCTCGTATAATCCTTGCCGATCCACTACTACATGAGGTCAAAACCCCTATGGCATTCAAGCCAGTTGATCCCCGCGTCGACATCCAGAAAGTCGAACGCGAACAATTAGAGTTCTGGAAGCGCAGCCGTGTGTTTGCGCGTACCACTGAGGGCCGCGAAAACGCCCGCCGCTATGTCTTCTATGAAGGGCCGCCCACCGCCAACGGCAAACCGGGCAGCCATCATGTCCTGGCCCGCTCGTTCAAGGATATCTTCCCGCGCTATCACGTCATGCAGGGCGATCTGGTGGAACGGCGCGGCGGCTGGGACACACACGGTCTGCCCGTTGAAATCGCTGTCGAGAAGCAGTTGGGCTTCACGGGCAAAAAAGACATCGAAGCCTACGGCATCGCCGAATTCAACCAGAAATGCCGCGAGAACGTCTTCACCAACATCAAAGAGTGGGAAGAACTGACCGAGCGCACCGCCTACTGGGTCGATCTCGATAATGCCTATGTCACCTTCACCAACGATTACATCCAGAGCGTGTGGTGGGTGCTCAAGCAGTTGTGGGACAAAGACCTAATCTATCAGGGCTACAAAGTCGTGCCATACTGCACGCGCTGCGGCACGCCGCTCGCCAGCCATGAGCTGTCACTGGGCTATGACACGATCAAAGACCCCAGCGTATTTGTGCGCTTCCCGCTTAAAGATCAGCCCGGCGTATCACTGCTGGCCTGGACGACGACCCCCTGGACGCTGCCCGGCAACGCAGCACTCGCCGTTGGCGTGAATGTGAACTATGTGCAGGTGGAAGGCCCGCTGCCCAACGGCGAAGGCACAGAGCAGTTGATCCTGGCGGAAGCTCTGATGAGCAAAGCGCTGACGAATCCGGAAAATTACACGATCGTCAAACGCATGAACGGTCAGGAGCTTGTGGGGACACGCTACACTCCGCTGTATACCTTCCTGCCGACGGACAAAGATCATGCCTATGTGCTCACGGGCGATTTTGTCAGCACCGTAGACGGGACAGGCATCGTCCATATCGCTCCGGCCTTTGGACAGGATGACTCAGAGGTAGGGCGCAAGAACAATCTGCCGACGTTCATGACGGTTAATGGCGAAGGCCGCTTCATCGATGCCATCACCACATTTAAGGGTCAGTGGTTCAAGGATGCTGATCCTGCGATCATCAAGGACCTTAAAGATCGCGGCCTGATGTACAAATCGACCAAATATGAGCACAGCTACCCGTTCTGCTGGCGCTGCCAGACGCCGCTGATGTATCTGGCGCGTATGACGTGGTACATCCGTACAACCCAGTACCGTGATCAACTGGTGAACCTGAATCAGACGATCAACTGGGTGCCTGAGCACATCCGCGATGGGCGCTTTGGCAATTGGCTGGATGATGTGAAAGATTGGGCGCTCGGACGTGAGCGCTACTGGGGGACGCCGCTGCCTGTCTGGATCGATGATCGCACCGGAGAAAGCTTGTGCGTCGGCAGCGTGGCGGAACTGAGCAATCTGGCAGGCCGCGATCTGACGGAACTGGATTTGCATCGCCCGTATGTGGATGATGTGACCTTCCCCAATCCCAACGGCGGCGGTGGCACGATGCGCCGTGTGCCGGAAGTGATCGATGTCTGGTTTGACAGCGGCGCGATGCCCGTCGCGCAGTGGGGCTATCCGCATAAAGAGGGCAGCGCCGCCCACTTTGAAAATCAGTTCCCGGCGGATTACATCTGCGAAGCGGTGGATCAGACACGCGGTTGGTTCTACAGTCTGCACGCCATCGCCACCATGCTATTTGACAGCGTGGCCTATAAAAATGTCATCTGCCTGGGACACATCCTCGATGAAAAAGGCGAGAAGATGTCCAAGAGCAAGGGCAATATTGTCGATCCCTGGTCGGTGCTCGATCAGCATGGGGCCGATGCCTTCCGCTGGTATCTTTTCACCTCCAACCCGCCTGGTGAGCCGCGCCGCTTCTCGGCCAATCTCGTGGGCGAGGTGGTGAAAAAGTTCTGGCTGACGCTGTGGAATACCTACAGCTTCTTCGTCACATATGCCAACAGCGATGGCTGGACGCCTGCTGAAGCCGCGCCGCCTGTTGAGGAGCGTGATCTGCTGGATCGCTGGGTTCTGTCGGAACTGCACAAACTGGTGCAGACTGTGACAACCGCCTACGAGGGCTATGATGTGACGAATGCCACTCGTCCGGTGGAACGCTTCGTCGATCTATTGAGCAACTGGTACGTGCGCCGCAGCCGCCGCCGCTTCTGGGCGTCCGGCATGGATGCCGATAAGCGCGGCGCGTATGCCACGCTCTATGAATGCCTTGTCACCGTGTCACATCTGCTGGCTCCGGCCATGCCATTCCTGAGCGATACGATGTATGGCAATCTGGTGGCCTCTCTTGATGCCAGCAAGCCCGATAGCGTGCATCTGTCGTCGTGGCCTGTGGCGAATAATGCCTTCGTCGATGAGTCGCTGATCGAAGAAATGGCGCTCGTGCAGCAGTTAGTCAGCGTAGGTCTTGCGGCGCGTAATGTCGTCGATATGCCTGTGCGTCAGCCGTTGGCGACAGCGACCTTTGGCCTGCGTCGTCCGTCAGAGGCGGCGGTGGTGCAGCGCTATGCCGATATCATCCGCGATGAATTGAACGTGAAAGCGCTCACGGTCATGGAAGGCGGGCAGGGCGTTGTGTCCTACAAGTTCAGTCCGGTGTTTGCCAAATTGGGCAAGCGTCTGGGGAAATCTGTGCCGAAGATCAAAGAACTGCTCCAGGCGGCCACGTTGGAACAGGCGCTTGAGTGGGCGCACGCGCTGCGGAGTGGCGAAGGGATTACCCTAGTGCTTGAGGGCGAGCCTGTAACGCTGACGGCGGATGAAGTCGATATGCGCCAGGAAGCCCCGGCAGGCTATGTAGTTGCAGAAGATCGCGGTTACGCGGCTCTGCTGGATGTTAATCTGACCGAAGACCTGATCAGCGAACGTCTGGCCCGTGAGGTGGTGCGCCGCGTCCAGAGTATGCGTAAGGATGCCAACTTTGACATCGCAGATCGCATTGATGTGGTGTATCAGGCCACACCGCGTTTGCAGCAGGCGATCAATCAATTTGAAGCCTACATCCGCGATGAAACGCTGGCCCAGTCGTTTACCTCAAGCGTGGTGAATGGGGACTATCATCGGGATGAACTGAGCTTCAAGGGCGATCTTAAAGAAGAAACGCTGACGGTAGGGGTGAGACGGGTGTCATAACCTGTCATTTTGCACATAAATCACCAAAAAGAGGCCTTATTCAACGGGCCTCTTTTTGTTTATCCATGATGAGCCTGTGTGTTATTTTGCTCTTTGTGCGATCCTGTTCACCAATAAACGATGATATTGGCTGAATTTGCTAATCTTTTGTGACATTGAAACGATTTACTCTTCTGTCCCCTGTTTCCTTTTTGTGTGAATCGCTGTAAAATGTTTTTATGTGCCTCATTCAAATTGAATCGTTTTGTTTAAATCATACATCTGGGAATCGGGGTTGTTATGCTCGACAAAAACACGACCACGCTGCAATCCATCTTGCGATATGCACTTCCACTCGGCTCCTCCTTGATCGTCGGTGATCCTGAGACGTGTATCACCTGGGCCGTGAATATTCGCGCACAGCCCCCCGCCTTCTCTGATATTTATGGCGGAGAAATGGCGCTCGTCTCCATGACGCTGCTCAAAAGCTATGATACCCGTATGACGGTGGCTGAGGTGATTGAAGCGCTGGCCGAAGTCAAGGTCGCGGCAGCGGCCATCGAAGGCGATATTCCTTCCTCGGCAATCACTACGGCCACAGAGCACAATATTGCGCTGGTCTCGATGCCGCCGGAGGCGATTGGCCTTGTCAGCATTGAACGGGCCGTGAACAAGCTCATCCTCAATCACTCCGCGCAGATCACGGAGCGGGCGGTTGATATTCAACGACAACTCACACGGTTGGCGGCGGAAAATCGTGATCTCAATACGATATTGCAGTCAATGGCGCGTGCTCTCAGCCGTGTGGTGGTGATTCATGACGATGCAGGCGTGCTGATCGCCCAGGGCTATCCCGCGATGAGCCGCCGCACAACGCCCGGCGGGCGCAGTATGATGCAAAATATGCCCTACAGCGCCTTCCAGAAATGGCTTGAAACTGATCCGGCCCGTTCCCCTTCCAGCGTCGTCCACAGCCCGATTGGGTATACGACGCTGCTGCGCGTGGAGAAGCGCGTGGCGGGCTATCTCTCAGTGATGCTTGACCCGAATGAAACATTGGATGATTTTGAGCGCCTCGTCCTCACATATGGGGCCGATGTGTGTGCGGTGGAATTGGCGAAAAGCCGTGCGATTGCCTCGGCTGTTGAGCAGGCACGCGGTGATTGGGTGCAAATGTGGCTCAGTGGCACGCCTGCTGATGAGGATTTGCTTTTTACACGGGCACAACAGGCTGGCTTCGATCCGCGCTCAACCTTTGTCGTCGTGGTGTTCCGAGCGATGACGGGCAGCGGGCAAACCCTCCCGCTTGAATCGCTCATTTCGCTGGTGCGCGATGATATGCTGCGGCGGCAGTTGAACGGGGCAGTCGGCCAGTATGTCGATGTGATTGTGGCGTTGTATCCGCTGGAGGATGTGCTCCATGTGGGCAAGATTCGCAATATCATCGAGGATGTGCGGGCGCAACTGGCGACGCGCACACCGAGCGGCCTCGTCACCTCTGGCGTGAGCCGCCCATCGATGGGCCTTGCCGGGCTGCGCGATTCCTACCGCGAAGCCAAAGACTCGGTGAGCATTGCTGGAGAACTGGGTGATACGGGTAAGACGACCTATTATGGCGATTTGAAGCTGTATCAGCTCTTATTGGCCCTCAAAGAGCGCAACCTTGATTATCTGCGCCGCTTCTATCACGATACGCTTGGCCCGCTGGTGGAGCATGATGAGCGCAAACAGAGCGATCTCGTGCATACGCTCAATGGCTTCTTCAAGGCGAATGGCAATCTGGCAGAAGCCGCCAAAGACCTCAAGGTGCATCGCAACACGCTGGTCTATCGCTTGCAGCGCATCAGCGAATTGACCGAGTTGAATC
>Ga0105044_10015125_pt1 | contig 10432 bp, 6 predicted proteins | sample MAT01_FD_78092 | JGI IMG/M metagenome (GOLD analysis project Ga0105044, IMG submission 78092) | Freshwater microbial communities from Lake Fryxell liftoff mats and glacier meltwater in Antarctica - MAT-01 | ecosystem: Environmental > Aquatic > Freshwater > Ice > Liftoff microbial mat | place...
CAGGTCGATGTCCCGCTCGTGAGCGGGGGTCGTGAGGATTGAGATGGGGGGAGCGGGAACGCTCAAGGGCGCGACAGCGGGCCCCGCGACCGTGGCCACAGTCAGCGAGGCAATCAGTACTGCCGTCGCGTCGAACAGCACGCCGATTCCCCTTTAGCGCTGACGGTCCGGGCGTTCCCCGATGTGGTGCCGCTAGCACGTATTCACTGTACGCGAATGCAGACCCCGTTTGGGGGGCAGACTGAACATTCTTCTCCACTGACATCGAGCCGTTACACGGCTGACATCGTGCGTGGTGCGAGGTTTAGGAAACGCTGAGACCGCTCTCGGGCAGCGCATCGGGGCCCTCAGCCACGAGAATTGCAAACTGGGTTGCATCGATGATGCGCACGCCGAGCTCTTCGGCTTTCGCCAACTTCGAGCCCGCCCCAGGCCCGGCGGCGACGAAATCGGTCTTCTTGCTCACACTGCTGGCCGCTTTGCCGCCGGCCGCGATGATGGCCTCTTGCGCGCCCTCCCGGCTGAACCCCTCAAGGGTTCCGGTCGCCACGATCGTGAGGCCCGCGAGCACTCCCCCGGCGGCGGCCGCGGCACCCGGTCCTGGGTGCCCGGGCGTGACGAACTGCACACCGGCCAACTGCCAGCGATCGACGATCTCGACATGCCAGTCGACGGCAAACCACTCCTGCACGGCCTCGGCAATGATCACCCCAACCCCGTCGACTGACGCGAGTTCGTCGGTGGATGCGGCGCGGATGGCATGGAGCGACCCGAACCAGTCAGCGAGTGCCCGTGCGGCAACCGGACCGACGTGCCGAATGTTCAGGCTCACCAGCAGGCGCCAGAGCGGCTTCGACTTCGCCTTCTCGAGCTCATCGAGCAGCGTGAGGGCTGCGGCGCTGGGCTGCGGGGCATCCAGCCCTTGCTTTTTCTCGGCGCCGGTCGGGTTACGCCGAAACGGCGAGCGGCGACGCGCGGTGCCGTCGGGCTCGAGCTTGGCAAGCCCGGTTTCGGCATCCGTCACCACCACCTCAATCGGCAACAGGTCGTCGATCGTCAGCGCGAACAGGCCCGCCTCGGTCTCGAGGGGCGGGATGCTCGGCACATCGGGTTGCGTGAGTGCGGCGGCCGAGACCTCGCCGAGGGCTTCGATGTCGAGCGCACCGCGGCTACCGATGTGCTCGACGCGCCCACGCACCTGAGCGGGGCAGCTGCGCGCATTGGGGCAGCGCAGGTCGATATCGCCCTCTTTCGCTGGTCGCAACTCGGTGCCGCACTCGGGGCAGTCACGGGGCATGACGAACGCGCGCTCGGTGCCGTCGCGCAACTCGACCACGGGGCCGAGCACCTCGGGAATCACGTCGCCGGCCTTGCGCAGCACCACGGTGTCACCGATCAGCACGCCCTTGGCCTTCACGACGTCTTGATTGTGCAGCGTGGCCTGGCGCACCTCGCTGCCAGCGACGCGCACTTTCTCCATGACAGCAAATGGCGTAGCGCGACCGGTGCGACCGACGCTCACAACGATGTCGAGCAGTTTCGTGTTGACCTGCTCGGGAGGGTACTTGTACGCGATCGCCCACCGCGGCGCGCGGCTCGTAGCCCCGAGCTCAGCGTGCAGGGCGAGCTCGTCGACTTTGACCACGACGCCGTCGATCTCGTGCTCGACGGCGTGGCGGTGCTCGCCGTGAAAGGCGATGAACTCGGCGGCGCCGGCCGAACTGTCGTACACACGGAAGTGGGTGCTGATCGGCAGCCCCCACCGCTCGAGAAGGGCGTACACCTCACTCTGCGCCGCGACGGCGGGGTTCGGCCACGCACCAATGCCGTGCACGAGCATGCGCAACCGACCCAGCCGATCGCGCATCCGTGCCAATTGCTCGTCGTTCTTGCCCTCGGCCTTCTGGCGCAGGCTTCCGCTGGCGGCGTTTCGTGGGTTGGCAAACTCGCGCTCGCCGGCCGCGCGCTGCAAAGCGTTGAGCTCGTCGAATGACGCCTTCGGAATGAATACCTCGCCCCGCACTTCGACGAGAACGGGAAGCTCGCTCGGTTCTCCGGTGAGTCGCAGCGGGATGCCCTGCACCTGCAGCACGTTCTGCGTGACGTCTTCGCCCACCCGCCCGTCGCCGCGCGTGGCCCCGGTCACGAGCACCCCACGCTCGTAGCGCAGGTTCAGAGCCAACCCGTCGATCTTGAGTTCGCACAGCAGTCGCACCGGGCGACCCGCGTCGCGCTCGACTTTGGCCGCCCAGTCGGCGAACTCAACCGCGCTGAAAACGTTGTCCAGGCTGAGCATGCGCTCGGCATGTTCGACCGGGGCAAAGAGTGTGGTCTCGGCGCGGCCTCCCACCGACTGCGTCGGGGAGTCTTGGCTCTGCAACTCGGGGAACGCGTGCTCGATGAGCTCGAGCCGGCGCACCATGGCGTCGTAGCTCGCGTCGTCGGCAAGCAGCTCGTCGCGCGAGTAGTACGCGTCGCGCAGCTCGAGAATGCGCGTGGTGAGCGACTCAACCTCGGTGCGAGCCTGCTCGCGCGTCAGGTCGCTGATCGACTGGTCATCACCCTCTGCTGCGTCCACCACGCGCACAGTCTACGAGCGCCGTCCGACAGCACTGCCCGTCACAAATCACGGAACTTTGCGGTGGAGAACGCCCGCGCGCAGGCATCGAGCACCGTCACGGGCTCGGAATTCCGTGATTTGTGACACACGCACCGAGGTTAGGGGCCGAGTATGCGCTCGAGGTACTCGTTCGCGAAGACGCGGTCGGGGTCGAGGCGGTCGCGCGCGGCGACAAAGTCGTCAAAGCGCGGGTATGCCGGCCGCAGGTCGGCGGCAGCGCGGCTGTGCAGCTTGCCCCAGTGCGGCCGACCGTCGTGAGCCCGAAAAATCGCTTCGGCGGCGGCGAAGTAGTCGCGAGCATCCTCTCGGTGATAGCGGTGTACCGCGATGTAACTCGTCTCGCGGCCGTGGGCGGTCGATAGCCACATGTCGTCGGCCGCTGTGGCCCGCACCTCGACCGGGAACGAGATGCGCCAGCCATGCGCTTCAATCACGCGCTCGAGCTCGCGCATGACGGGCGCGACGGCCTCAAGGGGCAGGGCGTATTCCATTTCACGAAAGCGAACGCGGCGCTCGCTGGCGAACACCCGGTGCGAGAAGTCGGCGAGCTCGCGATTGAAGGCCACTCCGCTCGCGAGGCGGTTGAAGGCCGGAATCGTGCGCGGCGCGATCGAACCAATGCGGCACAGCACTTCGTAGAGGCCATTGCCCAACAACTCGTCGTCGACCCAGCGCCTGACGCGGCCAACCGGCTGCCGGGGCGCGTCGGCGGGCACGCGCGTGTTGTTGCGGGTGAGCGCGAGTCGCGTGTGCGGAAACCAGTAGAACTCGACGTGGTCGGCTTGCGTGGAACGCGCGGCCCAGTCGTCGAGCACGACATCGAGAGGCTCCGGATGCTCGTCTGCCGCCAGCACGAACGCGGGCACCGACTGCACCGTGAGGTCAACGAGCACCCCGAGTGCTCCGAGCCCGAGGCGCGCGGCCGGCCACAGGTCGGCGTTCTCGGCGTCGCTCACACGCAACAGCTGGCCGTCAGCCGTCGCCAACGTGACGGCCCGCAACTGTGTGGCGAGGCCGCCGAAGGCGCGACCCGTGCCGTGGGTGCCGGTGCTGACGGCCCCCGAAATCGACTGCACGTCGATGTCTCCGAGGTTCTCGAATGCACGGCCGTGCTCGTGAAGCAGCTCCGAGGCGTCGCGCAACTTCGTACCCGCCGCGATCGTGACGAGGCCCGTGCCCTCGTCGACTGTGGTGAGCCCTGCCAGGTCGGTCAGATCGAGTTGCACTCCGGGTGCCACGGCGATGCCCGTGAACGAGTGCCCCGAGCCGATCGCCTTCACGGCAAGGCCGTCGGCGCGAGCGCGGGCGATCGCATCAACCACCTCGGCGCCGCTCGCCGGGCGCTCGATGCGCGCGGGCGTCACCTGCTCGGTACGGGCCCAGTTGCGCCACGGCTTGGTCGTGGGCACTGCGGTGGGCTTCGCCGTCGTCACAAAAAGGCCTTTCCTTCGCCGCGATAGGTCGGCACTTGCCCTGTCACGCGGTCGCCGTCGACCACGTGGAAGGCGTTGAGGTGCTCGCTGAGCTCTCCGGCTTTCGTGTGGCGCAGCCAGACGTGGTCGCCGACGCGCAGCGTGCGGGCGGCCGGCCCGCGCAGGGGGGACTGCACTTCGCCCGCGGCCTCGGCGCTGAGCATCCGCAGCCCTTCGGGCCACACCACCTGCGGAAGCCGGTCGGCGCCCGGCGGCCCGCTCGCGACCCAGCCGCCGCCCAGCAGAGTGACGATGTCATCGGCGGGCTTGCGTGCCACGGAAAGCGCGAACGATGCGGCGGGTGCGAGCGTGAAACCACGGTAGCCGTCGAACAGGTGTGGGCCCATGAGACCGCTGCCGGCGGCAAGCTCGGTGACGCTCGGATCGGCGCGCGTCGACTCGAGCGAGCCGGTGCCGCCGCCGTTGACGAACTGCAATGGTGTTCCTGCCGCTGCGGCGATGTCGCGCACGGCAGCGACGGCGCGCCCACGACGATCGCGCAGCTCGGCGCGCGAGCGCGACTGGATGCCGCGAATGAGCGCACCCCGCAGCGGTCGGCCGGGCGGCGCATCACCCAGCCCCGCCACCTGCGCCTCGTAGGCCATCACGCCGACGAGAGTGAAGCCGGGTCGCTCAATGACCGTGCGGGCGAGAGCTGCGAGCTGGGCAGGCTCGTGCAGGGGGCTGCGGCGCACACCGAGATGCCCGACGAGCGGGGCTCGCCAACTGGCGTCAAGCTCGAGGGCGATCCGGATGCTCGGCCGCCCTCTCGGCGCAACGACCGCGTCTACCGCGTCGAGGTGGGCGACGTCATCGATCATGAGCGTCACGCGCGCGGCCAGTTGGGCGTCGGAGGCGAGCTGCGCGATGGCCGCGCGATCGGTCGAGGGGTAACCCACCACAACATCGTCGATGTCGCTGCCGCCCCGCTCGCGTGGCGACGCAAGCCACAGCGCTTCGGGCAGCGTGTAGGCGAGCACTCCCGCGAAGCCCGGGAGTTCACGCACGGCCTCAAGCACACCGCGCACGCGAATCGACTTGCTCGCCACGCGGATGGGCCGGCCGCCCGCCCGGCGCACCAGGTCTGTGGCGTTGTAGGCGAGCGCGGCGCGGTCGATCACGCCGAAGGGTGGGTCGAGTGCAGCGGTGGCGCGCGCGAGCCGCGGCCAATGCTCGGCGGCGCTCGCTCCCGGGCGCTCGCGCGGCGCCCCCTGCGCAACATCATGCAGGCGCAGCAGTTCGGCGGTCACCGCGCCAGTCTACGAGTGCCTCTCGACCCCCAGCTTCGCGTGACAAATCACGGACTTTCGTGCCTTTCTGTCGCCGGTGTGGGGGCACAAGGGCAGGTCGTCGCCCAAAGTTCCGTGATTTGTCACGCGAAGCGGGAGGCCGCGGGATAGGCACACAACGGGATCGGCCCGCAACGGGTCGAGACGCTAGGGCGTCGTGGCGTTGACCACTGCAGCGCTGACCGTGCGGTCGATCGTGCACTGGCCGACCACGCGGGTACCCACGTAGAGCACCGCAGTCTGGCCGGGAGCCACACCGAGTAGCGGTTCGCTCACCTCGACGACCAGTTCGCGGTCGGCGAGGCTGGCAGCATCCGACCCCAGCGTGCGTGGTGCCGCCGCGGTCACTCGCGCTACCGCCGGCACGGGGTCGGCGTGAGCCCGAACCTGCACGTGGCAGTCGAACGGCAGCAGGGCATCCACCGCCTCATCGCCGGCGGCAGTGATACCACTCGCGACCGGGTCAAGCCCCGCCCACGTGAAGCGACGACCAGCGAGCTCGCGCACGGCGAGCGCCTCGCGCGGGCCGACCACGACCTCGTTGGTCCGTGGGCGAACCTCGAGCACGAAGCGCGGGCGGCCATCGGGCGCGGAAACTCCGAGGTGAAGCCCCCGACGCTGGCCGACCGTGAAACTCGTCGCGCCGTCGTGCGACCCGACCCGAGCGCCGTCACGGTCGACAATCGCACCCTCGGCTGGCTCGATACGCTCGGCGAGCCACCCGCGAGTGTCGCCGTCGGGGATGAAGCAGATGTCGTGGCTGTCGGGCTTCTGGGCCACGGTGAGGCCGCGCTCGGCCGCCTCAGCACGCACCGCGGCCTTGCTCGGCGTCGTGCCGAGCGGAAACATCGCGTGCGCGAGCTGCTCGGTCGTGAGCACGCCGAGCACGTAAGACTGGTCTTTCGCCTCGTCACTCGCACGGTGCAACTCACGGTTACCGAGTGCATCAGTGACGATGTGCGCGTAGTGACCCGTCACGACAGCGTCGAACCCGAGTGCGAGCGCCTTCTCGAGCACGGCCGCAAACTTGATGCGCTCGTTGCAGCGCATGCACGGGTTCGGCGTGCGGCCCGCGGCATACTCGGCAATGAAATCATCGACGACGTCGGCCTTGAACCGCTCGCTGAAATCCCACACGTAGAAGGGGATTCCGAGCTTCTCGGCCGCGCGGCGCGCGTCGAGGCTATCTTCGATCGTGCAGCAACCGCGACTGCCGGTGCGCAGGGTGCCCGGCATGCGGCTGAGCGCCAGATGCACGCCGACGACGTCGTGCCCGGCATCCACCGCCCGCGCCGCGGCGACGGCGCTATCAACGCCGCCACTCATCGCTGCCAAAACTCGCATGCCTCTAGAGTACGCGGGCCGGCCGTGCGGTCGCTCAGCGCCCGCCGCGCAGTGTGCGGCTCAGCGCCCGCGGCGCAGTATGCAGCTCAGCGCCCGAGGCGCGGGGTGCGGGCCGCGAGCCCCGCCGCCAGAGCTCGCTCGACCGCGTCGGGCAGCGCGGCCAGCAGCGCGTCGATCTCGTCGGCCGTGGTGGCCGGGCCGAGGGTGACACGCAGAGTGCCGCGGGCATCCGCCTCGCTGAGGCCCATGGCGAGCAGCACGTGACTGGGCTCGGGTACTCCGGCCTGGCACGCTGACCCCGTCGAGACGGCGATTCCTTGGCTATCAAGCAGCATGAGCAGCGAGTCACCTTCGGCGCCGGGAACAGTCAGGTGCAGCGTGCCGGGCAGCGCCAAAGCGTCAAGTTCGGCGGCCCGAACAGCGTCGGACTCGGCCGCCGCAGCACCAGCGGCACCGCGCAACACGGCATGGGGCACTGTGCGCCGGATGCCCTCCGCCAGCCGCACCCGCAGCCCGCGTTTGTGCGCGGAGCGCTCTGCGAGTTCGGTGTGTGCCCGCTCGGCGGCGAGCGCAAAGGCGGCGGCACCCGCGGCGTCCATTGTTCCTGACCGCCCTCGTTGCTGGCCGCCGCCGTGCAGCAGCGGCACGACCTCGGCCGTGCGGCGCAAAACGAGCGCACCCACCCCCACGGGTCCTCCGATCTTGTGCGCCGAGACCGACACGGCCGAGACCCCGTCGGGCAGTGGATCGAGCCGCACCTGCCCATATGCCGCGATGGCGTCGACGTGCACGGGTACGCCGGCGGCCGCGGCGAGGGCCGCCGCCTCGGCGACAGGTTGCAGTGTGCCGACCTCGTTGTTGGCGTGCAGCATCGTCAAGAGCGCCACGTCAGCCCCGTCGCCGAGCGCCTCGGCGAGCGCGTCGAGGCGCAGACGCCCGAGCGCATCAACCTCGAGCCACGTGACCTCGGCGCCCTCGTGCGAAACGAGCCACTGGACCGCGTCGAGGGCTGCGTGGTGCTCTGTTCGGGGGGCCAGGATGCGCGGCCGCAGCCGGGCATCCGCCCCGCCGTGCGCCGCCCCGCCTGCAGCCCCGCCCGACGCGCCACCCGACGCGCCACCCGACGCCCCGCCCGCAGCGCCAGAAATCGGGGCCCCGCCGACCGCGTTGCGCGCCCAGTACAGCCCCTTGACGGCGAGATTGACGGCCTCGGTGCCGCCGCCCGTGAACGTCACTTCGATCGCGTCGACACCGAGCGTTGCGGCGATGCGCACTCGAGCGTCGTCGAGCACCGCACGAGCGTGCTGCCCGGCCGAGTGAATCGACGACGGGTTGCCGACGAGCTCGAGCGCGGCGAGGTACACCTCTCGCACCTCGGCGGGCATGGGAGAGGTAGCAGCGTGGTCGAGGTAGATCACGCAGGCCTCCTCTCGGCGAGCGCGCGGTGAACTGCGCACGTCTCGCGTTGACCTAGCCTAAGACGCATGGCCACGATGGACACTCTCGGGCACCTTGGCGTGCGACAGACCACGCGCGGCGGCGAGTTGAGGGTGTGGAGCGCGAACGCCACGTCGATCGAGCTGTGCATCTTTGCCGCCGACGACCCCACCTGGATCGCCGAGAGCCACGAGCTGCAGCGCAACCGCTTTGGGGTGTGGCATGTGACGAGCCGCTCGCTCGTGCCGGGAGTTCGCTACGCGCTGCGCGTCGACGGCCCCGCCGGCCCGAAGAACGCCTTCGACTCGAGTCGGCTGCTTCTCGACCCCTACGCTCGCGGGCTCGCCCGCACCCTCGACGGCGACTGGCGGAGCTACGTGCAAGACGACGCCTTCGACTGGGTGGGCGTGCAAAAACCGCGAATCCCGCTCGACCATACGGTGCTCTACGAAGCTCACGTCAAGGGGCTCACGAAGCTGGCGCCCGAGCTCCCTGAAGAACTGCGCGGCACGTATGCCGGGGTTGCACACCCCGCCACGATCGCCTACCTGAAAGATCTCGGCGTCACGACAATCGAGCTGCTGCCCATGCAGCAGTTCGTGAGCGAGGAGCGGCTCCAACGCCAGGGACTCATCAACTACTGGGGTTACAACACGCTCAACTTCTTCACCCCGCACGCCAGCTATGCCACGCGTCAGGCGCAGTTCGGTGGCACCGGCGCTGTTCTGCGCGAGGTCAAAGGCATGGTCAAGCTGCTGCACGAAGCCGGGCTCGAGGTCGTGCTCGACGTGGTTTACAACCACACCGCAGAAGAAGGACGGAAGGGCCCGACGACCAGCTTTCGCGGCATCGACGCCGCGAGCTACTACCGGCAGACTCCCGACGGCACCTACATTGACACCACGGGGTGCGGCAACACGATTGACTTCTCGATGCCGGCCACCCAACGGCTCGTGCTCGACTCGCTGCGCTACTGGGCAAACGAGGTGCAGATCGACGGGTTCCGCTTCGATCTCATGGCGACGCTGGGGCGCAACGCCGAAGCGGCGTTCGACCCTGAGCATCCACTGCTCCGTGCCATTCTCGATGACCCCGCTCTGCAGGGCGTGAAGATGATCGCTGAGCCGTGGGATGTCGGCATGGGCGGATGGCAGGTCGGCAACTTTCCCGCCGACTATCACGAGTGGAACGACGGGTTTCGCGACCGTGCTCGCGCATTCTGGCTGACGGATGTCGGTGCAGCTCGTGCGCACGGCTCGGCCCCCGAGGGCATCGGCTCTCTCGCCCGGCGCATGACCGGCAGCGCCCACGTGTTCGCCCACGAGCGCGGGCCACTCGCGAGCCTTAACTTCATCACTGCGCACGACGGCTTCACGGTCGCCGACCTGACCGCCTACGACACCAAGCACAACGTGGGTAACGGCGAAGACAACCGTGACGGCACCGACAACAACCGCTCCTTCAACTTCGGAGTGGAAGGGCTCACCGACGACGCGGTCATCACCGCTACCCGGCGCAAGGCCATGCGCAACCTCATGGCGACGTTGCTGCTCAGTGCCGGCATGCCGATGATCACCGCCGGTGATGAAGTCGGCCGCAGCCAGCGCGGCAACAACAACGCCTACTGCCACGACAGCGAGTTGACATGGCTCGACTGGAACCATGAGGGCTGGCAGCAAGACCTGTATCGCGTCGTCAAACGACTGCTGCTTCTGCGCCGCGAAAACCCGGCACTGCGCCCCGTGCGCTACGGCCGCTGGGGCGAGACGGTGCCCAACGCGACTCAGATGGACTGGTTCAACAAGGAGGGCCAGGCCATGACGATGGAAGACTGGGACTCGCCCGCCGAGCGCACCCTGCAATACCTGGCCGCCTCAACCCCCGAGTTCGAAGAGTTCAACCGCATCTTGCTCGTCGTGCACGGCATTGATGAGCCCGTCGAGATCACTCTTCCGGCACACGAGGGTGTCGACGGCTACACGCTGCTGTGGGACAGCTCCCACGACGACATCAGCGATCTCGTGTCAGAACACGGCCCCGGAGAGACGTTCACTGTCGGCCCCACCTCGATGCTGCTGTTTCGCGCGCACGGCTGACGAATCGCAAAGACGGTGTCAAAAAGCGAGATGTCGAAGCACGAGACGTCGAAGCACGAGATGTCGAAACACGAGATGTCGAAACACGGGGCCACGAAGCCGACGAAGCCGACGACAAGCGGGCCGGGCACCCCGGCCACAGTCGCTTTGGTCGCGGCGGGCATCCCGTTCACC
>Ga0105044_10015126_pt1 | contig 10431 bp, 16 predicted proteins | sample MAT01_FD_78092 | JGI IMG/M metagenome (GOLD analysis project Ga0105044, IMG submission 78092) | Freshwater microbial communities from Lake Fryxell liftoff mats and glacier meltwater in Antarctica - MAT-01 | ecosystem: Environmental > Aquatic > Freshwater > Ice > Liftoff microbial mat | place...
CTGTAGCCACGGAGGTGCCCACCCCCCTTGCGTAATCGGGCTAGGCGGGAGGTAGTGCGGCAGCGACGATCTCTGAGTGGACCGACTCGGCGCGGCGCTTCTCGGCCCGCTCCGCCGCCGTCTTCGGGCGCGGGGTGGGATGAAACTTCGGCGCCGGCTTCCCCCTCGGGGTGCTGGCCGACGCGATCGCGACCTGCAGCAGCGAGAAGCCGTCGATCACGGTCGCCTTCAGGTCGTCAAGCTCCGTCCATGACGACAGCGACGGACGCGATCGCCGGCCGCTGGCCGCAGACCAGACCAGGTCGTCGTCGTCGGCGACAGCCCGATGGAACCGTGACAGTGGCGGCAGCTGGTGGACCAGGCGAAGCAGCTGAGGCCACGGGCGGTCCCCGCGGAACCAGTCGAGGAGGTCCCACCCCGTGTGCGCCGCCAGGTCGTACTCGATGGCCTCGCCGTACCTCTCTACGAGGTCGACGAGGCCCTCCCACCCCCCGACGGTTCATTCTCCAGGTTGAAGTGGGCGCGCATGTCCTTCGCCAGACGCTCCAGCACCCCCGAGTGCCTGTGCTTGATCAGCTCGTAGACCTTGCTGTACTGGTCGCCGCACAGGAGCTCCAGCATGCGGCGGGCAGTGCGGGCCTCGTCCATCTTCAGCATCGTCTCGACGTCCGGCGGCCCGATGACGATCATCTCGTCGTGGCTCAGCTCGAGCGCGAAGTCCGTCGGTCGTGCCTCGGCGAGATACGAGTCGAACTTGTAGGTCTTGGACATGGGACTCCTACTTCTCGGGCGGCTTCGTGGGGGTCACCTGCGGGGCGAGAAGGGCTGCGGCGTCCTCCGTGGTCCCCGACTTGACGGTGTATCCCGCCCCGTAGACCAGGTTGTTGTATGCGGTGGGCGACGAGACGATGAGTTCCTGCCCGTCGGGGGACACGAGGGTGACCTCGATGGGCTTGTCGGCCTTCTCGGCTCGAGTCATGCGGACTCCTCAGGTCGGTGGTGAGATGGATGTCGATCAGGCGACAGCAGGGAACCCCATCGCGACAAGCAAACTCCGCCAGCCCGGGCCGCCGAAGAAGTGGCGAACGGAGTATCCGACGGTCGTGTCGGGGGTGGCGGTGAGGGTGTACGGGTACACCAGCGCCTCCTCGTCGGACCAGGTCTGCTCGCCGAATTCGGAGACCATCGCCCGCGGGTACAGGGTGCCGACGTAGATTCGTTCGGCCCCGATTCCGTCCGCGCCGATAGCGAACATGCGGTAGTAGCGGGTCGTGGGTGCCAGCGGCTCGGAGAATGCAATTTCACCGGTGATCGCCGTCGGGACAGCCGAGGTGAGGTCGACGTTGCGGAACAGTTCGATGTTGCGCTTCGACGTCTCCTGCGCGGTGAACCCGACAGTATTGGCGGTGCTGAGGATGTCGCGGCGGGTCGGGTCGACGAAGCCGTGGGAGGTGACCTCCGACATCTCCGTCTCGCGGCCCCACGTGTAGCCGTCGTCCTTGGTGACCAGGCCGATCTCACCCCATCCGACGGGGAGCGCCAGCACCTCGGCGGTGGCGGTGGTCGTCATGCTGGCGGGGACCGCCACGGCGGTCGAGGCCATGAAGAGCGAAGCGCTGGTGATCTTCCGGATGAGCTGGGTCTTCTTGACGGAGATGTCTTCGAGGACGGGCACGGGAGCCTCCTTGGGCACGGCGAATAGCCCCGGCGCGGGGGGTCCGCGGGGGCTGTCTGAGCAGAAGCTCAGGTCAGGTGGGGCGCGGCCGGCGCAGGCCCAGCCGGTACTGGGCGCTGACCGGGCGGATGCCCGGGTTTCGGTCCGGGAGCTGATCCGGTGGGGTCACCGTGCGGGTGGAGTCGATGTACACGCCGGCCACCCGGGTCCCGGTGACGGCGGTGCCGCCGGCGGCGAGGACGCGCTGCTGCACGTCGCGGGCCATCGCCCACGCCTCGGTCCGGGTCGTGGCCATGCAGGTGACCTGCAGGACTGGTCGGTCGGTGACACCGTCGTCGGTGCCGCCGACCCGCTGGATCTGGATGGTCCGCCCGGTCAGCGTCTGGTCGGTGGCGGTCACGGTGGGCGCCACCGGCTGCAGCAGGTCCATCATGACCAGCTCGGCGTCGGGGTAGGGCGCGAGGACGGTCACGACGCGCCCCCAGCGGCTCGGCGCAGGATGTGCCTGCTACGGCCGCCCGTAGCAGCGTTGCCGAACTCCATGGCGGCCGATTTCGGGTCGGTGGCCTGGACGACGCAGCCGACCCGGCCGTCGTCGCCACGCTCGGCGACCACCCCGATGCTGTCGGCGTATGCGCCGGTCTCGTAGGCCTCCCGGCGGGCGATGGCCCGGGCACGAGCCGCCACATCCATGGCGACCTGGTTCACCGCCTCGTACAGGTCGGTGGATCCGCGCAGGTACTGCCCCATCCCGCCGTAGTCATAGCGAAGCTCCATCAGGTGGGCCTCCTCATCCGGTGACGCGCTCAAGCTCGGCCTGGTCGCCCGGGTACCAGCCAGAGAACGGTGACCGCCATGCCCCCACCTCGCCCTCGACTCGCCACACCGAGCCGTCACGCAGCCGCACCTGGTGGTGTGCTGTGAGCCCGGAGTGCGGTGGGGCGTACAAGGTCCTGCCGGCGACGACGATGTTGCGGGCACCGTCGGTCTCCGGGCTGGACCCCGGGACGGAGCGGGGCGCCACCGCGCAGCCCGACAGGGTCCGCTCTTCGGTGACGACCACGTCGTCACCGAACTCGTTTCGGACCTCCCGCCACACCGTGACGGTCTCCCCGCCGATCATCGCCGGACCACGCGGGGGCCGGGGGTGATCGTGAAGGCGCCCGACGTGCCGGCGACGGTGGCGGCGAGGTGCAGCAGCTCCGCACGCTGCGCATCGGTGAGGAAGACGCCGGGCGTCCGGAAGGTGCGGGAGAAGGGCCCGACCTGCTCGGTGTCCGCGCCGGTGGGGGCCGTGAAGCCCCGCACCGCCACGTCCAGGACCACCGCGCGGGCCGCCCACGGCACCGGGTCGATGATCGCCTGAGCCCGCTGCATCGCGAGGGCGACGACCAGGTGCGCGCGAGCAAGGTCGAAGCTCTCGTCCCCCGCGAGGTACACCCGAAGGTCCTCGACGACGTCATCCACGATCAGCATCTGCGCCACACCGACCCCCGGGCTATTCGGTGGGGACGTGGACGGCTTCGCAGGCGGCGATGATCTCGTCGCGGCCCGCCCTGTCGGCCACTGCGACCCCTGCCGCGGTGGCGAAGGCCCGCCATGCGGATACGGAGGATCCGGGGCCGGCCTTCGGTGGCGGACCTGCCACAGCAGGCCGGGCGGTGGGCGCGGTCACGGCAGGGCCGCTGTCCGGTCCCTCGCCGTCCGCGAGCGCGGCAGGGTTGGTCACCCGGCCGCGGGGGGGATCGCCAGCGTCGGGATACGACGGGCCGTACCAGCACCCGTCGACCGCGACGTTGGCGATCAGCCGTCCACCCATCAGGCAGCGACGGTGGCGACGAACAAGCCCCGGGGGCGGGACAGGATCGGCATGCACGTCGCATCGACGTACGCCGACTCCCGGTAGGGGGGCCGGACGTCCTTGTCTACGACCGCGACCATCCCGGCCGGGGACGACAGCACCTGCCCACTCGAGTTCTGCAGCTCCAAAGCTGTCGCCGTCATCCCCCACTGCGTGAAACCGAGCTCCACACCGGCCGGTGGGACGAAAGCAACCCTGTTGGCAGGCAGGATCGTGGTCGTCACATCGTCGACGACCACCTGGGCGTCGTACGTGAAGAGCACGGTCGGGAGACGGTTCGCGCCCAGCGTCTGATTGAGCTGCTCCAGAGTGACGACCGATGGCCGGCCGGTGCCGGTGGCCCACAGGTCGCGGATGGCAACATTCTGCAACATCACGTACAGGATGTCCTCGGAAAGGATCATGCCGCCGAAACCGAACCCGTTCGACGCCCGGTACACCTTGCTCCAGGACCGAATGTTGCCGAGGACGTCGGCGGTCGCGATGGTCGTCCACGGAGTCGCGGCGGTCACGATGTGCGTGGCCGGCACCTGGAAGTCCGCTTCGAGACCACCCAGCTCAGCCAAGGTGATCTTGCCGTCCGAGAGCAGGTCGCCGCGCATCAGCTCGATACGCGCCTGAATCGACCTGGCGTTGTTCTCGGCGTCGTCGAAGATCGCCCGCTCGATCGCCTGGGTGGACTGCCCGCCGGAGCGCAGACGCTCCATCTCCAGACGGTCACGCTCCCCGCGGGACATCATCTGCGACACCGCGGGCAGCTTCACTTTGCGGGTCGCGAAGCTGTCCCGCTTGCCCGGCAGCGGCGGGGCGTCCCACGCGCGGGCCTTCGCGGCGCGGGTGGTGACGGTCGAGTCGGCGAACTCGACCTCGAGCACGTCGTCGTATCGGTTGGGTAGCACCTGCTCGAGAATGAAGTTCTGGTCCACAGGGACGCTGCGCACGAAAGCGGTCAGCGCCTGCGGCGAGACGTAGGAGTCCCACAAGATAGCCACGATTTTACTTCCTTCGGACTGGTCGGAAGCGGCCAGCGGCTCTGCTTCCTAATGTTACAAGATCGACAGCTCGGCCGAATGTGGAAAGCATGTGGGCCCCGTCTTTTTAGAGAGGCTTGACGTGATCAAGCGGCTCATAAGGACCCCGCACATTCAACATTCGTAGCTCCAGTACGCGAGTTCGCCCGAACCTTCTCCGGGGAAACTTCGTATACCTCGACACCCACCTAAGGCGTGCCCCGCCAGGGCGACTGGCTAGATTATCTCACGCGGGGGATCCGTCAGGCCCGGAATCGGACGAGCGGAAGGTCGGCGCGGCCGGCGGCGTCGAGGCCGTTGCCGGTAGGCAGGCGCGACTCGGAGACCACCGCGAAGCAGTCGACGAGCGCTGCGGCGACCCTGCGGGTCAGCACCGCCGGGACGGCGACAGCGTTGTACAGGAAGCCGACCGTGGTCTGCCGGCCGTCGGTGGCCGCATCGTCGTACGGGCCGAGCAGGCCCCCGGTGGTGACCCTCCCCAGCAGCACACCGCTGGGGATGAAACCGCCCGGATAGTGGGTACCGGCGGTGAAGAGGGCGAAGTTCAGGACCCCGAAGTCGGTCGGGGCGGGCTGCTGGTGCCCCACCGCCTCGAAGAGCAGCCAGGGCCGGTCGGCCGGCAGAAGCTCCCGGGTCTCTACGGAGATGTCAGTCATGCTTTGTCCGTCCTATGCGGGTCGAGATGACCGCGGACGGCCAGCACGACGTGGACTACGTGGTCTTGGTGCCGAAGCGACGCTGCGCCTCGGCGATGCCTTTCTCTGCACCGGTGAGCACCGGTGTGCGGCCGGATCCCTGCGACGGGTCAGGCCTGGGGGTGCGCGGAGCGCCGTCGTCGACCATGTACGGCTCGTCGGCGGCGAGCCGAGTCAGCGCCGCGGTGATCGCCCCGGTGTCGACTGTGCCGTCCTCGGCGACCGTGACATCGGTCAGGTCCAGGGACCTGACCGCGACCTGCGGGGAGCGGAATCGGGCCTCCGCGGCGAGGGCCCGGGCCTCGGCGAGGACGAGCCTCCGGTTGGCGGCCGTGAGGACCGTCTGGGCGCCTTCTTTGCGGGCGGCGTCAACGGCCTTGTCCAGGTCGGACCGGGAGGCGGCTTCGAGCGCTTCGAGCTTCGTCCGGTGGGTGTCCCCGTCCTTGGCGCGTCTCTCGGCGTCCTTGCGTAGGGACCTCTCCTTGTCGAGCGCATCACGCAGCTTCGACAGGTCTTCGATGGGCTTCGGATCGGTCGGCGGGTCGGGCTGCACCGGTGGGGGCTTCACGCCCGGGTCGGTGACCGGCTCGACTGGTGTGGGCTCGGGACTGCTCATGATGGTGGGGTCCTCTCGGGCGTCACGCCCTCGTGGTGGCCTGCGGGGCGTCACGCCCGGCAGGGTCGAGCACCGGCCCTGGCGGCCGGATGTCTGCGCTGTTGACGTGCAGCGGCTTCTTCTCGCTGGTCAGTCCAGGAAGCCGGCCAGGTCGAGGTCGAGGATGGCTTCGTCCCGGCTGGCGGCGTCCTGGATGACCTCTTCGGGCATCCGCCGGGCTCGGGCGGAGCGTGCGGTCCGGCTACGGCCCGCGGCTCGGCGACGTCCCCCGGCGGTCGCGGTGGACCTACCAGAGTTGATCACCCGGTTCATGTCCTCGCCGTCGAGGATCCGCTGGGTGCGGGACGTCCCGAAAAGACGGTTCTGCTCCGCCCGGGGTAGGGAGTCGAAGTACGCGCGAGGGTTGGTCGTCAGGTCGTTCTTCGCACCGCTGGTCAGGGCCAGGTGCACGCAGTCACACAGCGGGTGTCGAGCGAACCCGTCCGACCAGCGGTACACCCGCCCCGCGAGGATCGTGCATCTCCCGCAGGACGGCGGTCTCAGGACCCGCACCCACGCTTTGACCGCTGGGGTGGCGGCGATCGCCACAGCCGCCGCGACCCGACCGGCGTCCTGGACCTGAGTGCCCACGATCTGCACCAGCGCGGCCTCGCCTCGAGCCATCGCCTCCGGGACCGGTCGGGCCGGCACAGCCAGTGCCCGCTTGACCTCGACGACCGGCGAGTACAGCAGCCCGGCCAGCGGCCGGCCATCCGACGAGACACCGGCCAGTGATCGGGGGCGCACCTCGCCGCGACGGTCGTCGTCGACGCCCTGCTCATCGAGAGCGTCGGCCACATACGGCTGGGCCTGCTCGGCGGCGAGCAGCTGCGCGGACGCCACAGTGACTGTCATCCGCTCGGACACCTGCGCCCAGGACCGGTCGAGGTCGGCGGGCCGCACGTCGCGCCAGATCAGCCGGGCCGCGGCCTGCGCCGCCCGGGTCAGGCTGCGCTGTCGCAGGTAGTAGGCCAGCGCGACGCTAAGCAGCGACACCTGGGGGGCCTGTCGGGTCCGGGTCGGCGCGGTCGGCGCGACGGAACTCCTGCGCGAGCACCGCCACCGCGTCCGGGCTGTCCGCGTCGTCCCGCTCCATGTTCGCGATCTGCACCGAGCTGTAGCCGACATCCCGACGTGCCTGGCGCTTCGTGGAGATACCCGCCTGGTACAGCTTCACGGCGGCGTCGGCGGCCTGCGCGCGGGTCGGGGTCGCCGGGTCACGCCACAGCGTCTCCATCGACGCTAGACGCGGGTCGTCCTCACCGGTCTGAAAGATCCTGACCAGACGCATCGCGCGCTCCCACGACGCACCCCAGGATCGGGACTTCCGCTCGCACGTCTTCACCAGCCGGGCCTCGTCGGCGCGGATCCCCTCCGCCGAGGGCGGGTTCGCCGCCAGCTGCCCGAAGTACCTCAGCGGCAGACCGGTCACGCCGGCCACGAGCTGGGCGTAGTGCGAGACGATGCGCTCGAAGTTACCGAGGTCGGCCGCCGCGAACTGGCCGAATTTCGCCTCTGGGTTCGCCGTGGCCCACACCGCTCCGAAGTACGCCTCCCACCTCGTGACCGCCTCACCCGTCTCTGGGTCGGTGAAGTCGGCCTGGGTCATGCCGGCCGCCCACCTCTGCGGCAGCGCCATCACCTCGGTGGCAACCTGGGCGTTTGTCAGCGCCCGCGCGGCAGCGTCGGTGAGCGTGATGATCCGCGACATCTCCGATGTCCCGTACCGGTCATGCAGCCGGCCGCGGTTGATCAGCGGCACGACCGGGCATCGGCCGAGCCGGTGGTCGTCGCGGTCCTCCTCAGCCCACCCCCCCTTACGATCGTCCTGGGTCAGCCACACCGTGGCATCCCGCGTGTACAGGGTGCTGCGGACCACCCTCGTGCCCGACGAGTCGTCGACGTAGAAACGGGCCGCGGCCAGGGTCTCCCGGTCGCGGGGGGACCCCTCGTGGATCATCTCCAGGGGTGACTCCACGGTCACCAGCGGGATCTCCGCATCCTCACCGGTGCCGACGCACGCATACGACCGGCCGAAGACCAGCGAGTCGATGTGTCCCATCTGGGACTCGTCGTCGAGGTCGTTGGCCTGCCACACCAAAGACAGACCGCGGTCGGCCTCCGGCTCGCCGGGAAGGCGGAACCCTTCGACGTCGCAGCGCTCCTCGATCGCGTCGACCTGCGTCCCCGGCCACGCCACGATCGTCACGAACTTCCTCAGGTCATCGGGCACCGCCAGGCCGAGCTGCTCCAGCCGCTGCGCCCCGTGGTAGTAGGAGTCCAGCGCCCCGAAGCCCAGCCGCCGATGCCCCGACCTGTCCACGCTCCCCTGGATGGAGGTGTCGAGCCGCGCCCTGAGCCGGGTCAGGGTGGCGTCCTCGTCGTCGGTCAGCGGCACGGCACGCTCCTAACGTCTGAAGACGAAAACGCGGTTGTCGGCGGGGTCGGATGACCAGCCAGCAGTGAGGGCGTCGGCGCGGGCTTCGTAGGCCAATGCGTCACCCACCACCGAGTCTATTTTCCTCGACGAGTTGGGATTCTCCTTTCGGACCAGCCGCTGCCTGCCCTTATGCCGCACATAGGCGTTGCCGTAGTGCTCTGCGGCGAGCGGGTCGTCGTCGTGCCACGCCACACCGTTCACCAGGTCCGCATGGAGCCTGTCGAGAGCAGCGCCCATCTGGACGTCTCGACGGGTCTCCCACGAGATGACCAGCTCGCCGTAGGACTCGGCGAGGTCGTCGATGTCGGTCCGCCACTCGTGTGGATCGAAGTAGCCCCGCACCACGGAGTAGCGCGCGAATGCCTCACGTACGGTGGCCAGCACGTCCGATCGAGGGACCTCCCACCCGATCCCCGCCGCCCCGTCAGGTTTCGGCCACGCCCCGATACGGAACAAGTACCCGTCCGACATTCGACACCCGCGCAGGACAGTGGTGTCGTCGTTGAGCGACCCGTCGAAACCGACCGTGATCGCCTCACCGGCGGCGACAGTGTCGCCGCGACGAGTCTGGCGGTCGTGGACGTCCTTCGCGATCCAGGCATCCGCAGTGTTCATCGCTCGGTTTAGGAAGTACCGGGCCGCGGTGGCTTCGTCCGGGCAGGATCGCGGATCCGTCATCTCTCGATAGATCCGTTCAAGATCCATCCACGCCGCCGCGGCGCCGTAGACGTATCGAAGCTGCGACAGCGTGTGCTCCCGGTCAGTGATCTGGACCCGACCCTTGGCCTCGCGGTGATCCACGTGCACCGCCGGCGACAGGTCACCTTTGCGCCACGCGGTGAGGGTCGCCTCGGCGATGGAGCCCTCGCCGGGCCGATACGCCGTGGTGGTCTGCATGAGCCACGGCTCGGCGATCATCCGCTTGCCGAGGTTGCGGCGCACCGTGCCGTACATCAGCCTCAGCTCCCGAAGAACGTACAGGTGCGACTCGTCGGCGACTACGAAGGTCTCCTTGCCGCCGTCTTTCGACGCCGACCCCGCCGAGCAGGCCCGGATCTCCCCGCCATGAGGCAGGTAGAGCGCGGTCGCGGACTGGTACTGCCGGGCACCCGACACCCCACCGAAAACCTCGGGTCGGTGCTCAGCACCCCAGTCATTCACGATATAGGCGACCACCGAGAAGGCCGCAGTAGCCTGCGATTCCTCTGTGGCCAAGCACTTTATCAGCGGCGAAGTGACCGGCTTCGCCACAGGCTGGCCCGCAGCATCCCAGTGAGAGAACCTGACCGGACCGAAAGCCTCGGCCACCACCAGCCAGCCAGCGATTTCCGTCTTGGCTCGGCCTTTCGGCCGAGACAGGACCGACTCGTCGTAGACCTTCCGGCCCGTGATCGGATCGATCCGGTAGCACGCGACAATGTAGTCGAAGATCTCGTCGTCAATGGCGACCGGGTACTGTCCCTGGAGATCGCCGGGGCCGTAACAGCACTTCTCCACGATGAAATCCACGACCGAGTAGCCGAGCGAGCAGACCTGGCCCGGGAACAGCGCACGGAACACGGACTACGCGCCGCTGCGCTGCCGAGCGCGGTCGATGCTCGACACATTCCCGCCCGGGACCGTCGGCTTCTGCGCACCGCGAGGCCCGCGGTACTGCGGCCGCTTCCCCGTCAGCTCGTCTGGCAGGCGCAACGCTGCCAACAGCTGCTTGAGGACGTTCGCCGTCGAGTTCGCCTGCACGAGAGCCTGAGTGAGTCGCAGCTCGAGCACCTGGCCGTCGGACTGGACGTCGACCACGAGCTTCGACCAGGTGTCCACGTCGCCCCGAAGCAATTGGTCGAGCTTGTCCAAGCGGTCCTTGGCTCGACAGGCCTCAAGGAGCTGGACTTCCTGGGTCACGTCGAGACTGTGGAGTTCCACGACCTTTCGCCAGAGCCCTCGACCCCCAGCGGCGAGACCTGGTGGGACGCGCTGAACTGCCATGGTCACCTCCGTGCCGTCACCGTTCGTAGCGGCCAGCAAGGGAAGGTTGGACTTCGGTCAAGAACTCAGAGGTCTGCACTGCGAGGCACCA
>Ga0105044_10015127_pt1 | contig 10431 bp, 7 predicted proteins | sample MAT01_FD_78092 | JGI IMG/M metagenome (GOLD analysis project Ga0105044, IMG submission 78092) | Freshwater microbial communities from Lake Fryxell liftoff mats and glacier meltwater in Antarctica - MAT-01 | ecosystem: Environmental > Aquatic > Freshwater > Ice > Liftoff microbial mat | place...
AGACGCGTCTATGAGATGGGGCATCATCTCATACTGTCTCAGTCGGTGGAAGTCTTGGCGTAAGCCAAGCCTCCGGCGTTTACGGCAGATGCCCCCGCCTTTAGGTGTGGGGAGTATGTCACGCCCTCGCTCTTTTTCTAAGGATGGGTTTTTCGTAGCCGACGTTCAATCGTAGGGGCGCAGCGTGCTGCGCCCTTTTGAGTATCTGGCATGATAGGGTGCTGGTAGGTATACACGATGACATGGTCGTGATTTTCACGTCATTCCATAGGTTCTCAATAGGTCACAGCGTTTTTGTAGGGGTGACCCATGGGTCGCCCCATGTACACCAACTTAAGGATATGTGGCCTCTGATCAGCACGCGGCATCCGCTCTCATCAGAGGCTAAAGCCGTCTGTCTAGGGAGTACGAAGCCCCGTAAACGGGGCTTATGGCGCGGGAGCCGGCGGGTTTGTAGCCCCATTCATGGGGCTTTGTCACTGTAGGCGAAGGGCTTTAGCCTCCGACAACGCGGCGAGCAATGTCCTTAAAAGCATGGATTGTCTTAAATTGGTGCATATGGGGCGACCCATGGGTCGCCCCTACGATAATCCCACTTCAAACGAAAATACGGCAGGCCAAACCGTGCTGCGCCCCTACAAAAACCATTCTGAGAATGTTGATGTCATTGGGCCGTCCTGATGGAGGTGAGGGGTTAACTCTTTACACCTCAGCCCGACGCAAGAACTGCACCAAGCGCGACACAATCCCGCGAAAGCCGCCTTCGCCTGTCTGACCTTCGTTTTGTGGGGCATCCGGGTCATAATAGCGTTCCTGGAAGGAGTCGAGGCTCATGGCATACGGCTCGCCCTGGGCACCGATGGTCAGGATATGGCCTTTTTCCACGCGCACCGGATTGGGATGTTCCAGACTCTGGATGAAGGTGTCCTCAGTCAGATAACGCGCCCACACGCTGGCCTGCTTGTAGCAGGGGCGGCAGCCGACATTGAACAAATGCGCCTCGGTGGGCGTGGGATGCCAATTGGTATCTTTCCAGGCGCGGTAGGTCTGGCGGAAGATTTGCGGCTCAACCGGCCAGTGCTCATACTCATCCAGGGTAGTGTGCAAGACCTCGCCAGCGGTATAGCAGATGACATAGCCTGCTTGTGCGGTCAGCATGTCGCCCCACGAGGTGAAAATCTTCTTTGGGGCCTCTGAAGCGGGCAGACGCCGCGCCATCACAAGCTGCTTGTAACGTTCATACTGCACAAAGCCCATACTTTTGAGCTGTGCATCTGTCCAGACCTGCTGCCGAATAACCGGAGGCATTGAGCACCTCAATAATCACATCCCTCTACTTTAACGAAAGAAATGCTATAAGGCCATTAAAAAATTCAAAACGTTACATCAGCCTTTTCAAAAAGTATAAGCCAATATTTGGTTTTTGTGAGATGCAGTATAAAAGGCAAATTTTAGGGGTGAGTATTTTGTAATATCACATGCAGACAGTGAGACAAGGATACTTCTGGATGGACGCGGCCACACACTATGACACGATGACACATCATTTGCGGGTGTATTATCCGCAGCCGTATTACACAGCAGCGGGCGTGATGCATCCGCTGCTGTGGTATCCGGCTGCGCCAGAGCAGCAGGACAATGTTGACAGCGTTCTGGGGCGCTGGTTTGATGAAAGTCCGTCTGAGTTCCCGATTTACGATTATGGCTACCTGAGCACGATCCAGAATTCAGTGAGCACGCTCTATAACGGAACGACCTTCACCCTGAAAAATCTCAAACGCAATCCGCTCAAAATTGATGCCACCCTGGGCCATTACTTCGATATGCTGGCGACCTGTGCCGCCCTGGAACGCGAACTGCGCGATGCCGCCAGCGAATTGTATATCCGTCTGTCTGCGCGTTCGCTCTATCATCGCAAGATCAGCCCGGCCATCGCCATGAAGAGCGGGCGTGGGCGCAGTGCAGCCATCGGCGGAGCGTGCCTGACGGTGTGCAAGCGGGGTGGGGCGTATGCGGCGCTGTTGGGGCGGCGAAGCGGCAAAAGCGCCACCGATCCAGGTTTTTACCATTTGCTGCCTGCCTTCATCTTTCAGCCGATGGGCGACGTGGTGCAGGCGGGCGAATGGAGCCTGCGTCATCACATTGAGCGCGAATGGCTGGAAGAATTGTTCGCTATGCCCGAAGAACGTCATCCTGAGCGCATCGATTATTTTCAATCGCATCCGGCGCTGGTGCATCTGCATGAGATGATGGCACGCGGTGATGCTGGGCTGTATCTCACGGGGATTTCGCTCAATCTGCTGACGCTGCGGCCTGAGTTGAGTATGCTGCTGCTCATCCATGATGAGGCGTGGTATGAACGGGTGACAGCCCCGGACAGTGCCACGTCGCTCAATGTATTGGAGGAGGCGCACGCGGCGGAGTTCGTCCCGATTGCGACGGATGAGGCGCTTCTGGCCGCACTCCCGCCTGCCGTTCACACCATCATGCCACCGCAGGCGACGGCGGCGCTGTGGGAGGGCGTGGCGCTGGCCCGCCAGAAGATTACTTTATATAACGCCTTATCATGAGAAGATTGTATTCTGCCCGTAAAGGCTACTCCCGTTTGCGTAAAATCTGTTATCTTCACATGTAGAGTATGGATAAGGTAGGCGATTGAGGGCAAGAGATGGATGTTATTCGCAGGACAGTCGGACGATACGTCTTTGAGCGGCAGGGCGCGGCCAAAACCGCTACGCAATTGACGGACATGCTGGAACGAAGTGGGCGTGAGCTGACGATGCGCTTCCAGCATGCGCCTCAGACCGAGCAGAATCATCGCGTAGTGACGCATATCATCGGCATTGAGAAGTGGTCGCAGATGCGGATTCAGGTGGTGCAGGGTGCGCCTTTCCGCGATGATGAATATGACCTGTATCGTCCACCGCGCAACACCTCGTGGGATGATCTCAAGTCGATCTTTGAGCAGACGCGCCGTGAGACTGTCGCGCTGACGCAGGGTCTGTCCGCCGCGCAGTTGGCGCAGAGGGTGCGTCATAACAGCTACGGCGAAATGACGGCGGCGGCATGGTTGCTCTATATCAACTTACACAGCAATTTAGAGAGTTGGCGGATCCGATGATTGAATACCGCGCACTGCATACCCCCGCCGAGATGGAGGCGGTGGTTGATCTTGAAATCCTGGTGTGGGGCATGGAGGCGCGGGATGCTGTGCCTGGTTCGCTGTTGATTGCATTGGCCCATCATGGCGGGCATGTGCTCGGTGCGTATGAGAGCGAGACGCTCATCGGGTTTTCAGCGGCGTTCTTTGGCTATGACGAGGGTGTGTTGCAGCTCTGGTCGCATATCGCCGCTGTCCATCCGCAGTATCAATCGCAGGGGATTGGCTTCCAGATCAAGCAGCAGCAGCGCACATGGGCGCTGGCCCAGGGCTGCACGCGCATGGGCTGGACATTCGATCCGCTGCAACCGGGGAATGCCAAATTCAATTTGCGCCAGTTGGGGGCCATCGCACGTCACTACGAACCCAACTGCTATGGGCTGATGCGCGATGCCCTGAATACAGCGGCGGTCACACTGCCGAGTGATCGCCTCGTGGCAACATGGATGCTCGATTCGCCGTATGTCCAGATGCTTGCCGAAGGTCAGTTGCCCAGACCCTCCGTGCTGGGGCGGTTTGTGGTCGAACGCGATGAGCGGGATCAGCCTGTCTCTATAGCTGTCGCATGGGATGAACCGGCTTATGCGATTGAACTGCCGCTCCACAGCTCGATTTTGCGCCGCAGCAATCCCGCCCTGCTTCTCCTGTGGCAAACGCATCTGCGTGAGGCAATTCAGGCCGCATTTGCACACGGCTATACAGCCACCAACTTTCTCATTGAGAAAGGCCGAGGCTGGTACATTGTCGAAGCCCCTGCTGCATCCTGTCATGTCTGATCTCCTCGTCGGGGCGGACGTGGCGGGCATCCTTCCTCCTCTTTGATCGATCTATATGAAAACCCACAACAGGCTGCGAATTGCAGAAAATCGCATTTCAGCGTCAAATAGCGGCATCATCTGCTGTTGTCGATTGAGGATGCCTGATGCGCCTTCGTTTTTGTCTTGTCTTGATCATATGCCTGTGGGCCAGCGGCATCAGCCGCGCCCAGAGTGATTGCTTGCCTGTGGAGCAAGTCGTCTTTCCTGTCGATCAAACGGTCTTCCATCTGGTACAGGGGTTTGCTGCGCCGAATCCGCGTCATCTGGGCCAGTATCACAGCGGCGAAGATTGGTATGGCGGGCGCGGCTCCAGCGCCAATCAGCCCGTACAGGCGATGGCAAATGGGCGCGTGACCTATGCCAATGAGAAGGCGTGGGGCGTGGATGGCGGTGTGATCATCCTGGAGCACAAAATGCCCGATGGTACGACGCTCTACAGCCTGTATGGACACTTGGCGTCCTCACCCGCCGCCCCGTTTCCCTCGCGCCTCGCCTGCGTCACGAGTGGGCAGATCATCGGCGTCACCGTTGAGGACGTGCGTCCTGCGCCGCATGTGCATATCGAGCTTCGCAGCGAGGGTGGCGATACGCCCGGCGCAGGCTACACCCGTGAGAATCCCTATACGCTTGGTTTACTGCCTGCCTCACGAGTTGTCACCAATTGGCGGGCGTGGCTCAACGATTGGCAGGCGTGGCATGTCACGCATATGGATGGACACGCCACATCGCGCCAGGGGTTGATTGCGCCGCCGCTGCTGCTGAGTGATAACAGCCTGCTGTATCTGGATTCCAGCGGTACGATCCTGCGCCGTTTGCTGCCCGATGGTCGTATCTTGTGGCGTCTGTTCATCGATCCGTCGGTGGCACTGCTGGGGTATCAGGGCAAGCAGTTGGTGGTGTTTGCCGATGGACATGTGCAGCCTCTCCTCGATCTGCAAGCGGGCAAATTGGGCGAGGGCTGGCAGATCGACGCGAAATTCACAGGTGCGCCCGCTGTGGCCTGGGGCTGGCTGCTGTTCCCTGGCCCAGACAACACGCTGATTGCGCTGGACGCAGACCGCCGCACAGTGGTCTGGCGCATGGAGAATGTGCCGCCGTTTACACAGGCGCAGGTGGTGGGGGATGCGCTCAATTTTGTGGTGGGCCTGATGACAGCGGACAATGAATTTTTGCTGGTGTCCGCCGCTGGCACGCTGTTGGATCGGCGCACGCTGAAACAGGCCGCCAGCCTGGGCCAATCGCCGAAGGGGGCGCTGCTGGTATACGGCCTGGGCGGTCTGTGGCAGGTGGGCCTGGATGGGATGTGGACGCTGTATGATCCTGCTGCGCCGCACGGCGGCGAACACAGCGCCCTGCTGACGACGGAGACGGGACGCCAGTATCGCTTTGATGGCAAAACGCTCACGGCCATCGGGCCAGAGGGACAGGCGCTGTGGAATACGACGCTGGAAACGCCGATTCAGGGGCGAGCGGAACTGCATCTGTATGGGACGCTGCTGCTGTTGAGCGACTCGGCAGGGGAGATCATCGCCTTCAATGATGGGGGGCGGCAGTGCAATCAGGCGCAGCTTGCAGGTGACCCGACCTCGCGCCAGTGGCAAAGCCTGGGCGATGATGGCGTTTTGCGCTGGGCGGTGGCCGATCAACTGATTGGACTCAAGTGGGATCGCTTTACGGTGCTATGCCGCAGTTGAGGGATTTTTGGCGATTGGATTATGGGGTTGTAGGGACAAGGCCCGCCTTGTCCCTACGATCGGCCATTATTTGCTGTCCGTGAGGATTATGGATTTGGCACGCCAAACCCCTACAAATCGGGCGCAATATATTGCGCCCCTACAAAAACGCCTTCTTGCCGTCCTACCCCTTTGTCGTCCGCACGCGGTGCATGATCTGGCGACCCATGAACGGCAGCGTCGCCTCCGACTTCTCGACCTGCACATACTCCAGGTCGCCGGGGTCGCTCTCCGTCGTGACATGCTCTTGCAGCTTCATCCCAATCGGCTGCGAAAATAACACGGCGAACATCATCCCCAACAGGACAATCGGGAAGCGTTCCCAGGCCCGCTGCGGTTTTGTCCCCATAAAGCCCAACGCGCCGACCAGCGATGTGAGCAGGCCTGCGGTGACAAGATTCGTGCCGCAGTTGGGATGGACGGCCCACTGCTTCTCGCCGCGTTTGAGGCGCTTGAGAGCATCCTGCGCGGCCTTCTCGATCTTCTCTGTCGGGACATCGCCCACGACGACGAAACCCTCGCTATCGCTGCGCCCGGACAGGATGTAATTCTGACGATTGAGCATGTGGACGGTGGCGTGCTCATAGGCATGGTTGCGCCGTACCCGCCTGACCAGGGGGAAATCGAGGATGGGACGGAGATACTCTGCGGCCTGTTGAATCAAATCCATAAAAATTCCTTAGACTATGACTTTTCCCCAGCGTAACAGACTTGCAACAGAAATGCATTAAAAAGACTTTGTAGCAAGATGTCAGCACGCCTCGTCCGCATGGGAATGTGCCTTGAAGGGACTGTGGTTCAGCGTCCTTTCATTTGGGTAATTGAGAGACGTGGTTTAGAATGAGTTATAATTATGCTGGCCTGATCTCGTAGGAGAGTCTATGCGTGCATTTGTATCAAGCGTCATCGGTTTGCTGCTGCTGCTCTTTGTGGGCATTGTCACGGCGCAAAACCCTACCCTGATTATCTCTCCCGATGTGGTTACCATCGGATCGCCTTTTAATGTGATCGCCAACGGCCTCAAGCCCAACACGACCTATGTGCTGGCGATTGTCAACCCGTCCGATCAATCCAGCGTGTTTGAAACCGACAGCACCTCAAACGCCAGCGGACGCATTGCCCTGAATCTTACCACCAGCACCACGACAGATCAGCCGGGAACCTATCGCATCGAACTGCGTGAAGGCACGACGGTGGTGATCGGCCAGGATTTCAAACTTCAGGCCGGCGATCAGCCAGCGGCGGCCTCAACCCTCATCGCGCCGCCCCTGTCAACCCCCTCGGCCTCCAGCGATGCCAATGTCACCGTGTTCCCGACGGAAGGCGTCGTCGGCACAGCCTTTGAAATCTTTGTATCGCAGATGCCAGCCGGCCAAGCGCTGCAACTGAGTATTCAGGGGCCAGATGGCACAGAGGTTTACGCGGCAGACCGCACGACAAAAGATGATGGCACAGTGGATGTCAAAATCTTCACCGAGAAGACCGACACAGCAGGAACCTACACCATCACCGTCAAGAGCGGCGATACGGTGGCACAGACCAGCTTTGCCCTCACAGCAGCGGGGAATGAAGTCGGCACCGTGACCATCACGGCCCACACGCAGGACACGACGCCCTCCTATAACATCGCCGTTGAGAACGTCAAGCCGTTTGCTGATCTCAAAGTGATTGTGAAAGACCCCAACAGCAAAGACTCCCTGTTTGAGGGGCGTGTGCGTGCGGGTGTCGATGGAAAGGCGCTCGTGGTCTTTACGCCTGAACCCGGTACAACGGCTGGCACGTATGATGTGCTTGTGCTGGATCGTGATGTGCAGGTCGCAAATTCCACCGTGACGCTGGATGAAGCAACGCTGGCGCTTCTGGGCGGCGCTGTCCTGCGGATCACCCCCGCGACAGGCGAGGCGGGCGCACTGCGCCTGATTACGGTCAGCGGCTTGACGGCGGGCGAAACGGTCACGGTTGAGATCGCACGCGGCACGACTGTCGTCAGCACCCAGGACAAGACTGCCGATGTCAACGGCACGATTGCCTTTGGTCTTCGCAGCATTGGCGACGATGCCCTCGGTGAGTATGCGGTGCGCGTGCTGCGCGGTGAGACCGCTGTGGCGAAAGGCACGTTGACCATTGCCGCTGCTGCTGTCGTTCAGCCCACATCCAACGCGACGTTGACGATCAGCCCCACCAGCGGCGCGGGCGGCACGTCCTTTGATGTGACGATCCAGGGCCTGACACCGAATGCTCCAGTGACGGTCAATGTTGTGTTTGATGGGAAAACGGTCTACGCCACCGACAAAACTGCCGATGCCAATGGCACTGTGACGATGACGCTTGAGACCACATCCACCGATCTGGTCGGCATGTATACAGTGAGCGTGATCAGTGCTGGCACAACTCTTGCCAGCGGCGATCTGACCGTGACCGCAGACGAGGCCACGCCTGGCGCAACGCTTGAATCGGCCAATCCGTCGCCTGTCACGGTGACGATTGATCCTGCGAGTGGGCCGCAGGGCACACAGCATCTCATCCATATCGTGGGCCTGTCCGCCAATGCCGAGGTCACGATTGATCTGACGCTTGATGGCCGCGTTGTCTTTAGCAGCCAGAAGACCGCCTCCGTCGATGGCGTGATTGATTATGCCATCCAGACCGAAGAGAGCGACACACCCGGCATCTACACGGTTGACGTGCGCAAGGCCGATATCTCGTTGGGCAGTGCCACGCTCACCATCGAAGGCGCGTCCGCGCAGCCCAGCAGCACCGAGACACCCGAAGCGACGACAGAAGCAACCGCCGAAGCCACCACCAGACCAACGGCCATACCCACTCCTGCGGCAACAGTTGAACCCACCGCCGAGAGCACGGTTGAACCATCCGCTCAGATCACGCTCAGCATTGATCCGGCAGCGGGGCCGCATGGCACAACCCACGTTGTCACCGTTACAGGCTTGCAGCCGAATGAAACGGTTGAATTCGAGGTGTTGTTTGGCGGCACATCCATCCTCACGGGCACACTGGTTGCCGATACGACAGGCACAGCCGTGAATCAGCTCACATCCGAGGAGTCTGATCTTTCCGGCGAGTATGTGGTTGAGATTCGCCAGAATCAAACACTTGTCGCATCGGGCAGCTTCACGGTGCAAAATGGCACAGCCACACCGCTGGCAACGCAGGACGCCACTGCTGAACCGACACAAGAAGCGACGCAGGAAGCAAATCCGAGTGATATTGTCGTGTCGGTTGATCCCCAGAGCGCTGCTCTCGGCACAAGCGCCGCTGTTGCTGTAACGGGCCTGCCTGCCAACACAGAAATCGGGTTCCAAGTGCTGTTTGATGATAACGTGGTCTACACCACGACCAAGACAACCGATGCTGATGGACAGGCGACTCTCGTGCTTGAAACCAGTTCCAGCGATTTGGTTGGCGAGTACACGATCAATGTTCTGGTTGATGATGAGATCGTTGGATCGGGCACTCTGGAAGTCACCATGAGTGATGGCAATACAGGGCCAGAGGGCAACCCCACCGCAACGCCCGGACCGGAAGATCAGGGCCATAGCGTTGAGAGCACGCCTCTTCTGGATGTCACAGATACGCTTGGTGACACCCCGATGGAATATACGTTTGATGGCAAAAAAGGCGACACGATCATTGCGACGTTGTCCTCATCTGCCTTTGATGCGTATCTGGAACTGCGTGCAGCGGATGGCACCACATTGGCGTCAAATGACGACTTTAACGGCACTGATGCGCAAATTGGGCCGTTCCCGCTTTCTGACGATGGCACCTACACACTTGTTGTCTCTAGCTATTCATCGGATGGATCGACAATGATGGGCGGCGATTTCTCGCTCCAGGTGAAATCGGTCACGCCGCAAGAGATTCAGCCTGATACGCCAAAGACGCTGACCTTCTCGGCTGACGCGCAGGCGTATTACTTCACCTTTGCAGGCGAGGTAGGCGATGTGATCAACATTACAGCGACCAGCACAGATCATGTCGATACACTGCTCACGCTGCTGGATTCAACCGGGACAGTCATCGCAATAGATGATGATGGTGGGGTAGGGTACGATCCTGAGATCTATCAGTTCTCGTTGAGCAGCGCGGGCACCTACACCATCGTCCTCACGACCACTGAGACATCGGGCAGCGCAGATCTGCTGCTGATGCAGGAGAAGGCCGCCAGCCTTGATGAAGGCGCACAGGCGGTACAAATCACCCCAAAGCTCACCAGCCGCGCCCTGACCTATGAGGCACAGGCAGGCGAGACAATCCTTTTGCATGTGAGCGTGACCTCGGGCGATCCGGTTGATCTCACGATCACGGCCTATCAGAACGATGCGTTGCTCATGAGCTATACCACAAGTAACATTCCGGATGGCACGGTGTTGGGGTTTGAAGTCCCGGCATCGGGCCAGGTGCAGATTTTTGTCTCAGGCTCCAATCCCGGCGCGGTGTCGGTAGAAATGTCGGTTGGCAAATAAACTGAAATGGGGTACGGTACGCCGTACCCATGCGTACCAAAATGAAGACAAAATCCTTAATTGAAACGAGAATCAAAAACGGGATGCATTGGCATCCCGTTTTTGATTCGTTAGAAGCCGTTTGATAATGCCTTTCGTTACAAACAAAATGTATTTTGGCGTAGGGACAGGGCCTGCCCTGTCCGTTCATCGCGTGAAAATGGACAGGGCAGGCCCTGTCCCTACACGAATCATGC
>Ga0105044_10015128_pt1 | contig 10431 bp, 8 predicted proteins | sample MAT01_FD_78092 | JGI IMG/M metagenome (GOLD analysis project Ga0105044, IMG submission 78092) | Freshwater microbial communities from Lake Fryxell liftoff mats and glacier meltwater in Antarctica - MAT-01 | ecosystem: Environmental > Aquatic > Freshwater > Ice > Liftoff microbial mat | place...
AATTTCAAAAAGTGATCCTTGAAATAGAAAGTTTTTGGTTCAATTTGGTCCAACTGCCACAAAATCCAACTCAATAAGCTGATTGGCATTGCGGAATAAGAAACCACATGACAAACCCGGCAGGTTTCCAAAACCTGCCGGGTTTATTGTGAATTGCTTTCAAAATGATAACTTCCAATGGAAATCACAGCTATCTACTGAAAGAGTCAGATTAATTTCTGTTGTGAATTGCTTTCAAAATGATAACTTCCTATGGAAATCACAACTAATGAGGGATTAACGCACAAATAAAGCATGTTGTGAATTGCTTTCAAAATGATAACTTCCTATGGAAATCACAACGCGTATAGGTTTGTAGGTAGGTCCCATGGGTTGTGAATTGCTTTCAAAATGATAACTTCCTATGGAAATCACAACTCGGATGTGGGTGCGGTTATGTACGGTGACGTTGTGAATTGCTTTCAAAATGATAACTTCCTATGGAAATCACAACGTACAACTCAAACGCCATACGCATGAGCAAGTTGTGAATTGCTTTCAAAATGATAACTTCCTATGGAAATCCCAACACAGGACAGGGAGACATCCTGATGCATGGTGTTGTGAATTGCTTTCAAAATGATAACTTCCTATGGAAATCACAACTTTGCAGGATCAGCTTTGCAAGCCGGGAGTGTTGTGAATTGCTTTCAAAATGATAACTTCCTATGGAAATCACAACGGAAATTTAGTAAAGGCATTAAAGCAAAAGGTTGTGAATTGCTTTCAAAATGATAACTTCCTATGGAAATCACAACTATAGCTGTGGGGTTTGCCTCCGATCTCTTGTTGTGAATTGCTTTCAAAATGATAACTTCCTATGGAAATCACAACTGTGGCTAACAGAGTACCACAAGCAAGATGGTTGTGAATTGCTTTCAAAATGATAACTTCCTATGGAAATCACAATGGAGAAACCGAGTCGAGACCAACCTCAGAGTTGTGAATTTCTTTCAAAATGATAACTTCCTATGGAAATCACAACCTTCTCGTAAGCCTTTGCATTTGCCTGTGGTTGTGAATTGCTTTCAAAATGATAACTTCCTATGGAAATCACAACTATGTACGGTCTGTAATCTTCAGGTATTAGTTGTGAATTGCTTTCAAAATGATAACTTCCTATGGAAATCACAACCGAGAGTCTGCTTTTCATCCAGACCAATATGTTGTGAATTGCTTTCAAAATGATAACTTCCTATGGAAATCACAACTTACCAACACGTAAGTGCTTGGTATGTTGTTTTTTACGGTCATTTTTGGAAATAAAAAAAATACTGGGTTTCGGAAGGTTAAGAATAAGACCTGGCAGGTTTTTAAAACCTGCCAGGTCTTTTCCCCTCAAAACAATTCCAACTGCTGGGCCGGGGGCGGCGCCTCCATGGTCTTGGTTCCATAAAAAATCTCCATCATACCAAATTGCTTGTCGGTAATCTGCATGATACCGACTTTTCCCTTAGGTGGCAGGTTTTTTTTCACTCTTTTGGTATGGACATCGGCATTCTCCCGACTGGCACAAAACCGCATGTAAATCGAAAACTGAAACATGGCAAATCCATCATCCAGCATTTTCTTCCGGAATGAACCTGCGATTTTCCGATCCCGCTTGGTCTCGGTGGGCAGGTCAAAAAAGACTAAGACCCACAAACTCCTGTATTGGTTAAGTCTAGAATAAAACATCTCATCCATAGTCGGGGTAAATGATTTTTCGTCCCGTTCCTGCAAAGCAATCAAAAAGGGAACTTGTGGTGCGGCTTGCTGCCAGCATCAATGGACTTTTTTGCCCATCAATCTGCACATCCAAAGCAGGTATACTGAGCAGTTCCTTTTTCAAATCGACAGTAAGTTCTGAATAGTCATCTTCTGTCTCTACAATATGACAGACCACCATATCCACAAAAGGCCGGTAAGGCTCCATGATGTCATCCGCCAGACAGAACGCATTGTATTTGTTTCGGTGCCAAATTCCCAACTGAGGCAACATGCCCGAGGATACCAAAGCCCGCGCTATGACCGCCCTCAATATCGCATAGCCATAATTCAGCAGGTTGTTTGGCGGAATACCGACTTGGGTTCTATTAAAATCCGGAATGTGAAAAAGGTGCTGCCAATAATAGGCGGCTGCCTGGGCCTCATGGTTTCCGGTATCCCCAGAGTTGACATTCTTTGCCAAATGCTGGAGCTTTTGGATAGCTACTCCTTTTTCTTTGAGCAGTCCGGCTTGGTTGTTGATTTTGGCGGTTACGGTTTGTTGCCAAAGGTTCTTTTTGAGAGGCAGACTTGCCTCAAGTTGGAACCTGATGCGCTCCGTATGTTCGGTATGCCCATGCATGGGCAATAAAATCCCTTCTGGCATGTGCTGGGCATTGCAGGATACAACTGCCACTTTCAGGTCGGTAAGTTTTGACAAAAGCCCATTGGTAACCGTGATTTGCTGGTGTTCCAACACCACCATGCCCACATCCTCGAGCGGAACAATTCGTTCCGGTTGCTCCCCTTTTGGAAAAGCCACCACAAGCTGTTCGTTCTTGGTGCTGAGGTAAGCCGGATTTCCAAAAAAAAGTGTCCTTTTAATCATAATAATTCTTGTTTAAAGAGGAATCAAGAAGAAAGTCCTGGCAGGTTTTGGAAACCTGCAAGGTCTAAAGCTATTCTTCCATTTCTAATTTTAGAATAATTTCCTTTTTATCTTGTAGCAGGTAGTCCACATGCTTCCAATCATCGAAATAGATTTTAAATTCTTCCCTATCCACAGCAGAAAGAATATTGGGAAATCTGTAAGCATTCCAACTAGACCACTTCCAATGGTTCAGGTCCTTTACAAAGCCGTGTTTGATTGGATTGAGGAGTATGTACAAAAAGGTCTCCTGCCATTGCCTTTCGTCCAAAATAGGATTTCTTTTGAAATGTTCAACAAAAAGACTTCCCCTCCTTTGGTACCGCTTATTGAAGGATTTTGAATAAGAATTGAAGAAATCGCTAAAAGCTTTTGTAACCGGATTATTGGATGCATGTCCCATTTTGGTTTGGTGATGAGGAGAAAGACCTGCCAGGTTTTGAAAACCTGGCAGGTCTGACTTTACTTTAATCATTATGTGGAAATGATTTGGCATAAGACAATAGGCAAAAGTATCCACCAAACCACCTAGGTATTTTTCATATTGCTGAAGGAAAAACCTATAATTCTCCTCCTCCCGAAAGATATTCTCGGTTCCATTCGCATGGTTAAAAATATGGTAACATTGGGTTGGTTCCATTATATTTTGCAAAGAATCAATATTCCCCAACTTTTACAATTTCCCCCAAATGGTTGAGCCGGACTTTGACAATATTATTTATTCCTATTAATCCTTCCCTTTTCCATGTAACTCCTTTTAGTTTAGAATGATCTTCGACATTCGTTTCTAAATGATGTCTAAAAAAATAATCCTTGATTGTAAATTTCTGGACTCTAAACAAACTCGTGCTTATTATTTTAGCATTTTCAGGGTTCAATAAGTCCACTTCCCTAGGATTGAAATCAATTGAACTATTCGGAAAAACAAAATATTCATTTTGCTTCATGGTAAACAGGAACTGCCATCCTAAGTGTTGATTGTATGTTTTATCAACAACAGGAAAACCTTGATTTACCCTTTCCAGAGCTTCAAAAAAGGATACAACTTTTTCTTGCAAATCTCCCTTTTCATCCCGATAAATGGAAACGTGGTGGTTATTTCCTGTACTTACAAAATCAACAGGAATAGATTTCCCTTCCTTATCCAAAATCTCATTTCCAAAATGATCTTTTTTATTATGTAATGGTTCCGCATTTTTCACTCCACTGATAGTGACCCTTTTTATTGAGACACCTTTAGTTTCATTGAGCCAAATTGGGTTTTTGTCTAAGTCAGAAAAGGCTTTTTTAGGATCACTTCCAAATTTTCTAAATCTACTTAGAAGAATCTTTTTTACTCCAACATCAATTATTTTTTCGATTGATTTTTCATCTTTGAAATTTTCAGGAGTTAAATCTTTTCGGACGGAAAAGTCTTCTTCTAACCAAACCAATTTTATTTTTTCAGGAAGCGTCTTTGTTTTTCCATCATTTAAAAAAATAGGCTTTTTGCTTAGTGAATTCTTCCCCCCAAAAGCTTTCACTGGATCGTTTGCGTTATCAGATAATCGTTCCAAAAGCAATTTTTTGTAATGAGGGTCAGCAATTTTCTCAATAGTATCCAAATCGAATTTTATTCCGACTTTCTCTAATTTGCTTTCATAATATCTATACTTTCCATACACAGTCTCTTTATGCAATTGCCCTCTCGGAGTGAGCTCTATCTTAATCCTATCACCAGTTTTTGATTTGGTTCTGTTTTTGTTTTTGGTAACGACCTTATTTTTTGCTTTGTGGGACACCAGCACATTTTCTAAATGCTCTTTTGAAACTTGACGAAAATTTGGAATAGGCAAATTGAAAACCCTATTTTTATTGCCGTGATCATCGATCATAATATGGGTTTCTTTCGTTTCTATTCCGATAACATTTCCATGCAATTTATTTTTTTCGTTTTTCCTTGCATTGAGGTTGTTTAGATATTGAATATGACTATGCTTTGTAAAAGCTATTGTCAAAGCATCCATCGCATGATGACGGTGATCGTTTCTTTTGCTCCAATCTATAATTCGCTCTTTGAAAGTGCCGTCTTTTTTTTCTACCAATTCAGTCAAACCCAGTTTTTTGAATTTGTCAAAATTCAATTCCTGCATGATATTGATCAAATCCCAATCTTCTCTTAGTCTATCTGTTACACTTCCTGTAGTGGAAACAACAGAACGGGTAATTTCATAGAGCATATTTTTCGCTTTCTTAGCGATGTATTGTGTATCCCTTAGATCTCGTTGGATAAATCCATCTCCGATTTCAGATTCTTTTTTGATGAGTTTTAGATATTTAGCTTTAGAAATTCCCTCCTCTTTATTTTTCTTGCCTACCTCAAAAATGCTATCAACTCTGTTTAAATAATCTACAAGATTTTTCTCCCCATATTTACTTTCAATATAATCGATCGCTGTTTTATTTCCTTTGTCCAGATTATCTTTTCTGAATACCACTGTTTTATTGGAAAAGCTATCATCAAACAATTTAGCCTGTGGGATAATATGATCAATATCAATTTGTTTACTAAACAGTATTTCTCTTGGAATGTAGGTATTCGTATATAAATCCTTATAACCGATATTTTTCAGTTCCTCGTACAACCGATATCGAATAATGTCATTTCGGCTAGGATTTTTTACCCCAAATTCACTTGTCAAAAGTTTAAAAATTTTCTCATGCGCTAATTTTGTTGCGTTTATATTTGTAGTCATTTCTGCCCGCTCTTTTGCATTTTTCTTCAGTTCGCGAGCAAGTTCAATCCGGATTTCATCGAATTTAAAATATTCAACAATATTCCCATTTTCATCTCTTTTACTGTTTTTCTCTATCAATGCATTGACCACATTGACCAGCTGATTCAGGATTTTTTCTACTACGGGGTTACGGAGGCTATTCTTCTTAAGTATTTCTAATTTGTCCTTCAAAGGACGATTGGCAATTTCTTCTTTTGTCAATGAAGATGCAGAATGCCTGTATCCCGCCAATTCACAAGCGGTACTATAATTATTTTCTTTGATGTAAGGATAAATTTTCCGGATTGCTTTACTGCTCAGATTTCCGTAATCGTCGGAAAGGGTTAAATTGGCCAACACCTGACCATGTTCTCTTTTGAAGCCAAATTTCTTTTCCAACAAATCATACAGTTTTTCATTTCCGCTGGCAGACTCATCCCCTTCATAGGAGTATAGCAAATGCCAAAGTTGATAGGATGGCTGCAAATCAAATTCCTTTCCTTCAAGTTCTGGATTAAAATCTAAGATGCCTGTATTGATTTTCAAGGTTTCAAAAATCTGTTTGACCATCATTTTAATATCATGAGCGGAAATATTGAGGTCACCAAGTTCAACTTCATCTTTATTCGATTTTATTTTCAGTAAATCCTTGACATCATATCCTTCAATATCCAATATTTTAAGATAGGCTTCATAAAGAGCTTTATTTGTCCGGTTACCTTCTAATTGGGTATAATTAATTTCCCAATCCTGATTTCTGTAACCCAAGATTTCAAGAAGAGTCTTTTCTGACAAATTGCCTTTTAAGTTCAATTCCTCAAAAAGTTTCATTTTCTCTTCCAAATCAAAAGGAAAAATTTCCTGTTCTTCTTCAAATAAATTGGCCTCCTTTTCATTTTTTGCAATACGTTTTTTGCTTCCTTTATTCTTGATTAATAAATTTTGAACGATTTGCCAAATTTTAAATTCCTGCAATAGAGGTGAAGACTTTGGCGCTACTTTCAATCCAATTGTTTTCTTTTTGCCATTTTCTATTTCGATTTCCCTACTTTCAAATTCACAGAAACTCACCAATCCTTTTTGGGATTTCAGTTTCCGTTGGTAAAAAATCACTATATCTCGAATTTCTTGCTTTAAATCTTCCGTCAATTCTAAATGATATTTTCTTTGTTCATTCCAAATAGTTTCAAACTCATCCAAATAGTCTTGGCGATAAAAAACCTGATTTTTCATACGGGTATTTGAGTTTTTCAGCAATTGCTTATACAAATATTGTCCAACGGTTTCTTTGTTAAAATACAGTTCTTTACTTCTGTCCGAAATAGCCCCTAGATAACCACTTGAATTATTGAGGTTATTATTTATTTCCGTGATAACATAAGCCACTTCCTCTTTTTCCAATTTTTGAGAAACTGCCTCACTTCGCCATTTATAAGCTTGGATTTTTTTCTCATCCCTAAAGCCTTTAATTTCAGCAGTATTAAATTTGTATTTTCCCCAAAAAGAGGAAGAAGTTGCCCTCTGTCCTTTTCCTTCCAATTCTTTTTTAAACTCATCAGTAAAAATCTCAGGATAAAATTGCTTTTGGAAATCCCAAACCTTATCAAGTTCTGCCTGCAAATCCGAACGGTAAAAATCTGGAATTTGCTTTTTACTTTCCATTAGAAAACTATAGGCCAATTGGCCAGGAGTCAGATTTTCTTCATAGAGCTTTTTCGCAACTTCCATCCCATCTATTGCGTGACCTTCATCTTCATTCTTTGCTTTACGACTGCTTTTATAGCCACGCTTTTTATTGATAGTTAAAAATACTCTTGCTAAATCCTCTTTTTCGATTCTTTCTTTTGCAGATTGTGCTCTCAGCTTCCAAGTAGAATGTGTCGTACGTTTTCCAAACTCTGCAAGTTTGGTTTCTTTTGAAATGATGTCTCCCTTGAATAAAGCATGGATCAGATTTGCTCGCCTTTCTTGGTAACGGTCGAGATTCCTCCTCGCTCCTCTTTTTAATGTTCGATCTGCATTAATGGAAATTGGCTTTCCTTTCTCAAAATTCGTTTGCTCGTCAGTGGTTAGTGGATTTACCCGGACGCCAATTTGTATTATTTCTGAATTCTGATACTGTTCATCCTCTATCACATAGGCATAACCAATAGAAGTTGTCCCCAAATCCAATCCCAAAATCTTTTTCATATTTTTTTATTTTTGAAGTTTAAACCTATATTAGCACCATCATTTTGAAGCAATTCACAATAAGGATTATTCCGTTGTGAAAACATTAAAAGGGCCCTGTGGGATTTTTCTCACAGGGTCGTTTTTTATATCCTGCCAATCCCCTAAACTAAACCATTGATTTTATAAAAAAAATACCTGAATTAGGTTATTTTGTGTTTTGACGAATATTGTCGGAAAAAATCAAAGAAACCGATTTCCATTTCCACCCCTTCCCCATCCCACCCTCCCCTTCCCCACCTTATAGATACTCCGTCTATGAACTATATACCGGGTTTTGGATAAGTTGTCATAGATATCTCTCCCCTGCTACCCCCACCATTAGAAAGACTTCCTTTTGGTCCTTCATTCCCCATCTTCTTTTCAAATTCTGCTTACCTTTATTTCATTTGTTATTACATTTAGAAACCCAAACGTGCTTTTCCAATTATTATCAACCGGTATAAAAGAATGAAGAAAACAGTGATAATTGCTTTGGCCTGTATCTTTTCATACGTGGCCTCAGCTCAAAATAAAAACCCGATCGGATTGATCGAAACCCCTAAAGGGAATATTTACATCAGCCTTTTTGACGAAACCCCAAGCCACCAACAAAGCTTTATCCGACTTGCCAAAGCTGGATATTGGGACTCCCTGACTTTCAACAGGGTCATCCCAAACTTCGTCGCACAAGGTGGCTGCCCAGATACCGAGGAGGGATTTAAGGATCCGGAGTATCTCCTGGAACCGGAATTTGTCAAAGGAATCACACATATCTATGGTGCCGTCGGGGCCGGAAGGGACAACAACCCAGCAAAACTTTCCGCAAGGTGCCAGTTTTATATTGTCCAAAACAAAGACGGAATGCACAGGTTGGACAATGATTACACGGTTTTTGGCCAGGTGATCAAAGGAATGGATATCGTCGATCAGATTGTGTACCAAAAAAGGGACAGCAAAGACGAGCCCGTGATTCCTATCACCCTCAAAATTACAATCCTTTACCTATCCAAAGCCCAATTGGAAGAATTGACCAACTTTTAAGCAGCTCCGATCAAAATGAAATGGAATAAACCTGCCGCACTCAAAATATTGAAATATACAGGAATCGGACTGGGACTGAAGCTCGCACTCATGGCTTTCTTCCCGGTATTCCTCAAAGACAAAGTCAACAACAAAGTCAGGGAATACATCAGTAGTCAGGTGACTTCGGAGTTTTCGTTCAATGAAATCAACCTGAATTTTTCAGGCAATTTCCCAATTTGACTGTTTCCTTGGATGAGGTCTTCATTCAGGGAGCAGATGGATTTGTACCCGTCACCTTATTGTTTGCCAAAGATTTTTCTTTAGGAGTCAACCTGTTTTCAAGGACAAAGTTGAAATCTCAGGCATTTATCTCGACCAAGCCCGTATCAATATTTTGAGGGACACGCAGGGGCATGCCAATTTTGATATTTTTCGTGCAGAAACGACACTGCCCAATCTGAAGAAACACCATCTGACCTAACATTGGAAATCAACAATATGTGGACACGCATGGGGCAGTTCAGGGAGTGGTCATGATTCCTTCCGATGTGGATTTCAGCTTGGTGGCTTCTGTGGACAGTGTCTTTTTTGATGACATCAGATTGGAAAAATTCAAAGGAAAAATCCGACTGAAAGAAGGCGTTCTCATAATGGAAAATACCGGATTCAACCTGGTCAGCGCTGATGTTCAAATGACAGAAAATATGCTCCCGCCAATCCATTCACGGCGGATTTTGATTATTCCATAAAGGCGAAAGGCTTGATATCAAACGGGCATATGATGAAATTCCTTTGTTTCGGGAAATGATCAATGCGGCTAAATATGCTCAGGGTGTTGCTTCCCTAGATTACAAGCTTTCCGGAAGATTGGATGCCAATATGGATCCGATACTTCCCTCTATCAAAGGATCGGGGGTTTTTGCTTTGGACAAAATAAAATTGAAAGGGTTCAAACTCATGAATACCATAGCCAAGGATACTGAAAACAAAAAATTGGTAGATCCGGAATTGGCAGGCGCTCAGATCAAAAGCAGCATTGCAAACAACCTGATGACCATCGAAAGGACGAGGATGAGAATCGCAGGTTTCAGACCGAAGTGCACTTTTGTTTTCTTTCTGACTTTGTGGTCAATAAAAACTGATTTACTACAAATGTTGGGAATATAGAAATCTACATTCAGAGGGGATTCTTCAAACCGGAATCCTATTTATAATTACTTCCATGTTTCGAGCCAGGTTATTATAACTATTTTTTTATGGATCTTAAAATTACCCTCTCACTAAATTTTTTGTAGAACCATTTTTATGAACTGATAAAGTGTTTTATTTGGGAAAATCCTCCAAAACCTTCTAAAAGAACAATCAAAACAATAGGTTCCATTTAAAATAAAACCTATGGATTTGTCCTAATTGATTGATTTAATTGCAGAATATTGATAGAAAGTGGTCAAAAAGTTAAAATTTTATTCAAAAACAAAATATTTAGAATGAACCTTTTTACTTTTGAAGAAAAAACAATTATGAAAAAAACATTCTTTCTTTTCGCTATTTTATTTATAGCATTATTCACCTATAATGCAGAAGCCCAAGGATTTAAAGCTCCAAAAGTGGAAATTCCGGCTGCAGATCTTCAAAAGCAATTGCTAAGAGCATTGGATAATGTGGATGGTCTTGGTCTCAGTGCTGATCAGACATCAAAATTGAAAACCGACAACAAGAATTTTGCTGGTGAGATCTTCAAAATCCTTGGTGGTTCTGGCACTGATGATGCCAAAAAGGGTCTTTTGA
>Ga0105044_10015129_pt1 | contig 10431 bp, 13 predicted proteins | sample MAT01_FD_78092 | JGI IMG/M metagenome (GOLD analysis project Ga0105044, IMG submission 78092) | Freshwater microbial communities from Lake Fryxell liftoff mats and glacier meltwater in Antarctica - MAT-01 | ecosystem: Environmental > Aquatic > Freshwater > Ice > Liftoff microbial mat | place...
CAATTCACTCGCCTTCGGCGTGACGATGTTGGGCGGTCACATCACCTTTGCGGCACCCCATGGCTACCAGATTAGCGCGCCAGTGGTGGCACAGGCGCAGCGGTTTGCCGCGGCCAGCGGGGGCAGCATCGCCGTGGTGGAAGATGCGCGCAGCGGCGTGGAGGCGGCCGATGTTATCTACACCGACGCGTGGTACAGCATGGGACAGGAGCGCCAGGCCGAGGAGCGCCAACGCGTCTTCCCGCCTTATCAAGTGAATCGCGAATTAGTAAGTCTGGCCCGCCCGGATGCCATCGTCATGCACGACCTGCCAGCACATCGCGGCCAGGAAATTACGGATGAGGTGGCCGATGGCGCACAGTCCGTTATCTTCGATCAGGCTGAGAATCGGCTGCATGCCCAAAAGGCCGTGCTGGCTTGGGTGTTTAATGTGGCCTGAGGAAGATGGCGGAGGAGCGTTTTGGAGCAGCGTTTTTAAGGTTCGTAAAGTTGGTCAGGTTAATCAGGTTGGACCTATGCGCACATGAAACTTTATGAACCTTACCAACCTGATCAACCTGATCAACCTGACTAACTTTATCAACTTGATCTGCCTTCTCAACTCAACATGACCGACATCCTTTGGATCTTGCAACGCCTGGACGGCCTCGCGATTTTGGACATCGCGCTGGTGTCTGTGGTGTTCTTCTTGCTGTTGCTATTGGTGCGGGCGACTCAGGCGGTGCCGTTGTTGCGTGGCTTGCTGGTCGTTGGCATCATCGGGGTGCTGCTGAGTGGGCTGGCGCAGTTGCCAACCTTTGGCCTCATCCTGCGCTCGGGTATTCCAGCGCTGCTGGTGTCCATTCCCGTCATCTTCCAACCCGAGTTGCGACGCGCGCTGGAGCGGCTGGGTCGGGTGAACGAGATGCTGGTGTCGCCGCGCAAAACCGAGTTGGAAGTGCTGATTCGCAAGGTCACCGACGGCGCGCAAAAACTGGCGGCCAAACGGCAGGGCGCGCTCATCATTCTGGAACGCGACACCGGGCTGCAGGATCTGATCGACACCGGTGTATTGCTGGATGCCGAACTGTCGCCCGAGTTGCTGCTGACCATCTTCGACCCACACACGCCCCTGCACGACGGCGGCGTCATTATCCGGCGTGGACGCATCATTGCGGCCGGCTGCGTGCTGCCGCTGACCTCGACCTCAATCGATGATTTTCGAGTGGGTCTACGCCACCGCGCCGGTATCGGCGTGACTGAAGGCACCGACGCCATCGCCGTCATCGTCAGCGAAGAGCGCGGCAGCGTCAGCATCGCCCACAGCGGCCGGCTCATTCGCCGCATCGACAACGACCACCTGGAGAGCGCGTTGATTACGCTGGCCGCGCCAAATAGATTGCAACGGCCGTCGTTGTTGTCGCAATGGATTCGGCCGAAATAGCGCAGAAGTCAGAAGTCAGAAGTCAGAAGTCAGAAGTCAGAAGTCAGAAGTCAGAAGTCAGAAGTCAGAAAATTTTGGTGGCAAACTTTAACGTGTCAAGCCTAATCTGACCTCTGATATCTGACTTCTCCCATCTGTCCCCCTACTCCGGTGCCAATCGCCGCATGAGTGCGCGCTTTAGGGCGTGCAGCCGCGCGGCATATTCCGGGGTTTGGAAATGCGTGATCGTGTAGATATAGGCATCCTCGCGGTTGTCCTGGTAATAGGCTTTGCGCCGGCCCACTTCTTCGAATTCATATTTCTGGTAGAGCCGTTGCGCGACTGTGTTGCTCACCCGCACCTCCAACGTGGCGTGGATGGCGTTCTTGCGTTGGGCTTCGGTGAGCATGTTCACCAGCAAGAGTTCACCCACGCCGCAGCCGCGCCACTGCGGATGCGAGGCGATGGTGGCGATGTGGGCCTCATCCACCATCATCCACATCCCGCCATAGCCGGCAATGCTGGGCTGGCCCAACGACACGCCTTGCAGCGCGGTGGCCGTCTCGACCGACGTTGGCGCGGCATTGCGCCGGAATAAGCGGCCAAACCAGTGCACGGGCCGGGTAGGCGCGGTTGTGGAAGTGGCTGGTGAGGACGCGGCTGTTGCAGACCTGGCTCGCACCACGATGAAATACGCATTGGGGTTTTCTGCAATCTCGTAGCAATAGGCCCGCTCCGGCCAGGCCAGTGGAAATGACTTGTGCTCGATCTCCATGACCGTGGGCACATCCTCCAGTGTCATGCGTTCAACTGCAAATTGAGTGGCATCTTGAACCATCGCAACAACAACTCCAAAAACTCCAAATTCCAGCTATTCCGGCGGATAAATAGGCAACACGGCGGCGGCATCCTGCACCTCGCCGCGCTGCCAGTTTGCATAGGCCAGCTCGGCCAGCACACCCGCGCGCCGCAAATTCAGCCAGGCCGGCGCAACCTCCACCTTCAGCTTGGTTCGAGCTTGCAGCGCCTTCAAAAGTGCAGGGGCCAGATCACCACACACCCAGGCTGGCGATTTTATATCCTCGACCCATTCATCGAAACCCATGACGCGCCAGGTATCGGCAACCACCAACTCTCCCTCAACCCATTCATACCGGCACACGGCCACCCGGCTGCGGCCAGCTTCCACCAGAGCATAGATGGCCTGGCGCGTGTTGGGTTGTGCGCGCGCGATCACCTCAAAGGCAGGCAGGCCGATCATGGGCAGGTGATTTGCAGTGGCGATGCCTTTGCCGATGGCCAGGCCGCAGCGCACCCCGGTGAACGAGCCCGGCCCAATGGCTACCGCAACTGCGCCGATCTCGGCCGGGTCGATCTGACTGGTCTGGAGCAGGTCCTGTATTTTGGCGCTGACCGCGGCCGTGTGCTGACGCTGGCACTCCCAGGTGATCTCGGCCCGCAACGTGGTGGCATCGCGCAGCGCCAGGCTGGCCCGCCGCGTGCAGGTATCGATGGCCAATAGAATTGATGCCGGCTTGGCTGGGTTGGCGGTTAGGGCTGTTGAAGCCGATGAAGCCGTAACGGCCGTGGCGGGAGTGGATGCAATTTTTGCGGTAGCCATGAACTTTAGACGCCGAAAACGCTCTTGCGAAATGCCAGAAGGACCTGCCAGGTGCGGGTGGCCTGAGTCGAAAACGTGAGCATGCGCTTGGTCTCGGCCGACACCTCCAGTTTGACTCGAATGGTCTCAGGAGGAAGCCGGTCCAGAATCCGATCCGGCCATTCGATCAGACAAACGGCGTCGGGCTCTTCCAGAATATCGCCCAGGCCAATGCTGTTGAGATCGGCATCCGTCTCGGCTCGATAGAGGTCGATGTGATAGAGCATGCCGCGCGGCTCGCTGATTGCCGCATCGGCCACACCGGCGGGTCGGGCTTGATGATGGGTTTGGATCAGCGTGAATGTGGGGCTGCGCAGCGCCTGCTCGGCCCCCCAACCCGCGCCCACGCCTCTGGCAAAGTGGGTTTTGCCGGCACCCATGGGGCCGATCAGCGCCACAAGGCTTGGGGTCGGCAACAACACGCCCAGCCGCGCGCCGATGCGCTGGGTTTGCTCATCGCTGTGCGAGATGACTTCAAAGGAGAGCGGCTCAAGAATCGGCATGTCGGCAAAAGTGTAACTCAGGTGATGCGGAGCGGGGGTTTTTCACCACTCAGACGCGAAGGTTTCGCATTGCTGCTGGCTGATGGCGGCTAGCCGCCATCAGCCAGCAGCCACAACTATGTCACCACAGGTTATACGGATTGAGCACTAATTGTGAGTTGTAGTAGCGGTTGTCGTTAGTGACTTCCTTGCCGATCCAAGGGGGCAGTTCGATAGGTTGATCCGCGTGCTTCAGTTCCACCTCGGCAACGATGAGGCCGGCGTTCTCGCCGCGAAATTCGTCCACCTCCCAGGTGAGGCCGGCATAGTCCACAAAATGGCGCGTCTTTTCGATGAGCGGCTTCTCACACATCTGGTTCAGCATATAGATGGCATCGCTGATCGAAATCTCGTACTCAAACTCTGGGCGCGTTATGCCTTGCCGCGAGCCTTTCAGTGTGAGAAAGGCCTGACCCTCGCCGTCCTCCTGGAACTGGGTGCGCACACGCACGCTGCGGCCGGGTTGCCGCGAGATATATCCCTGGCGCAAATCGGCGCGCCGACTGCTGACCCGCCACTCGTCACTCGTCACCAAATACTTACGCTCAATCTCATTTGCCATATCGGCCGCATGATAGCGCGCTGGCTGCGGAATCTGCGTGGAATGGAGGTTGCAGCAGACGCTCCGAGGGGCGTCTGCTCGCACAGAGACGGTTACATTCCAGTGCCGGGATCACTCGATCGCCGTAAAATCAGGGGATGAGCGATACCCAGTCTCCAGAAAAAGAAGAAGATGCGCCCAGGGATGCGCGTGCCAAAGAGCAGGCCAAGCCGGCGCAGGACACAGACGTGCCGGATGCCGCTTGGAGCGAAGAGATACTGGAGTGGGCCATCGCCAGTTCCACTTGCGGCGGCCTCCCGCGCAAAAAAGATGATGAAGAGCCAGATGCTGCCGATAAAGAGGTCGTGTGTCCATAAGGGTGGTCTGCCCGCTTTCACCCAAAGTGGCCCTTGCCGTAGAGCCATTTTGATTTAGCCTCTCGCCCCATGACGCCCGAGGAACGCACAAACTACATCGAACACTATGGTCGCGGCTGGAGTGAGCTGATGGAACAACTGGCCCACACGCCCAGAGAGATGTGGCAGTTCAAGCCTTCACCGGCCGACTGGAGCGTGCACGAGATGGTCGTACACATGGCCGATAGTGAGACCAACAGCTATTTGCGCTGCCGCAAGGCCGTGGCACAGTCCGGCAGCGCCATCATGGGTTACGACCAGGATGTGTGGTCGATTGCGCTCGACTACCACCAGCGCGAGGTCGAGGATGCGTTGGCCTTAATCCGGCTGGTGCGCAAGATGACCTACGACCTTATTCGCACACTGCCTGAAGCAGCCTGGACCCACACCTACTTTCACCCAGAATTGCAGGAGCAGGTGCCGCTGGAGGCCTGGCTGATGACGTATGCCGCGCACATCCCCGGCCACATCCAACAGATTCGCGGCAACATCGAAGACTGGCAGGCGCGCTAGCAGCCAGCCGCTACTTCCCCGCCTCGCCCTCCGGCCCAATCACCTTGTGCGCGATGGGGCTCTCCAGCACCATGCTGGTCTTGGTGCGGCCCATGGTCGCCAGCTGTTCGATGACCGCGGTCAGGCGCTCCATGTCTGCGGCGGCCACCTTGACGTAGTAGCAATCTTCGCCGGTGGTGCGGTGGCATTCCAAAACCTCGGGCATGCGCTGCATCAGCTGAACATTGCGCGCCACGTGGTCATTGCCGTTGGTATCCACTCGAATGATCGCGCGCACAGGGTAGCCCAATTTGGCCGTGTTAACTCGGACACCATAGCCCTGGATGATGCCGGCCGCCTCCAGCCGCTGCACTCGCTCGACCACGGCCGGCGAAGACAAGTTGACCCGCCGGCCCAACTCGGCCCAAGAGATGCGCGCATCGGTCTGCAAGATCTCCAGAATGCGCCAGCTCGTCTCATCTAACACACGCTCAGATTCGTAAGTCACAGCCATGGTTTTCCTTGGAATCACAACTCGGCCAGCCGAAATAACTTCAATTATCCATCTACTTTTCGAGCGGTTTTTCGTACGCTAGTCAGCATGAATACCTTACACCAAAACCGGTCCGGCGAGCGCGCCAATAACGGCTCACGCAACCCCATCGATTTCAACGCGCACTGGAACTGGCATAACCCGCTCAATCTGTTGCCCATTGGCATTGCCGTGATGACGGTGCTCGGCATAGCGCTGATGGTGCTGAGATAGTTATCAGTGTTACTTAGAACTCGGCTCACCAGCCGATGCCATTCGTGCGATTCACCTTGCACTCGCAGGCCTCGCGCGTCTGATTCTGACGCTTGAGCAGGCCGTTGTACTCCTGGGCACTGTCGTCCTTGGAGGCCAGCCAGCCACCCATGTCGAAGGGAATGGCGCCATCGGAATTAATCCACTCGCCGTTGTATTTGCGGGCCACATGAATGTGCGCGGCCGGCGCCACACCGCCCTGACAACTGGGGTGGCCGATGCGGTCGCCCAGCGCCAGCCACGTGCCTGCCGGAACCCTGGCCTTATTGCCGATGTGCATATACAGCACACTCCAGCCGGCGCGTTCGTCCTGACGTGAGTCCAGCGACTGCACCACCTCGCCATTCACACTGCGGACAATCCGCCCATCGGCCATGGCTGTGGTCCAATCGTCCAGCGGCGTGCACCCGGCCGTGCTCTCTGGCGCAAAATCCAGTGCCCCCCACGGGGTGCCATTGCCCCAACTGCTGTGCGGGCCGCCGGTGAAATACCAGATCTCGCCCTTTTTCCACGGCAACGCCAGCGGCACCTGCTTCAACCCAGCCGGCACCAACTGGCCGATGTCGTATTGCCACGGATCACCAAACAGCTTGATGTAGGTCTGGATAAATCCGTTAGGTCCCATCGCATCGGCGTACAAGGGTTGGGTGTGGATGGCACCCAGATAGTTTTGCAACCCGGCTGTCCCCGCGTTGATCGTATTGCCCACAAAGACATAGCCGCCGCCGTCCAGCCGGATGATGTAGCGGCTGTCCAACCGCCAACCGTAATAGCCTTCATTCAGGCGCGCGGCCGCCCAATTCAGCTGGATATACAGGCCGCTCAGATTGGTGCGCTTCCAACCGAGTGGGTAAAGCAGCTGGTCGCCGGTCGGCGCAAGATTGGTCACCCAGCCGCTGCTGTATTCGATCAGCGCCAGCAGGAGCCGCGGGTGCACGCTAAATTGCTCGGCCACCCGCTGCACCACTTGTGCGCCGGTCAGCGTCTCGCCAGCCACATCCTCGGTATAGTTATTCAGGTAGCCGCGTTGCATGTTTACATAGCCATCCAGCTTAAAGTCGATGGCGGTGGGGCTGTTCACCAGTTCACTGTCGGGGATGAGTTTGAACGTTGGCGCATGCTCCACCACCGCCCGCGGGATCAGCAGGGTCTGGCCTGCGCGAATCCGATCTGCCTGACGCACCGTCAGACCATTGGCAAGGCGCAGGGTTTCAACATCGAGATTCACTGCAACTGCAATGCCACCGATCGTGTCGCCGCGTTGAACCAGATAGGTCGTGGTTATGGCGCCGGTGTTTTTGATGGGCTTGGGCGGGTCCGGCGTTGGCAACACCCCCGCAACATAATTCACCTGAAACGGCGTGGGAGCAAGGGTGGGAACCGGCGTATTGGCCGGCACCGTCACAATCAGGGTGGGTGCGTTGGGCTGGGTTGAGCCGGAGGTCGTGGGCTCGCTGGCAGGAGTGGGAGTGAGATCAGCCGGCTGCGGTTCCGACGTACATCCCACCAGACCCATCAGCACACAACAAAACAGCAAGGTAACGACACGAAAGGGGGCTGAGGCCCGGCGATGAGGCGCACACCGGCCATGCTGACTTGAGCAGGTCATTGAAGGCATTATCTCGGATTTGTTAGTGAAAAGGGCCGCATCTGTGTAGGATAGGCTTTCAGGCCAGCGCTGATTTGTAAGACACCGCGTTACAATTCCGTTTGCTGAGATTAGACTTAAGCAGCGCTAAGAAGCAACGCTAAGAAGCAGCGCCAGAAAGATTTCGATCCAGGTGAAAGCTCAATACATCTGGCGCGAGTCGCCGAGTCAGACCCGGCCTTGCAACAAGCTTGTAAAAACAGTCAGCATCACGCCTTTATATCTTGCGCAGGTGAAATAGCGCTAAATGAGCCCCGAGCGTTTAGAATACACTCAGGGTTTATCGGTTAACGTAACCTTTTTGTGTCTTTATTGTCAAAGCGTAATACTTCAAAGCCATCGGCTATACTTTTGAAGCTGGCTAAATCGCCTTCCGAAACTCAACACACCCATGCCACGCTCACGCGCACACTGCGCCAAATGGACCCCCACCAATGATTAGTGCAGAAGATTTTGAACAAGGGCTGCGGCTGGACCACTACATGGCCAGTATCGAGCGCAATAAGGAAAACTTCAGGGCCAACTTCATCAAAGCGATTGAACTCGTGCCGGCCGATGATCTGGCGTTTTTCCGCAAAATGCCCAAAACCAATGTGCTGGTCGTCACCGACGACGAGAGCCCGGATTCATTGCGCGATGTGCCCATCATCAGCCGGCTCTCGGTCGAGATCGGCACGCTCAAGCTCAAGCTGTTTCGCTTCACCAAGAGCGCGCATATTGTAGAAAAACTGTGCCACACGCCGCCGGCCGATTGCACCACGACCCCGCTGCGCATACCCATCATGGCCTTCTTCACGCCAGACATGCAGCTCATCAATATTTTTAGCGAGCGCATCCCCGAATTGAGCGTCGAGATGAAGCGCCGGCACCAGGAATGGATCGACACCCACCCCGAAGTGCGCGATGCCGGCGAGCCCATCGCGAAAATGTCGCCCATCACCCGAACCCGTATTCTGCAAACCATTTTTGCCATGACCCCGGACCAGCGAGTCCAATGGGGCCGCAAAACCGTAAAAGCCTGGCGCGATCTGCTGACGCCGACAGCTTGAAGAAAGTAAGAAAGTAAGAAATTGAGAATTGAGAATTGAGAATTGAGAATTGAGAAATAGGATAGTAGAACTTCACCGCGTCTCTGATTTCTCAATTCTCAATTCTCAATTTCTTACTTTCCCATCTGTTCTATACTGCTACGTGTGAGCTTCATCCACTGTGAAAACCTCGTCAAGATTTACAAAGTAGCCGACATTGAAGTCTTTGCATTGCAAGGTCTTGATCTGACGATCGAACACGGCGAATGCACCGCCATCATCGGTGCCAGCGGCAGCGGCAAAAGCACGCTAATGAATGTATTGGGCGGCCTGGACCGGCCCTCAGCCGGCACCGCGCTGGTCGAGGGGCAGGACCTCCTCAAGCTAAACGATGCCCAACTCGACAAATATCGTCGCGACAAAGTGGGCTTTATGTGGCAACAGGTCAGCCGCAATCTGCTGCCCTACATGACGGCTGAGGAAAACGTCGAAACACCCATGCTGCTGAGCGGCCGGCGCAACCGCAGCAAGATCGCGCGCGAATTGCTGGCTCGAGTCGGTTTGGATAACCGGCGCAGCCACAAGCTGAGTCAGCTCTCCGGTGGTGAACAGCAGCGCGTGGCCATCGCCGTGGCCCTGTCCAACAGCCCCAGGTTATTACTGGCCGACGAGCCGACCGGCGAGTTGGACACCCAGACCTCGCGGCGCATCTTCGCCCTGTTTCGCGAACTGGCCGAGAAGGACGGCGTCACCGTGCTCATCGTCTCGCACGATGCCAAGATTGCCGAGGAAGTCGGCCGCGTCGTCGCCATCCGCGACGGCAAAACCTCATCCGAAATTGTGCGCCAGACAGCCGGCAACATCGAGAGCGCGCTGGTGAGCATGGCCGGCACCGAAGAGGCCAAGTTCGATGAGTTCGTCGAGGTGGCAGTGCTGGATTCGGCCGGCCGCGTGCAGTTGCCACGAGAAATGCGCGACAAGCTCGGCATCGGCAAGCGCGCCATCATCGAGCAAACCGCCGACGGCATCATGATTCGGCGAACGGATAAGTAGAAGCCAAGGGCAGGAAAGAAGAACGCCTTCCCCGTTCTTCTTTCCTGCGACTCAACCCGTGCGAGTCAAAACATGCCCGCCTGCTGCCCAGCATCAATCACAAAGCTCTGGCCCGTAATCATGCGCGCGGCGTCGCTGCACAAATAGGCCACCAGCGAGGCCACGTCTTCGGGCTGGGTCATGCCGCGCAGAGGCTGGCTGCGCTCCAGAAAGGCATCGCGCGCCAGCCCACTAAACCCTTCGGTCAATGGCGTATCCACAAAACCCGGGCACACCACATTGCAGCGAATGTTGTCGCGGGCGTAATCCAGCGCAATCGCGCGGGTGAGATTGACCACGCCAGCCTTGGCCGCCGAATACGCCGCCTTGCCGCGCGCGGCCCGAATGCCAAACGTGCCGGCCACATTGATGATGGTGCCACCGCCGGCCTGTTTCAGATGCGGAATGGCATATTTGGCCGTCAGAAAATTACTCGTTAAATCGATGGCCAGGCACTCGTCCCACTCGGCTTCACTGATCTCGGTCACGCTGCCGCTGGGGCTAATGCCGGCGCAGTTGATGAGGCTGTCGAGCCGGCCGAAATGCGCCACCGTCTCGGCAATGGCGCGTTGCACATCGGCACTTTTCGCAATGTCGGTTTCAATCGCCAACGCCTTCGGGCCTATTTCTGCGGCCACCGCTTCACACTTGCTCGCCGTGCGGCCAGTAACAGCGACCAGCCCACCTTGCGCGGCCAATGCCAATGCACAGGCTTTGCCGATGCCGGAGCCAGCGCCGGTGATGAAGATGACTTTGCTGTTCATAGAGATTAGGGAAGTTGTTAGTGATTAGTCGTTAGTTTTTA
>Ga0105044_10015131_pt1 | contig 10429 bp, 9 predicted proteins | sample MAT01_FD_78092 | JGI IMG/M metagenome (GOLD analysis project Ga0105044, IMG submission 78092) | Freshwater microbial communities from Lake Fryxell liftoff mats and glacier meltwater in Antarctica - MAT-01 | ecosystem: Environmental > Aquatic > Freshwater > Ice > Liftoff microbial mat | place...
ATCCGGAAAGAATCCGCTCGCGGAGCGAGCGGACCACGTCGGAGCGGATTCTGTCTGTGGTTCGGCATCCGGAAAGAATCCGCTCGCGGAGCGAGCGGACCACATCGATCAATTCAGCGAAGCGACGGAGCCGACGTGCGGTCGTTCGACGCTCGGCTGACCTTTCGGCATCTTCACGACGAGGACGGAGCACGGTGCGCCGCGGAGAACCTGTTCGGCGACGCTGCCCATCAGAATGTTCGGATGTTCCGAAGCATCTCGACCGTGCGTTCCCATCACAATGAGATCCATTCGAGCGTCAGTGGCGTAGCGGACGATCGCGATCGCCGGTTCGCCTTCGAGCAGAACGTGGTGAACGGGGATCGCGTCGTTCGACGGACGAACCTGTTCCAGTTGGTCGCGCCAGAAACTGCGATTCGGCGGCTCGTCGGCCAACTCCGTCGGCGTCAGAACGTATAACACGGTCAGACTGGCGTTGTGATTTTCCGCCAGTGCGACGGCGTGAAAATACGCCGGAGTGGAGAATGACGAAAAGTCCGTCGGATAGAGAATCTTCTTCACAGGCAGCATTGTCATGAACCTCCTGACCGGAAATCCGGTGCCGTCCCGCCGTCGAATTGGAGAGAAACTCGGACGCTTTGGAACATGGTATCAGGAAAATTTCCCGTTCGCAAATGGTTGCGCACCGCAAAACGAAAACATTTTTTCATCACCCCACATTCCCCTCGAACTTCAGTTCTTCGAGCAATCGTTCCATCCCCCCGCGTGCCGTCTCCAGCTCCTTCACGCGGGCCGCGATCTCCGGTCCGATCTGCTCCAGTCGGTCTTCCTGCGTGTTGAGCGTTCGCACGAATCGTTCGCGCAATTCCTTCTCGCTCGAACGATCGCCGAGTGATTGGAGATTCTCGCGGATGCGCTTCTGTTCCGTGTGAATCTGCTCGCGTTCCTTCGTCAATCGGTCGATCTGACGTTCGATGTTCGCCATTTCTCCGCGAAGTTTCACGACCTCTGCGAGCACCTTTTGCGTCGGCTTGTCGATGTATTTCTGAGCGACCCACAAGTTCAGCGTCTTTTCGTCGATCGATGCGAGCGAGATCGATGACCAGATCGCGCGTTGCGTTTTGACCGGGTACTTCGCGGTCGAATTTTTGGCGAGGACGAACTTGAATCGCCAATAGTTCTCCGTGATTTCGTGCGGTTGCGGAGTGTCGATCAGCTTCGTTTCGCGATCGGGTCGCGGATGATCGAGATAGACGATCGCATCACGATCTGCCTTGTTCGCGAAGGTGTACGTCGTCGTATCGATCGTCGAGTAATGCGTTTTCATCACGCCACGATTGATCGTGACACGCAATACGTCCTCGTTGTGCGACTTGATGCTGTCGGTGACGCGCACCGCGAGTTCGACGGCGTAGCCGATGAGTCGTTGTTCGGTCGGTTTCATCGTGTCGAGCATCGCTTCGCCGACGTAACTGCCTTCGTCAAGAACGGTTACGGGACCGCCTTCGAGCGTCAGACCGGTCGTGTTCTCGAATTCGACGCATCGCATCGGATTCTCGGCGCGGGCCTGTTTCTGATAGAGCAACACGGTTCGACCGGCGAACGGCTTCAGCACGATTGGCACGAGAGCGGACTGATTGCGTCGAATGCTGACGGGGCGTTCGATCTGATATTCGAACAAGTCGCCGATCTGCCGTTCGCGTGTCTGCGTCGGCATCGAACTCGCCTCGCTCCGACCACCACCGCCGTAACCTCCTCCACCCCCCGTCGCTGCTTTTCGCCTCCGAGCCACCGGTGCGGACATCATCGCGGAAACAGGGGCACGTTCGAGCGCATCAAAATCGGTCGCAGTGTCCGTGAACTCCACCATCATCGAATCGACCGATTCCGTCGCGAACCCACCCTCGATTTCTGGCGGCAGCACGCCCGTCGTTTCCCTCACCTGAACGGTCGGACGACGGATATATCGTGGCGTGTACAGATCGTGACGGAACGACACCGGCAAACCGGCGATGAGCGAGAGTTGAACCTCCTCCCAATCGTCGTCCTGCATGTTATCGACGACCGCCCAACCCTGAATCAACGGCGGTTCGTCATCGGCGTTCAGCAGAATGCGGTACGTCGCCTTCCAGACGGGTGCTTCGAGGACGTAACTCACGCGCACGGTGCGTGATCCTTCGCCCGCTGCGAACAGCGTGAACCCGCGTGCATCCTTTTTCTTCGCCGAGAGTTGCGTCTTCAGGTAGAAATCGAGATCGCGTTTCACCGACGGGTCGAGGAGTTGCATTCCGACCTTGTACAGATCGAACGACATGACTTCACCTTCGTCGCCGAGAATCGACAGAATCGATTGCCGTGATACGCCGTTGGCCGTTTCGATTTCGCGGAGATCGACGCCGAGGATCGCGCCTTCGACGGGCTTCGCCTTGCCTTCGGGCTGAATCAGGACGCGGGCACCCTTCAATTGCGGCACCAACGCCATCAGACTATCGCGATCGGGGATCGAGAGAGCGATTTCGGATAAGAGTTGTTCGATGGGTTTCGTCGAGTCATACGAAACGGCGGTGATGTGCCCGCCATCGAGATCGAGGACCGTGAGCGACTTCAGCACGTCGCTGACTTCAGATTGTTTGAACGTGAGTGTGAGTGCGGCATCGCCTTCGACGGTTCCCTCGCGCTCGAAGTAACCGACGCCGTGCTTGTACAATACGACTCGCGTGATGGGTAGATTCGACATCGGTGCTCCAGAGTGTGGATCGGGTTCAGACTTGAATAATTCCGACTTCTTTGGATTCTGAATAAAAAGGACTTCTCTCCCGTCGTCGAGGTTCGACGAGCGGAATTCATCGAGGATAGCATTCGCATGGCCGACTCTCCCAGCAAGGGCAAATTAGCGATTCTCGTCGGTGGTGGTCCCGCGCCCGGCATCAACGGCGTCATCAGTGCTGTTACCATCGAAGCCATCAATCAGGGTATTGAAGTGGTGGGCTGTCGCGACGGTTTCAAAAATTTGATCGAAGGTTCGATTGCCGAAGTTCAACCGCTGACCATTCCGCAGGTGAGCCAGTATCAACTTCGTGGCGGTTCCATGCTTGGCACATCCCGCACGAACCCCGCTAAAAACGAAGAGGACATGAAGCGCGTCCTGGATTGCTTGAAACGCCTCGGAATTACCGATCTCGTCAGCATCGGTGGCGACGATACCGCTTTCTCCGCCAGTCAGGTCTGCAAGCGAGTGAACCACACCATTCGCGTCGCGCACGTTCCGAAGACGATCGACAACGACCTCCCGCTCCCCGGTTCGACGCCGACCTTCGGGTTTGAAACGGCGCGTCAATTGGGTGTTCACACTTGTCGTGCGCTCCACGAAGACGCGAAGACGACCGGTCGCTGGTATCTCATTGTCAGCATGGGACGTGCGGCGGGGCATCTCGCTCTCGGCATCGGCAAATCGGCCGCCGCGACGGTGACGATCATCGCCGAAGAGTTCCGCAACAATACGGTCACGCTCGAAGGAATTTGCGACATCATCATCGGTTCGATGATCAAGCGCAAAGCGAAGGGGAAGGGTTACGGCGTCGCGGTTCTCGCCGAAGGGCTTATCGAAGCGATCGGCGAAAAAGCACTCATCGCGTCGATGGGCGGGAAGGAGAAGCTCGAACGCTACGGGGAACTCGTTCGCGATCCGCACGGCCATCTGCGACTCGGCGAAATCGAGTTCGGACGCATGGTGAAAGACTTCCTCACCGCGCGGATGGGGCAGGTCGGGCTGAAGATCACGCTGATCGACAAGGATCTCGGTTACGAACTGCGATGCGCCGATCCGATCCCGTTCGATCTGGAGTACACGCGCGATCTGGGGTACGGGGCGGTGAAATTCCTTCGCATGGCGGAATCGAATCAGTACGGCGCGATCATCAGTTTCGTCGGCGGTCGCATGATCCCGCTGCCGTTCGAGGAAATGATCAATCCGCAGACGGAACGCATGCTGCCGCGCAAGGTCGATGTGGAGAGCGAATCGTATGAGTGCGCTCGCCGCTACATGATCCGACTCGACCGCGAAGACTTCTCGGACGCGACGAAACTCGCACAACTTGCGGCCATCGCGAAGATGTCGCCGGATGCGTTCCGGGCACGGTTCGGGAGTGTTGTGGGGTTGTGATTTCGGTCTTTCCACCTTGCCCTGCAAGTCGGGGCGAGGGAAACGAGCATCACTTCGGGTAGAATACCTGGAATTCGCTTGAGGAACCGATCATGAATTTGACGGAAGAGCAAAGCAAAGCAGTCGCGGAACACCCCGAAGGTGTCCGGCTCATCGATCCACAGACCAATCGGGCTTACGTTCTGGTTTCGTTTGAAGCCTTCGAGCGAGTTCGCGAACTTCTGGCGGACGATCCGAAAGATGCATATGCTGCCGTCGATCGCGCGTTCGCCGAGGGATGGAATGATCCGCAAATGGATGATTACGATCGCTACGAAGAGTTGAAACCATGATCGCAAAACGTGGCGACATTGTGCTTGCGTGGTATCCGTTTGCCTCCGGCATTGGCGGGAAACGCCGTCCATGCCTGATCGTCCAGAATGACCGCGACAACAACAGACTGGCGAACACGATTGTCGCACAGATCACTTCCAATCTTCGTGCCGCAAGCGAACCAACTCAGCTGTTGATCGATGTCAGCACACCGGAAGGTACTCAATCGGGGCTTTTGCAGGATTCGCTCATTTCCTGCAACAACCTCGCAACGATCGAGCAATCGTTGATCGCAAAAGTGATCGGAGACCTCGGCTCTGCGATGATGCAACAGGTTGACGACTGTCTGAAGATCGTGCTCGAATTACCGTAGGGACGGTGCGGACAGAACTTCTCGTGGGTTGCGACGGCAGCGGTGGTCATTCATGGTCCTGGTCGGACTCACTCCGACTCCACCAGGGCGTGCAACTCGATATCGTGTTCCAGATTTCCGCTTTGAACATTGATCATCAGCGGCGTTGCCTGGTACTTTGTGTAACGAGCGTAGCGGTTGCTCATTTTCCCCTCCAGCACCTTCAGCACCTCTGGACTGACGGCCACCCGATATTCGCCGGATGGGATGCCATCCAATCGATAAAACCCCTTGTTGATCGGTGTCGTGAACGGACCGTGCGAGGGCGACTGGATGATGATTTCGCCACCAACGGGGATCAATCCGGCGTTTTTCCCATCGGGGAGGATCACCCGAACCTGGCCCGACACGACGAAGCCCGCTGGAGTGGTGACTTGCTCACTGCCTTTCGGTGCCGTCCCTGCCGCTTTCGTCACCGCCTGCGGTCCGGTTCGCCACGCGATGGCGAGTCCGAACATGATCAGCACGGCACCGATCACTACCGCGAAGATCGCCTTCGTCGATGCGTTCGACGGCGGCTCGACTTCGCCGATCGGTGCCTTCTTCGTCCGTGGAACATCACTCGTCAACGTCTGAAGTTTCACGAGCAGTTCGTTCGCGTCCTTCGGTCGTCGCGTCGCGTTCGACTCGATGCACGAACCGAGCAACTGCAACTCCTGCTGCGACATTCCGCGTTTCGTGAGTTCTGCCGTCCACGCCATGCCGGTCGGCGCACCCTGTGACAGATCACCGGTCAGCATTTGATACCAGATCACTCCGAGTGCGTGAATATCGTCGCGTGGATCGGGTGCCTCGCCTCGCACCTGTTGCGGCGATGCGTAGAGCATCGTGTGCGAGCCGCGTAACCCCGTGACCAGCAGATCGACGTGCATCGTGCCGCGTGTCGTCAGATCGATTTGCTGTGCGGCCATGACACCGCCGATGCCGAAGTCGGCGATTTTGAGAATCGGTTGATCAAACGATGTTCCGGCAATCAGGATGTTGGCGGGCTTCAGATCGCGATGCACAATCGGCGGCGACGCACCGTGCGCGAACGCGACCGCTTCGACGAGTGGCATGAACGTCTGTCGCACTTTCGTGATCGCCGGTGTCCCTTTGGAGAACCAGTCGCGAATGAGTCCGGCGAGATCGCCACCGCCGATGTACTCGTATTCGAGGCACGGTGGATCGGCCTTCATGTACGCCTGCCGTAACACGACGATCCCCGGATGACTGCCGCGTGTCATCACCTGCGAGATGATTCGTGCTTCGTGCGTCAGGAGTCGTTCGCGCGATGTCGCATCGATGCAAAACTTCAGTGCGACCGGTGGCAATCCGGGGAGGTGCGGATTGCGTGCTTTCCACACTTCGCCGAATCCGCCGACGCCGAGCAACTCGACGAGTTCCCAATCGACGCCGGGCAATGGATGATCGCCGGGTTTGAAGCGCGGCATGCGTTCGGGCAGGAATGCGATCAGATCATCGGATTTCTGAAACGTCAGTTGATCGGGGAGCGTTTTGCCCGTCGGATCGTCGGGTCGGCGCAGCGTGCGATGGATCACGCCGGGCACCTGTTGCAGGTAGAGCATGATCGGTGTACGCACTTCCGTCGGCAGATCGGCGACCGCTTTTTCGGCTTCGTCGCGGATCTGTTGCGGCGACGATTGTGCGAGTTGTTCGATCTCGCCGCGCAGGTGATCGACCTGTCGTTGACGGGTGTAGTATTCCCACGTGTTGCGTGCGATTTCGTGCAGCGTGTTCCCGAACGGGACCACGTCGGTGACGAGTTTCAGTCCGCGTTCGGAGATCGCCTGAGCGAGACATTTGAGGAATAACATAGGTGCCTTTCCTGGTTTTGGATCGTCGGAGCCGAAAGCGTGAGCGACGGTCCAAACTTTGACACGTCGCATTGTCTCGAAGGTGAATGATGTGGTAACATTTGGACCGTCGCTTACGCTTCCGGCTCCGACGATCCGGCAGACAACCACTGCTGCATTTCGGTCGGCAATCGTGCGACGAACAGGCTGCGTGCCATCACCGCATCGCACCCGGCCTCCCTCGCCGACTTCAGCGTCTCCTTATCGACGTGCGAACCGTACCCGATTACGCGCGGCGGCTGCGGCAATTTCTTCAGCGATTCCATCAACTCGCCGATGCGCGGCCCTGCCAATTGCAGATCGACGATCACGCATACCGGCGATTCACTTTGGGCAATCTGTACCACTTCATCGACGGTGCGAACGACGCGCATCGTTCCCCCGAACGACTCGGCGGTCCCGCGAATTCGACTGGTGAAGATCAGATCATCGCACAACAGAACAGCACTACTCATATCGCCTCCGGTCCGCGTTCGCCGGTGCGGATACGGATACAATCTTCCAGGGGTAGAATGAATATCTTGCCGTCGCCGATACGTCCTTCGGGTCCGGTGCGGCCCGCTTCCATGATCGCGTTGACGGTACGTTCGACAAAGTCTTCGTTGACCGCGATCTGCAATTGCACTTTTCGCAGCAGATTCGTATTGAGTTCGTGCCCGCGGTAGACCTCGGACCGTCCCTTCTGACGACCGAATCCGTACACATCGACGATCGTCAGACGGAACACTTCGACCTGACTGAGTGCTTCCTTGACGGCTTCCAGTTTCGCTGGCTGGATGATCGCGAGAATCAGTTTCATTGCCGCCCCGTCGGAGAAAAAACGAAGTCCCGTTCCATCGCACATTGTAACGACGGACGGGACTTTGGGCATTGGCGTGCGGACGGAATCAATCCAGCTTATACATGCTGTCGGCGTGTTCCTCGTGGCGGATCTCATCGACCGGTTCTTTCTTGCCCTGTCCGCGATAGAGTTGGTTCGGCGCATTGAACACGATGCCCTGCACCTCGCCGACGTTCTTGTACGCATGGACGACACCCTTCGGCACGATCAGGCCCATCGGCTGATCGATGCCGATGACTTTCGTTTCCTTGAACCGATACGTCGGGGAATCGGGTCGATTGTCCCAGAGGTACATTTTGAAGTTCGACGGACCGATGAAACAGAAGTAGTCGGCCTGTTCGACGTGCTCGTGCGGACCGCGAGCGATGCCAGGTTCGGTCATCGAAATGTACGCCATCACCGGATGATACTCGTCGAGCATCTCGTCGTGGCGGAACAGTTCGCTCAGCCAACCGCGTGAATCGCGGTAGATCGATAGCGGTTTCCAGATCACGCCCTCGATCGGGCCGAATTTGAATTCCATCGGGATTCCTTCGATTTCATATAGCCCCCGGCTTGCCGGGGGGATCGGCTTCGATTTCAGGCGAAATCCCCCCGGCAAGCCGGGGGCTATATACGGAGATCGGATCACTTCTTTCCCGGATTGTGCCCATCTTCCGCCGTTTCGTCAACCGCACCGAACAACGTCGGCCCTGTATTCGCCTTGCGCTTCGTCGGTCGCTTGCGTTCCGGCGGTTCGATCACTTCCGTCCGTTTCGGTTTCGGCGTGTGCGGAGCCTGCGGTAGCTGATGCCTCGCTTCAAGCTCCGTCAGAATGCCGTTCGCACGTTTGAGCACCCATTCCGGCACGCCCGCCAACCGTGCGACGTGAATGCCGTAACTCTTCGTCGCGCTGCCCTGTGCGATCTTGTGCAAAAATATCACGTCGTCGGTGATTTCGCGAACCTGCACGTTGTAATTCCGCAATCCCGGCAGCGATTCGGCGAGTTGAGCCAATTCGTGATAGTGGGTCGCGAACAACGCTCTCGCACCGATCTCATCGTGCAAATGTTCCGTGATCGCCCACGCGAGCGACACACCGTCGTAAGTGCTCGTACCGCGACCGATTTCGTCGAGGATGATCAGACTCCGATTCGTCGCATTATTGAGAATGTTCGCCGCTTCGGTCATTTCGACCATGAACGTACTGTGTCCACGACTCAGTTCATCGCTCGCGCCGACGCGAGTGAAGATGCGATCGGTGATGCCGACTTTTGCCGACTTCGCGGGGAGGAAACTCCCGATGTGAGTCATTAACGTGAGCAACGCCGTTTGACGAATGAATGTGCTCTTGCCGCTCATGTTCGGACCGGTGATCAGCCACAGAAATCCGACATCTTCACCAAGCACGATGTCGTTCGGCACGAACGTACCGGGCGGCAATGTCTGATCCAGGACGGGATGCCGACCGTCGCGGATTTCGAGGATCGGTTCGTCGAACAATGTCGGCCGCACATAATTGCGAAGTGCCGCGAGTTCGGCGAGCGAACCGAAGAAATCGAGCATTGCCATGACATCGGCGGTCGCGAGCAATCGGTGCGTCTGAATGCTGACCTGCTCGCGCAATCCCAAAAACAAATCGTTTTCGAGCGTCATCGCCTTGTCGTCGGCGTTGAGCACTTTCTCCTCGTACTCTTTCAGCGCATGTGTGTAATATCGCTGAGCGTTTTTGAGCGTTTTCCCGCGAATGTAATCGGTCGGTGCCTTCGCCTGATGCGTGTTCGTGATCTCGATGTAATAACCTTCCAACTGATTAAACCCGACCTTCAGACTCGGAATGTTCGTGCGCGTGATCTCGGCAGCCTGGAACCGTAAAATGCCGTCCTTGCCATCCTTCGCGAGTGCGCGATACTGATCGAGTTCGGTGTTGTATCCTTCGCGGATCACCCCGCCGTCTTTCGGATTGATCGGCGCATCGTCCGCGAGTGCGCCGTCGAGCATTTCACGGAGTTCGTGACACAGATCGATCCGCTGTTCGAGATCGATCAACACGCGAGAACGACGCGCCGACAATTTCGCCTTGAACTGCGGCAACAATCGCAACGTGCGACGAATCGCGATGAGGTCTTTCGGCGTCGCCCGTGCCGTACTCACACGGCTCGTCAATCGCTGGAGGTCCGAAATTCCACCGAGCAGATTGCGAATATCGCCGCGAAGTGCGTGATCGTTCAACAATTCGCCGACGGCATCGAGTCGCGATTCGATCAACGCGCGATCCGTCAACGGTGAAAGCAGTGAATTGTGCAGATACCTCGCCCCCATCGACGTGACCGTGCGATCGAGCATCGATAACAACGACCCTTCACGCGACCCATCGCGAAGCGTGCGCGTCAATTCGAGACTGCGTCGCGTGACTTCGTCGAGCATCAGCACCTGATCGGTGCGATGCGGTTTGAGTCGTCGCAAATGTTTCAGGCTCGCTTTGAGCGTTTCCTGAAGGTAGATCAGCAGCGCGCCGGCCGCGACGAGTGCGACCTGATCGTCGTCGAAGCCGAATCCGCCGAACGTCGCGAGATTGAAGTGTCCCATCAGAGCAGCGCGTGCCGTCGTGGGATCGAACGTCCAGTCGGGTCGTCCGGTGACGGTGCGAGGGAGCATCCGTTGCAGTTCTTCCGAAAGATGCGTCAGAGCGGACTCCGACATCAGACATTCGGCGGCACTGATGCGTGCCAGTTCATCCGCCAGCCGTTCGGGCGGTACGTCCATCGCATGGAACTCGCCCGTCGAAAGTTCGACCCACGCGACGCCAATCGGACCACGACTGAAATGCAAAACGAGTAAATGATTTGGTCGTCGTGGATCGAGGA
>Ga0105044_10015132_pt1 | contig 10429 bp, 5 predicted proteins | sample MAT01_FD_78092 | JGI IMG/M metagenome (GOLD analysis project Ga0105044, IMG submission 78092) | Freshwater microbial communities from Lake Fryxell liftoff mats and glacier meltwater in Antarctica - MAT-01 | ecosystem: Environmental > Aquatic > Freshwater > Ice > Liftoff microbial mat | place...
AGCTGTTCAGGGCCTTTAAGTTCAGTTCGAATTCAGCGCTCTGCCTGCAATCTCAATGAGCGCGCGACATTGCGCGTTGATCCTACGAGGCCAATCTCATGAAATCCTTACTGCTCGTTTTAGTGGCGCTAATGTTCGGTGCGGGCACGGTGACAGCCCACGCGTACGATCGATACGACCGCCACGGCTATGCGCATCAAGATCGTCACGGTTATGACCGATATGGCTACGACCGGCACGACCGGCATGGCTACTCCGACCGCAGCCGTCATGGCTATTCGAACCATGGCTATTCCAACCACGGCTATTCGAACCATGGCTATGCACATCGAAGCCGCGGTTACGCGCCGTTCCGCCATAATTTTTACTACAACGGCTATCGTGACCGCTCGTATGGCTATCAATACTCACGGCCGATTCGCCACTACAACACCTACCGGCCTGCACGCGAGGTGATCCGCATCCCGCGCTACTACAACGGCCACCACTAGGCGATTTGGGCCAAGCTGAAGGCGCGCGCTGTGCGTGTCCTTCAGCGTTACAACTTAAAAAGCGCTGCGGACAAACTTAGCTTCCAACGCTGCTAGACTTTTGCGATGCACCACGCTGCTCCCAGAAATGGCTTTTTGACCTGCACTGCTTGGTTGCTCGCAGCAATATTGCTGGTCATGCCCGTCATGACGGCCTTTGCCGTCACGCACGACACTATGAGCCACGCGTGCGAAAGCAGCCACGCGCACGGACCAACCAGCCAGCACGTTCAGATCAAAGCCGCCGAAAATGCCTGCGCTTTATTGAGCGTGCATGCGCTTGCACACAGCGTTCTCTGTGGATTCCTGCAGTGGGCAGATGCCCCGCCGATTGATTTTCAATTTGGCAAATGGCCGGTGGCCGCACCTGGCGAACAGGTGTCCGCAGCGCCAGTGCTGGCGTTGCATGAACGGCTTTTCCGTCCACCCATCAAGCGTTGAACGACTGCCGACCTCGTCGGCCCTGATCGTTTTATTCCTCTTGATGGAGATACCCCATGCTTGTTCGACTGGTGGCGTGTGCTGCCGGATTTCTTGTTTTTTTGGCACCCCTGCTTGCCCACGCGCGAGCGCCTTTCACCCTTGATGCAGCGATTCAGCGAGTCTTGGCGACTCATCCGGACTTGCGTGTTTACGCCAGCCGTCTCGATGTTCTCAAAGCGCACGCGCAGCGCGCAGCGCAAGCGCCGCCGCTAGCGGTTTCTGGTTCCGTTGAAAATGCATTTGGAACAGGGCCGGTTTCAGGGTTGGGTGGTGCCGAACTCACTTTAAGCTTGGCCTCCGTGCTTGAACGCGGTGGCAAGCGGGCGGCGCGGCAAGCGCTTGCTGCCAGCCAAATTGATGCATTGGCGGTTTCCCGAGCCGCAACGGAGCTCGACGTGATCGCGGAAGTCGCGCGTCGCTATTTGGACGTGGTGGCGGCTCAAGCGCAGCTGGTCATTGCCGAGCAGGAAATTGTGTTGCGCACAAAGATTATCGAGGTCGCCGCTGCGCGCACGCGAGCGGGTGCGTCGCCCGATGCGGTGCGGCTTGCCGCCACGGCGTTGCGCACCCGCGCGGCGATCCAACGCGCAAGCACGCGACACGACATCGCTGCGGCCTGGAATCGATTGGCTTTGATGTGGGGGGAGGAAGCAGCGCAGTTTGCGACTGACCCAGCCGAGTCGGGTGCTAACGCGCCACTCGTGGATATGGATGTGCTGAAGTTGCCGAACCTGATCTCTTTTAGCGAAATGCAGCGCACGCTCGAGCGCTCTCCGGAGCTGCGCCAGTTTGCCGATCAGGCGCGAATCCGCGAGGCGCGTTTGCAGTTAGCGAGCAGTGCGGCCGCGTTCGATGTCGACTGGAGCGCGGGCCTTCGCCGCCTGCAGGATGGCAGTTCCTGGGCGCTGGTCGCGGGTGGCAGTGTGGCGCTGGGCGCTCGCGATCGCGCGCAACCGGCGATTCGCTCGGCGCTTGCTGAACGCGAAGCGCTAGGGATCGAACGCGAAGCAACCCTGCTTACGTTGAACGGCACTTTGGCCCAAGCCTTTGGCACGTTTGCAGCGGCTCGCAGCAAGGTTGAGTTGATCACGCGCGACCTGCTGCCACAGCTCAGTGAAGCGCAAGCACTGGCACAAGCAGCCTATCGCGCTGGCGCGCTGAGCTATTTGGAATGGGCGCAATTGCAAACTGAAACCAGTCACGCGCTGCGCGAGCGCCTCGATGCCGCGCTCGCCGCGCACCGCGCGCTGATCGAAATTCAACGGCTAACGGCTGAGCCCGCGCTGGCTCTTAACTCAAGTGGTGAAGCTCCATGAAAGTTCTTTATCGAATGCGTAACGCGCTGTTGTTGATCAGCGCGCTCGCTCTGCTCGGGGCGTGCAGCAAACACAGTGATGACGACGGGCATGAGCACGACGGGCATGGGCACGAAGGCCATGCCGAAGAAGAGGAAACGCCCAAAGGCCCAAACGGCGGGCGACTGCTGAGCAATGGCACGGAGACTTTAGAGATCGCGATTTTTGAGACCGGCGTGCCTGCGGAATATCGAATTTGGCTCAGCAGCGCGGGTCGCGCCTTGCCACCGACTGCGGGTGCCGTTGAGGTCCAGCTCAAACGCCTTGGCGGCGTGGTCGATGTCCATCGATTTCGCGCGCAGGGCGCCTATCTGGTCAGCGATGCGGAAGTTTATGAGCCGCATTCATTCGACGTTTCGATCAAGGCAAAAATCAACGGTCGGCCGATGAACTGGTCATATGAAAGCTATGAAAGCCGCTCAACGATCAGCTTAGCCACCGCTACCGAAGCCGGCGTGCGCGTCGAGAAAGTCGGCCCGATGATGATTCGCGAAGTGCGGCGGGTTCAGGGAACTTTGAGTGCGATTCAAGGGCGCAGCGCAGCAGTCGTCGCGCGTTTTGCGGGACCGATCCGCTCTCTAAAAGCCAGCGTAGGTGATCGCGTTACTGCCGGGCAGCTGCTCGCAACAGTTGAAAGCAATCAAAGCCTGTCCAACTACGCGCTGACATCGCCGATTTCGGGGACGGTGATTTCGCGGCATGCCGAACTAGGTGCGATGGCCGACGATTCCGCGCTGTTTGAGATTGCCGACCTCGACAGCGTATGGGTGGATTTGCACCTATTTGGTCGCGACGCCCAGTCCATTCGGGCTGGCGCGCCGATCAACGTGGTCCGTGTCAACGATGGCGTGGCGCTCGACACCACGCTCGAGCGCATCTTGCCGGCGGCGGCGGTGGGCAGCCAAAGTTTGATCGGGCGCTCAACGATTGCCAATGCCGACGGACTCTGGCGGCCTGGACTTGCGGTGCGCGCGACTGTGACAGTTGCTGAAAACCAAGCGGCCCTGGCGGTTTCGATCATCGCGCTACAGCGCTTTCGCGAACAAGACGTGGTGTTTATCCGCGTGGGCGATCTCTACGAGCCGCGCCCGGTGCGCCTCGGTCGGCGCGACGATGTGCACGTTGAGGTTTTAAGCGGCGTGCGCGCGGGCGATGAGATCGTCACTGAGCAAAGCTTTTTGATCAAAGCCGATATCGAGAAAGCGGGTGCGAGCCATGATCACTAAAGGCCGCTCACATGCTTGAGTCCCTGATTCGATACGCCATTACCCATCGATTTTTGGTGCTGCTGCTGACACTGGCCCTCGCCGCGCTGGGTGCCAGCAGTTTGTGGCGCTTGCCGATTGATGCGGTGCCCGACATCACCAACGTGCAAGTACAGGTCAACAGCGAAGCGCCCGGCCTGACGCCGCTGGAGATCGAACAGCGTGTGACCTACGCGGTTGAGACGGCGCTGGCCGGCATGCCAAAGCTTGCCTACACCCGCTCGCTGTCGCGCTACGGGCTGTCGCAGGTGACCGTGGTGTTTGCCGATGGCACCGATATCTATTGGGCGCGCCAGCAAGTCTCCGAGCGCCTGCAACAGGTGCGCAGCCAGCTGCCCGAGGGCGTTGACCCAACGATGGGACCGATTGCCACTGGGCTCGGTGAGATCTACATGTACACGGTTGAGTCTGCGCCTGGCGCCATGAAAGACTCGGGCGAGCCGTATACCACGACCGATTTGCGCACCATCAACGACTGGATCATCAAACCGCAGCTGCGCAATTTAGCGGGCGTGGTGGAGGTCAATACGGTGGGCGGTTTCGCGCGTGAGATCCAGGTCGCGCCCGATTTGCAGCAGCTAATCGCGTTGAATCTGACCTTGCAAGATCTCATCGCTGCGCTGCAGGCGAATAACTCGAACGTCGGCGCTGGCTACATTGAAAAACGCGGCGAGCAGCTTCTCGTGCGCGTCCCAGGCCAGGTGTCGGACACCCAAGCGCTGGAGAATGTCGTGGTCGCCCAGCGCGGGGCCACCATTATCCGTTTGCGCGATGTCGCTCAAGTTCTCGAAGGCCGCGAGCTGCGCTCGGGTGCGGCAACCGGCAATGGCGCGGAAGTCGTGTTAGGCACGGTGTTTATGCTGATCGGTGCGAACCCGCGCGACGTGGCGCAATTAGTCGATGAGCGCGTCCAACAGGTGCGTTTAAGCCTGCCCAAGGGCGTGAATATCCGCACCGTCTACGACCGCACCGCACTGGTCGACCGAACCATTCGTACCGTGGCGACCTCGCTTGCAGAAGGTGCGATGCTGGTGATCGTGGTGCTGTTTTTGCTGTTAGGGAACCTGCGCGCTGCGTTGATTACCGCGTTGGTGATTCCGCTGTCCATGCTGATGACCGCGATCGGCATGCTGCAAGGCGGCGTCTCGGGTAATTTGATGAGCCTAGGCGCGCTGGATTTTGGCTTGATCGTCGATGGCGCGGTGATCATCATCGAAAATTGTCTGCGTCGATTTGGCGAGCAGCAGCAGCGGCTGGGTCGCGTCCTTGATCGGCTTGAGCGTCATGAATGGGCAGCCAAGGCCACTGCTGAGGTGATCAAGCCCAGTTTGTTTGGGATCGCGATCATTACCGCCGTGTATTTGCCTATTTTCGCGCTGCAAGGTGTGGAGGGCAAAATGTTCCATCCGATGGCCTTTACCGTGGTGCTTGCGCTGACCGCCGCGATGCTGCTGTCGATCACTTTTGTACCCGCCATGGTCGCGATTGGCATGGGTGGCCGGGTCGCGGAGAAAGAAAACGCGCTGCTGCGGGCCTTGCAGCGCGCGTATCAGCCCGCAGTGGTTGCGGCGCTCAAGTTACGTTGGCTGGTGGTGATGGTCGCGGCGATCCTGGTTGCGCTGGCAGGCTTTGCCGCCTCGCGGATGGGTACGGAGTTCATCCCAAGCCTGGATGAGGGCGATATTGCGCTGCACGCGCTGCGCATTCCAGGCACCTCGCTGACCCAGTCGGTGGCGATGCAAGGCCAGCTGGAGCGACGCCTAGCTAAAGTCGCCGAAGTTGAGCGGATTTTCTCCAAGATTGGCACCGCGGAGGTGGCAACCGACCCGATGCCGCCCTCGGTTGCCGACACCTTTGTGATCCTCAAGCCGCGCACGCAGTGGCCCGATCCACGCAAGCCAAAAGAGGCGGTGGTGCGCGAGCTTGAAAAAATTGCGGCCGGCGTTCCCGGTAACAACTACGAGTTCACCCAGCCGATCCAAATGCGCTTCAACGAGCTCATCTCGGGCGTGCGCGCGGACGTGGCCGTGAAGGTTTACGGTGATGATCTGGAAGTGTTGACCTCGGTTGCAAACGAGGTGGAAGAAGTGCTGAGCACCGTGCCGGGCGCGGCGGATGCGCAGGTTGAGCAAACCACTGGGCTGCCGACGCTGATCGTTGATGGCGATCGAGATGCGCTGGCGCTGCGCGGGCTGAATCTGCGCGACCTGCAAGACGCCGTCGCAGTCGCCATCGGCGGAACGCAGGCGGGCGTTTTCTACGAGGGCGACCGCCGTGCGCCGATTGTGGTGCGACTCGATGAGTCATTGCGCAGCGATATTGATCGGCTCGGCGATTTGCCGATTGCGCTGCCAGCGCAAACGCTTGGTGCGCTGCGCTTTGTGCCATTGCGCGAAGTGGCCGCGGTGCGCATTGAGATGGGTCCGAACCAAATCAATCGCGAAAATGGCAAGCGCCGCGTGGTGGTCACAGCCAACGTGCGCGGGCGCGACCTCGGCTCGTTTGTGGCTGATCTGAAGGCGCGCATTCAGACCCAGGTGCAAGTTCCTAGCGGCTACTGGATTGATTTCGGCGGCACATTTAAGCAGCTGATTTCGGCGTCAAAGCGCTTGGCGATTGTAGTGCCGGTCACGCTGCTGATCATTTTCGGCCTGCTGTTTTTAGCGTTCGGCTCGGTTCGTGATGCAGCGATTGTGTTCTCCGGCGTGCCGCTGGCGTTAACCGGCGGCGTGGCGGCCCTGCTGCTGCGCGGTATACCGCTGTCGATTTCGGCGGCCGTGGGGTTTATCGCACTGTCTGGGATTGCAGTACTCAATGGCATCGTGATGATTAGCTTTATCCGTCAGCTGCGCGAACAGGGCGTCGCCTTGGACACAGCCATTCGTGACGGCGCGCTTCTGCGCTTGCGCCCGGTGGTCACGACCGCGTTGGTCGCAAGCTTGGGTTTCGTGCCGATGGCCATCGCTGTGGGCGCAGGTGCCGAAGTACAGCGGCCGCTGGCAACGGTGGTGATTGGCGGGGTCATTTCGTCCACGCTGCTGACCCTGCTGGTGCTGCCGGCGCTGTACCGCCTGGTGCATGGAAAGAGGGCTGAGGCAAAGGTGGGCCGTTAAGTCCACCTTTTCGCCGCTAGACTAAAGCGCGCTGCTCAGCTCGCGGATTTGCTCGTTGAGCACGCGGTGGTTGTCGGAATAATCGACGCGCAGATCAATGATGTGCACGCCGCCGGCTTGCAGGCAGCGGCTGAGCATCGGCTTGAATTCGTCGGCGTTTTGCACGCGATGACCATAGGCACCGTAGGCTTGCGCGTACATCACGAAATCCGGATTGCCGAAGTCTAGACCGTAGTCGCCATAGCCCATGTGCGCCTGTTTCCACTTGATCATGCCGTAGGCGTCGTCGCGCAAAATCAGCACGACCAAATCGAGCTTCAAACGCACGCAGGTCTCAAGCTCCTGGCTGTTCATCATAAAGCCGCCGTCGCCGCACACCGCCAGCACTTTGCGCTCGGGGTGCGTCATTTTGGCCGCCATCGCCGAGGGCAATCCGGCACCCATGGTGGCTAATGCGTTGTCGAGCAGCATCGTGTTGGACTGCCGTGCGCGATAGTTGCGCGCGAACCACAGCTTGTAGACGCCGTTGTCCAGGCACACGATGCCGTCGTCGGGCATTGCCTGACGGATATCCGCGACCATGCGCTGTGGATAAATCGGGAAACGCGGGTCATCTGCGCCTTCGAGCAAGTGCGCGTTGAGGTGCGTGCGCACGCGATTGAAGTATTCAAAATCCCAATGCGGGGAATTGCTGATGCCTTCTTTGATCCGCCAAATCGCGTTAGCGATATCGCCAGTCACCTCAATTTGCGGGAAATACACCGGATCCACTTCGGCAAAGTTGAAGTTGATGTGGATGATGGTGCGGCGCCCTAAGCGCATGAAAAACGGCGGTTTTTCGACCACATCGTGGCCGACATTGATGATTAAATCCGACTTCTCAAGGCAGCGATGCACAAAATCGCCGTCGGACAGCGCCGCGTTGCCCAGGAACAGCGGGTGATCTTCGTCGATCACGCCTTTGCCCATTTGCGTCGTGAAAAATGGGATGCCAGTTGCGTCGACAAACTCGCGCAGCATGCGTGCCGGCAGCTTGCGATTGGCGCCTGCGCCACACATCAAAATCGGATGGGTCGCGCCCTCAATGGCCTCAATGGCGCGCTTAATAGCTTTGTCTTCAGCAACCGGACGGCGGTGCTCGGATTCCTTCAACAAAATCGCATCGGTTTGATCGCGCGCGATGTCCTCGGGCAGCTCCAAATGAACGGCGCCCGGGCGCTCTTCCATGGCGCGCCGAAACGCTTCGCGAATGCGCGCAGGGATCGTTTCGGCCGCGACGATTTGTTTGGTGTATTTGGTGATCGGCAGCATCATTGCGACCACGTCGATGATTTGGAAATGCCCCTGTTTGGACGACTTGATCGGCTTTTGGCCGGTCAACATCAGCATCGGCAGCGCGCCCAGCTGGGCATAAGCCGCTGCGGTGACAAGATTGGTCGCGCCGGGGCCTAGTGTCGCAATACACACACCCACTTTGCCAGTCAGACGGCCATAGGTCGCGGCCATAAACCCAGCGGCCTGCTCGTGGCGGGTCAAAACCAGTTGGATCGGGGAGCTGCGCAAAGATTCGAGGATGTCGAGGTTTTCCTCGCCTGGAATTCCGAAAATATGCGTGACGCCTTCGGCTTCAAGCGCGCGGACAAATAGATCGGATGCTTTCATTGAGTTCCCCAAAGTGGATTGCAGTTGGACATCTGTGAGCAGGCACGAAGTGTACGATTCAAGGCTCTCAAGTAACACGTAAAACGCTATGACCCGATTTATCGCACTCGCCCTGTTATTCATCTGCACTTCGGTTTCGGCTTTCGAGCCGCCGTCTGGATCGGGTGTGATCAATGCCAAGCTCGCGCCGTACAACGCGGTGGGCGATGGCATCACTGATGATACCCAGGCGATCAGTTCCGCCCTGAACGCAGCGCGCGTGCCAAATTCGGCAGGCAAAATTGTTTATCTGCCGCCTGGTACCTACCGCATCACCGATACGCTGGCATTTCCAGATGCGCGCATTACCTTGATGGGCGCCGGGCGCGATACCACGCGGATTAAGCTCGATGGCAACTTAAGCGCGTTCCAAAACCAGGCGACGCCGCGCGCAGCGCTCTCTACGCGCAACTCAGGCGGCTTTTCAGCGAATCAGTTCCGCGTTTATGTCAACGATTTGAGCGTTGAAGTGGGCGCTGGCAACCCCGGCGCGATCGGGCTTTTATTGCACGTGAACAATTCTGGCGGCGTCAATCACGTAGCGATCCGCTCGCTGGATCCTGATCGTTTGGGCTTTATCGGGCTGGATATTCGCGGTAGCGATAAGGGCCCTGGGTTGGTCCGCAACCTTCAGATTGTGGGGTTTGACACCGGCGTTGCGAGCGCGGGCACCGAGTATTCGATGACCTTTATGGATTTGTCGTTAAGCGAGCAGCGCGTGGTCGGGATTAGCAATACGTGGAATTTGCTGCAAATTGAGGGCTTAGTCTCAAGCAATGTCGTGCCGGTGCTGCGCAACAACAAAGCCACGGTGAACGATTTCCGCTGGGGCAGTGTGGCCATTCTGGACGGCGTTTTCAGCGGCGGCGCGGCGGGTACAGCGGCGATTGAAAACGAAGCACAGCTCTATCTGCGCGAAGTTCAAGCCAGCGGCTACCAGGCTTTGCTGCGCGAACGAGGCGTGCTTGAAGCCGGTTTAAGCGCGACTGAGCGGGTGATTCCGCGCGTTGAATCGCTGTTTGGCGAACGCAGCGGTAGCTTGAATCTGCCGCGTCCGCGAGCGCTTGCCCCGCCAAGTCCCGCGCCCGCAAGCTGGGCGTCGGTGGCCACGTTTGGAGCCAATGGCACAGATGAGCTTGATGACGCGCCCGCGATTCAGGCAGCCGTTGATTCAGGCGCGCAAGTGGTGTTCTTTCCATCCGGTCGCTACATCCTGACCGAGCCGATCTTTCTGCGCAGTAATGTGGCGCGACTGGTCGGCTTTGAATCGAATATTGAAGCGCACCCGGTCCTCGTCAAAGGCCCTTTGTTTGTCCTAGTGGCTGGAACCACGGCGCAGGTGACGCTTGAGCAATTTGCGTTAAATGACGAGAACGCGCTAATCGTTGATGCGCCGCGTGATTTGCTGCTGAAGCATTCAAGCACTGGCAAAGTGCGCGTCCAGCAGGGACGGTTTTTCATTGAGGACGTGGTGGGCGGGCCTTACGAGACATTTGCTGGTTCCAGCAGCTATTTGCGCCAGGTGAATCCGGAAAATGCCAGGACCAAAATCATCAACCGTGGCAATCTTTTTGTGCTCGGCCTTAAAACCGAAAAGCCGGGCAGCGTGCTGCAAAATCTCGGTGGCCGAGCGGAGATCATTGGCGGGCTGATTTACCCGGTCAACGCGTTGCCGATCAACCAGCCGATGCTGATCAACGATGGCGGCGAGCTCAGTGCGATGCTCGGCGAATCGGCCTATGTGGCGGCCGCCGATCATCGCGTGGTGGTGCAAGAAAAGCGCGGCGGCAGCACGCGTCGCCTGTTTGATAGCGAGATTCCGGGTCGAGTTGGCTTTGGCCTGGGTGCGCACCTGACGATGTATTCAAGCGGGCCAGAAGTGGCGCTGCCCGCGCTTGCCGCGCACTATCGATTAGACGCATTCAGCGGCGCTGCAGTGGATGATTCCAGCAGCAATCAGCGCCACGGCAGCCAGCAAAATG
>Ga0105044_10015133_pt1 | contig 10429 bp, 5 predicted proteins | sample MAT01_FD_78092 | JGI IMG/M metagenome (GOLD analysis project Ga0105044, IMG submission 78092) | Freshwater microbial communities from Lake Fryxell liftoff mats and glacier meltwater in Antarctica - MAT-01 | ecosystem: Environmental > Aquatic > Freshwater > Ice > Liftoff microbial mat | place...
CTCGCGAAGTGAACCTGAACGCTTGCGATCAATGGCTTGGTAACGGGCACGGCCAGTCCTCCATGACTACGGCGCGCCGGCATGCTCTGCGAGCACGCCCCAAAACGGGCCTTACCCAATCATGCCAGACTACCCATCATCGCGCAATCGCCCTGCCTTGAGCAGCGAGTCCATGATGCGCATGGCGGGATCGAGTTGCTGCGGTGAAACGCTGACAGGCAGGCACGTGGGATCGGCCACATGCACGAGCCCGTCCGCGCCCGGCTTCGCCTTGCCGAGGAGTTTCAGGGAGCGGGCGACCGCCGGATGCGGATCCGTGAGCACGTCGGGCACGGTCACTTCATTGGCTTCGAGTTCCTCCGCGTCGATGATCCCCGTCGCCTTTTCGAGCTGCTCGGGGTCGGGTGCGACCTTCCGGTAGGTGTTGATCGTCACCTCGAGCTTGGTGTCAGCTGGCGGCGGTGGCAACGGGATCTGTTCGACCGGCTTGCCGTGCTGCTTCTTGGCCCAATAGCCCAGGCCCGGGATCGGAACTTCAAGGCGCCGGCACATCTTGGCCAGCCCCACGTCGGAGATGCCGTACTCCTTGGCGACCACCGACACGGGCTGCGCCCAGACCTTCTCGTACAGTTCGTCACGGGACAGCTTGATGTTGGAAAAGGACATGTCCAGATCCTCGGCAGAGGGCGATGGCCGCGGGAACCGACCCAAACGGCCTCGCAGAATGGTTTGCGTCCCAGAATCCCAGCGTTCGGCCGCCGCCAGGGCTTTCTGGCCTCTCTCTAGTCAAGCGGACTTGACTAGTGGACGATACTAGTCAAGACTTCTTGACTAGCGGATCCCGCTAGGAAAGGAAAGTTGCCTAGCCATGCCACGCACGACAGGGACATACCAGGTTTCCAGGGCTGGGGGGGCCGGAGGCGAGGACGTCCGGGCGTTCGTGCCTGCGCCGCTGCCGCCGGCCGATCCGCCGCTGGTGCTCGATGACCGGCTGGCCGCCCTGCACGCCGACGCGTTGACGGCCGTCGGCAAGCTCGGCGTCGCCGGTGCGATGGTGCCCAGTGCTCAGTGGTTCCTGTACGGCTTTGTCCGCAAGGAGGCGGTCGTCTCGTCGGAGATCGAGGGCACGCAGGCGACCCTTCAGGACGTGGTGACGTTCGAGGCTACAAAGCAGGCCGAGCGCCCAGACGACGTTCGGGATGTCTGCAACTATGTCGACGCGCTGACCTTCGCCCGAAAGGAGATTGCCAGCGCCAAGGGGCTGCCGCTGAGCACACGGTTGCTGTGCGAAGCCCACAAACGTCTGATGCGCGGTGTGCGCGGGGCGGACAAGATGCCCGGCGAGGTGCGCCGCTCGCAGAACTGGATCGGCGGCACGCGCCCGGGGAATGCACGGTTCGTTCCGCCACCGCCCGAGGTCGTGTCCGAGCTCATGGCCCAGCTCGAGAAATGGCTCCACTCGGACGATGCGCTGCCGCCGCTGGTCAAAGCCGGGCTGGCACATGTGCAGTTCGAGACGATCCACCCGTTTCTGGATGGCAACGGCCGTATCGGTCGCCTGCTCATCACACTGCTTCTCGAGCACTGGGGCTTGCTCAAGAGTCCCATGCTGTACCTCAGCCTGGCGCTCAAGCGGCGACAGCAGCAGTACTACGCCCATTTGACGGCGGTACGCGACGGCGGCGATTGGGAGGGATGGACAGCGTTCTACCTCGAGTGCGTGCGCGAGGCTGCCGACGACGGCGTCCGTGCGGCCGAGAGGCTCTTCGCGCTGCTCGGCAAAGACCGAGCCCGCTTGATCGGCCATGACAGCGTCACCGTGCCGGCGATTCGGCTCCTGGATCTACTTCCCTCGAGCCCGGTCGTGACGCTGCCACTGGCCATCGAGTTGCTGGGCGTCAGCAAACCCACGGCGATCAAGGCCATCGAAGCCCTCGAAGAGACGGGGATCCTCAAGGAGACCTCCGGCAAGCGCCGCGACCGTGTCTACGCCTACCAGAAGTACCTCGACGTGCTCACCGGCGAGTGAGTCGCAGCATTTGGACTTGCGAGAGCCAGGCCGCTCAGCCAAGAAGCGACTCGAGGTGCGCATCCGCATCGCCAACCCGGCTGGCAAGAAGAGCGTCCCATCGATCCAAGCAGTCCTTCGCGAGTGACCGATCACCGAGTTTGGTCGCCGCGTCATAGAGACGGAGAAGTAGCGAAGACAGCTCGCGTCCCGCCATTCCAAGGCGATTCTGCATGCTTCGCGTCTGGTCCGCGAGTTCGTTGGCAAAGCGGTCTGCCGCGGCAAAAACGCTCGACGAGAACGGCACAAGGTTTACGGCTTCGTGCGAAAGCGGCCACACGAGATCCTCTGAATGCTCCACGAACGCCGCCGACCGGACGAACGTGCCGGCAAGCCGGCCCCCCGCATCAGATTGAAGAGCGCCCTCAGTTCGGAACACTCCGGCAGCGGCCGCTCGCACTTCAGGTGACGGGTCGTCGAACAACTGTGACAGCTCCGCCTCGACGCGGGCGGCATCTGCGCGGTCGTCGCACAACAAGTGACCGAGCGTCGTGGCGACGCCGACTCGCTGCGGGACCGTCCCATTTCTGCATTCCGCGTACTTGTCTGCACACGTGCCGCACTGCAAATGTTCCGCGGTCACCCACCGGGCACCCTGCTCGGCCACCTTGGGCAAGGCGGATCGCATCATCCGATCGAAAACAGGGTGGAATGTGTTCGGGTGGCTCCAGCGTGCGTACTGCACGAGGTGATTCACCCAGCGGCCGGAAAGAACGCGATCGTCCTCATGACCGGCGATCGTCGCCAGGAGTGTGACGCCATCATCCTTGTTGATGGTGTAGACCCCGAAAGCCGTGTGTGCGGCCGCGATCCGAACCGCCGGATGCGGATCAGTCGCCAGCAGCCGTGCGATCGGGACAATTCGAGCCGTTCGCTCGCTGTCGTTCCATGCCAATGCAGCGAGAGCGGAGGCTGCCGACCCGCGAACACAGTTCAGACTGGTCGACTCGATATCCGGTCGCTTGGTCGCCCCATCGATTGAGTGAACCGTGAACTCATCCATCTTCGGCTCTTCATGCACTGCGGCGATCTCCAGCAGTTTCCACGCAGCCTTCCCCCATCGGATGTGCGGGTGGTTCTCGATTGCTCGGCACGCTGACGTGATCGCGTTGCGATCCTCCGTCGCGGTTGTCCTGACCAGCAGTGCATCCAGTTCAGTGGGATCGCAGGACTCAACGTCGGTGGCGCGGTCGGCGAGAGCATCACATATCCGTGAGAAATAGACTGCCGGAGCCTCGGGCGGGAACCGAAGCGCCAGTTGCACGAATCGTCGAGGCGCGGTCTTTGTGGCCTGACCAAGATCGTTGGCGAAGTGCTCGGGCGAGGATTCGGCGACCCGCTCCGGACCGAGCTGCTTCCATCGTCGCGATGTCCACCGGCGAGAGACGATGTCCAGCCATTGCCGGTCGTTCAAGCGGTTGATGCGGTCCTGCGGTATCGGGGAGCCGACCCAGCCACCCCTCGACTCAACTCCAGGTCGCTCGACCGCAGGTCCCCCAAACTTTGCGTCCCACTGGTGCACGCGATCACGCACCTCGGGCGACCTGCGGTCCTGGGGGATCGCTGCCAAGAGCATGTGTTGTGCACGGCCGATCGGGTTCACGTGCGCGTGATACCGTCCGCCCTCTGTGAATCCCCAATGGCCCTTGGAAAGGTGGTGTTCCAGCATGTACCGGTAGTGCTCTTTTTCACTCTCGGGGTACAGCCTGAGAAGATACGACTCGAGCAGCAGCAGCGCGGGCGCAGCGCAGGTTCGCGCGTGCCTTCGGATCACATCGGCCGCCAGTCCGTGCTCGTCCCGCTGATAGGACTCACGGAGCGAGAGCCGCTCAGGATTCACGCATAGCCATGCGAGGGCGGCGTCCGATGTGATGTCCGAGGAACGGGCAAGCCCGCTGGCCACAGCAATCGTGAGCGAGGATGAGGTCGGAAGATGCTTGGATTCGAGCACCCGCTGCAACTTCCCGGGACCGGCCTCCGCCAAGCCGGCAACGGCATGCGCGGTGAGCGTGATCAGAATCTCCGTGATACCGGAGAAAAAGGATGACACGCGGAAACACCGGGTGTCGAGGTCGTCGATGCTTGCGGCTTTTGGTTGCGCACACCTTTTCAACCGCTCACTGAGTCGCAGGAGTCGAGAGAACGCGGGGTAGCTCTGTGCGGCCTGTGCCGTGACCGCCCGCGCGACCCCTTTCTCGTATGCTCCTTCGCGGATGCCTTCGATTCGCTCGTCGCTGCCTGAACTGATAGCCGTCAACCTTCGGCGCAGAAGGCCGCGCACGGCGCTCTCGACAAGCCGCACCGCCCGTGTCGGATCGCTCTGGGCCACCTTGTCGAGCATGAAATCTTGCACGCCCCACCGGCCGGCCCTGATCTGACCGTCGCGGAGCGCTGCCACCGCCGGAGAGTCCTCCGAAGGGTCGTGCCACAGGGCCTTCCCGACCAGCTCCGTTCCATTCGGCTCAGCCAGGATCGGTTGGAGAAGCTGGTCGACCTCGGTGGGCCGCTGCTCCATCACCATCAGGATGGTTCGAAGCCACTGACCTCGTCGCTCGCCCGTCGATTCCCTCAACAACCGCTCCCATACGCCGTGCGACTGGAACGCGTCGAACCAAGATGGCGATCGCCAGACGATGCGACCGATCACATGGTCGGCCCAGTGGTCATCAATCGCTAGGGCTGCTATTAGCGCAACGTCATCGGACGTGATCGGTTCCGCCTCACGGAGCACGCCGCACACAAGCTGCTTGAGATGAAAACGCACGTCTGGGTCGCGTAGAACCACTCCCGTGACTTGGGTCGCCGTCGTGGGATCCTCGTCGCGGAGCGTAAAAAGAAGCTGCCGAAGCTGGTCGCGGCGCTCCAAGGACTGGTCGAGCTTGATCCAGCGCACAATGTCATGCGGAGAATAACCCGCAGCTGCCAGCGCGGTCTTGGCCACAAGGTGATCAAAATAACTCTGGTGGGGAAAGCTGACGGTGCCGCCACTGCGCACGAGCAGCCCGACCGCGCAGCAAGCTCGTAGCGCCGCACTATGCCCATCGAAGACGCTCGCAGGCGCGGCAAGCCTGCCCGTGCGCTCCATAGTCTCCCTCGCGGTCACGAGCACCCGGTGAACATCCCCGTCCTGCACATGATGGGTTCTCACGGCCTCTGCGCGGAGCGCGTCGAACAGCGCCGCGAGGAGCTGCGTCTGTGTTGCGAAGTCGCGGCGTGTCGATCCGCGGGCTGCGAGGCGGTGCCAGGCGTCCAGTGTGTTCGGGTGCACCAGCAGCTTCTGAAGTCTTGGCGGTAGTGATCCGTACTCGACGCCAACAGCCCGCAGGATGGGTTCGATGTCCGCAGGCTTGAGATCACTGACGTCAATCGACACCACACTGCCGGGAGAGGTCTTTTCGATGGACTCTTTCCACTGGCGAATGTTGGCATCGTTCTCGAGGTCAAATGTCCTGCACGCGACGACCAGGACCATGTCCGGGTCATGCATAGCTGCACGGAGCATCTGGGCGCACGTCTGCCAGGTCGCGGCCGCACCGCTCGTGGTCAGTCGAAGCGCGTCGAGTTGGTCAACCAGCAGAACGGTGCGGCTCTGGCCAGAAGATGCCCGCAGCGCCGCCGAAGGAGTAGCGTGCAGGCCAAGCGCCTCGCCGTACTGATGCACGCTGCCCTCTGGTGGTCGTGTGCTGAGCGAAAGCGGGAGGAGTGGAATACCTCGCTCGACGAGCCCATCGGCCACCCCCAAAAGGACTCCGCTCTTGCCAGCCCCTGGTTTGCCGTGAACCAGAATAACGCGGGGCGCATCGACACCAGTGATGTGCTCAAGAATCTTGCTGACCTCGGGGCGGCTCATCCATGTCCCCGCGACCAGGCGGTCGCGCAGGGAGCTCCGAAACTCCTCCCTCAGCTCGAGCAACGCTGAAGGAAGCGACGGGTCTCTGGCAAGATCCCTGGGACGAAGTCCGCGCGTCGTCAGGTGATCGAGCAGATCCTGAGCACTCACGTCCTTCCCGAGGTGGCCCTCAAGGAAGAGACACAGTATCGCGACGACCTCCTCTGGGGTCCCGGTCAAGGTGAACTGAACCGCATTGAGCAGACGCTCAGCACCCTCCTCGCCGCGATCAAGCTGCACACATCGCATCGCTCGGAGTCGAGCGATCGCAGTCGCTTCATCGCCCGCGTTGCCGACGGCAAGACCCCAGCGCCGGAGGAGTTCGTCGAAGCAGGCTCTCCGTTTTTTCTGAGCATTGACCCGAAGCGTGATGAACTCGGCAGGCGGATCCGAACTACGCATCAGCTGATCACAGATGTCCTTGATGTGTGGCACGGGGTCCGATGACACGAAGGTGAAGCGGTCCGTCGAGGACGCAGTGGTCACGCGGGCAGCCGCCGAGAGCACTCCTTCGCGGTCAAGTGCGGCCACGCTCCACTCGGCGTCGGACCCTTTCTGCCGTTTCAGTTGGATGTGTTCGATTGCACCGCCGACGTGCTCAACCTCGATATCTGCACCGCCTTCGTCGCCAGACGCAGGTTCCCACCGGAGGCGTGTGAGCCTCCCGCCAATCACCCGAAGCAACAGCTCTACGGCGTATCGCCGCTCGTAGATCGTTCCGAGTTTGGAGGCGATGCCGCCCGGTTCAGCCGCCATGACACGGCCTCCTTATCGAACCAGGTTGAACTCTCGACCAACTCATGGGAGCGATTCTCCCTGACGCCACTGGCCCGTTTGGAGCAATCCACGAAAGTGATGTCCAAGCGCCGCCGGCAATGGCCCATTTTCGATCAGGACCCCGAGCTCGATGTTGAGGTGCATCGCGTACTCGGTCAGATTCGCGCTGGACACGAACGCTATCCGATCATCGGCCGTGGCACACTTGGCGTGAAGGCTGCCGGTTCTGCCCGCTCCGTCGACTGGTCGCCGGTCCCGCGGCCAAGTCAGAACGGTTGCGCGATCTAGAACCTCGCGTCCCAGTGCCGACGCGGCGTCGAAAGTCAACTTCCCGTCGGAGGCGTCGGCCGACTCGGCTACCAACCACACTCGCACGCCCCGTTCCAATGCGGCGTGCAGCGCCTGGACTATCGAGCCTACTCGATAGGCCGCGAACGTGACGATCCACAGCTCGTTGCGAGCGGTCTGAATCACCTCCAAGAGTCCTTGTTCGGTGCGGCGCAGCGTACGTCCGGTGAGTTGGGGCCCAGTCCATACCAGGCTCACCTGCTGGGACACGCGCTCGGCCTCGCTGGCTGAAAGGGCCACTTCGAGCAGATCCGCGAGCCGCGATGGATCGCCCGCCGCCTGCAACCATGCTCGTAGAAGCCGAGCGAGGGTATCACGGCTCGTCGCATCTCCCGCAGACACAGCGATGGCGTCATGTCGCGCACGCAGGTCGGCAGCCTGGAGAGTTCTCAAAGTGCCAATGACTCCGTGAAGCGTCGGTGTAGGCAAGCGACGTGAAGCCTCGACGATGAGCTGGACGATCTCCGGTGTCATCGCTCGGCGTCGCCTCCAGTCGGGTGGAAGAACGGCGTGACGCCGGTGCGGAACGTCTCAACGACGAGCGAGCGATCCAAGAACCGATTGCCTCGCTCGCACGACGTCTCAGGCGCAAACAGACACGCGTGGCATGCCGCGCCGTGCACCGTCAGGCCATCCTGAGGCGGCAGATGCTCGGCGCAGAGCGGGTCGGAGGCGCAGATCCGATTCTGCTCAAGGAGATGGTCGATATGGCGGCCGAGAGTGTCGGGCTCGCCGAGCGCGACCATGCCACCAAGGGTGCCTTCGCTGTCTGGCGCTGCTGTATAAAGGAGGATGCCTGCCATCGGGCCGCCCGGCTCCCCGGCATCGGCCGAATAGATCCGCTCACGGATACTGGCGGCGGGATAACCACACTCGAGCGAGAACTGCCGCATCAGCGCATGGGAGAATGTGTGGAGCAATGCATACCGGAGGCCGGGGAATCCTGCTGCCGGGTTCTTGATGCCGCGGCGATCGCGCCACTCACGGTGGGCTCTAGCAAATGCGGCGGTACGGGATTGGCATTCCGCGCTGTTGACCCAAGCCTCCAAGGTCGATTCGCGGAACCGGATGAATAGGCCCTCTCCGCGGACTTCAGACACAGGAACCCATCGCGGTGAATGCCGCGAGATAGGGGCCCGCTGCTCGGCCGGCATCTCATCGCTCTCGGTGTATTCGCCCGGAGACTCGAGCCGTGTGAAGCCGACCATCGCGCGAACCTCGCGGAGGCGTTCGACCAGAACGACGTCCTCGATGAGATGGCGATACTTGCTTGGCACATCCACTCGCCGCAGCGTGAAATCTGGCCCCATGCGGGCATGTGTCGGGTCACGCAGCACGAGCCACTCTTCAGTCTTGAGGTCGTTGTAGCCATCAGCACCAAGGATAGGACGGCCAACGGCACTTCCGCAAGCGTCTGCCGGCGGGTGATCGGCTGGTTCGCCCCGGTGCGGGCCCTCCGACCCAGCAATCGTTGCGCTTTCGGGGCCTCGGCGCCCCCTCGCGAGAGCCTGGTTTCGCCTTGGGCGCAGACCGGCTCTGGCGTCGCTCGCGGCGGGAGTTTCAGAGTGAGTGGATGTCGATCGCGGGAAACTCGTCGGGCGTGGCCTGCATGACGTCACGATCGTCATGGGCCTGAACGAGCTCATCCCAGTCCGTGGGTGGACCCCTGGCGGGTGACACCGGTGGCGGCTCGACTTCACGCTGGCGAAGCCATCCTGGCCTTCGCCCGCTTGCGAACCTCCGGTTCGAAGTGAGCCGGCTCCTGCCGGCGGCCTGCCCCCGATCGCGGACAGGAGGACCGCGGCAGCCGGAGGGCTGCAAAGAGTGCGAAGGCCATGGAGGGTTTCGCACTCGGAAAGCAGCCTGAAGGCGATGAGCCGGATGTCGCCGCCGCAAGCCGGGCACACCAGCGGGAACGCCTCGGCAATCCGTGCCAGCAGCTTGGCCCACGCGATGCAGGAGGTGTCGTGGGAGCGCTTCTGCGGCTGGGTGTCAGCCCCGCCGGCTGGCTGCCCTGGCTGGCCCGCGGCCGCTGGAGACTTCCCGACGTTGCCGATTGCCCGCGCGGTCACGGCTGCTCGCAGCGGGTGATTCGGCGCGAAGACCCCGTGATACCGATGGCGGTGTCTTCGTGGCGGCGGCACCAAATCCGCAAGCCGATCGAGAAAGTCATGTGGCGACAGAGTCACCACGCCCTGCGCGTCAGGGGCCGTCGCCTTCTCATTCCGTCCCGGCCCGATCCACTGGCCACGCTTGTGCCGCGGGAGTGTATAGCGGACTTTCTCAGGTCTGCCGTCGCCGCCACCGATAGCCGTGAGCCGTTCGAGGGCGAACGCGGGCCGGGCGCAGTATCGCACGAGGTGTTCGAGGCTTTTGGTGTAACTCGGAACGTCACGGTCGTCGAGAGAGATTCGCACGCTGGCATCGATTGAGAACCCGCTGTGGTCCCATGCGAGCATGTTGGACGCGGCCTCGGCGTCGAGCAGTCGCGCACGTTTGAACCACCGGATGAGTCGGCGGCGGACTCGTTCGGTGAGTGTGTCGAGGTCGGCTAGTGTGATCGGCCGTGCCGGCTGAAACGCGACGGCTGGCTCGGCGATGGCGGCCGTGTCCCCCGTCGTGTCGCCCTGAAACACTCCGTCGGTGACGCACACATGCAGATGCACATGCCGGTTGAGAGCGGACCCAAAACGGTGGAGGAAAGAGATGGCACCGATACGGGGGGGCTTGCTGTCAGCCGTGGTCGGTGCCGCCGCCACGCCCGCGGCCTCGCGGACGAGCCGTTCGACTTCGCTCACGAAGATTGTCGTGAGTGCGGCGACGGCCTCGGACCGCTCGGCGAGGAACCACCGCAGCCGCTTCGGCACGGAGATCACCCACTGCCGGACCGGCACCGGCGGGATGACGTGATCGACCAGATGTGCCGCGGTCTGCGCCATGCGTCGTCCGTTGCACGACGGGCAGACACCGCGACTCTTGCACGAGAAGGCCACTAAAAAAGAGTGGCCGCAGGCGCCGCAGCGCGCCCTGGCAAACCCGAAGCTCAGGATGCCGCAGCGAAGGTACGCTCGAAGCTCGTCTTCGACATGCGTGGCCACGGGATGGTCACCGAGGCTCCGCTCGGCGAGCCAGGTCTCGAGGTGCTCGGCGACGATTCGGTAGAGGGGCGTCCGCTCGGGGCGGCGACGGGTGTAGTGCTCAGGCTGCCGGTGCGGCGTGGCGGGCCGCGCCGCAGGTGAAAAGCATGCCGGCTGGTGGCAGGTGGCGACCACGGGAGGGCTCGTCGAGCCGCGGGGCCACACATGTGGTCCCTACTCTTAAAACGAGCGCGGGGGCCGTCACCGGCA
>Ga0105044_10015134_pt1 | contig 10428 bp, 11 predicted proteins | sample MAT01_FD_78092 | JGI IMG/M metagenome (GOLD analysis project Ga0105044, IMG submission 78092) | Freshwater microbial communities from Lake Fryxell liftoff mats and glacier meltwater in Antarctica - MAT-01 | ecosystem: Environmental > Aquatic > Freshwater > Ice > Liftoff microbial mat | place...
AGCCCAAAATTCCACTGTTTGGAAACAATTTTCAGATCCTGTACAGGGTTATTTCACGGTGTTGATGACCATCTATAACGGTATAGAAATCCTTCTACAAAAGGAATAAATGAGCAACTACTTAAGCATGGAAAAGTTGATTGTTAAAACAAATAAAGAAGAAAAATCCGACAAGAAAAACATCATTGCTTTAACTGTCATTTTTACCTCACGGAATAGTTTTGATTGAAACCAAAATCAGACAATTTCATTAGATGCATCAAGCAGCTTTTTATTTATTCAAATATCTGCTATAAGCTTTTAAAGCTCAATAGCGTGATTACAGAATTTACAAAAATACGATCGCAACCGATTTATCAGTTACCAGTATGCATTAGCAAGTGGGTACATGGCGGCGGCTCAATAAAATTATTTCCCTATCTTACCAATACAAAATCTACAATGCATGAAAAAAAATAGTTCCTGCTTTTTAATCGCTTTATATTTTTTCTCCGGCGTATATGCAAAGGAGCAAGTTGATGTGAACACCATCAACACCGTCAAAAAGGACGACCTTGAACATTCTAAAAATGGGGATTAGCCAATGCAGTGCTGCAAATATGGGGCGATTTTGGAAAGAGTTGGAAATTGAAAAAATCTTACATCGCCCTAAACCTTCTTTATTACTGTCCGTTGTTTGGCTATTCAAAAAGATAAACTAAAGGAACCAATGGCTTAAAAGATACAGCAGTAGTGTTGATAAAAGCCGCTGATCCTGCTGCACTTGAAGGGAGTGGGCGAGAATCAAAAGGCAAGCTGATATTGTCTTAGAGAAACGACACACTGAAACAAAGTTTTTAACAAATACCAACAGCAGCCTGCTACAACAGGCTTGCTACATTTTATTTCATTCTTAATAAAAATCCACATGCGCTTCATCTCATTGTTAACAATTCTTGTGTGCGTACAGCCCATTGCAGCACAAGTTTTTATCAAAAACATCACGGTAATGGATGTTGAAAAAAAGAAGGTCTTAACGGGCTACAATGTATTGGCAATAGACGGCAGGATCATTTCGGCTGATAAAGGCAAATTGCCCTCCTTACCCGATGGCACAACAGAAATTGATGGCACCGGAAAATTTTTAGTGCCGGGATTTACCGATGCGCATGTACATTTTTTCCAGAGCGGTGGCATTTATACCCGGCCAGATGTAATAGACTTGCGCAAATACCAGTCGCATGAAAAGGAACTCGCCTGGTTGCATACCAATATGGAAGATTTGCTGCGTCGGTATACCAGCATAGGCATTACCTCCGTAATAGATGTGGGAGCGTCGTTTACTTTTTTAGCGCAACGGGATTCGTTTGCCAATAAATCCTATTCGCCGGTTATTAGAATGACAGGACCTTTGCTGACTACCTATGTTCCGGAGCCGTACAAAAAATCGGGTAAAGAATCTCCTTTTGAAATGATGGTAACGGAAGAAGGCGTGCGCCAATCGGTGCGGAATCAATTACCACTGCACACCGATTTTATCAAACTTTGGTATATTGTAACCGATGCCGATATAGAAAAAGGAGCCCGGAAAAATTTACCGCTGGTGAAAGCGGCCATTGAAGAAGCGCATCAAAATAAATTAAGGGTGGCAGTACATGCCACCGAACGCATTACTGCCCAACTTGCCGTAGAAGCTGGGGCCGATTTTTTGGTACATAGTGTGGATGATGAAATAATCAATGATGCATTTGTACAACTACTGAAGAAAAGCAAAACGGTGATTTGTCCTACTCTTGTGGTAATGGGAAATTATTCAAAAGTACTGGGTGATCAATATCATTTTACAACGGATGAATTGGCCATCGCCAACCCTACTGCCATTGCTTCTATACTAAACTATCCGCAACCGGATACCCTGCTGGCAGGTGAGTACATCAAAGCCATGTCTTCTACCCTTCAGCAATCAAAAGAAAAGCGGGCGGATTCCATCATGCAGGTGAATTTAAAAAAACTGGTGAATGCCGGTATTACCATCGCTACGGGTACAGATGCCGGCAACATTGGCACACAACACGCCGGCTCCTATTTTGAAGAGCTAAAAGCCATGCAGGCAGCGGGCATGAATACCTGGCAATTACTGGAAGCCTCTACCATCAATGGTGCCAAAGCAGTTGGACAGGAAAACGACTGGGGCAGCATCAGCAAAAATAAGCTGGCCAATATGCTGGTGTTATCAGCGAATCCGCTGGATGATATTGCCAACTGGCGAAAGATTGACTGGGTGATCAACAAAGGAATTCCTTTTAAACCCGAAACATTGATCACCTCCTCGCCGGAACTACTGGCGCAGCAACAACTAAATGCTTACAATGCCCACGACCTAGAAGCATTTCTGGCGCCTTATGCAGATGATGTAGAAATTTACGAGCTGCCTGATAAGTTGCTCATGAAAGGGAAAGAAAACATGCGTAAAGACTATCAATTTATCACCCAGGTTCCGGGTTTACATTGCAGGTTGGTAAACCGGATTGTGCAAGGCAATATGGTAATTGACCAGGAAGAGGTATCGGGCTTTGGCGACAAACCAGCACATGCCGTTGCAATCTATTTGGTGGAGAATGGAAAAATCCGGAAAGTTTATTTTAAACAATGAGTCCATTCAATGAACGAACAATGATAAACTATTTGTCAATATCTGCTAGCCTTCAGATGCAATCAACAATTTTTTTTTGATGTTGACGATGAAATTGAAAGCTTGTTTTGCCGGTAGTAAGTGGTAAGCAACGAAGCAACCCCATTTTTAATTTTTCAGGTGAGCCTAAAAATTGGCTCACCTGAAAAAAATTGATTGAATACTTTTTTGCATGGCTGAGGTACAAAACATTTAAACATCTATTGCTTCACAATCCCCCCTTAACTGGTGGACAGTTTATTTATGATAAGCAACGTAAAATATCGCCAGAATTAGAGTGAGCCTCATGTAGTTATAATTTAAGCGCCCCCAAAGTAGCCGCCGACAGTTTCATTTACTATTTGGATATTTACTGTGCGGTTGGCTGCTGCTGATTGATCAAAAATTTTAATGAATCAGCCCTAAACTTTTTTAAATTAAAACACCGATCCGGCAAAGCGATATCCCAATAGAAAGCGAATGAGCAATACGAACCCTGATTGATACACTGGATTGATCCCCACCAATCCGTCGCATAACAACCTTTTCAACCCTCTATCATTTAAGGTTGCCTTCTTATAAATTTTGCCTCAGCACCTTTTTACTTGTATGATCTGGTAATCAAAAAAATAATTCAATTACCTTGAACCCGCAAATAAACAGTTTGTTATTTTTCAATTTAAATTATTTAAAAAATGAATAATCTCACGAATAAAGTAGCCTACATAACCGGGGGCAGCAAAGGCATTGGTTATGGCATTGCAGCAACGTTACTGGCCAATGGCATGAAAGTGGCCATCACCAGCAGAACTCTTGCGGCGGCGCAGGAAGCGGCTGCATCCTTAAGTAACGATCCTTCAAAAGTGCTGGCCCTTGAATCAGGAGTCAGTTCAATGGCATCCGAAGAAAACGCCATCAAGGCAACACTGGATCATTTTGGTCAATTGGATGTGTTGGTAGCCAATGCAGGCGTTGGTCATTTTGCAAATATTGAAAGTATCACGGCTGAACAATGGCATGAAACCATCGACACCAACCTAACCGGCGTTTTCAATAGTGTAAAAGCAAGTCTGGATGCCCTGAAGCAATCGCAAGGTTATATCATCACCATTTCAAGTCTTGCGGGTACTAATTTTTTTGAAACTGCCTCTGCTTATAACGCCAGTAAATTTGGACTGGTCGGCTTCACACAAGCCATCATGCTGGATTTGCGTAAATACGGCATTAAGGTTTCTACTATAATGCCGGGTTCTGTAGCAACTCATTTTAATCAACATGTTCCAGGAGATGCAGATGCCTGGAAGATACAACCGGAAGATATTGGTGAATTGGTGGCCGATCTTTTAAAAATGAATCCACGCACTTTGCCTAGCAAAATAGAAGTAAGACCATCCATGCCGGGGAAATAATTGATTTAATAATTCCAGTGTATTAGGAATAACACTCCTGAATAATAAAACAACCCAAATTCTCTTTGCCAACCAGCAGAGGGACTTTGGGTTTTAATGTGCTATTTCAATTTAAGTGATTTGTAGCATTACAATACAATTAAATTTTCTAATCAATTGAGCCGTAAAACATTTCAAATACCTACAACCTTGCGATGCATGATTTCCGTATATGATCGACACAACGAACGATGAACATTCCATTCAGGAGGATGTGTTAAATGGTATATTTGACCTTTTCTGAACTAAAAACCAGCCTATCCAACAGCTTCTGCCATCGGGTAAAATGAAAAACTGTTTAAAAATAAAGTTACATCAGCGGTAACAATAGAATGCGATAAAAGAATATGACAACAGGTAGAGAATACATAGATTCAGGGGTACTGGAACAGTATGTTTTAGGTTTAACCAGTCCCGAACAATCAATAGAAGTAGAGCAGCGGGCAGCGGCAGATGCTGCTATCCGGAACGAAATAGACGCCATCAGCATAGCAATGGAAGCTTATGCAATGGAACGTGCCATTCAGCCAGATCCCATTATTAAACCATTTTTGCTGGCTACCATCGATTATACCGAAAGATTAAAAAGCGGCGAACCCGTTACGGTGCCTCCTGAGCTAAACGAAAATTCGGCCATTGAAGATTATGGCCCATGGTTAAAGCGGGCTGATATGGTTACTCCGGGTACAGAAAACATCCATGCCAAAATTATTGGCTATACTGCGGAAGCGATTACAGCAATTGTGTGGATCAAAGATTTTGCACCACAGGAAGTACACGATCATGAAATTGAAAAATTTTTGATTGTGGAAGGTACCTGCGATATTATTGTCGGAGATACCGTACACAAACTTGCAGCAGGAGATTATTTTCCAATACCGCTTCACAAAAACCACCTTGTAAAAGTTACTTCTTCCATACCATGCAAAATAATTTTGCAAAGAATGGCTGCATAAAAATATTGAGAAAGGACAAGGGCGGAAACAGAAATCTATTTGTGCCTGAACCAGCAATCGGTTCTTGTAGTTTGATATGCTTTAAAAACAGTATTCACCGGATGGCCATGTATCAGCCGATCGTTGTATTGGGTTCGAACCAGAAAATTAAAAGCGCCCATATCGCCGGTATAAGCAGTTTGATTGTTGTGGTTGTACAGGCGGTGGATATCGCAAAGTTGTTCAATCAATTCCTGCATCACCAGGGCGTTGCCGCCAATCACGCCACAATTGAGTAAAGGGGCTGCTTTAAACGCTGCTTCATAAGCCGCATAATCAGGAATGCCATTGCGTAAATGAGTGGCATGGTCTTTCATCCAATCATTGTCCAGGCACTTTGGTTCATCCCCACAAAAAACAGCCCTTGGATTGTTAATAAAGGCCGGTTGCATAAATGGATTATTCAGCACCACCACATCCGATACATCGGTAATAAAAACACCACTCAGTTTGGACGCATACAATTGTAGAAAATATCGGTATATAAAGTACCGGTACACATTTGGATTGTACATGGCATCATACTCAACCTCAATGAATTTTATAGAATCGCTTTCGAATTGGTGACAGGTAGCCGCTGAAAAATTGTTGTGAAAAATAATGCCGGTCATATTGAGTGCTGTTGCCGAATCCGCCCAATCTTTTACAAGACTGTAATCATCATCCGTAAGCATAGTACTTCTGTTTACATCATAGATTCCTGTGAGATGGCAAGCCATGATGATGGGCTGAATGGTTGCAAAGGGCTGTATCCATGGATGACTAAACAAGCGCCGTGCTGCTTTTTTGCTTTAAGATTGCGCAGATACTGTTGGGTATATTGCGGTAGTAAATATAGTTTCGAAGATTTACTTTTTTTACCCGGTAGTGCATGGATGCCTGTTCAAAAAAATGAGCATCCGCAGCATAAATATCCTTAAAGGGCAAACTGGTAAATACTTCTTTTTTCCCAAATAAAGTGGCAAACAACACACAATCATCTACATGAATTACCTGGCTGTTATCATGCTTATCCGGCACGTAATAATCTTCTTCTTTATCTACAATGGTAATGGTGGTGGAAGCAATCAGGTCGGCAGTTTTCATTTGTTCCATACAATTGCTGAGGTAATTGGGTTGGTATTCGTCGTCGGCATCTAATATGGCAATATAAGTTCCGCTACTGTTGAGAATACCCCGGTTGATCGACTTTGACTGTCCACAGTTATTGTGCCGCAGGTAAATGATTTTGTCCTCATTTTTTTTGGCGTAATTCAGCAACAGGTTGTGAGTACTGTTGTTACTGCCATCATCAATGATTATCAATTCAAAATTGGTAAAGCACTGACAAAGCACAGAATCAATCGCACGTTTAACTAAATAAAAATCAGTATTGAAAACTGCCATCAGTACAGATATAGTAGATCTTTTGCTCACAGATAATGTTTGATTAAAAAACGACTGCAAATATAGGGTTATTGAATGTGGAGACTGCGCAGATAAAACACTTGAGACTGCGATCTTCCCAAATAAAATTGATTATTTAAAGATAGTTCTATTTATATCGCCTTTTCGGGGAATATTGTTAAACAGATTCTTTAGGAGTGGTGGCCATATTTGTGAATCAAGAGTTGTGAGTTGTAAGTCGTGAGTGATGAGTGGTGATGATGAATTAAGCCTATACCATCTGATCAATCGGATAACTATTTCAGGTTAATGTTGAGCAACAATCTTGTTCAGGCCAGCGATGCAATTCAATAGAACCCAAATGTTAAATGCCATTTTCTAATACATAGCAAGTGCATTTCTTTTGGAAATTGGTAATGAAGGGGTTCTCCCAGCCACTATAAAGTAATCGGCCTTGATGGCCCATCCGGTAGCAATCGATTCACTATTCATTACTCATCCCTCATTATTCATCATTCACAATTCTCCCTCCTTTTATAATAAGCCGGATGGCCCGGATAGATTTTATATCAATTGATGGATCGCCTTCTACTGCAATGACATCTGCCAGTAATTCAGGTTTTATGCTGCCAATTTTATTGGCATACCCAAACAAAGCAGCATTTACACTGGTGGCAGATTTTAAAACTTCCAGCGGTTTCATTCCATAATCTACCATCATTTCCATTTCCCGTGCATTATCGCCATGCGGAAATACGCCTACATCGCCACCCATACAAATCGCCACCCCGACATCCAATGCCATCTGAAAAGTTTTCCGTTTTTGGGAGATGCTTTTAGGTTCAGGCCCGCCAGCCTTTTGCTCATTCTTCTTCCAGCCTTTGTATTGTAAAATAGCATCACCGGCGGCCAGTGTGGGACAGAAACCGACGCCCTTTTCTTTCATCAGTTTAAAAATTTCAGCCGTGCCGTCGTCGCCATGCTCAATGGTGCTTATACCGGCCATGATGGCCCTGCGCATACCTTCCGGTGTAGTCGCATGTGCCACCACTTTTCTTCCGCTGCTATTGGCAATGGTTACCATGCTGGTTAATTCTTCTACGGTAAATGTAGGAGCCGTTTCACCATTCAAACCGCACCGGTAGTCGGCATACACTTTTATTAAATCAGCGCCTTTACCAATTTGTGTTCTCACTGCCTGGGCAATGCTTTCCATTCCGCTTACTTCTTCTGCACCCACAATTAAATCAACATCCGCATTGTGTGATGCCGGTCCATAGCTTCCTTTGGCAACAATGGCCCTGGTGGCAATGATCATCTGGGGACCCGGTATAACACCTTTTTCGATGGCGGTTTTTAAACCTGCTTCATCATACATGGCTCCTTCGGTTCCCAGGTCCCGTACGGTGGTGAAACCAGCCATTAGCGTGGCTTTTGCATGGTTTACAGCACAAGCGATTCGCTCGGCATGGCTTTCTTTCAATACGTGGTCGTTCCGGGGCGTTTCGTTGTAGGGATGTAATAATAAATGGGTATGCCCTTCAGTCAGTCCGGGCATCACCGTTACATTTTTAAGTTCAATAATTTTTGTGCCTGCGGGAAATTTGAATTTCATCGAACCTGCCGCCACAATGGTATTATTCTTTATCAACAACACTCAACCAGTATGCATCGTTTATCCATCAAAAACACGATCAGGCTTTAGCAATTAAAACTTTTCATTTTGTGCAATCGCATTAAAAGCAAAAAAGATCACCAGGAAAAAAGAACAGCATTTAATTTTTATACCGGAGAATTAGCGTAAAAATGGATATAAATGGATGGGGCTTATTTAAGGAAAACAATTTCCATGCGCCTTGTTTTGTAGTTGATGCTGCGATTTCAGTGTGCGTATTTCATATTGCCGACTGGTGTGTCAACCTTTCTGGCAGACTGTTGCAGGGAGTAACAGGCTTACATAAGATTGGCACCCCTTAGCCATTTTTAAAACTTACTAAATTGTAATGTACCCGTTACCTTCGGTGTAGTTTTAAAAGATTAGCAACAATACTTATACAGTAAAGATTTTACACCAGATGGAAAATTAATTCCGCCAGCGGGGTTGTTTACGTTTGAAATATATTTATATTCATTTTATTATGCCAATATTCATGGATCTCCATATCGTTCCCGGTGTAAATGCCAAGGATGTAGCGGAAGCACATAGCAGGGACGTTTATCTTGAAAAAGATCACCATTGTAAGTGCCTCACTTATTGGATTGATGAACTACGTGGTCATGTATTTTGTTTAATCGATGCACCCAATAAGGAAACCGTATATGAACTGCACAACAGATCGCACGGATTACTGCCGCATAAGATTATTGAAGTACAGAATAATTTTGTAGAATCCTTTCTCGGTCGTATTACCGACCCTGATAGTGGACAATATACGGATACCGGTTTGCTAATGTTGGATGATACTTCTTACCGAATTATCATGTCGGTAAATACGACTGATTCAATTTTACTGCATCACCAGTTGGGATTGGATGCGGCTGTTAAAAAAGTAGCGCAGCAAAATGATGTCATACGAGAAGAAATAAAAAAGCATTCGGGTAAAGAAGCGCTGCAAAATAGTCTTGAAATTATTGGCTCATTCATCGCTGCAGAAAAAGCAGTGAGTTGTGCTTTGGCTATTCAAAAACAATTAACTGACTTGTCTGAAGATGGCTTTTCTATACAAATACATGCAGGTGAGCCTGTATCACAAAGGGATGAATTATTTGGTGACACATTGCAACTGCTAAAGGGAATGAGCTTAATCAGGCGAAATAAACCAATTGTAATTACTGCCAGTGTAAAGGAACTGATTGCAAAAGATATGCTCCATAAAAGTGCCACACACCTGTTGGCACTTTCTTTACCCGATGAACAACTGCTGGTTTCGTTATTTGATCTGCTGGTAAAAAACTTTACCAACAATGAGTTTAGTGCAGATCAGTTTGCAAAAATGCAGGCCATGAGTAAATCGCAGTTGTACCGCAGGGTTACTGCACTCACCGGTTATTCTCCCAACGATTTATTAAAAGAATACAGGCTTAAAAAAGCGAAAGAGCTGCTCCGCAAAAAGAAATACAATATATCTGAAATTGCATTTGAGACAGGCTTTAACAGCCCCTCTTACTTCACCAAGTGTTTTAAAGCAACATTCGGTTTGCTGCCACTTTCTTACCTGGAATTAATTTAGTTTTTTAAAGTTGACCGAATTTTACCATTTCTTGAATGAAATGTGATACCCTCCTGCTGTCACTTGCTATTATCTTTGATTCATTATTAATCAACTAAACCTTTCATGTATGAAACAGATTATTTTAGCAAGCACAATGTTACTGGCATTAACTTTTTTTTCGGTAACCAACACCAGTGCACAGAGCAAAACCGACAACAAAAAACCTGCATTAAAAACCTATTTAATTGAACGGGATATACCAGGTGCCGGGCAACTACAACCTGCCGATCTTAAAGGCATTTCTCAAAAATCGTGTTCGGTATTAAAAGAAATGGGACCAGGTATTGTGTGGTTGCAGAGTTATGTAACCGGCAACAAAATCTTTTGTGTGTACCAGGCAGAAAATGAAACATTGCTAAAGGAACATGCAACAAAAGGCGGCTTCCCCATAACTTCTATTACAGAAATCAACAACACCATCAGTCCGAAAACAGCGGAGTAAACTGTTGCTGGTAAGCAAACCCCATTTTAGGAATTCCAAAACGACAGAAATAAAATAATGGTTCCTCGGTAAACTTAGTGGAATTAGTATTAATTATCTTTTTTGATATAGGGTAAAGTATGCTACAAATAAACGTTACAGCCAATAGGTAAGTACGGGAAATTATTAAATCCATTATTTAACCGAAGAGCCAAAATAATTTCAACACGATTATTTTTGATTTATTTTATTTATA
>Ga0105044_10015137_pt1 | contig 10427 bp, 7 predicted proteins | sample MAT01_FD_78092 | JGI IMG/M metagenome (GOLD analysis project Ga0105044, IMG submission 78092) | Freshwater microbial communities from Lake Fryxell liftoff mats and glacier meltwater in Antarctica - MAT-01 | ecosystem: Environmental > Aquatic > Freshwater > Ice > Liftoff microbial mat | place...
CGGCGATCGGCTAAAATCTTAATCGCTTCCTTCACGGACATTTCTACTCGCGCCGTCAGGGGTTCGCGAGTCATTAAATCGGCTACTGTTTTGGACATGATAGGCGTTTCGTTTAATTGTTTCTCTCGATCGATCATATAGCTAATCTCCAATCTAAAATCTAAAATCTAAAATCGGTCGATCGCTCTCAAAATTGTTAAGATATATTAAAAGCCGCACAAATCCTGACCAATGCCAGAATCTGAAGCTAAAAAACCAGACTCCCAGCCAGAAGTGCGCTGTGTATTAGTTTGTCAGCACCAATCTTGTCTGAGAAATGGTTCAGCAGCAGTCTTAGCTGCCTTTGAAGCCCATCCAATTTCAGGAGTGAAAGTGGAGGGTAGCGGCTGTCAGGGACAGTGTAATACAGGCGCGACTGTGCGAGTAACACCAGACGAAATCTGGTATTGTCGAGTTAAACCGAGCGATGTTCCCCTAATTGTGGAACAGCACTTAGGGGAGGGAAAGCCTGTCAAGGCGCTGTTTAATCCGAGAATTCATCTTTATTACTCATGAAAATCCCAGGAATTGCGATTAGTTTGTTGTTGCTGCTGAGTAATTCATCGGCGGTTGTCGCGCAAATTCCAGCAGTTTCTGGGAATATTTGTGTGGTAGACTTAGGTGCAAAGATAGATGCGATCGCCAATCGTGCTGAATTTAGCCGATCGCGCTGGGGCATTTTGATTCAACCCCTATCTTCTCCTACTACTCTCTACAGTCGCGATTCCCAAAAATACTTTATTCCCGCATCAAATGTCAAGCTATTAACAACAGCGGCTGCTTTACAAAAACTCGGTGCTGATTTTCGGATTAAGACATCGGTTTACAGTGGCGAAAATGGTAATTTACACATTGTCGGTAGGGGCGATCCGAGTATTGCTGAGGCTCAGTTAAAATCCTTGGCTCAGCAGTTGAAACAGCGGGGAATTAGTCGAGTTAACGAGTTGATTGGCGATGACAGCTATTTTCAAGGTAATGCTGTCAATCCGAATTGGGAATGGGAAGATGCCCAAGCTGGCTACGGCGCACCCATCAATAGTTTGATTTTCAATCAAAATGCGATCGAACTAATTTTATCACCGCAGGCGATCGGGCAACCGCTGAAAGTTACTTTTACCGAACCAAAGCTTACCAATAAATGGCAAATTGAGAATAACTCCGTGACAGTCGGACAAAATGAATCGGAGTTTGTTGAGGTTGGTAGGGACTTCACGCAACCTATCCTGCGAGTTCGCGGACAGTTGAAAGTTGGTGCTGAGTCGGAATCTGCTTATGTCGCAGTCACCAATCCTGCTAATAATTTTTTGCAGCATTTTCAACAAGCTCTCGCAGGTGAGGGAATTCCTGTTAAGCAGGTTTTAGTTGCATCTAATTATCGCAATTTTACTCAGGAACTAGCAACAATTGAATCGCCATCACTGGCAGAATTAGTGAAAGAAACTAATCGGGAAAGCAACAATGTTTATGCAGAGGTTTTATTAAGATTATTGGGGAAAGACACAGGCAAGATGCCTGTTCCACAACAAGACACAGGCAAGATGCCTGTTCCACAAGAGGATACAATTGAAGTTGGTTTAAAAGAGTTGAAAACAACTTTAACTCAATTAGGGGTAAATCCCCAGAGTTATATATTAGCTGATGGTTCGGGATTGTCTCGCCACAATTTAATTAGTCCAGAAGCCTTGGTGCAAACTTTGAGATTAATGGCGAATTCATCGGCCGCATCTTTTTACCGTGCGTCTTTGCCTGTAGCTGGAGAGACCGGTACTTTGAAAAATCGTTTTATTACACCAAATCGAGTTCTTTTGCAAGCAAAAACTGGAACTCTGAGCGGGGTTGCGGCGCTGTCGGGATATGTCGAAGTGCCGAATTACGAGCCGCTGGTGTTTAGCATTATCGTCAATCAATCGGATCTGTCCGCTCCAAAAGCGCGATCGGCGATCGACGAAATTGTGCTATTATTAAATCGGCTCAGCCGCTGTTAAAACAACAAATTTTAGCTGAAATATTTGAGATATTAGCATGGCCGATCGGCTAGAATATAAGAAGAGAAATAAAACCCCTTGTTCAGCTTCACTTTGCTGCAAATTCGTGGTTTTTGTATGACCAAAAGGTTGATTAATTTTCAAAATATGAAATTTTTAGATTCCGAACAGCAACATATCTTTGTCGAAACCAACAATATCCGTTTACACTGCGTTTCTCAGGGCGAGGGCGAACTCGTTTTGCTCCTGCACGGGTTTCCAGAGTTTTGGTACTCTTGGCGCCACCAAATTCCTGCCTTAGCGCGTCATTTCAAGGTTGTGGTGCCGGATTTGCGGGGCTACAACGATTCGGATAAGCCAGAAAGCGGCTACGATTTAGATACGCTGAGTGCGGATATTCGCGGTTTGATAGATCGGCTAGGCTATACAAAAGCACACATAGTCGGTCACGATTGGGGAGGCGTTATCGCGTGGCATTTAGCTCAAAAATTCCCCGAAAAACTCAACCGTTTGGCAATTTTAAACGCTCCCCACCCGCAGCGATTTGTGCAAGAAATGGCGAGTAACTTAGATCAACTCCGTCGCAGTTGGTATGTTTTTGCTTTTCAGGTTCCCGGTATTCCCGAATGGTTGATCCAGCAAAATTTAAAAAATTTTGTGCACAATGTTTTCCAAGGACAAGCTGTTCGGAAAGGAGCTTTTAGCGCTGAAGAAACTAAGATTTATCAGACGGCTTTGGAAAAGCCGGGAGTATTGGCAGCAGCGGTGAATTATTATCGACAGATATTTCACCCGCAGAGGCTGTGGAATTTGGGGCAGAAATGGGAAACTGTGAATGTTCCTACATTGGTGCTTTGGGGAGAAGAAGATGCGTTTTTGAGCCAAAAACTTGTAGAAGGTTTAGATCGGTTAATTACGGCTCCGTTTAAGCTAAAGTTAGTGCCGAATTGCGGCCACTGGATTCAACAAGAAGTTCCGCAAACCGTGAATCGAGAATTGCTGAGTTTTCTGAGAAATTCTTCTTCTTTGGTTTTGGGATAAATACAGCAGATTGCAGGTTTATGAAATACACGCCTGATTGATTAATCCCAGTAGGGACACGGCACTGCCGTGTCCTTCTTCCGATGCCAACCTTCTTCCGATGCCAACCGGAGATGACATCACCCATTTCCGGCCGGTATCCACACAGTAAAAATAGACCCTTTCCCCTCCTCACTTTTTACCGAAATCTCCCCGCCCATCATCTGACAGTAATGGCGACTAATAGTCAGCCCCAATCCAGTGCCGCCATACTGTCGCGTCGCCGAAGAATCAGCTTGCACAAAAGCTTCAAACAACTTGTACTGCTGTTCTTGGGACATTCCAATTCCGGTATCTTTAACAGATAAACAAATCCAATCCGACTCTTGAACATTATTGAGCAGGGGACAAGCGATCGCCCCAGAATGAGTTTCACCCGCAGCGATCGCATTGTCAATAGCCGATCGCCCTAAATTCAATTTGCCACTTCCTGCAATGCGCCTGACACTCACTTTCACCCTGCCGTTTTTAGTAAACTTAGCAGCATTACTCAGCAGGTGCATCAAAATCTGCCGTAGTTTCCCCAAATCTGCGTGCACTATACCCGCAGTTCGATCGCACTCAATCTCCAAAACATTACCATTTTTCGCTACCAACGGTTTCGCCACACTCGCGACATTCTCAACCACCGATTCGATGTCAAACTCCTCAATTTGAAGTTTTATCCCCCCCGCTTCAATTTTTGAAAAATCAAGGATATCGTTAACCAAAGATAGCAGATGCGTCCCCGCCTTCTCAATTTTATCTAAGTCGGGTACAAACTCCTCGCAGCCCGCGTCCCGCGCATCTTCTAAAAGTAGTTGACTGTAACCGATAATCGCATTTAAAGGCGTCCGCAATTCGTGGGTCATATTTGCTAAAAACTGGCTTTTAGCAGTGTTAGCGGCGACGGCAACTTCCTTCGCTTGTGCCAATTCTTTTGTATGTCCCGAAACTCGCTCGATTAGGTGATTGAGAGAGACAGCCAGAGAGCCTATTTCGCCTTGGGCGGTGACGGGGACTCGCAAGTCAAAATTAGACTCGGCGGCTACTTGTTCGGCCACCTGAGTGACGCTGATGACTGGTTTGGCGATCGCCCGACTGGTGCGCCTCGCCACAATTCCAGCCACCGCTACCGACAGTAGCATACTAATTATAATTATCGTCTTTTCGATGCCTTGCGCCTCCTCCATCACTTCACCGCCTTGTCGTTCCTGCTGCTGGGCGATGTCGAGAATTTTGCTCAATTCTTGAAAGTTTTTTTCGAGTTGTTGTGTACCCGATCCGCTTTCGATGGCGAGCAGTTTTCTGGCTGATTCTATCTCTTGCGATGATAATTGCGTTAGCGAAGCCCTCGAAGAGGATCGCTCGATTTGCTGCAAACTTGACTTGAGAGTATTAGCATAGGATTCTAAGTCTGCCGTGCAGTTTTGCAATAAAGACTTGAAAATCACAGGTTCTGCTGCCAGCCAAGCGGGGTTACTGTCGGCAAATTTTTCTATTTGCAAGCGCAGGTTTTTCGCCTTAGCAATACTGGCGAAAAACTGCTGTTTTTGCAATTGTAGTTTCGCGGGATTATCTACAAAAGAATCTAGCTGTGCTCCCTGCAATTGTGCAGCCAGCGCTGCATCTTTAAAATTGCCTAGCAATTGGGCTTGTTGGTGAGCATCATTGAGTTGTTTTACTCCTTGTCCTTGGTGGTAGTCGGCGATTAGTAGTCCGCTCATCGATCCGAAAAAGCCGATTCCTATTGCCACGAAATACCCGCCGCCAATTTTGTGATGAATGCCCCAACTGCCGATCTTAGATTGCCAAATTTCGATGGTTTTCGAGAATGAATTTTCTACGGATTTCTGACTGGGTATTTTGGGGCTAGCAGTTTCCGCACTCATCACCTTTTTCGGAATATAACCAGACTTTAATTCAGATAAATTGCGATTTTGTTCATTGCTTACAACCGGCTTGTAAACAGGTATTATCTGTGGATTGAATCCTGGTAATTCTCTTTCCGATTCGCCCAGGTTTGCAAAAAGATTAACCGATCCACTGGCTTGATCGTCTGCTTTTTTGGGCAATTTAAGTTGGAAAATATGCAACCGCTGTATTCTTTTAAGATCTAACACGTTTTTAAATTCCCTAAATGGAAAACATGGTCTATTTCCCAATAGACTTCTACGACGAAGTATCTGCTATTGTTGTCATTTCATAGCAGAAACTTAAATTCGAGCGAGGTCTAATAGATAATTAGGTTCCTGATGGCTGTTGCCAAATTCTTTTTCGACTTGTAAAAGTCTTCTTCAGGTAAAAAAAATAAAGATTGATGCAGACAGTCTATTTTATTTCAATGAAATAGTACAGACAGAAACTTCTGCCTTTTTCTTTTTCCCTGAAGATAGACCCAAAGCTGATGTTGTCTTTTCGACAATGCACCCGATCCCTCAGCTTTGGACTTTTGCTACTAGCACTATAGCAGATGCTGGACAATTTGCGTTTGAGAACCCGACGACTTGGCACTAGGCAATATCAGCAATGTAGCAGCCGATCGACCTTACAGCCAAGAACCCCAGCCTATGAAAGACTTGGGAGTGTCAAACCAATCATAACTCAGCGAGAAAGTGGCCCATGTTTCAAAACCTTGGCCAAAGCGTTACCGTTGTCTCGCAAACCTTCGTAAAAAAACAAAACTTCTCCTTGAATGCCGCGAGAACGGTTGTAAGCAATTACTTGTAACAACAGTTCGGGAGTTATAGAATAAGAACTACCTCGATTCGCCAACAGGATACCGGGAGAGACACACTGTAATTGTTCGCTGCTAAACTGTTCTCCAACGAGTCGATCGACTAATTGCTTGTAACTGTTAAAATCACGGCGGTAGAATTGCGGATGAATCAGATCCACCAACTTTCTGTCAACCCAAGTTTGAGAATCTTGTAAATATTCCACAAGTCCCCATTCATAAGGACTTGGCGACATCGACAGCAATAAATCGGGATTAATCGCTTTCAATTCTCGGTACAATCGAGCCACAAACTCAGTAATGATCTCAGCGCGCCAGTGTAGCCAATGTTGCTCTCTAGGATTGGCTGGCGGTTCTTTCCCGCACTGCTGGCGATAGTTTTCCGCAGTTTTGGCATCATAACCACCTTCACATGGGAGCGCAATGCGATCGTCCCCTTGAACCCCATTGACGGGATAGTTTTTCGCAACTTCCAGCATCAAACCCAGCAAAAAGTCCTGCACTTCCGAGTCGAGAGAGTTCATCCACTCGAAATTATTCTTTTTCAGCAAATTTCCAGTGCGATCGCGCGCCGCCCACTCTGGTTTTTTCGCCAGCAAATGACCGCCGTTGAGATTGTAAGAACTCACAAAACCGTATTCAAACCAAGGAATGACTTTTAAACCGACTCTATTTGCTTCAATAATTAGTTCGGCTAAGGGGTCGCGCCCTTGATAGCGGGAGTCAATTTCTACCCCAAATTGTTCGCGCATAATTTGAGAAGGATAAGCCGTAAAACCTTGGTTCCAGACTACAGGAAATACTGTATTAAATCCAGTATCGGCGAGGAAATCCATCGCTTCGGCAATTCGCTGTTTTGAGGTGAGAACTTTGCAGTCTGTGCTGGGTATCCAGACACCACGAATTCCTGTGTTACTGGGCGCAAAGTTAGTTGGTAAGATTGTTTGATTTTTAGCGTATACTGGAGCTGTAAACTGCTGTTTTAATAAAGATTTGAAACTGTCAATAGCTGATTTAAATGGATCTAAAAATGGCATTTAGTCTTAATAATTGGTTATTGGTTATTGGTTATTGGTTATTGGTTATTTGTTAAATGATATAGAGGAGACGGCAATGCCGTCTCCCTACCGAAAATAATCTTGTAGGGACACGGCAGTGCCGTGTCCTAATTTCGGCTACTATCTCGCCACGGCTGACAACTGCTGAGTCAAAGCTGCTTTCAACAGATCCACTTTATCAGTTTGCTCCCAAGGCAACTCTAAATCAGTGCGTCCGAAGTGACCGTAAGCTGCCACATCTTGATAGAAACGGCCGCCCCTTTCCGCAGGCAAATTCTGCAAGTTAAACGCTTGAATAATCCCCGCTGGACGCAGTTCAAACAACTGCTTCACAACTTCTAAAAGGCGATCGTCATCAACTTTTCCAGTGCCAAAAGTTTCGATCATCATGCTAACTGGCCGCGCAACGCCGATCGCATAACTCAACTGCACTTCACACTTTTCGGCCAAACCAGCCGCCACGATATTTTTAGCAACATAGCGACAAGCATAGGCTGCGCTGCGGTCTACCTTTGTGGGGTCTTTGCCCGAAAAAGCACCGCCGCCGTGACGGGAATAGCCGCCGTAGGTATCCACAATAATTTTGCGGCCAGTCAAACCCGAATCTCCTTGAGGCCCGCCGACCACAAATTTGCCAGTGGGGTTGACAAGGAAGCGAGTTTCTGCATCTGGCTTGATGCTAATATCGGCAAACACGGGTTGGACGACAGCAGTCCAAAGATCTGCTTTAATCTTGGCTTGAACTGCGGCCGTATCAGTAATTTCGCCGATCGCCTCAGTGTGCTGCGTAGAGATTAAAATCGTATCAATACCAACAGGTTTTCCATCTTCGTAACTTACGGTAACTTGGCTTTTGCCGTCGGGACGCAGGTAAGGCAATTGACCAGTTTTGCGGACTGCGGCCAGTTGGCGGCAAATCCGGTGCGCTAAACTAATCGGCAGAGGCATTAATTCCGGCGTTTCGTTGCAAGCAAAGCCGAACATCAAGCCTTGGTCACCGGCTCCAATTGCGTCCAATTCCTCTTCACTAGATTGTTCCCGACTTTCGTGGGCTGTATTCACCCCTTGAGCAATATCGGGAGACTGAGTGTCTAGAGCCACCAACACCGAGCAGCTATTGGCAGAAAAGCCGTTATCAGCGTGGATGTAGCCAATGTCAGCTATTTTTTTCCGCGCTAATTCTATGTAATTTACTTGAGCTTTTGTGGTAATTTCCCCCGTCAGTAGCATCAAGCCCGTGTTGACAACCACTTCGGCGGCGACGCGACTTTTAGGGTCTTCGGTCAGTAAGGCATCTAAGATCGTATCTGAGATTTGATCGCAGATTTTATCGGGATGGCCTTCGGTAACAGATTCAGAGGTGAACAGGTAGCGGCGTGACAATGATTATTTCTCCTTGTGATGGGGGTTTTCGCCAGAGCAACATTGGCGACAGTTGACTGATTTTTCAGGTAGAGGCGCAAAATCATCGCATCTCGATCGCCAAAAAATGTATGCCAGTCTAGTATGACTGAAGCAGGGTTTGCTCTAGCGTAAAGTCACCCCACTATAGCAAATTCACGCTCCCACCCCGATCGATAAATGGGATTTTTTAAAGATTTGTCTTCAAATATCTCTTATATTTTGGAAGATAGCCCCAGTGTCCGAGCCACCGTGTTCCGGGGATTGGTATGGGCGATCGCATCCAACTATTGATCAGGGTATCGCTTCGCAGAACAACTATGGCAGGAATCCAAAAATCACCAAAGATCATCCAAACGGTTGCAGACTTAGAATTTCCCGGTGGCCCCATACCGCTTGACTCTCGATTTTATATCGATCGAACCCCGGCCGAAGCACGAGCTTGTGCAGAAATTGGCAAACCCGGAAGCCTAGTTCGGATTAAAGCCCCCAGAAAAATGGGCAAAAGTTCTCTGATGCTGCGAATAATTCAAGCAGCGGTAGCACGGGGATACCACACTGTCACCATAGATTTTCAACAAGCCGACGAAGCAATTTTTGCTAGCTTAGATAAATTTTTGCGATGGCTTTGTGTCAATGCAGCCAGACAACTCAAACTCGAACCCAACTTGGATGATTTTTGGGATGAAGATATGGGCAGTAAAGTAAGCTGTACTATTTATTTTGAAAACTATTTGCTCGAACAAATTGACAGTCCAGTCGTGTTGGTACTAAACGAAGTAAATCGAGTCTTTGAACGGACAAATATTGCTCAAGAATTCCTGCCACTGCTGCGCTATTGGTATGAACAAGCCAGACAAATTGATGCTTGGCAAAAACTCCGATTGGTAGTGATTCACTCAACAGAAATTTATGTTACCTTGAGTCTAAATCAATCTCCATTTAATGTAGGATTGCCAATTAAATTGTTAGAGTTGACGGCAGATCAAGTCCAAGAATTAGCGCGACGACACGGACTGGAATGGATTGAAAACTATCCTGTTAAACAATTAATGAAAATGGTAGGAGGACATCCTTATTTAGTACACTTAGCTCTTTATAGCCTGGTAAATTCGTTACAAAATAATCTTCCAGACAGGCAAGAAGAGGCAGGTAATTATATGGCGCAAACAGAATTAGAGGAACTTTTAAAATTCGCTCCGACTCAAAGCGGAATTTATAACGAGTATCTGCAAAGTCAGTCGATTTTTTTGCAAAAAGACCCCGCACTAGCCGAAGCTTTTCAACAGGTAATAAATGCGAAAAGTAGTGTTCATTTAGAACCTTTAATTGCCTATCAATTAGACAGTATGGGATTAGTAAAATTAGAGGCAAATAATTGTCGAGTGTCTTGCGAATTATATCGGTTGTATTTTCAAGAGCAAAATTTGTCTGAGGATAAGTTGCCAATTGTTTGTCTGGAGGATTTACAGCAAGAAAATGAAAGGCTACAAGCTTTGGTGAATGTGGACGAACTTACTCAAATTGGCAATAGACGGCATTTTGACAGTTGTTTGCGGGCGGAATGGAAGCACATGACTCGCGATGGTTCTCCGATATCTTTAATTCTGTGCGATATTGATTATTTTAAAGTTTACAATGATACCTATGGACATCAAGCTGGGGATACTTGTTTGCGATCGGTTGCTCAGGCAATTGCTCGATCGCTGAAGCATCCGGCTGATGTCGCTGCTCGCTACGGCGGGGAGGAATTTGCGGTGATTTTGCCTAGCAGTGATGCGTCGGCTGCTGTGATGGTTGCTGAAACAATTAGAGCAAATATTAAAGCTTTGAATCAGGTTTTTAAGCATTCAAAAGTTGCAAATTTACCTAATCCTGTGGTAACAATTAGTTTGGGAATTGCCAGCGTTATTCCTGGGGCGGAGAATGATATATCAACGCTGGTATTGGCGGCTGATGAGGCTTTGTATGATTCTAAAAGAGATGGGCGCGATCGGGCTACTCTTAGTACGCTTTTGAATTTTCGGTTTGCATTTTAACCCTAGATTCAGAAACCGGGTTTTTTTACGATAATATTGTATGTGAACCTTTAATACTGATGAAAAACCCGGTTTCTTTGGTATTATGGGATAATCGGGCGGTTGAAAC
>Ga0105044_10015138_pt1 | contig 10427 bp, 10 predicted proteins | sample MAT01_FD_78092 | JGI IMG/M metagenome (GOLD analysis project Ga0105044, IMG submission 78092) | Freshwater microbial communities from Lake Fryxell liftoff mats and glacier meltwater in Antarctica - MAT-01 | ecosystem: Environmental > Aquatic > Freshwater > Ice > Liftoff microbial mat | place...
ATCAAACATTTCTTCTATCCGGTTTTTTAACCTGGGTTTTGGTGCAAAAGACGAAACGATTGTTGAGTTCAGATTCGGACGACTTCGCCCCATCGTTGATAAATTAAAACAATTGGCATTTTAGAAGGCCTTGTCCATATTTATCTCACTGTTTGCAGACGCGAAAGGTGCATCCTGTTCTGCATTTACAATTCAGTTAGTATCCACCAGTCAAAGTTGAATTTGCTAACTTTAACCACTATCCATTATCAAAAACCCGGAATATGTCAGACAAAAGCCAAAACAACCGCAAAAAAGCCAAAGACGAGGAGCAATTCGAAAACGAGTTGAAAAAATTAAAACTGAGCGCTGAGTTTGGTGCTACTTTTTCTGAAGAAGAAAAGCCGAATAATGCAGAAGAGACAGAAGCGGGTTTTCTGGAGCGAATGAGAGAATTTGAAGAAAGCATGAACAATCCTGATGAAAGCGAAATCAGGGAGGCGCTCGGTTTTCCTAAATTTCCCAAGGTGTCCGATTTGAACGATGATCAGGTAAAAACTGCCCTGGAACTCGCCCGCATTTCATTGCGATCAAAAAAAATTGAACTGGATGTGATTTACCCTACCCCTGATCGTGAAATATACCGCTTCATTACAGAGGAATTGATGAAGCATAAAACGGGTATGGCAGGTGCCGGAGGTATGACCATGCATTTCATCTATGAAGAGTTTTATCCAAACCCCGTCGGAGACATAAAAGAAGATTTAACAGATACTTTACACTTTCTCTGCCGCGGATACAAGGCCCACCTTCCCTGGCGTATAGCGAACAACGTAAAACTTCACGGCAAAAAAGTCTCTGAAGAAATATTCAGAGCGCATCTGGACCAGCACAGACAAATATTCAAAGGGATGAGTTTCATAGGCGTCGATTCAATTGAAACGGATGTCTCTGCAAAAAAAGCCCACGCCAAAGCCCAATTTAGGTTTTACCTGGATAATTCTTCAGGCCAGCCCGGTGAAGTGAGCGCCGATGCTGAATTCTTTTTCGACCAGAAATACGACAATTACTGCCTGACACGACTGGTGATCGGTTATTTTGGGATAAAATAGTTTAGATGTGAATTGTAAATATTAGTAGGCGTATTCGTGTGAAGATTTACTTTCCGCAGGTCGAAGCTGCTGCAAAGCAGAGATTGTGACCGATGAAGGAGATCATCAAAGCGAAATGCCTATCAGCGGGAATTTTAGAATTTGAACAGAATAATGTCTTCCTCCCCTTACGAAGCCTTCAAAACCGCTTCCACCCTTGACCCTGTCTGCACCTTGGCACCAATCTGATGCAGCAGACTGAATAATCCGAAATACGTCCGATTAATATAAATCCCGTGGTGCGAACCCCGGGCGGCATTGCTCTTGCGGAATTGTTTGTCGGCCGAAATTTCGTCGCCCAGTCCGTAGATCTGTGCGAAGTATACTTTGTCGCTGAAATCGAAATTGGGTGTGGCGAATGGTTTTCCCAACAAGGCCACCATCTTGGTAAATACGTTGATGAAATACTTCTTTTCTTCCGGAGAATCGGTGGGCAAAAAGAATTCCAACTGGCCAAGCAGGTCCACAAAACGTTTTGTTTGTTCGGTGATACCAGGCTCCATCAATTTGAAATACGATTCGTAAAAATCGAGCGGAATTTCTTTCACACAACCAAAATCAATGATGCCCAACTTTCCTTCGGGGGTAATGATGAAATTGCCCGGGTGTGGGTCGGCATGCACCGACTGAAGTTGATGGATCTGAAAATCGTAAAAATTCCAAAGCGCCTGTCCTACGGTATTCCGCACTACCTGAGATGGATTGGTAAGCAGCCACTCGTTCAGGTGTTTTCCTTCAATCCAATCCATGGTAATGATGCGTTCACTGCAATACGCCGGATAGTAGGTTGGGAAAACCAAATCGTTTAAATGACCGCAGGCTTTGGTGAGTTCTATGGAACGCTGCAATTCAAGGGTGTAATCCGTTTCTTCGAGCAGTTTCGATTCCACTTCCGTCATGTATTTGTCGAGATCTTTCGATTTGATATTGATCAGACGCATGGCGATGGGTTTGGCGAGTTTCAGATCGCTCGATACGCTGTTGGCCACGCCCGGATATTGCACTTTCACTGCGAGTTTTTTCCCATTAAGGGTGGCCTGATGCACCTGTCCGATACTGGCGGCGTTAATGGCATTTTTTGAAAAAGTATCAAAAACTTCTTCTGGATTTTTTTCAAAATATTTCCGGAAGGTTTTGACCACAAGCGGGTAAGACAATGGTGGGGCATTGTACTGCGCCATCTGAAATTTGTCGCTGTATGCTTTCGGCAAAATGCCCTGATCCATGGACAGCATTTGCGCCATCTTGAGCGCGCTGCCCTTGAGCTCACTTAGGGCCGCGTAAACATCAGTGGAATTGTCTTCGTCCAGTTCTGTGCGATCCTTGTCGGGATCCATGATTTTTTTGGCGTAATATTTCAAATAGTTTCCGCCGATTTTGGCACCCGTGCCCACAAATTTCGCAGCACGCTGCACTTTGGTAACAGGAATCTTGTGTTGTTCTTTCATTTTAAGTTACTTCGACTGCCAAAGAAATTTTGCAAAATCCACCACACTGTCGAGCGTCGAGTCGCCCAGCAATTGGAAAGAAAGATTTACGGCTTTCTCCACTGCCGCGTCTGATTGTTCGAAATCCTTCGATTTATCCGACGTCCAGAAATTGACCACGAAGGTGAGCTGGAGCCAAAATGCCTTGTCATAACGCTCAGAAATATACTTTCGTTCTTTGATTTCTTCCTTTTCGATGCCTTCCACCACGATATCTTTCGCATATTGGATGAAGGCAGCTTTGTAGCCTTCAAGTTGCTTGGGGGTGCGCACCTGCATTTTAAACTTGGGCCACTGCATGGATACGAAACTGCGGCGCTCTTTGAGCACCTCCAGATGGATGTAATAAAATGACAGCAGTTTTTCCCTTGCGGAAAAGCCGGCGTAATTGTCGTCGGCACGCACAGACATGAGTGTTTTGAGCATCATACCCGTCCAAAGAGCTTCTTCCAGCGCTTCGAAAGAGCTGTAAAATTTATAGAAATCACTTTCTGCCATGCCGTTCATATCGGCAAAAGCGAATATCGATGCCGGGGGATGACCTTCTGTGAGCAGATATTTCACGTAGGCATCTGTGATACCTTCAGCAGTCGCTTTGGTCTTGCCCGCTCCGGGTCTTGATTTCGTTTGTGTTGCCATGATTACTATACTGTTTTTAAAGCGTTTTGCTCGAGTTTCCGGATGAAAAGCAGGCACCTGTTATTGAATTCATGTGGATTTTCAATATTGCATACATGCCCGCATTTATCGATGATTTCCAGTACCACTTCACTGTACCGTTCCACATATTGTCGGGCTGGTTCGAGAAATACATGGTCCTGCGCTCCCATCACCACCAGGCACGGTGCCTGTATCTTCTGTATAAACATCTCCTTGAGGGTTCTGTTCAGTTTTTTGATCAACCCGAACCACTTTTTAACTTCTTTGTTGTGCAATTTCTTGGCTTCACGGATAAATACCTTCCGGGAAGACGCATGGTTGTTTCGCGGAAGCAGGACCAGGGCGAATATCTGATACAAAAGTTGAAAGGGCAGAATATTTGACAATACCCGCGCGCTGACCACGAGCACATTGATTTTTTTGCTCATTTTGAAAATGCCACCTGCGAGTACCACGGAAGAAACCCGCTCAGGAGCCATCCTTTCCAGGTGGCGAATGATGATGCTGCCCATGGAAACGCCGACAAAATGTGCTTCGCGCAAATAAAGCGCGTCCATAACGTGTAACACATCTGCCGCAATACTGTCAAAATCGAAAGCTGGTGACCTTTGTTTAATGTCTTTAGAATCTCCATGATCACGCAGGTCAACGAGCAGCAGGTTAAACTTTCCTTTAAAGAACGTGACCTGCCTGTGCCAGGTGCGCGTGCTACCACCTGCGCCATGCACGAAAACCATCCACGGATCCTTATCATTGGACAGGTGTAATTCGTAATTCAGTATATCTTTTGAAATCGCTGAGATCAACGTTTTGAGATTTTATTGAGGGTGATATGTTTTTGACTCGTAGATTTAAACCGTGCATCGGTATCAGCAGACTTTTTGGCGTGTTTGGTAGACCTGTTTTGCACACGTGCACGCCACATACGGAAACTGGATGGCTTTAGTTCACGGCGCATTAGCTTAATCACTGTTTTTTCATCCGCCCCAAATTGCATTTTTATCGCATCGAAAGGTGTGCGGTCTTCCCACGCCATTTCGATGATGCGGTCGGTTTCCCCTTCGGAAAAAAGACCATCTGATTCTTGCTTCTTCACTGACTGATTTTAGCTTACCCTGAGTTCTCCCACAAATTTGCGGGTTTTGAACTGTTCCAACACAGTAATAACAATCAAAAGCATCAGCATGTTGTAACCCATATCTTCTACCGGAATGGTGATGATACGAAGGCCCATGTTTTCGGCATTGTTGTACCATACCACGGGCTCTTCGGTAAACATTCCCGTAAGGGTGCCATTGACCAGCAGGAAAGGAATCTGGATGATGATATACGACAGATAAAACCGGCCCAGGTACGTGCTTTGGTTTACAATTAAATGCCAGACCAGAAAGAGGGTAAGCAATGAAAATGTGGTGAATGTATAAAGCCTGTCGACATAAACGACTGAAAGAATAAAGCCGATAAAAATCAAAACAGCAGTAATTTTATGCTGGACAGGAGCCAACACAGGGGCTGGCACAAAATAGTTCAACACTTCGTAAATGAATACGCAGGCATAAGGAACGATAATGAAAAACAGCCACTCCTCCACAGGAAGGTTTCCCAACTTAATGCCCGTGATGTAAGTCTCGTTGAACCCCCAAACACCCGTTGAAGTAAACCAAACATCCCAGGGAATAAAAAGTAACATCATAACGGCAGTACCCAGAAATACGCCCGGCAAGAATCTCACAAAACGAATTCTGCTTTCGAAACTTTGCGCAAGCGGATAACTCAATGCAAAGAGCACAAGAAACAAATAAAGAAAATGCTCCATCAAGCCTGATTGGTCGCTCCGGATACTTTTGTGGAGCGTTTTGCTTCACGAAAGTACTTCAAAGGAACCACAAGCATCCCAAAACATTCTCCTTCTTCTTTACCCAGATGTTTGTGGTGAACTTTATGTGCTTTTCTGATAGCCCGGAAATAGATGTTGTCGGTGCGTTTAAACCAATTGAAACGCTGGTGGATAAAAACATCGTGCACCAGGAAGTAACATATGCCGTAGGCAGCGATGCCGAACCCCACCCATACGCGCCAGTCATTTCCAGCCATCATACCAAACATGATGAACAGCCAGGAAGGAATGGCGAAAATCAAAAAGAATACATCATTTTTTTCAAAAAATCCTGGCTCGTGTTGGTGATGGTCGCGGTGAAAATACCAGCCCAGGCCGTGCATCACAAACTTGTGTGTGATCCAGGCCATAAATTCCATAAAGAAAAATGTGGCGAGAAAAATGACAAAATTAATAATGAACATTAAGCTGCCTGCGCGATTTTGATAAAATCCGGGATATCGGATACGTAACGGTATGTAAATTTATTCAAAATCTGGTTCCTGTGAAATATAAATACACCGGGCATTTGAAATGGATCCCCTGCAGGTTTCCCCACGAGGTGACCCTTGATAATTCCAGCCACAAGAGCCCGCCACCAATTTGGTACTCCGAATAGTGAGCGGACTGAGGCTTTATTCAGACCAAACCGTTTGTACAAGGTTTGATGAATGTCAGAAATGTGGCTGATACCGCCAAGGTCATATAGCGAAAGAATTTCCTCCGCCACTTCTACAGAAACCATGTGAACAATAACCAGTTTAATATTTCGACCTTCGATCGAATATCTTTTAGCCGCCAGTTCGCTCATGGTTTCCCTGCAAAACGTACATCCAAAATGTCTCAAAAAAACCAGCATGACCTTTTGTCTGCTTGCCAATTCGGCCAAATCCTCTCCTCTGTTTGTTGAAAACTCCATAAATCTCTTCTTACGCCAAAATTATAAACAAGTAATTTTAATGTTTGTTTGTACGGCGATGCGCAAATTAAGATTAATCCATTGGTTCTTCATCTGGCTGGGCGTTATGTTTCTTTTGGTGATTGTGACGCAACCGGACCAAAGACCTGATAAATTGGAAACCGGAGGCTTTGCTGCAACGCAGTCATCCAGAATGTATTTCCAGAATATCCGGGCTTTTTATTATTTGAAATCTGAAGAAGGTGCCGGTAAGTTGGAGGCTTACCGCTTAAAGTCGCTCTTCGAAACGACAGAAGCCCCGGTGATTCCATTTGTAATTTACCAAAACACGCTTTCCAGTGAAGCGTTTATTCGGGTTGATACAGCTTTTGTGGATCCTCGTTATACGAAAATTCAAATCGAAATGGACACCATGCGCATGGTTTTGTCATTTCCAGAGGCCGATCAGGAATCCCAATATGAATTTGGAAAAGTGGTATATAAAGTATTACGAGATGATGGTTCATTATCTTTCCTGAGTGAAGGAGGTGAAGAAATTCCAGTCAGTGGTCAACAAAAAACTCAGATTAAAATGACGCTTACGGATTATTTCCGGCTCCTAGACAAATTATAAGATCCAATCGGGATGTTGAAAAACCGGCTTTGCATAAGGGGTTTCGGAGAGGCCATGTTGCTTGATAGAATCTTTTGACATCAGCCATGGCGTGTGAATTTCGTGAGAGGTGAGCTCAGCTAATTGAGGAATCCAATGTTTTACAAATGCCCCTTCCCGGTCATATTGTCGGGCTTGCCATAAAACGTCAAAATAACGATCGTCGCGGGGATCATTTCCAACGCCAGCGACATAGGCCCAATTGCCCCAATTGCTGGCTACATCGTAATCTATGAGTTGCTGCTCAAAATATGCTGCGCCAAATCTCCAGTCCTGCTTCAGGTCCTTTGCCAGGAAACTGGCTACATTTTGCCGACCCCGATTGCTCATGTAACCCGAGCTGTTGAGTTCCCGCATATTGGCGTCGATAAATGGAATGCCTGTATTTCCGGTACACCACGCATTAAACAACCCATTATCCACCCGAATTTCTGGTTTCTTTCGTCGGATGCCACCAACTTGAAATAGTGAAGCGCCATATTTCAATGCCACGAAGTGAAAATAATCGCGCCACATCAATTCGAAGATGAGCCAGTATGTAGAATCGTTTTTACAGATTTCCTTTTCAAATTTTCTCACCTCGAAATAGATTGTGCGCGGAGAAATGCATCCCTGTGCCAGCCATGCTGAAAATTTTGATGAATAATCCCAACCCAACAACTGATTGCGGGTGACCTTGTATTCTGCCAACTTCTTCGAATCAAAAAAATAATGCTGCAATCTTTCGAGCGCAACACTTTCGCCTCCTTGAAGGAAAATACCTTTGGGCTGATCAAATCCATTGCGCTCAATTTTGAGACTTTCCATGGAGGGAAAAGTTCCCGTTTCAATTTTTTCCGGTAAGGGTGGCAAACAATCAGTCATTTCATATTCCTCACGCACTGAACCGTCTTTTTCGACAATTTTACGGAAAGTGGTAAAAATATCCGGAAGATTGGAAATCTCAAAAGGCAAGTCGTCCAAATGGAAGAGTGTGGAACCTTGGTAAAATTGAAATTCCACTTCCGGGGATAGGGCGTTCACCATATTATCTTCTAATTGTCTTTCATTAGCGCCCGCCTGCCGATGCGCAACAATCGCGGAGACGCCAAATTCCTGAATAAGATCTTTAAATATTGTGAGCGGTAATCCTTTTCTAATCACAAGCCCACTGCCGAGCTTTTGCAAATGTTGATGCAAATCTTCCAGGCTCTCTTGTATGAATTCCATTCTTCGTAGGCCCGTTTTGCGAAAGCCAAATGAAGATGAGCCTGTGATGGAATCGTCCAGGCAGTAAACTGGAATCAGGAAATCAAATTCGGCAGCAGCCCGAGTTAGCGCTTCGTTGTCTCTAACGCGGAGATCATTCCGAAACCAAAGAATGGCTGTTTTCATATACGGGCCTTCTTATTTCTGCATCGGTCGCTGCAGTATTTAACCTCATCCCACACCCGCTCCCATTTTTTTCGCCAGGAGAAAGGTCTCTGGCAGGTTTGACATATTTTTTGTGGAAGATTTGATTTTTTTATCATGACCTGATGTCTGCGCTGAAAGAGTCGGATGCAGCCAAAAACAAACAAGCAGACTAAAGAGATGTTGAAAAAAAACTCCCGCTGCACAAGTTGCACAGCGGGAGTGGAAAAAAGTAAAATCCAGTATTATCGTGCGATCTGAACTTTTGTGGTAACCTGACTATCACCTACAGTAATGGTCATCAGGTAAAAGCCTGCCGCAACATCAGTGATGTTGAAGTATTCGCGGTTCAACCCTACCGAACGATTTCCGAGGTCCAAACCTTTGACAAGCTGGCCTGTGAGGCTGATCAAATCGACGCTTACACGATTGGACGTGGTAAGATCAAGATCGATGGTAAACTGGTTGTTTGTTGGATTCGGATAAACACCCAAACTGGCAATAGATGCAATATTGTCCACATTGACAATACCCGGAATGAGGACTACATCGATGACATGAACAACTCCATTGGACACGACGATATTTGCTGTAGTAACTGTTGCTACGTTTGAGCTGCCTGAAGTAATTGTTACGGTTGTGCCATCGATTCCCACCAAAAGATTTTCTCCTTGCAGGGACGTTATGGACATTCCATCTGTCAGATCTGTAGACAATACAAGCCCCAATGCCACGTGATGTGTCAAAACTTGGGTTAAAGCGCCTGTTGGATCAGCAAGCAAACCATCAAGCACGCCCGTTTCGAGGGCATCAAAAGCAGCATCAGTGGGTGCAAATACTGTAAATGGACCTTCCCCGGACAGTGTTCCAACCAAACCTGCGGCAATAAGCGCAGTTTCGAGGGTGTTGTGGACAGCACTATTTACAATTACATCCACGACCGTTGCGGTAGTGGAGCATGTTAAAGATGGAAATCCATTGTTTGTAGACTGATTTGGTGATGCGTCACCGCAAAAATCTGCTTCCTGAATGATTATCAAAAATGTTCCGTTACCCGGTGAAGTCCAGGTGATTTCGCATCCTGTTGCACTGGCCACCACAGCGCCTGTCACACTGTTCTGAATACTAAGTTCTGCATCCCATGATCCAGCATCGGGACCATCACAAATAGAAAAAGTATACTCTGTTCCTGCTACGAAATTATCTACGCTATACGCCTCACTGGCCCAAGCTTGAAATCCAGTTATCGTGTTTACCGGACAAAAGCCTCCGACAGAAACGGGGGCACCACCGAATTCTATATTAAAATCGACATATGGACCAGCATTAAAAATGACACAAGACTGCGGGAGAAGTACAGCGTCAATAATATGAACTACTCCATTGGATGCCGGAATATCAGCTGTGGTAACCTGGGCATTATTGATGAATACATTGCCTCCTGTAATGGTGACCGTAATCATTTCTCCTTGCGCGGTTTGAATCATTTGACCATTGGAGAGACTGGATGAAAAAGCCACACCGTTCACCACGTGATACAAAAGAACATTGGCCAGCTCGCCGTCCGGATTTGCGAGAAGTTCTGCAATAATGCCTGGAGCTGACGCTTCCAATGCATCAAAGGCGGCATCAGTCGGGGCAAATACAGTAAATGATTCCTCTTCGTCTGCAAGCACATCATCCAATCCCGCTGCAGCTAGGGCCGCCTCAAGCGTCTGGTGAACCTCACTCATCATAATAATCGACCAAATAGTTTCCAGATTTTCTGGGATAAGCACTGCGTCGATGGAGTGAACCACACCATTTTCGCCGTCAAGGTCGTTGTCGATTATCATGGCATCGTTTACAAATATATCAGGTCCCACGACGGAAAATTCGAGGTCCTGGCCTGTAAGTGAAGTGAAAGTGGCTCCATCCGTCAAGCTAAAACTGTACACCGCAATTCCCAACACATGGTAAGATAGTATGGTGGTCAGTTCACCGCCCGGATCGGCAAGAAGATCATTCAGCACACCGGGAGGAAGTGCATTGAAGGCCGCATCATTGGGTGCAAAAAGCGTAAATTGACCAAAAGGGTCAGATAGGGCTGCGTCGAGCCCTGTTGCAATCAATGCCGTTTCCAGAATGGTATGATCCGGACTCTGCTCAACAGTTTCAAATACTGTTTGGGCCTGCGCGGAGAGCAAAGATCCGCACATAAATAAACAGGCTAGTAGATTTTTTTTCATTTTAAAGGGTTTAATGGTTTTCATAAATTGAGTTACACGGTAAAGTTGTAAAACATTTCCAGAAATTCAGGAAAAAGTTGAAG
>Ga0105044_10015139_pt1 | contig 10427 bp, 7 predicted proteins | sample MAT01_FD_78092 | JGI IMG/M metagenome (GOLD analysis project Ga0105044, IMG submission 78092) | Freshwater microbial communities from Lake Fryxell liftoff mats and glacier meltwater in Antarctica - MAT-01 | ecosystem: Environmental > Aquatic > Freshwater > Ice > Liftoff microbial mat | place...
ATCGATTGAAGCACCCGATCATTCTGCTGTCCGTCGATCAACGAGTGATTGTCGAACAGGAATGTCAGAAACACTGTGATCATCGAAACTGGCATTTGTGGGCCGTCAACGCGCGAACCAACCACGTCCACGTTGTAGTGACCGCAAAGGGGTATGCAGGCAAGGCCGTTCGCGATCAGTTGAAAGCCAACGGCACCCGTGGATTACGTGAACAGTGGATCGAGTTCCGCGAACGCCCCGTGTGGACAGTCGGCGGCGACTGGGAATGCGTCAACAACGAAGACGATCTCGAATCAGCAATTCTGTACACCACCGACGGGCAAGACAGAAAATAGCGGCGTCAGCCGCGTCTATCAGCCGCCACGCGCTAGCGTGCGGTTCTTGAAACACGCGCGCATCAGCCGCAACAGTGTTCCGGTGGATTTGTTTCGGCAATTGACCAAATGCTGCCTGTGACAGGAAAATGCACGGACAAAACGTGAACCAGACGCTAGCGCGTGCTGGCTGATTTGTGTGGACCGCAACAGCGCATCGCCATCACCTGCGTTGGGTCAGCAACCGGACGCTAGCGCGTGGCGGCTGATTTGCGTATGTCGCGTTTGTGGAACCGGCTGTTGGGACATAGACTCTTCTGCAGCAGGGCAACGGAATCTACATCGTGCCAAGGCGGCCGCACCCCAAGGTTCGAACGTCCTGCCGGGTCATGTTTTTTGCTCCACCACGAAAGACGCGCTTCGCTTATGTCTCAGCTAGCCCCTGCCGCCAAAGTCTTTCTCAGCCATACCAGTGAAATGGCAGAGCACCCCAAAGAAAAGACTTTTGTTCAGGCGGCACTCGATGCTGTTCGTGAGGCACACATGATCGCTGCCGATATGCAGGACTTCCCGGCGGCCTCGATGTCGCCGCAGGAACTCGATACCAGATTGCTGCTCGAATGTGACATCTACATTGGCATCCTCGGATTTCGCTACGGGATGCCGGTGCGTGATCAGCTCGATGTTTCCTACACGCAACACGAATTCCGCACGGCAAAGGACGCTGGCAAGACGCTGCTGATTTTTCTGCTGCATGAAGAGGCCGATGGATTACCCGGCATCGTGTTCCGTGATGGCGAATACGGTAAACAGCAGGAGGCGTTTCGACAGGAAGTCATGAACCTCGATGGTAAAGGTCTGGTGTGCCAGTTCTTCAAGACCGCCGACGAACTGCAACGATTGATCGTCCGGGCGCTGCAGTTCACATCGACCGACTTGTCGCGCGGGAACAACACGGGCCGTTCCAGGATCGCACAGTTTGAGGCGGCACTGCAAACCTACTCCGACCGTCAGATTGAAATCTGGAATGCCTGCCTGGAAGGCGGACACGATCGGCAGGATCGTCTCGACCATTACGTCGAACCCCACTATTCGCTCATGAAGCTGCAGGCTCAGACAGCTCTCGCAGGCGACCGGTTTGGCCGAGAAAAACGTCACCCTGAACAGAGCGACGATGATGGTCATCGCGCCTATGACCCCGTCGCTGCCGATGGCGACGATGCAGAGACTGAGCTTTCAAAACTGCTGACCGTTTCATCTCGCTTATGTCTCGCAGAAGATGCCGGAGCCGGAAAGTCAGTGTTTACGCGGCGCGCCCTGGCGTTTGCCTGCAGTCCTCAGGGACAAACGGTCCTGTTCGACGGACATCCGGGCCTTGTTGTCCGCTGGGAGCAGTGGGAAAACGACTGGCCATCTGATTTCCGTCGAGCGTTGACGGATGCCATCGCCGATGACTGCGATGCAAACGGTTCTTCTGTGTCGCCCGAAGATCTCGTGGACTGGGCTCTGCGACAGGGGCGGATGCTGGTGATCCTTGATGGTCTGGATCAGGTCAGTGATCTTCAGGTGGTCCGCGGTGTGGCCGCTTTCCTGAATGGCGATGGCAGGAAGTGTCGGGCCATTGTCACAGGTCGCACGAACCGAATTGATGCGAATCGTCGCACGTTGTTTCGCAGCAATGAATGGCGATTGGCCCGGATTGAGGGCTTCAACGACGAGCAAATTGCCGCGTACCTTGTCGGATTTAATGTGGATCAACTGTTTCCACAAAGAGGTGATGTTCAGGATCTGCTGCGGATTCCGAGCGTGCTGAGAATTATCCGCGAGTTGCTGGAACAGGACGAACGTATCGAAAGTTTCCGGACACGGGGTGAGCTGTATCTTCAGGCCAGTTACCAGCTCATCCTGCGGGCTGGCAAGCTGATTGATCCGGAGTTCGATGACAGAAAGACGCGACGGATCGAACAAATTCTGGCGGCCGTCGCTTTCGAAATGATGACACAGGAATTGTATTCGTACGCCACGCGGGGTGCTGATTCGGTGGATCGCATCGAAAGAGCCGCGTCGCTTCGCTGTACGAATGGAATCACCGATCGGGAATGGACGCTGGTCCGCGAGGTAACCCACCTGACCAACCACTGCATTCTGGAAGGTCACAGCCAGACGATGCTGAGCTGGCAGCATCGCGGCATGATGGAGTTCTACGCCGGGCTACATTTGGCGCGCTATGCCACTGGAAAATGTCTCAGCGACGCTCGTCGATTCGCATCGGTCTCGGATTGGCAATGGGCTTGGCGATTTGCGATTGAAATGCCGGACACTGTTGCTGAAGCGGCGGTCCGAATTGTCGCGTTAAGTCATCTGTTTCTACGCCCCCAGTCGGGACGTCGCCCAAATGAATTGATCTACCGCAGCTGGAAAGTCATGAAAGCCACTTCCGCTGGGCAGAAAGTACTGGCCAGGTTTCAGGCCGAGTACCGTCAACTGCTGGCTGATAACAACCTCCTCGCTCGACAGATTGGAGACAGCTTTCGACCGTGCCCACCGAATCCGGGTCAGGACAGCCTTACGTTCCTGATGGGATCGCCTCCGACGGATAAGGATGCATATGAAGATGAGAAACCGCAGGTCGAAATGTCGGTAAAATCATTTTTTATGGCCGATGCTCCTGTCACCAAAGAGCAATTCTGGCTGTACGATCCGGCGCATGAGCACGACACAGCATTCGCTGAGGAGTTGGCGCGGTACAGTGCAGACAGGAACTGCCCGGTCATTTTAGTCACGTGGTACGATGCCTGGTGTTTTGCCGTTTGGTGCGGAGCCCGCTTGCCCCGCGAGAGAGAATGGGAATTTGCCTGCCGCGCTGGCACGACGACCCGATACTGGTGGGGTGACGAGATGGACCAGCAAAAATGCACCTTCCAGACGCAACACACAACGCCAGCGAGCCCACAGCATGCAAATCCGTGGGGATTGATGGAGATGTCTGGCAACGTGTATGAATGGTGCAACACGTGGTATAGCGATGAGATCTCTGAGTCGGCGAAGGAGGAATTTGAGGGGAATTCTCGTGTTTTGCGGGGCGGCTCGTTCTTCAACCTTCCGCTGGTTCTGCGGTCGGCGTATCGCTACCACAGCACGCCCGACGACCGTTACGGCGACGTCGGCTTTCGGATTTCCAGGACTCCGTAACAGTCTGGGCTTTGTCGGTTTTTCCCTTTGCGGTTTTGCGATTTACCCTTTTACGTAAGCCACGCGCAGCGGGGCGCAAAAATTTCGCGGCGGTGTTAGATCAATTCGACCGTGGCGACACCCGAGTCTTCACGACCGAGGCACCACCGCAAACCCCGTGGACGGCTTACGGGAATCCTCTGCCGTGAGACCGGCTGAAAGCAGGTTTCGTACAATTCGAATCATCAGTGGTCGCAGCATCCGACGCCATACTCATCTGCTACATCTTTCAACAGGCAAACGTAGCTACTGAAGTGCCCCAGCTTCAGTGCGGCATGCCAGTCACATCCACGTAATTGAACCAACGCCACACTCTGAGGGTTGACACCTGCCGCTCGCATCCAGTTCAGATTTTCTTCAGCAGGTTGATCATTTCAATTGCAGCCAGGGTCGCTTCCTGACCTTTGTTGCCGACTTTGCCGCCCGCGCGATCGAGGGCCTGATCCATCGATTCGCAGGTGATGACGCCGAACGTCACCGGGATTCCTGTTTCGCGAGTTATACTCATGATGCCGGCCGCAACCTGACTGTTGATGTATTCGTGATGCGTAGTCGAACCTTGAATCACAGCTCCCAGACATACCACGGCCGCGTACTTGCCGGACTTTGCACATTTTGACGCCGCGAGCGGGATTTCAAATGCACCAGGTACCCAGACAATTGTAATTCTGTCGTCGCTGCCACCATGACGCACGACTGTATCGATCGCGCCTTCAAGTAATCGCTTTGTGATGAGATCATTGAATCGCGATACCACAATCGCGAACGATAAGTCGTCAGCGGTGAGTTGGCCGTGGAGTTCAGTTGGCATTGACATTCGACCTAACCAAGATTCATCGACAGCAAAAATTCTTCGTTGGATTTTGTCCGTTTTAAACGGTTCACGAGCAGTTCAATCGCGTCAACCGGATTCATGTCATTCAGGACACGGCGAAGTACCCAGACGAGTTTCAATTCTTCTTCATTCAAAAGCAATTCTTCACGGCGGGTTCCCGAGCGATTGACGTCGATTGCCGGCCAGATGCGTTTTTCAACCATGCGACGATCCAGATGTAACTCTGTATTCCCGGTACCTTTGAACTCTTCAAAAATGACTTCATCCATACGGCTGCCAGTATCCACCAACGCGGTCGCGATGATCGTCAGGCTGCCGCCCTCTTCCACGCAGCGGGCGGCACCGAAGAATCGTTTCGGATGCTGTAACGCACCGGCATCAATGCCGCCAGAGAGTGTCTTGCCGGAATTTGGAATCTCCGTGTTCCATGCGCGGGCAAGGCGGGTGATGCTGTCGAGGAAGATAATAACGTCCTGGCCGTATTCGACCATGCGTTTTGCTTTTTCGATAACCATTTCGGCCACCTGAATATGCCGCGACGTCGGTTCGTCAAACGTACTGCTCACGACTTCGCAATTGACGCCTTTCAGCTTGCGTTCCATATCCGTCACTTCTTCCGGGCGTTCGTCAATCAACAGCACGATCACGTAAGCATCCGGATGATTCTGCAGTGTCGCCTTCGCTAATTGCTGCAGCAGGATCGTCTTTCCGGCCCGCGGCGGTGACACAATCAGGCCACGCTGGCCAAGTCCGATCGGTGCGATCAGATCCACGATGCGGGTGCTGAGAAATTCAGCGTTGTCGGCGAGTCTCAGGCGACGCTCCGGATGCAGCGGCGTCAGGTCGTCAAAGAACACTTTGTTAGTGAGTTCATTCGGGTCTTCCCCATTGATCGCTTCGACGCGCAGCAGAGCAAAGTAGCGTTCATTTTCTTTCGGCGGACGAATCTGACCCGCGACCGTCGCGCCGGTGCGCAACCCAAAGCGGCGAATCTGGCTGGGGCTGACGTAGATGTCATCCGGACAAGGCAGATAGTGATAGTCGGGGCTGCGGAGGAATCCGAATCCATCGGGCAGAATTTCCAGTGTCCCTTCGCCGAACATGAGCCCGTTCATGCGCGTCTGCTCTTTAAGGATTCTGAATATCAGATCCTGCTTTTTCAGACCGTGGAATTCAGTCAGCTCCTCCTGCTCCGCGATGGCAATGAGTTCTTTCATGGACATCCGCTGCAGTTCAGCGATGTTGATTTCGGTGCCCTCAGGCGGTGCAAAAGTCTCTTCGACGGATTTGTCAATGTCGCCTGCCTCATGGCGCGTTTCGGATCGGCGAAGCAGACGTGGGGCTCCGCCAGGGCGAGGATCATCAGGGCGTGTACTGCGTGTTGACATGGCCGCGTCGGGCCTCCAGAAAGGAATTTTGGGCAGGTTTATCAGCAGAATAAGACGGGATTTGTAGGTTGGACACTCTTGTCCGACCGCGTTTTGACGGGCAAGAATGCCCATCGTACTCCATAATCACCCATTGACAGAGCACTAGCCGGATCCGTCAGAATTCGGAGCCGTGCATTAGTGCGGAATGTCGCTCGATGATCTTTTTTAGAACGAACTTCATCTGCTCAGCCGCCTCTTCCGCCGAACCGGAATTATTGACGACAAACTGAGAGCTCTGACGCTTCCTCAACAGACTCCATTGCGATGCTTCGCGACGTTGTAACTCTTCCATCGACCAGCCTCGATTTGCTGCAGCACGCTGATGCCGCAACTCATCCGGAGTGTCAATAAAGATCACCGTGTCACATTCGTCTGCCCAGCCAGCTTCCAGCAGCAGAGCAGCATCCAGGATAATGGCGTCCGCGTCCTGCGGAGCTTGTTTGATTAAACGAAGAACCTCAATCTGAATTGCCGGATGAAGTATTTCATTCAGCCGGTTTCGATTGTTTATCTGCTGGTCAGAATCACCGAAAACTTTTTCCGCCAGCCGCTGTCGTAAAACCAACCCCGAGTTGTCGAGAATCTGTTCTCCAAAGGCATGGCTGAGTTTCTCACGAATGTCGTTTGTCAGAAGCAATTCATGGCCAATGCGATCAGCATCAATCACCCACAATCGAAGGTCCGAAACATTCTGAACGACCGAACTCTTGCCAGCGCTAACGCCACCGACAATGCCGACAACCGGAATGTTCGCGTACTCCGTAGAAACTGATAAGACAGAGGGCAATTGAGGAAATCGATGAGAATGATGAGAATGATGTGACTCGCGGGTGCGAGCTATTTCAGATGGGGTCGTTCAGCCGGAGGTGTGGCGTTCCGTTGCCCTGCACGAACCGGTTCGGGAGGTTCCGAATGCTGTTTTCGCGGTGCTTGCCGCGCCAGCACTTTTCGGCTGATTGGAACAAAATCAGTTCCGCTTTCTCCGACGTCGCTGATTTTGCATCGTTATGTTGCTCGAATCAATGTGCGTTGTCAAATGATTGTCAATCGTCTCTGCTGCTTTTTCATCACTTCTGTTCGCGGGAAATCATTGCCGGAAGTTCCAGTTTTCATGCCGTCGGACTGGTTCGGGGCTGGGTGCCGTGCGAGCATTCGCGTGTCGTCGCGAATTCGGCGGCGACAAAATGGGACCCGCATAGTAATGGCGATCCGCGTTTCATTAAGCATCGAGCGAAAAATAAGTGTCGCCTTTCGCTCCGCGAAAGTGGCGAATACGCTGCTTTCGCGGAGCGAAAGGCGACTCCAGAACGCCGCACGATTCTAAGCACGCACGAAGCGTTCACGCCATTGGCATCGAAGTTTAAGACGACATTGACGACCAAGTTTATTGATTCACAGGAACTTTTAACAATGACCGGCGACATGCTGACTTTGATCGATCAGGCGGCGAAAAATGGGGATTTGACAGCAGATTCTCCACAAAATCTGCGGTCCTGGCTGACCCGAGAATGTTTCGCCCAGTATCAACCACGTATCGCTGAACTGATCAAAGCGGGCGAATGGCAAAAGCTGGACGCGATGTTCTGGATGGCCATCCCGTTCGGCACCGGTGGTCGTCGCGGTGCTATGGGCGAAATGGGACCAGCGACGATCAATGATCGTACGATCGCCGAATCGGCGCATGGCATGGCCGTTTATCTGCGCACAACCGGATGCAAGACCGGCGGTTCTGCCGTCATCGCTCATGACACGCGAAACAATTCACCCCACTTCGCAAGAATTACGGCCTGCACGATGGCTGCTCATGGCCTGAAAGTGTTCCTGTTTGACGGTCATCGTTCCACACCGGAGCTGTCTTATGCCGTCCGCAAGCTCGGTTGCAACCTCGGTGTGGTGATCTCCGCTTCCCACAACCCGCCTGCCGACAACGGCTTCAAGGCGTACTGGGATAATGGAGCCCAGGTGATTCCTCCTCATGACAAAGGCATTGTGAAAGAAGTCGAAAAAGCCGATGTGATTCCCACCGTAGACTTCGCTTCGGCCGTCGCAGACGGAAGAATTCAGATTGTCGGTTCGGACATCGACAAGGACTACATTGCGGAGGTTGTGAAGCTCTCCGAATTTCCGGGACGATCCATCAGTGCTGTGTACACACCTCTGCACGGAGTCGGTGAGACGAACGTCTACGCCGTGATCAAAGCAGCCGGATTTCAGAATGTCTCGATCTTTGAACCACATCGAGCGGCGGACGGCAATTTCCCGAACGTGCCGAATCATTTCCCGAACCCGGAGAATCTTGAAGTGTTCAGTCCGGTGGTGGATTGGATCAAAACGACGAACAACTCGGCCGATCTGATTCTTGCGTCCGACCCGGATGCCGACCGACTCGGCGTGATGGTACGAAATCTGACTGGTGGATTCACGTCATTGAGCGGCAATCAGGTGGGGGCACTGATTACGGACTTTCTGTTCCGCAAACGAAAAGCCTCCGGCAGATTTTCACCACAGGATTACGTGGTCGAAACATTGGTCACCACGCCGCTGACGAGAGCGGTCGCTGAGCGTCACGGTGCCCGCTGCTTCTACGAACTGCTCGTCGGGTTCAAATATATCGCCCAGACAATGGAAGAACAGGGCACCGATCACTTTGTGTTCGGCACAGAAGAATCGATTGGCTTCCTTGCCGGTTCATACTGCCGCGACAAAGACGCAAGCGTTGCGGCGCTGTACATTCTGGAATTGGCGGCGGAGCTTAAAGCGGAAGGGAAATCGCTGCTGAATCAACTCGATCTGCTTTACAAAGATTGCGGATACCACTGCGAAGGCCAGAAGTCGATCTACTGCGAAGGGCCGACTGGCAAAGCCAAAATTGATGGCCTGATGCAGACTCTGCGTAAGTCGCCGCCCGCCCGGTTTGGATCAGTCCGATTCACGGAAGCCCTGGATTACAGCACAGGACGCTGCATTTCAATTCCGTCAGGCACCCCGTTGCCTGAGATCACGCATCCGCGCGGCGACCTGCTGGTCTATAAGTCAGATGCGTCGCAGTCCGTCAGAGTTCAGATCGCGGGGCGTCCGTCAGGGACTGAGCCGAAGATTAAGTTCTATCTTTTCTGCCAGTCGGACGTCATCAACGGTGATTTGGACACAGCTCGCGCTGCGGGCGACAAGGCGATGAAGGACGTGCAGCAGGCGCTCGGTGACTGGGCTCAGCAGCAGTTGAAGAGTTGAAACGAGGCATGAAGACGCTTGTTCGGAACGCCACGGTGGTGCTTCCCGACGCGGTAGAACGTATTAGTGTCCTGATCGATGGTCATCGTATCGCATCGATCGGGGGGCCAGATTCTGCCACGGCGGATGATGTCATTGACGCGAACGGACTGCATCTGTTGCCAGGCCTCATCGACGATCGGGTCCATTTTCGAGAACCAGGATTGACACACAAGGAAGATTTGCACTTTGCTACGTGAGCCTGTGCCAAAGGCGGCGTCACTTCGTTTCTGGAAATGCCCAACACGAAACCGACCACAACCACACTGCAGGCGCTGGACGAAAAACTGGCAATTGCCGCGCAAAAATGTCATGTGAATTTCGGTTTCTACATTGGAGCAACTCCTGACAATCTGGACGTGCTGCAAACCGTAACCCGGAGGCCCGGCATCAAGATTTTCATTGGATCCAGCACAGGAGATTTGTTGGTCGATCAACAGGCCGCCCTGGAACGCATCTTTGCTGAAACGACACTCCCGATCTGTGCGCATTACGAAGATGAAGCGACCGTGAGGGCAAATGCCGCACGTCTGAATGGCGGACACGATGTCTCTGATCATAGTCTGATCCGCGATCATCAGGCCGCATTGATCGCCACAAAACGTGCGGTGGAACTGGCAGAACGACACCGACACCGCTTCCATGTTCTGCATGTATCAACAGCCGATGAAGTGGCGTTTCTGCGGGATACCAGTGATCTGGTTACCGCAGAGGCATGTCCCCATCACTTTTTCTTCAACGTCGATGACTACGCCAGACTCGGCACGCTCATTCAGATGAATCCATCCATCAAGTCACCGGCCGACAACGAAGCGGTCTGGTGTGGATTGCATGACGGGACACTGGAAGTCGTCGCCACCGATCACGCTCCGCATACGCTGGAAGAAAAGCGACAGCCTTATCCGAAGTCGCCCAGCGGTCTGCCAGCGGTTGAAAACTATCTGGCTCTCCTGTTGAATGAGGTGAATCGTGGTCGCTGCACGCTCAGCCAGATCGCTTCGTGGACTTCTGCTGCCCCGGCGCGCATCTGGAAGATTGCAGGAAAAGGACAAATCTGTGAAGGCTATGATGCGGATCTTGTCCTTGTCGATCTGAACAAGGCACAGACTATTTTGAATGAGAACCAATTAACCAAATGCGGTTGGTCGCCCTGGCATGGGGAAATCCTCACCGGCTGGCCCATCCGCACCTGGGTCATGGGCCAGACCGTAATTGCCGAGGGCAGAGTGATCGATGACATTCGCGGTGAAGAGATCAGATATCAGCGTGAGGATCGCCCGATCAATCAGTGAGAGGCGAGGCGCTCGTTTCACGTTGGACAGCTATCTATCGAGGCATCGCGGCTTC
>Ga0105044_10015143_pt1 | contig 10425 bp, 8 predicted proteins | sample MAT01_FD_78092 | JGI IMG/M metagenome (GOLD analysis project Ga0105044, IMG submission 78092) | Freshwater microbial communities from Lake Fryxell liftoff mats and glacier meltwater in Antarctica - MAT-01 | ecosystem: Environmental > Aquatic > Freshwater > Ice > Liftoff microbial mat | place...
AGTTCGGCGGCGATGGTGCGGATAAGCTCTGACGGGATGCCGCAGCGGGCGGCAGCGGCTTCGGGCGCGTGGTCGGGGGTCAGATAGGTTTCGGCGATCTGGTGCATCACGGTGCGGTGGGTGACGCCTTTGCGCACCAGTGTCGCGGCAAGATCGGGGTAGATGCCGGGGGCATCAAAGACGGCAGGTTGGCCGGTCTTGCGGTCGATCACCAGCGGCTTGTCATCGCCATCGCGCAGAAACAGGCCATGCTCCGCCCCCGGTTCGGCATTCACCAGCACCGGCGCATTGGTATAGCGCGCCAAATAATCAAGGTCGATCTTGCCTGCCGCCAGCAACTCATGCACCAGCGCCAGGATGAACAGGCCATCCGTCCCGGGAGTGATGCCGACCCAGTCGTCAGCCACGGCATTGTAGCCCGTGCGGATCGGGTTGACGGCGATGATGCGGGCCCCCCGTGCTTTCAGCTTGCCGATGCCGATCTTGATCGGGTTGCTGTCATGGTCTTCGGCCACGCCGAACAGCATGAACAGCTTTGCATGCTCCCAGTCGGGGGCGCCAAACTCCCAGAACGCCCCGCCGATCGAATAGATCCCCGCCGCCGCCATGTTCACCGAGCAAAAGCCGCCGTGCGCGGCATAGTTCGGGGTGCCGTAGGCTTGCGCCCAATAGCTGGTAAAGCTCTGCGACTGATCGCGCCCGGTGAAAAAGGCAAACTTTTCGGGTGCGCTTTTGCGCAGCGGTGCCAGCCAGCCGGTGGCGATGGTCAGCGCCTCTTCCCAGCTGATCTTCTCAAAGGCACCCGAGCCGCGCGGGCCGATGCGCTTCATCGGCGCATCCAGCCGCGATGGCGCAGTGATCTGCATGATCCCCGCCGAACCCTTGGCACAAAGCACGCCCTTGTTGACCGGGTGGTCGCGGTTGCCCTCGATATAGGCCACGCGCTGTTTGCCGTCGGGGCCGGCCTTCATATGCACATTGATGCCGCAACGGCAGGCGCACATGTAGCAGGTGGTCTGGCGCACCTCATCGGAAACTGGGGGGGAAGTGTTCAGCGTGGGTTGGTTCATGCCTGTTCCGACGATTCGAATTTTGCCGGAACGTTGGTGCAGGGCGCGCGCCGGAACCGGTCTGATTTTCTGCATTGGGCAGGGAATGGCGGAATTTGTCCAGCCTGAACTTGGCCCCGTGCCCCCGAAAGGTGGCGGGGAAAGGCTGCAGGCAATTCGCGGAATTGCGGTAGAGTGTCAGGAATAATTGATTTGATCCAGATCCAGGGCCCGAAAGAGGCCGCCACCCTCGGGAGGGTATTTCCACGACGACGCCATGCATATGGGTGCAAAGTTTCTGGTGAACGCGCCTGCTGCGGGCGACCGGTTCGACCCGACATTGCGGCGCTGGCCGATGGCCGCCATGTGGTGGCCGGGACCAAGTTCGACTTTCCGACTGATCGGGCAGGCAGATCAATCCGGGCAGGTTTTTTCAACGCCGACGGGTCGGCTTTTCGCCCTGAGTTTCAGGTGAGTACGAACACTACCGACGACCAGAAACATGCAGGCATCACCGCGTTGGCCGACGGCGGGTCTGTGGTGACCTGGTCGGATTGCAACCTGCCATCCCACGATCCGTTTCCATCTGCGATCCGCGCCCAGATCTTCAGCGCGGATGGTCTGCCCTCTGGCCGGGTGTTTGTGGTCAAAACCACCACGGATGGCTGGCAGACCGACCCAACCGTCGGCACGCTGGCCGATGGCCGGTCTGTAGTGACCTGAACCTGTGAAAGCTTGTCGCCGGGCGACCCTTCGGGCACAGCGGTGTGGGGCCAGATATCCGATCCGCGCGAGGCGGCGATTGTGTTGGCCGGAACGGCTGCCGACGACGATTTCGTCGGGACGATATTTGGTGACAAGTTGGACGGGGGGCCGGGGCGATGACCGGCTGACGGGCGCGGCGGGCGGCAATATTCTAGATGGCGGCAGCGGAAATGACAGGCTGACGGGCGGCGGCAGGTTTTACGTGCTGGCAGACGGCGATAGCAATGACCTGCTGTTTGCCATTGCCGGGATTGATCTTCTGGATGGCGGCAATGGAGCAGACCACTTGCGCGGTGGCACCGGGCGGGATTTTCTGACCGCGGGCGGTGGAGCCGGTGTGTTCATCTTTGCCACCGCGGCAGAGGCCGGATCCGGTGCGAAAGGCGACCATGCGACCGATTTCCTCTCCAGTCAACATCAGCTTGATTTCAGCGGCTTCATCGCTGGCGGCAGTTTCATCGGCGGTGCCGCCTTTGCCATCGGTGGCGGGCCGCAGGTGCGCCATGTGCCGGCGCCACGCGAAGTGCAGGGCGACGTGACGGGGGATGGCATTGCGGATTTCAGTATCTGGCTGGATGACAGTTCGACACTTGGGCCAGCCGATACTCTGTTTTAGGGCCTGTGCCGCTTGGACCCACCTTGTGAAACGGTGTCAGGCATCTATCACTTTCTCCCGGCTTGGTTTGCGGACATTTTGGTCCTTGTGGGTAACAAAAGGGATAGGCGATGGCAAAGTTGTTGAAATGGGGCAGTGAATTTCTGGTCAATTCCACTACGGCTGGCAATCAGTCGCAATCGTGGGTCACCGGCCTGACCAACGGGCGGTTCGTGATGGCCTGGACGGATGAAAGCGCCAGCGGCGGCGATCCCAGCGGGCAGGCAGTGCGGGCGCAGATCTTCAACGCCGATGGCAGTTTCAGCGGCGGCGAGTTTGTGGTGAACACCACGATTGTGTTTCAGCAGTTTGCCCCGAAGATCGCCGCACTTGCAAACGGCGGGTTTACCATCGGCTTCGACGATTTCAGCCAGACCGGCGGAGATACGTCGTCGGGTGCGGTGCGGATGCAGCAATATGCGGCCAGCGGCGCAACCGTGGGCGGTGAAGTGATGGTGAACACCGCGACACCTGGCCTTCAGAGCCAGCCTGCCATCACGGAAATGGCCAACGGGCCCTATCTGGTGGTGTGGAGCAACGGGGTGGTTTTTGGCGGCGGCGGCAAGGTTTCGCCTGCCGCTGTCGGTACCCAGAACAGCATCGAGGGGCAGGTGTTCAACGCGAATGGCTCCCGGTTTGGCGGCGAATTCCTTGTGGTTGCAGAGCCGGGTGCCGTTGGCGCTGACGAGCCTGTGATAACCACGCTGGCCGACGGGCGGATGGTGGTGGCATTTTCGGTGGTCGATACCTCGGCGGCATCCGGTTTCAGGGCTACGGTTCATGCACAGATTCTGGGCGCAAACGGTCGCCCGCAGGGCTCTGAGTTTCTGGTGGCGGGCGGCGCACTGAACCACGAATATTTTGCACCCAATATCACCGCGCTGGCGGGTGGCGGGTTTGTGGTGACCTATAACGATCGCGACAGTCTGTTTGGCAATCCCAACCAGCATGACGCCATGCTGCGGGTCTATGACGCGGCGGGGGTGGCGCAGGGTGCTGCGTTCAGCGCGCATATCTCTTTGCTGGATGAGCAATTTGTTCCGGTTGTGACCGCTTTGGCTGATGGCCGGTTCGTCGCGGTCTGGACGGATGTGCCGGCAGCAGCGGATGATCCGAACTATGCGATCCGGGCACAGGCGTTCAATGCCAACGGCTCGCGGTCGGGTGCCGCGATTCTGGTGAACACGACGATAGAAGGCATTCAGTACAATCCGACTGTGACGGAACTTGCCGATGGCAGGATCGTGGTCGGCTGGACCGATTTCGGTGCCACGGGGGGCGATACCAGCGGGTGGGCTGTCCGGGCGCAGGTTTTCGATCCCCGGCTTGCGGCGGTCAATCTGGCGGGCAGCCGGGTGGCGGATGATCTGGTCGGCACCCGGTTTGGTGACACGATGGCGGGGGGATTGGGCAACGACAGTCTGAATGGCGCGTCCCGGGATGACCTGCTGACCGGGGCTGCGGGCAGCGACCGGCTGTCTGGTGCGGCGGGCAATGATACGCTGAACGGCGGGTCGGGGCTGGACCGGTTGAAGGGGGGCGCGGGGCTGGATGTATTTATCTTTGCCAGTGGCAGCGCCAAGGATATTGTCACCGATTTCACCGACGGGTCTGACCGGATCGACCTGTCGGCCTATGGCTTTGCCGATCTGGCGGCGGCGAAGGCGAATTTTGCCAATTCGGGCGCCGACTGCATCTTTACCTTTGGTGCAGATACCCTGACCGTACAGGGCTGGTCGGTGGCGCAGATCGCGGTTGGCGATCTGATCCTGTAGCGCGCCAAACGCCAGCGCGCCCGGTGCGTGATGAGCACTGATTGAACCTGCGGGCGGTCTGAGCGGAGTTTGCACAAACTCCGGAACGAAGCCTGTACAGGCTTCGGCTCGATTTCTGCAAAGAAATCGATCAGGGCGGCGGTCGGGCCGCCATTCCGCCTCAGTTCATCCTGCCCTGGGCGATCAGCCCGGCGGTGTCGCGCGCGATCTGGTGCTCCTCTTCGGCGGGTACAACCCAGACCTTCGCCCCGGCAAAGGCCAGCCCTGCCGCGATCCGGTTGCGCACCGGCGCAGCATGTTCGCCGATGCCGCCGGTAAAGGCCACCGCGTCCACCCCGCCCATCGCCGCGATCAGCCCGCCGCCGTGGCGTATCGCCCAATGGCAGAAATGATCCACCGCGCCCCGCGCCTTTTCAGAATGATCGTTCAGTAACACTTGCATATCTGAAACACCGCCCGAAAGTCCGCGCAGCCCCGCCTCATGCGTCAGCAACGCGCGGGTGGCGGCGATCCCGATCCGCTCAGCCAGCGTCAGCACCGCCTCGGGATCGATGCTGCCCACCCGGGTGCCCATCGTCAATCCATCAAGCGGCGAATAGCCCATCGTCGTACAAAGCGAATGCCCGTTCACAATCGCGCAGGCCGACGCGCCATTGCCCAGGTGATAGGCGAGCAGGCGGCGCGGCAGCGGCTGCGCTGACTGGCGCGGCAACGCCTCGATCAGGCTGGCATAGCTCAGCCCGTGAAAGCCATAGCGGCGCAGGCCCTGCGCGGCGGGTACATCGGGCAGGGCAAAGCGGGTGGCAACGTCGGGGTTGGTGGCGTGAAAGGCGGTGTCGAAGCTGGCGCATTGCGGCAGGGCAGGGGCCAGCGCAGCCAAAGCCTCGATGGCGGCCAGATTGTGGGGGTTGTGCAGCGGGGCCAGCCGCGCGCAGGCGCGAATTTCGGCGATGGTCGCTGCGGTGATCCGGCAGGGCGCGATCAGGTTTTCGCCGCCATGCACCACCCGGTGGCCGACTGCCGCAAGGTCCGCCACGCCTGTCCCGCGCTGTGCCAGCGCCGCCAGCAACACTCCCAGTGCCGCCCGGTGATCGCCCGCCACCACCGGCCGCGCCTCGCCGCCGATGGTCAGGCAGGCATCGCCACCGATCCGCGTCACCGATGCCGCCAGCACCAGGACCAGAGCCGGGGTGAACACCGCCAGCTTGATCGACGACGACCCGGCATTGATGACCAGAACCGGCCCCATCACAGCACCGATTTCAACAGGCCCAGCACCGCCAGAAACGCCAGCAGAAATATGGCAAAGCGGCGGAAATCCTGCGGATCAGTGTTGAGGAAATGCCGCCCCCCCGCCCAGATCCCGGCTGCGACCACCGGCAAGGACAGCGCCGCCGCCGCCAGCGTATCGGCGCTGACCATGCCGTTCCACCACATCAACGGTGCGGAATACAGATCCAGCAGCGGGAAATAGGCGATCAGCGTGGCGCGAAATACGGCGGCGCTGATGCCCTGCGCTGCGAAAAACGTCGCCACCGGCAAGCCGCCCATCCCCGGCGCATTGGCAAGGCCCGAAGCAACACCCACCAGCAGATGCGCGCCATCCCCCACCGGCCGGGTGAACCGCCACCCGGCCAGCAGCACACCACACATCATCAGCACATAGATCGAGATTGCCGCCCGTGCCGCCTCGACTCCGATCCCGGTCAACGCCCACAGGCCAACCGGCAAGCCGACCGCAGCACCGATCAGCAGCGTGACGACCCGCCGCCAGTCGATATCGCGCCAGATGCCCTTGACCTGCTGAAAGGTCATCAGAAACTCGCAGAAAATCACCACAGCCACGAAGTTCAGCGGGTTGGTGACAAGCGCCGACCCCGCAACCACCAGCGCCGAAAAGCCAAAGCCGGAATAGCCGCGCACAAAGGCGGCGACCAGAAACACCAGCGCCATAAAGGCGACTGCACCCGGCCCCATGCCAAACGGCACTGTCACGGACGGTCACCACGCAGCAGCCGACCCTCGATCGCGTCGATCACCCGGTCAATGCCGGCCACGCTGTCGATCACGTAATGCGCGCCGGCCCGCGTGAGGTCGGCGTGGGCGGCAGCCCGGCGTTCGGCGAATTCGGCGGCGGGAAGGGCGGCAGTTTGCACCGGCGTCAGGCCAAAGACATTGCCGGTCAGCGCCACGCCGACCGTCCAGCACCCGGCATTCAGCCCTTCGGCAATCCCCACGCCGGTATCATCCACCTTGACCACCAGATGCGCAGGCCAGACCGCCAGATCGCAAAACGTGCGATACATCATCAGCGCCGAAGGGCGCCCTTCGGCAAGATCACCGGCACAAACCAGATTGTCGGGCACATAGCCCTGTGCAGCCGCCAGCGGCAACACCCGCGCCATGATCGAGCGGGTATAGCCGGTGGTTGATCCGATCTTCATCCCGCGCGCGCGCAACCGGTCCACCGCCGCCACCGCCCCGTCGATCATGGTGGCATGGTCAGACACCGCCGCCACGTTCATCGGCACAAACACGGCGTAAACCCGGTCAATGGCCGCCTCATCGGGCAGGGCGCCCTGTGCCGCCTTCCACGCATCCGCGACACGGGGCAGCGCCATCAGCGCCGTGATATGGTCGCGTTTGGCCATGCCCATCGGGCCGCGTGCCTCGGGGATGGTGATATCGACGCCGAAACTGGCGAAGGTCTTCACGAACACCCCCATCGGGGCAAGCGACCCGTGGTCGATCACCGTGCCCGCCCAGTCGAATACCGCTGCTTTCAAAGTGCCCATGGTCATGCCTTTCCGTACATTTCTTCGATGGTTTCTTCGGCGATGGCAAACGAGGTGCTGGCCCCGGTGCCCGAGGTAACGATGACAAGCCGGATCGCAGGGTCCGGGGCATCGCGGACCATCAAGCGGTCGGGCAGCGTCGCATAGGTGCCCATCCAGTGTTCAGCCACCTGCGCCCGTGGCAGCCGCAACACCTGCGCCATCTCGTCGCAGATCAGCGAATCGACAAGCCCGCTTTGGAACGGCGAGGGGGAATATTCGTAATGGTGGCTGTCGCCGACGATCAGCCCGCCATCCGCCCCCTGCACCACGATAAGATGGATGCCTTGGGCCAGATGATCGGGTTGTTCGTTCATCAGGCGGGCCTTCAGAGCGGCAGCTTCGGGCAGTTCGGACCAGCCGAGATAGCGGATCAGGCTGAGGTCGGACATCACGGCACCGGGCAATCTGAAGCCATTGGCGGGCATGATTTTCATCATGTTGAGGCGACAGCGGGAAATACCCATGGCGGCGATGCGGTCGGGAAACAGGGTCAGGAGGTCATCGCCGGGGCAGGCGATGATGGAGTCCGCTTCGATTGCGCCCGATGTGGTGGTGATGCGGCCCGGTTCTATGGCGGTGACCAATGTGGCGCGGTGGAAGGTGACGCCTTTGGTTTCCAGCCATGCCGCCAGTTTTGGGATGGCGTGGCGGCTTTCGACGCGGATTTCGTGCGGGGACCACAGCGCACCCTGCCAGTCGCGGTTGGCAAGGATCGCGCCGTGTTGATCTGTGAGGGTTTTCGCGGTCAGCAGGTGGCAGTCCTTGCCCATATCGGTCCGGGCAAAGGCCTCCAGTACCGCCATCGCCTCGGGGCGTTGGGCGGGGATCAGGGTGCCCTGATGTTCGACCCGGATGCCCGCCTGGGGGGCCAATTCGGCCCAGACATCGCGTGAGCGCATCGCTCGCCGCCAGCAGTCGCCCGCTTGCTGGCCGGTGACGGTGATGAAGCCGAAGTTGCGGACCGATGCACCGATAGCATGGGTTTCGCGGTCGATGACGATGGTGCGCAGGCCGCGCCGGGTTGCGGCCAGCGCGTGGGCAAGGCCCAGAATGCCCGCGCCGACGATGGCCAGATCATGGCTCATCAGGCGCGCGCCTGCGGTCGCATGTCGGCAGGATTGATCCCCGCCACCGCAACCGGCGCTTTCATCGCATCGCGGCGGAATGGCTCGCCCAGTTCCTGATTGAGGATCACCTCCAGAAAGGTGGTCTTGCCCGCCGCCTGCGCCTTGACCGCTTCTGCCAGCGCGTCGGTCAGGCCCTGCATGGAGGTTACCTGCTTGCCGATCAGCCCGCAGGCCTGCGCTATGCCGGCATAGCTGACCTGCCCATCCAGTTCGGTGCCAACAAAATTGTCGGCATACCACAGCGTAGTGTTGCGCTTTTCCGCGCCCCACTGAAAATTGCGAAAAATCACCATGGTGATGGCGGGCCAGTCGTCGCGGCCCACGGAGACCATATCATTCATCGAAATGCCGAATGCGCCGTCACCGGCAACGCCGACCACCGGTGTTGTGGGATTGGCAATCTTGGCCCCGACGATCGACGGAAAGCCGTAGCCGCAGGGACCGAACAGGCCGGGGGCGAGGTATTTGCGGCCCGCCTCGAACGTTGGATAGGCGTTGCCGATGGCACAATTGTTGCCGATGTCTGACGATATGATCGCCTCTCGCGGCAGGGCCGCCGTGATGGCGCGCCACGCCATGCGGGGCGACATAAGGTCGGGTTGGCGGGTCCGGGCGCGTTCGTTCCAGCTTGTGCCGGTGTCGTCCTGTTCATGGTCCATTGAGGTCAGTTCCTGCGCCCATGCCGATTTGGTCTGGGCGATCAGGGCGTGACGATCCTTGTTTGGGGCCATCGCGGGAAGGGCAGCAAGGATGGATTGCGCGACGGATTTGGCATCGCCGACGATGCCGACGGAGACCGGCTTTGTCAGGCCGATGCGGTCGGGGTTGATGTCGACCTGAATGAGTTGCGCCTCTTTCGGCCAGTAGTCGAGGCCGTAGCCCGGAAGGGTGGAGAAGGGGTTGAGGCGGGTGCCCAGGGCGAGAACCACATCGGCCTTGGCAATCAGAGCCATCGCGGCCTTGGAGCCGTTGTAACCTAGCGGCCCGACCGACAGCGGGTGGCTGCCGGGGAAGGCGTCGTTGTGCTGATAGTTGCAGGCGACCGGGGCGGTCAGGCGTTCGGCCAAGGCGGCAGAGGCTTGGATGGCGCCCGACAGCACCACGCCTGCGCCGTTGAGGATGACCGGGAATCTGGCGTTGGCGAGCAGTTGAGCGGCGGCTTTGATCGCGTCGGTGCCGCCGGTGGGACGTTCAAACTCGACAATCGCGGGCAGGGTGATGTCGATCACTTGCGTCCAGTAATCGCGCGGTACGTTGATCTGGCAGGGGGCGGACAGGCGGCGGGCTTTTGTGATGATGCGGTTCAGCACCTCGGCAATGCGCGAAGGGTCGCGCACCTCCTCCTGATAGGCGACCATGTCCTGAAAGGTCGCCATCTGCTCCACTTCCTGAAAGCCGCCCATGCCGATGGTCTTGTTGGCGGCCTGCGGCGTCACCAGCAGCATCGGCGTGTGGTTCCAATAGGCGGTCTTTACGGCAGTGACGAAGTTGGTGATGCCCGGCCCGTTCTGCGCAATGATCATCGCCATCTTGCCGGAAGAACGGGTGTAGCCGTCGGCCATATAGCCGCCGTTGCATTCATGCGCCACGTCCCAGAAGGTGATGCCCGCCTTGGGGAAAATATCCGAGATCGGCATGAAGGCCGATCCGATGATGCCGAAGGCATGTTCGATGCCATGGAGTTGCAGCACTTTGACGAAGGCTTCCTCGGTGGTCATTTTCATGGCGGTGCATCCTTTTTGCTGGCCGCAGGATAGGGGGATTGGGTGAGGCGGGTTAGGGCCAGATGAAGGGGGCGGGTAGGGCCAGATTGTGGCATCTCGTGGCGTAGGTCGGGGTATACCCCGACTCCCGCCCTCACCCCGTCCTCACCCCGGCCACAACGCGCGGCGCAGGCGCTCCGGAGCCACCGCAGGTAGCAGCGTCGGGGTATAACCGACCCAAGGCTGCGCAAATTGGACATTCGCCGGTTTGGCCCAGAAGAATGTCGGGCGCGTGGTGCGCCTGACCATAAGCACCCGCCCCACCGACCAGCCCCACCGACCAGCCCCACCGACCAGCCCCACTGACCAGCCCCATCGACCGGCCCCAGCGGATCGCCTTGCGGATACCGCCTCGTGGCCGGACCGTATTCCCGCATCCCGTTCTGTTGCAAGTCGTTTTCGCTTTTGAACCACTGGCCGGGAAACCGCGCAGTGAACGGGGTGCCGGTGGAGA
>Ga0105044_10015144_pt1 | contig 10425 bp, 9 predicted proteins | sample MAT01_FD_78092 | JGI IMG/M metagenome (GOLD analysis project Ga0105044, IMG submission 78092) | Freshwater microbial communities from Lake Fryxell liftoff mats and glacier meltwater in Antarctica - MAT-01 | ecosystem: Environmental > Aquatic > Freshwater > Ice > Liftoff microbial mat | place...
CCGGGCGACGCTCGAGGAGATGGCCGCGAAGCGACGCGGGCAGATCGAGGAGATGCGCCGGCGGCGCGCCGCGGCGGGCGCCGGGACGATCGCGTCCCCCGGCCCGCAGGCCTCCCGCCCCGAGACGGTCGCCATGCCGATGCGCATCCCCGGCTCGACGGGGCCGACGGTGCCGGGCACGCGCGGGAAGCAGCCGGGCCAGCGGCCCGGAAGGCAGCGTCAGGCGGCGGCCAGTCCGGTGCCCATCGATCCGCAGACCGCGGCCCGTGACGCGGCGCGGAAGCGCGCGCCCGACGGGGGCGTCGCGCGCCGTCGCGAGCGCGAGATCGAGGCCGTGGCCCAGGCGCAGCGCGACGCCGTCTCGCGCCAGGTCGAGCAGGAGAAGCGCGACGACGACCGCCGACAAAAGAAGCAGGCGGAGATGGTTGCCGTGCCCAGCGCCAGCCCGGCCCCCACCCGGGGAGTGCGGGTACCGATCCTGGGCCGGCACCTCACCCGGGCCGAGTGGCGTCGGGCCTTCGTGATGCAGGAACTGCTCTCGCCGCCCGTCTCGCTGCGTCCGGAACCGTGAGCGGCGCCAGCCACTCGGACTCACTCCTGAGCGAGCCGCCGCTTCGATGATTCGACCGTGATCGGCCCGACACGGACGGAGCGCACCTCGTCCGCCGTGGCGACCCCGCCGTCCTCGGCGAGGGTCATCGCCTGCCTCCGCAGCACCCGCGCCGCGGAGATCTCCAGCCGCATCGTCGTCTCGACGATGTCGCGCCCCGCCTCGTCCCGCCCCAGGTACGCCGCCTCCTGCGTCGCGGACCCCCGCTCGCGGACGCGCTCGCGATCCGCGGCCTTGCGGATCGTGAGGGTCGACTCGGCCCGGTGCACCGCCCCCGCCGCCAGCGACGCGGGCACGAGCGTCAGCGGCGGTTCGAAGACCGTCACCGACTTCTCCTTCTCGTCCGTCAGCTCGACCAGCTCGACGGCCCCCGACGCGACGCGTCGGACGCGGAGGGTCTGGGTCGGCTTCCACGGGTCCGCGCCATCCGCCCGCGTCGCGAGGGCGATCGTCCACGACCCGTCGGCCTCCGCGCCGCTCACGTCGCGACGCTCGTGCCCGGCCGGGCGGCCAGCGCGGGCCGTGTCCGTCGCGGCGTACGTCCGCGTCCTGGGGCCCGGGGCGTAGATCCGCTCCGCGCCGATGGAAGCGGCCGCCTCCCCGGGCGCGGCGGAGACCGCCGGGTTCACGGGGGGCGACGATGCGGCTAGGTCTCCCTCGCCCGCGCAGCCCATGACCGCGAGGGAGACGAGAAGGGCGGCGGTCGTCGGGAGTGGGCGCATCGGCTCGGGTCCTCGGGGAGTCGTACGGAGGCTCGCCCGGCGGCGTCCAGCCGGCAGGCAGGCTTCGCAAACCTATACTCGCCCGATGCATACCTTTCGCGGGGAGCCGGCGGGAACGGCTGAGTTCCGGATGAACGCCCGTTCGGCCATCGTCGGGGCGGCGTGCGCCGTCGCCGCCCTTCTCAGTCCGGCCTTGCTGGGCGGGTGCGAGTCCATCGGGGATCTCAGGCCCGGCGCGACCAGCGTGCTGGACCTGGGCAACACCGGTCCCACCCCCGCCGAGGCCGCCCGCTGGGCGATCGACCCCTACGACCCCGATAAGCGCTATCGGGGCACGCTCCTGCTCGCCAACGCCCCCTTCGCCGGCGAGAGCGTCTACATCCAGCTCTTCACCGACAACATCAAGGATGTCGACCCCGGCGTGCGGGCCGCCGCGGCACGGGGCATCGGCTCGCACGGCTCTCCCGATCTCGTCCCCCTGCTGGTCGAACGCCTGGAGGACCAGGACCCGTCGGTCAGGACCGAGGCCGCGCGGGCGTTGCAGCGGCTCCACAACCCCGTCGCGGTCGACCCGCTACTCGACGCTCTGGACGAAGAAACCGAACTCGAGGCGCAGGTGCGGCTCGAGGCCGCGAACGCCCTCGGGCAATACGCCGAGACTCGCGTGGTCGAGCGGCTCATCTCCGCCCTCGAGGACCCCAACCTAGCGGTCAATCGCAACACCCAGGGGGCCCTCCGCACCCTGACCGGGCAGGACTTCGGCTTCGACCGGGCCGCGTGGCAGACGTGGTACAAGAACTCCCCCAGCGTCTTCGCGGCCCGGGGGGTATACGTCTACCCCGTCTATCGGCGCGGGAAGAACTGGTACGAGTACGTCCCGTTCATCCCGCCCCCGCCCAATGAGTCGGCGAGCGTGCCGGCGGGGATGACGCCCGGCGTGAATTGACGACGCCTTGCCGCCGCCGGATGGAGCCGGCCCCCCGGCCGTCCGATAGCCCGAACATGTCCGTCGCCCCTTGGCTTCCCCAAACCGAGACGTCGCGCGCCCACCGGGCGACCCGGAGGCGTCCGTGAGGGCGCTGCGCTTCGACGGCTCGCGGGTCGTCCTCGACGCCGCCGCGCCCGACCCCGTGCCCGCCCCCGGCGAGGCGCTGATCCGCGTCACGCGGGCGGCGATCGGATCGCCCGACCGGGCGGTGGTCGCGGGACGCGTGCCGCACCTGGGCGTGCTGGGGCACGCCTTCGTCGGCGTGGTGGAGCGGGTCGCGCCGACCAGGCCCGAGCACGCGCGCTGGGAAGGCCGGCGGGTCGTGGGCGGGATCAACCTGCCCTGCGGCCGCTGCGAGCGTTGCCGCGCGGGGCTGTCGACGCACTGCCCGACGCGGGCCGTCCTGGGCCTGCGGGCCAAGGACGGGTGCTTCGCCGAGCGGCTCACGCTCCCCATCGCCAACCTCGTCGAGGTGCCCAAGACGGTCGACGACGACGCGGCGACCTTCGCCGAGCCCCTCGCCGCGGTCCTGCACGCCGCCCACCTCACGCGGATCGAGGGCAAGCCCTACGTGACGGTGCTGGGCGACGGCCCGATCGGCCTGCTCGCGGCCCAGGTCATGACGCGCCTCAACGCGTCGGTGCGGCTGCTGGGGACGCACCCGGCCAAGTTCTCGCTGTGCGAGAAGTGGGGGATCAAGCACCGCCACGAGCGAGAGGTCGGACGCCGGCAGGACCAAGACGTCGTCATCGACTGCACCGGCTCCCCGTCGGGCCTCGAGCTGGCCATGCGCCTCGTGCGGCCCCGGGGCAAGATCGTCCTCAAGAGCACGCCCGCCCCGGTCCCCGACGAGCCCGACTCGGGCGGCCCGAAGGCCGCGGGCGCGCCCATCGACCTCTCCCCCATCGCCCGCCACGAGCTCGAGGTGCTGGGCGCCCGCTGCGGCCCGATGCCCGACGCCGTCGGGGCGCTCGCCCGGGGCGAGGTCGACGTTCGCTCCCTCGTCACACGCCGCTTCCGCCTGGCCGAGGGCGTCGCGGCGTTCGAGGCCGCGGCGTCCGCCGAATCGATCCGCGTGCTCCTCGAGATCTGACGCGGCGTCCGCGAGCCGTCGGGCCTCACCACAGGACGCGGACGCGGATCGTCTCGGGCACCGCCCGCAGGCGAGAGAGCACCGCCTGGGCGTCGGTGGGCTCGACGTCGAGCACCACGTACCCGAGGTCCTCGCTGGTCCGGAGGTACTCCCCGGAGATGTTGACCCCCAGCGCCGCGATCGCCCCGTGCATCGTGCTCAGCACGCCCGGCACGTTGCGGTGGAAGTGCAGGATGCGGTGGCTCCGCGGCGCGTCCGCCGCGACGCCCGCCCCGGCCTCGGGGTGCTGCGCCGGCAGCTCGACCTCGGGCACGTTGACCGCCCCGGTCGTCGAGCCGTTGTTGACGAACTTGACCAGCTTCGTGCACACGTCCTCGGCGATGGAGCCCTGCGCCTCCTCCGTGCTCCCGCCCACGTGGGGCGTGAGGATCACGTTCGCCAGCCCCCGCACGGGGCTCCCGAAGGCCTCCCCCTTCGCCGCGGGCTCGTCGGGGAAGACGTCGAGCGCCGCCCCCGCCACGTGCCCCTCCCGGATCGCCGCGGCCAGGGCGTCGAGGTCCACCACGCTCCCCCGCGCGTTGTTGATCAGGAACGACCCCGCCCGCATCTTCCGGAGCTGCGCCGCGCCGATCAGCCCACGCGTCGCCTCCGTCGCGGGCACGTGCAGCGTCACGACGTCGGCCTCCTTCAGCAGGTCCCCCAGCGTCCGCACCTGCCGCGCGTTCCCCAGCGCCATCTTCGGGGCGATGTCGTGGTACAGCACCCGCATCCCGAACGCCTCGGCCAGCACCGACACCTGCGAGCCGATGTGCCCGTACCCCACGATCCCCAGCGTCCGCCCCCGCACCTCGTGCGCCCCCGCGGCGGACTTGTCCCACACCCCCGCGTGCATCTGCGCCGTCTTCTCGGCGAGGCGTCGGTGCAGCGCCACCACCTCCGCGATCGTCAGCTCCGCCACGCTCCGGGTGTTGCTGAACGGGGAGTTGAAGACCGGCACGCCCCGCCCCCGCGCCCCCGCCAGGTCCACCTGGTTCGTCCCGATGCAGAAGCACCCCACCGCCAGCAGCCGCTCCGCCCCCGCCATCACGCGGGGCGTCACCTCCGTCTTGGACCTGATCCCCAGGATGTGGGCCCCCTCGACCAGGCGCAGCAGCCGCGCCTCGTCGGGAGCCCCCGCCAGCGTCTCGACCTGGAAACCCTCGGCCCGCAGCATCGCCGCCCCGGCGGGGTGGATCCCCTCCACCAGCACGGCGCGGATCTTGTCCTTGGGATACGACGTCTTCACGGCCCCTCCCCCATCGGCCCCTCAGCCGGCCTCTCCGCCGGCCCCTCCGCCGGCCACGCCACCGCCGGAACCGTCCGCGTCGCGCCCCCCAGGTCGCCGTCGGCCGGCCCGATCCTGACCACCCCAGCCATGCTCAGGGCCAAGAGCACGCCGCACAACGCCAGGCGGTACCACCCGAAGGGCGCGAGCCCCCGGTGGTTGAGAAAGCCCACCAGCCACCGCACCGCCACCGCGGCCGACACCGCCGCGACGGCCATCCCCAGCGCCACCGGCAGCGGCCCGAGCTGCTCGAAGAGGTTGGGCGTCCCCGCCGCGCTCGTCTCTCGCACGTTCTTAACCAGCTTGTACAGCGTCGCCGCGCTCAGCGTGGGCAGGCCCAGCAGGAAGCTGAACTCCGCCGCCTGCCGGGGCCGCAGCCCGACCAGCACCCCCCCGGCGATGGTCATCATCGACCGGCTCGTCCCGGGCCACATGGCGATGCACTGCAGAAGCCCGATCTTGAGCGCCTGCCCCGGAGTGACGTCGAAGACCGTCGGCTCGACCGCCCGCCAGCGGGCCGGCACCGAGAATCGCCCCCGCCGCCGCGCATCGACCAGCAGCATGAACACCCCGCCCAGCGCGACGGCGAGCAGGACGGGGCCGGTGTCGAAGAGGTACCGCTCGATCAGGTCGTCCAGCAGCAAGCCCAGGACCGCCGCGGGAAGGAAGGCGATGAACAGGTTGACCAGCAGCAGGAAGCCCGCCGGATCCTTCCCCAGCAGCCCGCGCAGCATCCGCCCGACGGCGGAGCGGTAGAGTCCGAGAACCGCCAGGATCGCCCCGCCCTGGATGATGATGTTGAACGCGTCGATCGAGGCCTTGCGCCCCGGGTCGTCCAGCCCCAGCAGCGCCGACGCCAGGATCAGGTGTCCGGTCGAACTGACGGGCAGGTACTCGGTGATCCCCTCGACCAGCCCCAGCACCACCGCTTGCCACCATGCCAGCACGAGCGCCCCTTTGCGAATGGACGCCGAGTGTAGTCCCCACGCCGGCAACGCCCGTTCATGCTCCCCGTCCGCTTCATGCCCCTCACATCCCCATGGGATACGTTCGAACGTGCCCGCCCTCATGCCCGTCTCGGACTCGACCGACCCCCGCCTCGCCGATTACGCCAATCTCACCGACGCCCAGCTTCAGAACCTCGAGCGCGTCGGCGGGCGCGGCGTCTTCATCGCCGAGGGCGAGCTCGTCGTTCGCCAGCTCCTCTCCTCCCCCTGCACCACCCGCTCGGTCCTGCTCACCGAAGGCGCCCTCGCCCGTCTGGTCGACACACTCGCGACCCTCCCCGCCGAGACCCCCGTCTACCTCGCCTCCGAGGCCGTCCTCGCGGGCGTCGTCGGGTTCAACTTCCACCGGGGCGTCGTGGCCTGCGGCGAGCGCCCCCCCGAACCCCCGTTGGACGCCGTGCTGGCAACCGCCCGGGCCCTCGTCGTCCTCGAGGACCTCTCCAACCACGACAACGTGGGGGGGATCTTCCGCAACGTCGCCGCCCTCGCCGGCCGCCGGACCGCGGTGCTGCTCAGCCCCGGCACGTGCGACCCTCTCTACCGCAAGGCCCTCCGCGTCTCGATCGGTCAGGCCCTGCACATCCCCTTCCGCCGCCTCGCCGAATGGACCCACGACCTAGACCGCCTCCGCGCCGCGGGGTTCACCCTCCTCGCCCTGACCCCCGACCCCGGCGCGGTCGATCTGGGAACCCTCGAGGCCCGGGGCATCCACCGACCCGCCCTCCTCCTGGGCGCCGAGGGTCCGGGCCTCACCCCAGCCGCCTTCGCCAAGGCCGACCTTCGCGTCCGCATCCCCATCGCGCCCGGCGTTGATTCCCTCAACGTCTCCGTCGCCGCCGCGGTCGCCCTGAGCCGACTGACCCGGCCCGAATGACGCACCGCCCGGCGCCCCGCGGCCGGCAGCCGTGCCACCCCGCCCCCGCGCGAACCGAACGCCGTCCACCGCGTCTATATCCCCGTGCCCCCCCGCCCCCTCGGTCGGGTAGAGTGCCCCCGCCCTCGCAGCCCCCGGACCCCTGGAGCCCCCGATGAGCCTGCGTCAGACCGCCGTCCGCCTCGCCGCCGGGGCGACCGTCACTCTCGCCTCCGCCCTCGCCGGCGCAGCCTTCGACGATCTCATCCGCGAGGGCGAGGGCCCTCGCCGCCAGGCCCTGACGGCCATGGAGCTCAAGCCCTTCCCCGCCGCGGCGTGGTCCGGGCTCGCCGACTGGGTCGGCGGCACCCAGGTCACCAGCGTCGCCGCCGGCAAGGTCGTCCTGATCGTCACGTGGAAGGACTGGTACGCCCCCTCCAAGCGGGGATACATCCTCGCGCAGAAACTCGCGGAGAGGCACGGCGCCGAGGGCCTCGTCGTCGTCGCGGTCCACGACAACGACGGGTGGGCCGACTTCAAGAAGCCCGACGCCGCCAAGAACGCCGCGCTCCTGATCGCCAACGACCCCAAGGGCGACTTCCGCAAGGCCCTGCAGGTCGACAACGACCCCGACTTCTACCTGATCGACCGCGCCGGCCAGCTCCGCTACGCCGACCTGGCGACCGAGTCGGTGGAGGGTGGCGTCAAGGCCCTCCTGGCCGAGTCCGCCGACGCCGCGGGCGGGGTCAACACCAGGCGCGCGAGCGAGGCCAAGGCACGCGACCTGGCCGAGCGGCGGACCGCGGCGATCAGCAACTCGGTCGATCTGACCAACATCCCCGAGCAGCCGTACACCCCTCCGACCGAGCAGGAGTATGCCGATGCCAAGTGGCCCCCCTTCCCCCAGCTGAAGGACGCACGGGAAGACGCGAAGGCACCCGACCCGATCCCGCTGCCGGTCATCGACCAGGGGTTCCTTCCCGAGAAGCCGCAGCTCGACGGCAGGGTGCGGATTTTCTACATCTGGCGTCCCGAGGACCGCCGCACCTACGCCATCCAGCCCCGAATGGACCTGACGCAGCGCCAGCTCGGACGCGATGTTCGGATCATCGGCGTCATCAGCCCCGTCCGGGATGACAAGGGCCAGCCCTATCCCGACGACGCCAAGCCCGACGTCATGAGGAAGAAGATCGACGACTTCCTCGCCTCCCGCCACCTCGGCCACACGCTCCTCATGGACATGGCGGGCACGCTCATGAACCTCATCGTCGAGGAACCCGAGGCCTTCCCCATTCCCTATGTCGGGATCTCCAGCAGCGACAACGTCGTCCGCTGGCGCGGCTGGATGGGCGAGCCCGCCTTCGAGGCCTCCCTCGACCGCATCATCGCCGCCGACCCCGGCGTGAAGGTCCGCCGCAAGGCCGAAGAGGCGTACATCCGGGACCACGCCGGGCAGTGAGCGGCCCGATGGCGGGCCCAGCGGGGACCGACGGAGCCGCCGTCCTCCCCAACTTCCACGTCGTCCTCGTTCACCCGGAAATCCCCAACAACACCGGCAACATCGGCCGCACCTGCGTGGCCACCGGCTGCGCCCTGCACCTCGTCCACCCCCTGGGATTCAGCACGGACGAGAAGGCCTGCCGCCGCGCCGGCCTCGACTACTGGCCCCGCCTGGGCGTCATCGAACATCCCTCCTGGGCGGCGTACGCCACGCTCCATCCCCCGTCCGCGGCTTGGTTCCTGACCACCAAGGCCGACCGCACCGTCTTCGAGGCCACACCCGTCCCAGGCGACCATCTGATCTTCGGCCAAGAGACCGCGGGGCTGCCCGCGGACGTCCTCCGGGCGGTCCCCCCAGACCGCCTCCTCCGCCTCCCCATGCGCCCCGGCGAGCGCTCTCTCAACCTCGCGACCGCGGTCTGCGCCGTGGTGTACGAAGGTCTGCGGCAGTTGATGGACCGCCATCTCGTCGACCCGCGCACGCTCACCCGGTATCCCGCCGCCCGGATGCGTCTCCCCTGAAGAGTGGGTTCAAAATTGCCCATATTCTCGCAGTTATCGCCGAAAACCACGAACTTCCGCAGAATTCTTCGGGTATAGATGGATGGCGGGCGTCAGATCCCACCCACACGTCGCCCGTCGAACGACTCTCTCTTCGTTCTCTCTCCACCAGTGTGCCGCTCGGGTCTCCCGGGCGGTACACTGCGTTTTGGGGCACGCGATGCTCGCGGCCCCGGCATTGCTCGGGAGGGGTGCGGACTTGAAGTCGAACGGAACGCGTGCGGCCGGATCCGGGCCGGGCTGGACATGGGCACGAGCCGCCTTGATCTCGGGCGGACTCCTCGCTGCCGTCGGCGCGGGTGGGTGCCAAGACCCCCTCTTCACCCCCGACGAGGCCCGCAGTCAGTACGACCGTTTCGACGCCGTCCGCGACCGACGCGCCCCGACGTACGTCTACGACGAGTTCGGCGCCCGCCGTCCCAACCTCCGCGGCCGTCTCCTCACGTCTGAATAACACCCGCGACGCCCGATCGCGACGGATGCGCTGCCCAGGCCGCGCGAATCGCATTGTCCCCTCGGACTGCCGCGGATAGTCTTCACGCGGGGCGACGCTGATCCGCGGGAATTGAATGTGCGCCCGCCATTCGGCCGATGCTCTGCCCGGGGATGCAGGCACGCGACCGCGCACCCCGCGCACAAGGGCCCGACGCCCGTTCGACGGATCTTCCCACGATGCCCCTGATCTCCAGCACATCGCCCGGCAAGCAAAAGACGCCCTCGGGCCGCGGCCGCCGCGCGGGTGGTGCCTCGGGCCGCGCGCAGCCCGCGGTCCGTCGCTCCCAGGTGGTCTGGGGCGCGCTCCTGGCCTCGATGACCGTGGTCGGCGGCGGGCTCTTCGCACTCGACCGCTCGCCGGCCCGCAGCACCGACGGGCTCAGCCTGCCCCCGCTCCTCGCGACCGTCGGCCCCGACACCGCCGAGGCGATCTTCACCACCCGCGTTCCCCTCGACTCGGCCCGCTGGCAGTCCATCGTGATCCACGACAGCGGCGAGACCGTGGGCACGCCCACGTCCCTCGACGCCCAAGCCCGGGCCATGAACCTCCGCGGCCTCGGATACCACTTCGTCGTCGGCAACGGCGGCGGCATGGATGACGGCGAGCTGCACATCGCCAGCCGCTGGCTGCGCCAGCTCCCCGGTGCCCACGCCGCGGGCAAGGACGCCGACTGGTTCAATCGCCACTCGATCGGGATCTGCCTGATCGGCGACGGCAACCGGCAGCGCCCCAGCGCCGCCCAGATGCGCCGCCTCGTGCAGGTGATCGAGGCCCTCCGGGCCGAGTTCAAGATCCCCGCCGACCGGGTCTACCTGCACCGCGACATCGCCACGACCCCCAGCCCGGGCCGCCGCTTCCCCGAGTCCACCTTCCGCCAGCAACTCGCCGCCGACCTCTGAGCCCGCCCCGAGGCCGGGGCCGTGGCACTCGTGTCCGCGACCGAAAACCCGTCGCTGATCGAAACCGCCACCCGCCGCTCCCAAAATATGACGCCGCGGCCAACGGTCGGCCCGTCGGCGTCGTACCCTCCCCTCCCGCCCTTCTCGGGGCGTCCGATGGCTCGGTACGGGATTCGGAAGGATTCGGGGTCTGCAATCCACTCTTCGCGTTGAAGTTCGGCCTTAGGAACGTCATACTGGGGGCGTCCCGGGCGGCCCGCCGCGGCCACTGACGGGTTCCACGGACGCGACGCGTCGAAGGCCGGGGGGGTGCCACCCTTTCCCCGGGTGGTCGGTATCGGGTGGTCTCCCCCCATGCGGGGCGGTTCGGGA
>Ga0105044_10015146_pt1 | contig 10424 bp, 7 predicted proteins | sample MAT01_FD_78092 | JGI IMG/M metagenome (GOLD analysis project Ga0105044, IMG submission 78092) | Freshwater microbial communities from Lake Fryxell liftoff mats and glacier meltwater in Antarctica - MAT-01 | ecosystem: Environmental > Aquatic > Freshwater > Ice > Liftoff microbial mat | place...
TCCACACCTGCCGTCATCCTGAACGGAGTTCCGGGAGTCCGCGACCGGGATCCTTGTCGCAAAGCCAAAGGCTGGGTTCAAATGACGCCGGGTTTTCAAACTGACGTCGTCAAACGCCGCCACATGATTCCGCTATTCCTTCCAGCGCACGGACAAAACTATGAAACGCTTATTCCCCTCCTTCGTCGCTCTGAGCCTTGGCCTTGGCTCTGTAACCGCCGCCGACATTGCCTCGCGCAACTGGCCGCAGTGGCGCGGCCCCGCTTTCAACGGCACCGCGCCGCATGGCACCGCGCCGACCACCTGGAGCGAGACCGAGCATGTGAAGTGGAAGTTCAAGATTCCCGGCGAGGGTTCGGCCACGCCGATCGTGTGGGAAGATCAGGTTTTCATCCTCACCGCGATCGAAACGGCAAAACCTGACGCCGCTCCCAAAGCAGACGCGCCTCCGGCAGCCGAGCCGCCCCCCGCGGGCGGTCGTCCGCGGCGCGGCCCCGGCGGTGGCGGTGGGCGCTCGGAGAAGCCGACCTCGCCGGTCCAGTTCGTCATCCTTTCCCTCGACCGGAAGACCGGGAAGCCGCTCTGGCAGAAAACCGCACGCGAGCAGATCCCGCATGAAGGCCATCATCGCGACCATGGCTTCGCCTCCGGTTCGCCGGTCACCGATGGCGAGCATGTGTTTGCCTACTTCGGCTCCTTCGGCCTGTTTTGCTACGACATGAAGGGGAATCTCCAGTGGGAGAAAGACCTCGGCGACATGCAGACGCGCAACTCCTTCGGCGAAGGCACCTCGCCCGCGCTGCACGGCGACACGCTCGTGGTGAACTGGGATCACGAGGGCGAAGATTTCATCGTCGCGCTCGACAAGAAAACCGGCACGGAACGCTGGCGGCAAAAGCGCGACGAGGCGACCACCTGGTCCACGCCGCTCATCGTCGAGCACGGCGGAAAAGCCCAGGTCGTCGTCTGCGCGACGAACAAGATTCGCAGCTACGACCTCGCCACCGGCGCGCCCATTTGGGAATGCGCCGGCATGACCGCCAATGTCGTCCCCACGCCTGTCAGCGAAGCCGGGCGGCTCTACGCGATCAGCGGCTTCCGTGGTGCCGCGCTCCTCGCCATTCAACTCGGCCGCACCGGCGACCTCACCGGCACCGACGCCATCACCTGGCAGCACGGCAAAGGCACTCCCTACGTCCCCTCGCCGCTCCTCGCCGGCGGACGTCTCTATTTCTACTCCGGTAATAACGGCGTCCTCTCCTGCCTCGACGCCGCCACCGGCAAACCTCTCTTCGAAGCCGAACGCCTCAACGACCTCATGGGCGGCGTCTATGCCTCGCCGGTCAGCACCGATGGCCGCATCTATCTCGTCGGTCGCGATGGAAAAACCGTGGTCATCAAGCAGTCCGACAAGATTGAAGTCCTCGCGACCAATAAGCTCGATGATCGCTTCGACGCCTCCCCCGCCATTGTCGGCAAAGACCTCTTTCTCCGCGGCCACCAGTTCCTCTACTGCATCGGGGAGTAGGCAGGATTCCTCCCGCGCGCATTTGTCCGAAGTACGTGCCGCCTGGACGCCCGATGGTGCGCTTGAGAAATCTCAGCTTCGGATCGAGCGTCCAGTCGGCGAGCTTCGCCACGAGTTCGCCCCACAATGCCAGCAGGCGGCAGATTGACTCTGGGCGGTAACTCAGCAAATCTGCCGCATGACCATCGCGCTGACCAAAGATGTCGAAGCCTTCGTCGAGGAAAAGGTGAGGGCGGGCGTCTGTTTGGACGCCAGCACATTGGTCAATGATGTGTTGCGCTCGCTCAGCGAACACCGGCAGCAACCCTTCGCGACGACCCCGGAACTCGAGGCGTGGCTGCTGGATGCCGCGGACAGCTCCACCACACCGCTGATCCCGGCAGACTTCGATGCCATCCGAAGCCGGGTGCGCGCCCGGCTCGACGGCCCGGCGGAATAACGCTAGGCGGACAACTTCATTGCCGACGCCGAACTGCAATACCAGTGGTAAACGCGATGTTAACGCCCCAGCAATCACGCGAATTCCGGTTGCAACTTCAGCAAGCACGCGAGTTTGCGCTGAAGGACGCAGAGGCATTCGGGGGAATCATTCATGTCGTCGAACGACTGGGCCAGTTTCTGTTTCCCGAAGGACGGGGGTTGGGAGACTACAAATCCGCAATCAGCAAAGTAGCCAAAGATTCAGCACTGGCTACAGACGTTCCTGCCGAAAGGAGGGATGTTCATACGCCGTTCAGCCTCCTCTACGACATGGTCAAGAATGGCCGCAACGACGCACTCCACATCGGGGCATTTGCCCGACACCTTACTACCCACGCCATCGAACTGGCGTTAATCTTAGAAGATGCACTGAGAATGACCGAGCACACCAATCGCGTCCAGCGACTACATGGTTCGCGAACCCGTCTGTGCGGAACTTTGGCATCCAGTTAGTTTCGTTCGTCAGCGGATGCTCACAAACTCGTTCTCTTTTTTGCCTGTGAAGGTCGCACTTGGGCAATGGTGCTTGGTCACCGATGTACAGGTCGCCAAATATCTGCAAGGCCACTCAAACACGCAGAGAAAAGAACGCCTTGCCACACCGCTCGAAAAAGCGAAAGAGATCGAACTGCTTCCGGCTACCTGCGTCAGCGGCGGAATGTCGATAGTTGACGCCGTGAAGATGTTCGATGGTGCGCCCCTTCTAGTGGTTTGGGACAGCAAAGAACCGAACTTGGACGGTATGTTGACCGCGTTCGATCTGTTATGAAAATGCAATCCAACATATTTTCGACCCAAAATTACAGAGCCGTCTAAACTGGGATCAACAATTCTGGCGAGGTTGTCGGCTACGCAACTACAGGCGCTGGTAATGCCGTAACTCACGCCTTTCTGTATTCTGGCGGCATATTGACTGATTTAGGCTCCATCCTCGGAAGTGGTTCTAGCAACGCTCTCGGAATCAACGATGCAGGCCAAATAGTTGGGGAAGCTCAGACAAATACGGGGGATTACCATGCTTTTCTTAGGTCGGGCGGCAGCAATACTGACCTCGGAACGCTTGGCGGGATCGATAGTCACGCCTTCGGAATCAACAACGCCGGACAAGTAGTGGGCAGAAGCACATTGTCTGGAGACCCGGCAACGGCGGCAAGTCATGCGTTTTTTTACGATGCGGGCACAATGATAGATTTAGGAACTCTCGGCGGCAGTTTTAGCGAAGCTTACGACATCAATAGTGCTGGCGAAATTGTGGGTACTTCTTTGACTGCGGGCGACGCCTCGACACATGGCTTTGTGTACACCGGTGGCATCATGCGTGACCTGAATAGCCTCGTTCCTCAAAACTTAGGGATCACGAATCTTACCACTCGAATTGGAAGCCCGATCAATGAGTTGGGACAAATCGCAGCATCTGGAACCATTGGCGGTCATACCCGCGCGCTTCTTCTTACGCCTACGCCGGAACCCTCGAGTGTGTTGCTGCTGAGTGCGGGTGCCCTCATCTGCCTTCGCGGACGTGCACGGCCTAAGGTTCCCTCGTTCCGCAGTTAAACTGCGGAACGGACCTGTGGGCGAAGCTTAGCTTCGCGGAGGGTGGGCATTCCGAAGTTCGAACTTCAGAACGAGCCTCCATTGACTGCGCTACGGCAGATCGGTGGCGCCCATGAGGTAGCGGTCGCACTCGCGGGCGGCGCCGCGGCCTTCATTGAAAGCCCAGACGACGAGGCTCTGGCCGCGGCGGCAGTCGCCGGCGGCGAAGACTCCGGGGATGCTGGTGGTGTATTTCTCGAATTCCGCTTTCACGTTGCTGCGCGCGTCGCGCTCAACGCCGAGGCCGTCGAGGAGCGGTTGCTCAGGCCCGACGAAGCCCATCGCGAGGAGGACGAGCTGCGCGGGCATGATGCGCTCGCTGCCGGAGACGTTCTTCGGAATGAACTGGCCCTTCTCGTTCTTCGTCCACTCGACTTGCACGGTGTGCACGGCGTTGACGTGGCCGCTTTCGTCGCCCTCGAACTTTGTGGCCGTGGTGACAAAGACACGCGGATCGTCGCCAAACTTCGCCGCGGCTTCTTCCTGGCCGTAGTCCATTTTATAGACCTTCGGCCACTCGGGCCAGGGGTTGTCCTTCGCGCGATCGAGCGGCGGTTTGGGCAGAATCTCGACCTGCACGAGCGAGCGGCAGCCGTGGCGCATCGAGGTGCCCACGCAATCCGTGCCGGTGTCGCCGCCGCCGATGATCACGACATCCTTGCCTTCGGCGGTGATGAAGTTGCCGTTCTTGTGCTGGTCCAAAACGGAGCGCGTGTTGGCGGTGAGGAAGTCCATCGCAAAGTGGATGCCCTTGAGCGCGCGGCCGTCGATCGGCAGGTCGCGCGGCTTCGTCGCGCCGGTGCAAATCACGGTCGCGTCGAACTCTGCGCGCAGCTTTTCCACCGGAAAGTTTTTCCCGACCTCGACGCCGCACTCGAACTCGATGCCTTCATCTTCCATCTGCTTGATCCGGCGCAGCACGACGGCGTTCTTATCCAGCTTCATGTTCGGGATGCCGTACATGAGCAGCCCGCCCGGACGATCCGCGCGCTCGAAAACCGTGACCGTGTGACCGGCGCGATTGAGCTGCGCCGCCGCGCAAAGCCCCGCCGGCCCGCTGCCGATGACCGCCACCTTTTTCCCCGTCCGCACCTCCGGCGGCTGCGCCTTCACCCAGCCTTCGTCCCAGCCTCGATCAATAATCGAGACCTCGATGTTCTTGATCGTGACCGGCGGCGCATTGATTGCCAGCACGCACGAACCTTCGCACGGCGCGGGACAGACGCGGCCGGTGAACTCGGGGAAGTTGTTCGTCTTGTGCAGCCGCTCGAGCGCTTCCTTCCACAGCCCGCGATAGACGAGATCGTTCCACTCGGGGATGAGGTTATTGATCGGGCAGCCGCTCGCCATGCCGCTGATCAGCGTGCCCGTGTGGCAAAACGGAACGCCGCAATCCATGCACCGCGCGCCTTGCGTGCGGAGCTTCTCCTCCGGCATGTGGTAGTGAAACTCACCCCAATCCCCGGCCCGCTCCAGCGGTGCGCGGTCGGCAGGAAGTTCGCGGAGATATTCGATGAAGCCTGTTGGTTTTCCCATGTCGTGTGTTGTTAAAACTTCGCTCCCGGACCGCGCACTTTGATGGCCGTCGCGGCGATGATCGGCCCCGCTGCGACGAGTTTTTTCGCCCGCGAATCGACGCGCAAATTCAAGCCTTCCAGCGCGCGGCAACCGAGCAACTGGAGATCGCCTTCCTGTGCGAAAACCACCTCATCCGTGGTCTCGGTATTGCCGACCTTCAGGATCGCGTAGCCGACCGAGCGGGTGAGGATTTGTCCGTTCGCCATCTGAATTTGGAGATCCTTTTTCCGCGCTTCGATGCCGATTTTTTTCAAGGCGCTTCCATCGATCCACGTGAACTCACTGCCGGTGTCCACCATGATCCGCGGAATCGCCGCGAACTTCTTCGGGTCATGATGATTTTCGACGCGGCAACCGACGGTAAAAAGTCCCATCGCTTTACCCTCCCCCGATGCGCGCTACGTCGCGGGCGTTGGCCTCAAAGGCGGCGTTGAGCGCTTCGTCGCCGCTCAGGCCGTCGGCTTCGGCTTTCGAGATCGCCTGGAGCACGCGCTTGTAGTCCTTCGGCATGACCTTGACGAACTTCGGCACCATCTCCTCCCAGAGCGCGAGGACTTTGAAGGCTTTCTGGCTCTTCGTGTAATCGGCGTGGCGCTTGATGAGCTGACGGATTTCCTCGGCTTCGGCGGGCTCTATTTTTTCGAGGCCGACCATCTGGGCGTTGCAGCGCGTGGCGAAGTCGCCGGCCTCGTCGAGCACGTAGGCGATGCCGCCGCTCATGCCGGCGGCGAAGTTGCGGCCGGTTGGGCCGAGGACGACGACTTTGCCGCCGGTCATGTATTCGCAGCCGTGATCGCCGACCGCCTCGACGACGGTGTTCACACCGGAGTTCCGCACGGCGAAACGCTCGCCGGCCATGCCGCGGATGAAGACTTCGCCCGCCGTCGCGCCGTAGAGGGCGACGTTGCCGATGATCATGTTGTCCTCGGCGACGAAGGTGGATTTGGCGTCGGGGTAAATGATGATGCGTCCGCCGCTGAGCCCCTTGCCGACGTAGTCGTTGGCGTCGCCTTCGAGTTCGAGAGTCACGCCTTTGGGGATGAAAGCGCCAAGGCTCTGGCCGGCGCTGCCGATGAATTTCAAATGCACGGTGTCGTCCGGCAGACCCTGCCAGTGGCGTTTGGTAATCTCGTTCCCGAGGATCGTGCCGACGACGCGGTTGGTGTTTTTGATCGGCAGCGTGGCCGTCACTTTTTCGCCGCGCTCGATGGCCGGTTCGCAGATGGCAAGCAGTTCGGTGAGGTCGAGCGACTTCTCGAGTCCGTGATCCTGTTTGTCCGTGCAGTAACGCCCGACTTCCGGGCCGGTGACTGGCGAGTAAAGCAACTTGGAAAGGTCGATGCCTTTCGCCTTCCAATGCTCGACGGCGCTCTTCGGTTCGAGCGCGTCGGTGCGTCCGACCATTTCATTGACGGTGCGGAAGCCCAGCTCGGCCATGATCTCGCGGACTTCCTGCGCGATGAACTTCATGAAGTTGACGGTGTGCTCGGGATCGCCGGTGAAGTTTTTGCGCAGCACCGGATCCTGCGTGGCGACGCCGACGGGGCAGGTATTCAAATGGCAGACGCGCATCATGATGCAGCCGAGCGTGACGAGCGGTGCGGTGGCAAAGCCGAACTCCTCGGCTCCGAGCAGGGCGGCGATGACCACGTCGCGGCCGGTCTTGAGCTGGCCGTCGGTCTCGACGGCGATGCGCGAGCGGAGGTTGTTGAGCACGAGCGTCTGGTGCGTTTCGGCGAGGCCGAGTTCCCAAGGCAGTCCGGCGTGCTTGATCGAAGTCTGTGGCGCCGCGCCCGTGCCGCCGTCGAAGCCTGCGATGAGGACAACATCCGCGTGCGCTTTTGCCACCCCCGCGGCGATGGTGCCGACGCCGACTTCACTGACGAGCTTCACGCTCACGCGCGCGGCGCGGTTTGAGTTCTTCAAGTCGTGGATCAGCTCGGAGAGATCCTCGATCGAGTAAATATCGTGGTGCGGCGGTGGTGAGATGAGGCCCACGCCGGGCGTCGAGTTGCGCACTTTGGCGATCCACGGATAGACCTTCGAGCCGGGAAGCTGGCCGCCTTCGCCGGGCTTCGCGCCTTGCGCCATCTTGATCTGCAGCTCGCGGGCCTGCGTGAGGTAGAGGCTGGTCACACCGAAGCGGCCACTCGCGACCTGCTTGATCGCGCTGTTCTTCGAGTCGCCGCGCTCGTTCGTCCAGGTGTAGCGCGCGGGGTCTTCACCGCCTTCGCCGGTATTCGACCGGCCGCCCACGCGGTTCATCGCGATGGCCAGCGCCTCGTGCGCTTCGCTCGAGATCGAGCCGTAGCTCATCGCGCCCGTCTTAAAGCGCTGCAAAATGGCCTCGACGGAATCCACCTCTTCAATCGGCACGGGCGTCCGCTTTCTAAAATCGAGCAGTCCGCGCAGGGTGAAGTGCTTCTTCCCCTGCTCGTTCACCAGCCCGGAGTATTGCTTGAAAGTCTCGTAGCTGCCGGTGCGACACGCCTTCTGCAAGCTGTGGATGACTTGCGGGCTGAAGAGGTGCGACTCGCCTTCCTTGCGCCACTGGTAGTCGCCACCGACTTCCAGCGTGTGTCCGTTCACCTGCCGGTCGGGGAACGCGTGATGATGCCGCGTCAGCGCCTCGCCCGCGATCCCTTCGAGGTCCGCGCCTTCGATCCGCGTTGCGGTGCCGGTGAAGTACTTGTCCACGACCACCTGGTTCAGCCCCACGCACTCGAAAATCTGCGCCCCGCGGTAACTCTGGATCGTCGAGATGCCGATCTTCGACGCGACCTTGACGATGCCTTTCGTCGCCGCTTTGACGAAATTCTTGCACGCCACTTTGTGATCCACATTCACGAGCAGCTTCTGCCGGATCATGTCGTCGAGCGTCTCAAAGGCGAGGTACGGATTGATCGCCCCGCAGCCGTAGCCGATGAGCACCGCGAAGTGATGCACCTCGCGCGGCTCGCCGCTCTCCAGCACGAGCCCCACGCGCGTCCGCTGGCCTTCGCGGATGAGGTGATGATGCAAGCCGGAGACAGCGAGCAGCGGCGGAATGGCGGCGCGTTCCTTGTTCACCCCGCGGTCGCTGAGGATGATGATATTCACCCCCGACTCGATCGACCGGCTGGCCTGCGCACAGACTTCATCCATCGCTTTCTCCAGCCCGACAGCACCGAGCGTCGGGTCGAAAAGCGTCGGGATCGTCACCGACTTGAACTCTCCTTGCGCGATGCTCTTCAGCTTCGCCAGCTCTTCATTCGTCAAAATGGGCGACTTCAGCTCGATGAGATGGCAGCTCTCCGGCGTCGGCCAAAGCAGGTTGCGCTCGGAGCCGATGGTCGTCTCGGCGGACGTGACGATTTCCTCGCGGATGCAGTCGATCGGCGGGTTCGTGACCTGCGCGAAGAGCTGCTTGAAGTAGTCGTAAAGCAGCTTCGCTTTGTCCGAGAGCACCGCGAGCGGGATGTCCGTGCCCATCGAACCCGTGGCCTCCACGCCATCGCGCGCCATCGGAGCCATGAGCATGCGCTGATCTTCAAAGGTGTAGCCAAACGCCTGCTGCTGCTGGAGCACCGTGGCGTGCGGCGGCAGCGGGATTTCCGGCGCGTCCTTCACCGAACCGAGCTCGACCATGTTGTCATTGATCCACTGCCGATACGGCTGCTCGCTGGCGATGCGGCTCTTCACCTCCGCGTCTTCGATGATCCGCCCCTCGACCATATCCACGAGAAACATCCGTCCCGGTTGCAAGCGCCCCTTGATCGCCACCCGCTCCGGCGGGATCGGCAGCACGCCCGCCTCGCTCGCCATGATCACCAGATCGTCCTTCGTCACGTAGTAGCGCGAAGGCCGCAGCCCATTGCGGTCCAGCGTCGCGCCGATCATCGTCCCATCGGTGAAAGCGACCGACGCCGGCCCATCCCACGGCTCCATCAGACAGGAGTGGTATTCGTAAAAAGCCTTCTTCTCATCGCTCATCGACTCATGCCCCACCCACGGCTCCGGGATCATCATCATCATCGCATGCGGCAGCGAGCGCCCGCCCATCACCAGCAGCTCGAACACGTTGTCAAACATCGCCGAGTCCGAGCCGTTCGTGTTCACGATCGGCAGGATCTTTTTCAAGTCGTCGCCAAAAAGGTCGCTCTGCAACAGCGCCTGCCGCGCCTTCATCCAGTTCACATTGCCCCGCAGCGTATTGATCTCCCCGTTGTGCGCGATGTAGCGGTACGGGTGCGAGCGCTCCCAGCTCGGGAAAGTATTCGTCGAAAACCGCGAGTGGACCAGCGCCAGCGCCGTGTCCAGGTCCGGGTCGTGCAAGTCCCCAAAATAGTTGCCCACCTGCTCCGGCATCAGCATGCCTTTGTAGATCACCGTCCGGCACGAAAGGCTCGCCGAGTACCAGAAGTCATCCACCTTCCCCGCCCGGATCTCCACATGGGCGCGCTTGCGGATGATGTAGAGCTGCCGCTCAAAAGCCTGCTCGTCCGCGCAATTCGCCCCGCGCCCGACAAACACCTGCCGCATAAACGGCTCACTCGCCCGCGCCGTCGCCCCGAGCGACGAATTATCCGTCGGCAAATCCCGCCACCCCAGCACCGTCTGCCCCTGCTCCGCCGCGATCTTTTCAAACAACGCCGCACTCGCCGACCGCGCCGCCGCATCCGGCGAGGAAAAAAGCATCCCGACCCCGTACTGCCCCGCCTCCGGCAGCGCGATCCCCTGCGCCCCCGCCACCTTCCGCAAAAACCCATGCGGCACCTGCATCAGGATGCCCGCCCCGTCCCCCGTATTCGCCTCACACCCGCACGCCCCGCGGTGATCCAGGTTCACCAGGATCGTCAGCGCCTGCTCCACGATCTCGTGGGAGCGCTTCCCCTTCATCTGGCAGACAAAGCCGACGCCACAGGCGTCGTGCTCGAACTGTGGGTCGTAAAGTCCCTGTTTTACTGGAAATCCCTGGTTGGTCATGTGTCGGTCGTCTTAAAAAACGCGGCAGTAAGGAGGAGCAAAGGCCATTGGTCAAGTCCGCGACGGGGCCAGCGTGAAAGAACCGCATGAAAACGTTCGCCGCAGCGTCGGCTTTCGCTGCAAGCCATTACCGACCCATCGCGGTGAGACGACTGCCGGTCCCGTCCGGATTATACCAAACACTTTTGAAAACCGGACCTTCCCCGGAGCCGAAGGCTCCACGGAAATTAGCCGGTGGCGTCAGCCACCGGACCTGATGCGAAACCGTCAAGCCCCGGCA
>Ga0105044_10015147_pt1 | contig 10424 bp, 6 predicted proteins | sample MAT01_FD_78092 | JGI IMG/M metagenome (GOLD analysis project Ga0105044, IMG submission 78092) | Freshwater microbial communities from Lake Fryxell liftoff mats and glacier meltwater in Antarctica - MAT-01 | ecosystem: Environmental > Aquatic > Freshwater > Ice > Liftoff microbial mat | place...
CGTACAGATACCGGCCTTCCTCGTCTTTGATGAACGCGCTCGCCGGACTGTGATCCATGAACGCGCGGAATCGCTCCTCGCTCGAACGCACGGCGTCTTCGGACCGCATTCGTTCGGTCACGTCTCGAGCGGTGCCGGTGATTCGAACCGCTCTCCCGTCCTGCGAGGAACTGACATGACCGATCTCGTGAATCACTCGGACCTGCCCGCACACGACGATTCGGTAGTTATGGTCGAACGATCCGATCGTTGCCTCTGCCTCCGCGATCCGTTGCCCAACTTTTTCGCGATCGTCCGGGTGGATCGTCGCGAGGAATAAATCATATGTCCACACGATCGTTGTGCGTTCGACGCCGAAGATATCGAAGAGATTCTCGGACCATTCGAGGTTTCCGGTCGCGAGGTCGCGACTCCAATATCCCATCCGTCCCAGTCGGAGAGCTTCGACGAGTTTCGCCTCTTTATGCCGAAGCGCATCTTCGGCCGCCTTCCGCTCGGTGATATCGCGAGTGACGTTGGCGAAGCCGATGTGATGACCGAAGGCGTCGCGAATGTTCGTGATTGTGACGATCGCCCAGAACGGCGAACCGCCTTTCCGCAACCGCAGCCCTTCTTCCTCGAACCGACCATCCTCCAGAGCGATCCGCAATCCGCGTTCGGGTTCTCCCGCCGCCACGTCCTCGGCGGTGTAGAACACGGAAATGTGCTGACCGATGATCTCCGGTGCGGTGTATCCCTTGCTCTTTTCGGCACCCGGATTCCAACTGGAGACGTGGCCCGCCGGGTCGAGCATGAAGATGCCGTAATCCTTCACCGCTTCCACCAGCAATCGAAAGGGGTCGGCGTCGGCGGGGTGAGTCGTGGTCAGAAATGCCGGTTCGACATTCGGCGTATCGTTCATTCGTGCCTCGGTTCGCGTCGGTTTTGCAAGACGATCTGTCTTTGGATGAAACATCACGGGCAGAATGGGAACGGAATCTGTATCTGACCCATTATCAGTCAAATTTATCCAATAGCCACCGCAAATCGATCTGATTCCGTTAGTCAGCGAACGAATCTCGATCCATTCTGATGTTCTCGATTTCGATACCGCATGTGTGAAGTTCGCGAGTTCGAGCGGTTTCTCCGAACGCGATCCTCTCGTACCCACCATGCGATGAGGTCGAACGGTTCGGTGTGGAAAAGTCACATTTTTCTCTTTCTTCCACAAATTCATCGCTTACAGTGTAGCGAACGCAACCACCGATTCTCTCTCGCTTCGGAGTCTATCATGCAGTCACGCCGCGAATTCCACGCCTCGTTGCTCGGTTCGCTCGCCGCCTACGGACTCATCGAATCGCTGTTCACGAACCACCTGTTCGCCGCCGATGTCAAACCCGTGCTCGCGAAATGGTTCCGCGATCTGTACGATCTCAGCCAATCGCTGTTCGATAAAAAGCTGAAGGACGTCGAATTCCAGACGAAGATGGAAGAACTCTACAAGAAGGTCGATCTGGCATCGCTCATCGAGTACGTCGAACTCGATCGGTTGCAGAAAGTCACGAGCCTGCCGGACAACGGTGCGAAGAGTCTCGGTTTCGATCTGTCGAAGATCGAAGGTTTGCCGAAAGCGTTGAACTTCGGCAAGCAGATTTTCGCGATGAAGAAGGGTCGTTCGGTCGTCCCGCACGGTCACGAGAATATGTGTACCGGCTTTATCATCCTGCGAGGCGATTTCCACGGTCGGCACTTCGATCGGCTCGAAACGAACCCCGATCACTACATCATCGCACCGACGATCGATCGCGCGTTCAAGATCGGCGAAGTCTCAACGATCTCGGATCATAAGGACAACATTCATTGGTTTGAAGCGACCTCGGACGTCGGCTTCATCTTCAACGTCCATGTGACGGGTTACGATAAGACGATCACCAGCCCATCGGGTCGATTGTACGTCGATGTGGACGGTGAGAAACTGCCCGGCGGCAAGATCAAAGCGGCGAAGATGACCTCCACCGCCTGCCACAAGAAATACGGACAGCCCGCGTGATAGTCGCGGTGCTCGTTTACTTTTCGCGCTTCCGCGACCGCGCGAAAAGTAAACGGGTGCCGTGGTTTACCCGACATACACCCCGAACGCGGGAGCCGCACTCGTCTGGTTGCTGAACGTCGCCTCGAACTCGCGGTTCGGTTCCATCGGTCCGCCATCGTCTTTGATCAGGTCGGCGGCGAGGTACGTCGAAATCGTGTTGCCGTCGCCTTCGCCCGACCCGCACACCAGATCGCTCCGACCGTCGTCGTCCAGATCCTTCGATGTCACACGCACCCCGCCACGATCGTTCTCGTCGCCGACGAAGAAGTTCGCGAGTGGCACCTGCGTTGCGGAACCGATCAGTTCCTTCCCACTGAGCACGAACACACGCGGGCCACCGCCCGGCCCCGCGCCGAACATCAGATCGCCGAACGTGTCGTCGTTCAGATCGCCCGCCGACACGAACACCCCGTTACGCAGCGAATCCTCGAAGACGAAGAAGTCGGCGAACAATTTCTTCAGTTGATCATCGATCGACGAACCATCGAACCCCGCGATGCGTGGTCCGCCGCCGAACCCCGCGCCGAGAAGCAAATCAGGAATGCCATCGCCGTTCAGATCGCGAGCCGCGATGCGCACGCCGCCACGGAATTTGGAATCCTCGATGCCGAAGAAGTCGGCCATCGTCGTATTCGACTTGCCGTTGAGCACCCGACATCGCGGACCGCCGCCCTGATCGGGTGCGACGATGATGTCGGCGAATCCGTCGCGGTTCATGTCCGCCGCGACGACGAACACGCCACCCGTGAACGACTCCTCGAAAGCGAGGAACGATGACAACAGCGTGCCATCTTTGCCATTGAACACCTTGATCAGCGGTGCGCGGCCCGGTCCGGGTGCGGTGATGATGTCGGGTGTACCGTCGCCGTTCACGTCGCCGACCGACGTTCGCACCCCGCCCGTGAACCCGACTTCGTAGGCCTGAATGCGCAGGATCTCGGTCCCGTCGGCTCGATAGACCGTCACGACGGCAGTGCTGCCGACATCGCCACCGACCGCGAACACGGATTCGGAGTTTTCTTCGCCGGGGAACGGTTCGGGCGGTGGGATCGGCAGCGGAAGGGGGACGAAGATCACCGGATCGGTGCCATCGGACTCGAATGCGCCGATGTCGATACGTCCGCCGAACACGCGAGGCATCCCCCGACCGTCCACGGCACCGACGACGTTCGACGGATCACCCGCATCGCGCGCCGGACTCGCCGCGAGGAATGCGATCACGCCGAGTGAACCGTCGTCGAAGAATACTGTTTCGACCAGCATCGGGTCGATCGGCGAATCGATCGTGCCGACACGGTTGCCATCGACGCCATTTACGATCCCCGACAATCCACGATTCACCCCGACGAGGTTGAACGCACCTGTGATCGCACCGGAGATGTCGTCGAAGTTCTTCTCGCCGACATCTCGCGGATTCTGCGCGACCAGGTCGGTAGGGATGGTTCCGCCGAACGCACGACGATTCTGCGCAACGAGAGTGTTCCGCAGAACGGCATCGTTCTCCAGACCATCGAGGCGAATGCCCCCGCCCTCACCGGCACCGCTATTGTCGGCATCGCTGGTGTTGAATGCGATCGTTACATTCGTGAGTTGCACCTTCCCGTCCTGCGAACGAATGCCGCCACCGGAATCGTTCGCACTGTTGAACGCAATGGACGAATTCTCGATCGTGAGCGAACCACGATTGCGAATACCGCCACCCGAATCGCCCGCCGAGTTGTACGCGATCGAACTGGTTCGGATCGTGAGCGAACCGTCGTTGAAGATTCCACCACCCGAATCGAGCGCGAACCCACTGTTCAGTTGCGAATCGCTGATCGTGAGCGTGCCCGCATTGAAGATGTTTCCGCCACGCTGCGATGCGTTCCCGACCGACAGAATGACATCGTTCAGTGTGAGGGTGCCGAGATTTCGGATGTTCCCGCCATCACCTTCAATCTCACCGTTCGAGATGCCGATGTTCGATAATGCGACGTTCACATTTGGCACAATGTCGAGGATGCGGAACTTCGGAGGTTGGGGGAACGGCGGGATGCCGGGTCCGATCGGTGCGCCGATCGGCGGTGATGTCGGTTGCCCCGGTTCGGTCTGGCCGGTGCCGCTCGGTGGAGATGAACCCGGACCGGAAACGGGCTCGGTCGGAATTCCTGGCTGAGGTTCGGGGGGAAGAATCGCGAAACCGCCGTTTCGCAAAATGGAGACGATCGTATTCGTATTCTCAGGACGGATTTCGAGGTCGCCGGTGATCGTCGGTAATGCGTTTTGCAGGTTCACGGAGCGAGAATTGAACTCGCTGGCGCGAACGAGGATGACATCGGGGCCGGAACTGGCGTTCGCCTGGGTGATGCAATAGCGAAGGTCGCCGGAGTCACCGGAACCGGTGCCATTGTCGTCGGAACTGGTCACGAAGAACGTCGCGGGTGTGCAGCGACTTTCGAGCGTTTCCACTTTGAATGATGCGTCCATGGCATAAAATCCTGCGAGTGGTGATAATGTGAGATGCATTGTAGTGGCTGGATAAGGTAGAAAGTATACACACCGTGTGCCGTTCTTCATTCGATCCACCGGAACGGGGAGAACTGTACTTGCGTGGCGAACGAGGGTTTGGTAGAAGTTTCTCGTTTCGCCGTGCAGCAGGAGAATGGCACAGAGAGGACGTGATTGTGACGGGATCATTCTGGTGGAAGGTAGTCTTTCAGAAATCCCCATTTCGGACGGCGTGGATGACCGGGGTCGCGACGTTCGCCGTTCTCTGGTCACTGTTCTGTATCTGGGTGCATTATTCGTGTGAAGGGTATTATCACGCACCGCTCCAATTCTCCACCCGATTCGGTATCCCGGAGTCACTCCCCGCCGAACGCTTCCGACCGATCCAGGTCGATCAGTTCGGGTGGGACGGGCAGTTCTACTACTTCACGTCTACCGATCCGTGGATCACCGACCCGACGGTCCGTCCGCACCTCGATTCGCCGGGGTATCGTTATCAGCGGATCGGGCCTTCGCTGCTGGTCTGGACGGTGGCGAAACTATCGGGCCGGAGTTACCCCTCACCGCGTTTGTACTTCCTCGTCCTCCACCTGATCCTGAGTACGGGGGCCGGGGTGCTGGCGGGGTTCCTGAGTTCGCGGGGGCATTCCGTCTGGCTGATCCTGCCCTGGTTGTGCAGTGCGGGGACACTCTTTCCGACCTGGCACGGGTTGACGGACTCCGTCTCGGATGTGTGGTTCCTGATCAGTTTCCTGGCCCTGCTCTCGCGTCGATGGTTGCTCTACTCGGCGTTCGCGACGATGTTGTTGCTCACACGGGAGGGGTACGTTCCGTTCGCGGCGTTCGTCTGGCTGGGACTGGTGATCGAACGGTTGCGGAGGGGGTCGGAGGCCGTCTCGGTCCGCACACTATTATTGACGATGCTCCCTGGTGTCGTGGTGCTCGCGTGGTCGTTTTACGTCGCGCATCAATTCGATCAGCGTATCATGCACGAATCGCGTTTGATCTCGTGGGGGGCATTGACCGATTACCCGTTCTTCGCGGCCTGGAAGTACATCCGACTCCGCTGGGTTCAACCGGACCAGTCCGATTTTCTGCTCTGGTTCCACCTCGTCGTCTGTGCGCTCACCTTGCTGGCGACCATTCTGCTCGTGATCCGATATTGTCGAATCCTCCCCGCACCCGGAGCAATCCTGGCGTGGCTGATTCTCGTTTCGATGACGGGGTGGATCGTCTGGGAAGGCCCCGCCGGGTTCCTGAAGACGGTGACGGGGGCGGTACTGCTCCTGACCCTGTTGTACGCGATTCGACCCTCTGCCATCATCATCGTCATACTGATGGCGAATCTGGTGATGGGCGTGGAGTCGAACGTCCGGACGAAACTCTGGGACTCGATTTCGTACTCCCCCAATCGATATGATCTGGCTCAACAGTACCCCGCTCCCTGGACATCGCCACGGGTGGTCGAGCGACTGACCGAGTTCCGGGGTCGGATCGAAGTTCTGGAAGAACGAATGGAGAAGTACGACGGTTTCTGGTCGTTCGCCCATGTACCGATTCGGCAATATCGCGTTCGGGTGACGAATACATCTTCGGTCATGTGGTCATGGGGGGACACATGGAAGGACCGAAACGCGATCGTCCTCGCGGGGCGGTACGAGGATATCAAAGCGAACAAACGGCTATTCGACAACCGATACAAACTCTATCAGGACGTGCCGCCGGGCGGGTCGATCGAACTCATCATCGCAGTCCCCAGCCAGAGGAACCTGCACGGCACCACCCTGAAACTGGGGCTGTTGCAGGAAGGACTGATGTGGTTCGCCGATCAGGATCCCCAGGCGAGCGTCGAGATCGTCATTCCCTGATTCATTTGCGACGGGTGAGCGGCACGAACTTCAGACCGGAGAACCAGTTGCAATCCGAGTGATTTGCAGGTGGTTCTCCGGTCTGATTCCCGTCTATATCGAAGGAGAATTGTCGTGACAAGGCCAATCGTCGTGTTCCGGAACAGATCCGAACGGGCGTAATCTGCCGATATTTCTGAATGCACCGGGAACAAAACGCCGATAGTTCAATCATCTCTCCCCGCGACGGTGAGAAACGCTTCTTCGTCTCAGGTTCAATCTCGTAGCAGGACGGAGTCCGATCGATGATCCCGTTCAATAATCTCAAACCCCTTCATCGCTCGATCGAAGGGGAGATCAACGAAGCCGTCCAGCGTGTCCTGGCGAGCGGGTGGTACATCCTCGGCCCTGAAGTCGAGCAACTGGAGGCCGAATTCGCCGCCTGGCACGGCAAGATGCACGCGGTCTCCGTCGCAAACGGGACCGACGCCATCGAACTCGCCCTTCGTGCGGCGGGCATCGGTGCGGGAGACGAGGTCATCACAGTGGCTCACACCGCCGTGGCGACCGTGTGCGCGATCGAACGAGCGGGCGCGACCCCCGTCATCGTGGACATCGATCCGGTGCGTTATACCCTGGATCCGAACGCCGCCAGTGCCGCGATCACCCCACGGACGAAAGCCATCGTACCCGTCCACATCTACGGGCACCCCGCCGATATGGACGGGATTAAAGAACTGGCGGAACGCCATCAATTGTTCCTCCTCGAAGACTGCGCTCAGGCCCACGGTGCCCGATACGGCGATCAACTCGTCGGCACGTTCGGGCACGCGGCTGCGTTCAGTTGCTATCCCACCAAGAACCTCGGAGCGTATGGCGACGGGGGACTGATGCTGACTCCCGACGCCGCACTCGCCGAACGGATGAAGCGGATTCGGAACTACGGTCAGACCGTGCGCTACCACCACGCCGAACGCGGGGTCAATAGTCGTCTCGACGAAATGCAGGCGGCCATCCTGCGGGTGAAACTGGCCCACCTCGACGAGCACAACGGCGAACGCCGTCGCATCGCCGAGATTTACGCCCGACAGGTTCGGGGCGTCGCACTGCCGGAGTCGGTCGGCGACGTGCGGCACGTCTACCACCTGTTCGTGGTCCGTCACCCCGATCGCGACCGACTTCGGGAAGACCTCAAAACGCACGGCGTCGATTCGCAGATCCATTACCCGATCCCCGTCCACCTCCAGCCCGCCTACGCGGATCTGGGTTACGTCCGTGGCAGTCTGCCGGTGACGGAGCGTGTGGCGGACGAAATCCTCTCCCTGCCGATGTACGTCGGACTCAGCGACCGCGACGTGGAGACAGTCGGCACGGCGGTCACGGCACTTGCCTCCAAGGAAGGAAACGCATGGAAGCTCCCGATCTCGACCAATACCGCGGCTCGCGCTGCCTGATCACCGGCGGCCTCGGCTTCATCGGCTCCACCCTGGCGATCCGTCTGGCCGAGATCGGTGCCGAAGTCACCCTCGTCGATGCGATGATCCCGGAGTACGGTGGGAACCTGTTCAACATCGCTCCGGTTCGCGACCGTGTCACGATCAATTTCGGGGACATCGGCGACATCCACGCGATGACATGGCTGGTGCAGGGGCAGGACTACGTCTTCCACCTCGCTGGTCAGGTTTCGCACGTGATGAGCCTCACGAACCCGTACCCCGATATCGATTACAACATCCGGGGAACCGTGGTGCTGATGGAGGCGATGCGGAAACACAATCCGCACGGCAAAGTCATCTTCACCGGGACGCGGGGTCAGTACGGATCGGCGGTGAAACTCCCCGTCGCAGAGGACGCACCGACCAACCCGAAGGGGATCTACGAGATCACGAACCTGACCGCTGAGAAGATCATCCAGGTCTACAACGACACCCACGGCGTTCACAGCGTGATGCTCCGCCTGACCAACGTGTACGGCCCGCGCGCCCAGATGCGACATTCGCAGTACGGCGTCGCCAACTGGTTTGTGCGGCTCGCCCTCGACGACGAAACGCTCAAGGTGTTCGGCGACGGTCAGATCAAGCGCGATTTCCTGTACGTGGACGATTGCGTCGACGCCATCCTGATCTCCGGACTCTCACCGAATGCGAGGGGAGAGGTTCTGAACGTGGGCGTCGATCACCCCACGACGTTTCTGGAACTGGTGCAGACTCTGATCTCGGTGGCCCAGAGTGGGGGATGGGAGTTCGCCCCGTTCTCCGCAGAGAGGAAGGCCCAGGAACCGGGCGACTTCTACTCCGACATCAGCAAAATCCGCAGTCTGACGGGGTGGAGCCCGACCGTTTCACTCACCCACGGCCTCGGCGAAACCGTCGCGTATTATCGAAAGCATCGGGCGAATTACTGGACGCCCGTTGAATCCAATAAGGAAGTGATCGAACGCCGCAAGGCGGGCTGATCCACCGCGAGCGAGGGGGAAAACATGGAATCGACCGGACGAAATTCGGTCATCGCTGACGACGCCATCCTGGGGAGGAACGTCACCATTGGGAACAATGTGACGATCCACTCCGGGGTCCGGGTTGGGGACGACTGCGTGATCCTGGATGGAGCGGTGCTCGGGCGCATGCCGCGGACGACAGGGACGACCACTCGTCCGTTGAACCCCACCGGCTCACTGGAGATCGGCGCGGGGAGCATCGTCGGCGCGAACGCGGTCGTCTACACCGGTTCGTACATCGGCTGTCGGACCATGATCAGCGACCTGGCTTCTCTGCGCGAAGGTTGTCGGATCGGGAACGATGTCATCGTCGGTCGTGCGGTTCTGGTGATGTACGACACGGTGATCGGTGATCGCACCCGAATCATCGACGGGGCCATCATCACCGGCAATATGACGATCGAGGAAGACGTTTTCATCGGTCCGGGCGTCATGAGCATCAATGACAACCAGGTCTACCTGCGACGATTCGGGTTGCAGCCCCTGGAGGTGTGCGGTCCCACGGTGCGCCGGTTCGCTCTGATCGGTGCCGGGGCGAACCTTGCGGCGGGGGTCGAAATTGGCGAAGGCGCGATCGTGGCCCCCAACGCGATGGTCACGCGAGACGTGGAACCCTGGACCGTCGTAGCGGGCGTCCCCGCCAGGAAAGTTCGCGCGGTCCCGGACGACGATCGTGAAAAAATTCTCCGGCGATTCGAGGCGGTCCCCCTTCAGAAAGCGAGCTGAGCATGGCGAAAGTTTCTCTGGTGGTCCCGGTTTACCACAACGCGGCCAGCCTTCCCACTCTACTGGAGCGGTTCCAGGCACTCGCGGAGCGGAACGCGGACGATACGTTCGAGTTCGTATTCGTCGATGACGGATCGAAGGACCAGTCATTCGCCACGCTCGAATCCCTGTTGGCGGGCGAATCCCGGATGCGAATCATTAAGCTGGCAAGGAACTTCGGTTCCAACGCCGCGATCCGTGCGGGCCTGTCAGCCGCGACCGGTGATGCGGTCGTCGCCATCGCTGCGGATCTCCAGGACCCCCCCGAACTGATCGACGAAATGCTCGCGCACTGGCGCAAGGGGCGAGAGGTGGTCCTCGCCACCCGCGCGACGCGCGACGACCCGTTCATGACGAGCATCATGGCGAACATCTTCTACACCGCTTTCCGCCGACTCGCGATCGCGTCGATGCCGAAGGGCGGATTCGATTTCTTCCTGATCGACGCCAGAGTGCGCGATCGGCTCCTCGAATTGAAGGATGCCAATCCCTACATGATGGGGCAGATTCTGTGGCTGGGCTTCGAAGCCGAAATCGTACACTACCATCGCCGCGAACGTGAAAAGAAATATGGGCGTTCGATGTGGACGTTCTTCCGAAAGATCAAGTATTTCATCGACGCCTTCGTTTCGTTCTCCTACGCGCCGATCCGAATGGTCACCGTCATGGGTGGAATTCTGGGACTGGCGGGTTTGTTTTACGCGGCGTGGGTGCTGGTATTGCGGTTGACCGGCGACACGACGGTGCCGGGTTGGTC
>Ga0105044_10015152_pt1 | contig 10422 bp, 5 predicted proteins | sample MAT01_FD_78092 | JGI IMG/M metagenome (GOLD analysis project Ga0105044, IMG submission 78092) | Freshwater microbial communities from Lake Fryxell liftoff mats and glacier meltwater in Antarctica - MAT-01 | ecosystem: Environmental > Aquatic > Freshwater > Ice > Liftoff microbial mat | place...
ACGGCCGCCCGCTCGGGCGACGCCGGGCCCGGTACGGGCTGGCGCCAGGTCGACACCGAGTGCTGCACACCCGGCTCGGACCGACCCCGGGCGCCGCCGGGTCGAGGGTCCGGGCGCGACGGCACCAGGCGAGTGTGCCAGCGAGCGACCCGGCGCGCCGACCGGCGGCGCGTCCGCTCCTCGTCCTCACCGCCAGGAGCCGAAGGCCGTGTCGCGATCCCGGGCCGGCCGCCGCCCACTCGGGCCCCGCGTGCCGAGCGCGACAATGCGCCATGGACCGTGACGAGCTGGCCCGACGCATCGACGCCACCTGCCGGCTGACGGGGGAGTTCCTGCTCCGGTCGGGCACGGTGAGCAACCAGTACTTCGACAAGTACCGGTTCGAGGCCGATCCCGAGCTGCTGGCCGCGGTCGCCGGGCAGCTGCGCCCGCTGATCCCCGACGGCACCGAGGTGCTCGGCGGTCTCGAGCTCGGAGGCGTGCCCGTGGCCACCGCGCTGGCGCTGACGTCGGGGCTGCCGGCCACCTTCGTGCGCAAGGAGGCCAAGGCCTACGGCACGGCCCGCTTGGCCGAGGGCGCCGACATCGACGGCCGGCGGGTGCTCGTGGTCGAGGACATCATCACCACCGGGGGCCAGGTCGTGCAGTCGACCAGCGACCTCCGCGAGCGCGGCGCCCTCGTCGACACGGTTCTGTGCGTCATCGACCGCTCCGGCGGCGACCACTCGGTCCTCGCCGCCGCCGGCGTCGGCATCCAGTCCCTCTTCACATCCGACGACCTCGACCGCGCTCGCGGGCCGATGTGACCACGAGCGAGGAGCGCGCTGGGGGGGGACGGTCGACCACCACGAGAGCTGGCTCCCTGCAGGATCGGTGGCTCGGCGCGCTCCCGGGTCTGACGATCTGGGCATCGCTCGGGTCGCGCTCGTCCGAGCAACGAGCCTGTGTCGAGCGCGACGGCGCGTCACCGGCGGTGCGGCCCGAGGGTGGAGAGCGCGGCGACGGCGCCGTGGCTCGGGTCCGGTGATCGGGCCTCACTGGTGGTGCCCGGCGCCCGTCCGCGGGTCGGCGTCGTCCGGGTGTGGTTCTGCGCTGGCGGCCTCCTCGTCCTCGCTGGAGCCCAACTGGAGCGTCGTCCTGCGTCCCGGCCAGCGAAGAACCTTGCTCGCCGATTTCATCCACGAACGTACGACGCGGGTCACTGGTGGTGCCCGGCGCCCGTCCGCGGGTCGGCGTCGTCCCGGCGTGGTTCTGCGGTCCCCGGTCGTGGCGAAGGTGCGGTCGCGACCGGTCGGACTCACGTTCGGTGGCCGGGATCGGTCGGGTTTCACGTTCTGGTGGCGGGCAGTGCCGTATCCGGTCATGAGCGCCGCAGTGTCGTGGATGCTCCCGGGAACGGCCTCCGAGCACCACGGACCGTCACATCGGGCCGGCCGAGCAGTCACCGGCGCTCGGTTCACCACCGTTCGCAAGGTGAGAGCCACCGTCGGGGTCGACAGCACCGCCGGCGCCGGTCGAGACCGACGCTGCCCTTGCCGCGCCCTTCCTCCCGTGCGCGAACCCGCCCGGCTGCGCTGGGGCGCATGATGCCCGTGAGCAACCCGCCGAGAGCGGGCGAACGGATCGACACGAGGCCGGCACCGGACATCGCTCGATGCCCGACCCCCCGATGCGACAGGAGCGCCTGAAATCTCACCGCTGACGGGTGGCATGCGCACAGGAGCGGTGGGACTTGGTGGTGGGGGTCAGTGCTGCTCGACGGGGCACGCGTAGACGCGGCGGTTGGCGAGGTCGAACCACTCGACCGGGGCATCGCAGCGGCGGCAGTGCTGGCGGCGGTAGACGTAGAGGCGGTCGGCGCGGGGGAGCTTGGCCATCGTGGTCCTCGGTGTCTCGAGGCAGGGATCGTCGGGTTCGACGGTGACGATCCGGCCGAGGCGGACGCCGACGGTCAGAAGGGCCACGGTGTCGTCCCACATGGCGGCGACGGTGTCGCGGTCGAGGTCGACGCCACGGCGCCGGGGATCGATGCCGTGGCGGAAGCACAGTTCGCTGCGATAAACGTTGCCGACCCCGGCGATCACGGACTGGTCCATGAGCAGCACCCCGATCGAGCGCTTGCTCCGGGTCACGGCCGAGATGAACGGTTCGGGATCGGTCCTCGGGCGCAGCGGATCGGGACCGAGGCGCGCCAGGATCCGGTCGCGGCCGTCGTCGTCGAGGAGCTCGCAGGCCGTCGGACCCGAGAGGTCCCAGGTCCACTCGGGCCCGGCGAAGCGCAGCCGCACCGCGCCGTAGGGCTCGGGCGCCGGCGTGGCCCGGCGGCGGAACTTCCCGAACAACCCCAGGTGGATGTGCAGCCGCTCTGGTGGCGCCTCGGGCGGATCGAGCTCGAGGAAGAGGTGCTTGCCGTGCGCCCACGCCTTCGCGAGAGCCGCGCCGTCGAGCACCTCGGCGCCGTGCGCGAACCGGCCCTGCGGGGAGCTGACCTCGAGGGTTCGGCCCCGCAGATCGCGCCGCAGCTCGCGGGCGAGGCGGTGGATGGTGTGGCCCTCGGGCATCGCCGCAGTCCACACGATCAGCGGCGCCGACGCGGCATCCACCCCTCGGGTTGCCCACTGGGCGCCTGGGCGTGGAGAGCACATCGGGTTGCCCACTGGGCGCCTGGCGCAGGCCCGAGGCTGGGTGCCCACTGGGCGCCTGGGCGTGGAGAGCACGTCGGGTTGCCCACTGGGCGCCTGGCGCACGCCCAATGCTGGTTGCCCACTGGGCAGACGGGCGTGCGGGGCTCATCGCGTTGCCCACTGGGCAGACGGGCGTGCGGAGCTGATCGGGTTGCCCACTGGGCGTCTGGGTGTGCGGGGCTCATCGCGTTGCCCACTGGGCAGACGGATCGACGTCGGCGGATCGACGTCGGCGAGGCGCCGCCGCCTACGATCGCCCGATGACCGACGACGGACAGGGTGCGGGGCCGGGGCAGATCACGTTGGCGGGGTCGGACGTCGCCATCGAGCCGCTCGGGGTGGGCACCTGGGCGTGGGGTGACAAGGCCACCTGGGGGATGGGCGGCTACGACACCGACCTGAGCGAGGCCACCATCCGCGAGGCGTGGGACGCCAGCATCGGCGCCGGCGTCACCTTCTTCGACACCGCCGAGGTGTACGGGAACGGCGAGAGCGAGCGCATCATCGGATCGATGCTGGCGGCGGACCGAGCCGCCGGCCTCGACCGCTCCAACGTCGTCATCGCCACGAAGTTCATGCCGTCACCCTGGAAGCTCAACGTGACCTCCGCCCTGCTCGCGTCGCTGCGGGCATCGGTGGCCCGACTCGGGGTCGACGCCGTCGACCTCTACCAGATCCACGGTCCGATCAGCCTGCGCTCGCACGCCGCGCTCGCCGACGCACTGGCCGCCGGCCACCAGGCCGGGCTGCTCGAGGCGGTCGGCGTCTCGAACTACTCCATCAAGGAGACCGTCTCGATCGAGAAGGAGCTGCGCCAACGGGGTCTGCGCCTCGCCACCAACCAGATCGAGTTCTCCCTGCTGCGTCGCTCGCCCGAGACGAGCGGGCTCCTGGCCACCTGCCGGGAGCTCGGCGTGGTGCCGCTGGCCTACTCGCCCATCGGGCAGGGGCGGCTCACCGGGAAGTACTCGGCGTCCAACCCGCCGCCGGGCCGGCGGAGCTTCTCGGCCCACCCGATGGACCAGGTCGACCGCGTCGTCGCCGAACTGGCCCGCATCGGCGACCGCGTCGGGGGCAAGACCCCGAGCCAGGTGGCGCTGAACTGGATCATCGCCAAGGGCGCGGTGCCGATCCCCGGCGCCAAGAACCAGGCCCAGGCCACCGAGAACGCCGGGGCAGTCGGCTGGTCGCTCTCGGCCGGCGACCTCGCTGCGCTCGACGAAGCTGCGCTGGAGGGCACCCGCAGCCTGGCCAACCGGTTCTGGCAACACGGCTGACGCGACGCATCCGGGCGCGCGGTCCCTGGCGCCGCCGAGCGGCTCCGGAGCCGCAACGTCGGGTCCGGTGGTTGGGCCGAGCGGAGGGCGAAGGTTGGGGGGGCCGACGGGACCACCCGTTCGGGCCGACGAGGCGGTGAACCTCGGGTGGCCCGCGGGTGGACGCTCGACGGTGATCGGAATGGTCGAACGGCCGTTCCGCCGGTAAGATCGTCCTCTCTGTAGCGGGCCAGCGTCGTCCCGGCAGGACTCGAATCCACTGCTCTCCTCCTCGTTTTCGGGGAGGCGCCTCCGGGAAGACGCCACGTGCGAGACACGACTTCGAACAACCGCCCCACCGACCGCGCGCCGATCAGCGGCGCGACCCCCGTGACGCTCGGACGAACGCGACATCGTCCCGACCTCCCGGCGGCCCAGGGGCTCTACGACCCGGGCTTCGAGCACGATGCGTGCGGCGTCAACTTCGTCGTGCACATGAAGGGGCTGCGCAGCCACGAGATCGTCCAGCACGGCATCGGTGCGCTCTGCAACCTCCAGCACCGAGGTGCGTCGGGCAGCGAGGTCAACACCGGCGACGGCGCCGGCCTGCTGATCCAGATGCCGGACCGCTTCCTGCAGGAAGCCGTGCCCTTCGACCTGCCCCGCGAAGGCTGGTACGCAGCGGGCATCGCCTTCCTGCCCCGTGATCCCGAGCGCGCCGACGAGTCGGCCAAGGGCATCGAGAAGATCGTCACCAGCGAGGGCCTGCGGGTGCTCGGCTGGCGCGACGTCCCCCACGACGACTCGATGATCGGCGACTCCGCCCGGGCGGTCGAGCCGTCGTTCCGGATGCTGTTCCTGGCCGGTGACGGCCTCCACGACGACTCCCTGGAACGCCGGGTCTACGTCGTGCGCAAGCGGGTCGAGCACGAGCTCGGCCCCGTCAGCAACGAGGGCGGCGCCTACTTCCCGTCGCTGTCGTGCCGCACCCTGGTCTACAAGGGCATGCTCACCACGCCCCAGCTGGCGGAGTTCTTCACCGATCTGGTCGACGACCGCGTTGAATCCGCGATGGCGCTCGTGCACTCCCGGTTCTCCACCAACACCTTCCCGTCGTGGCCGCTGGCCCATCCGTTCCGGTACGTGGCCCACAACGGCGAGATCAACACCGTCCAGGGCAACCGCAACTGGATGCGGGCGCGCGAGGCACTGCTCGAGAGCAACTGGCTCACGGGCGACCTCGAGCGCATCTTCCCGATCTGCTCGCCGGGCGCCTCGGACTCTGCGACGTTCGACGAGGCGCTCGAGCTGCTGCACATGGGTGGCTACTCGCTGCCCCACGCGGTGCTCATGATGATCCCGGAGGCCTGGGAGAACCACGAGTCGATGGACGCCGAGAAGAAGGCCTTCTACCAGTACCACAGCTCGCTGATGGAGCCGTGGGACGGCCCGGCATCGATCGCCTTCACCGACGGCACGGTGATGGGCGCCGTGCTCGACCGCAACGGCCTGCGCCCGTCGCGGTTCTGGGTCACCGATGACGACCTCGTCATCATGGCGTCGGAGGTCGGCGTGCTCGACGTCTCGCCCGAGAAGATCGTCCGCAAGGGTCGCCTCCAGCCCGGTCGCATGTTCCTCGTGGACACCTCCCAGGGCCGCATCATCGGCGACGACGAGATCAAGCGGGACCTCGCCGGGGCCCACCCGTACCAGCAGTGGCTCGACGAGAACCTCGTCGACATCACCGCGCTGCCGCGTCGCGAGCACTACATCGAGTCACACGGCACCGTCGTGCAGCGCCAGCAGCTGTTCGGCTACACCACCGAGGAGCTCAAGCTCCTCATCGAGCCCATGGCCCGCAACGGCATCGAGGCGCTCGGCTCCATGGGCACCGACACCCCCATCGCGGTGCTCTCGGATCGCTCCCGGTTGCTCTACGACTACTTCGGCCAGCTCTTCGCCCAGGTCACCAACCCGCCCCTCGACGCCATCCGCGAAGAGCTGGTCACCGCCATCGGCACCACCATCGGTCCCGAGGGCAACCTGCTCGAACCCGGTCCCAAGGCGTGCCGGCAGATCTCCCTGCCCCGCCCGATCCTGCACAACGACGAGCTCGCCACGATCCTCGACATCCACAACGAGCTCCCCGACTTCTCGGCCCGCATCGTCCGCTGCCTCTACCCGGTGGCCGAGGGCGGTGAAGGCATGCGCCGTGCGCTGGCCGATGCGTGCCGGGCGGCCAGCGACGCCATCGCCGAGGGTGCCAACATCCTGGTGCTCTCCGATCGCCGATTCACCGCGGAGCTGGCGCCGATCCCGGCGCTGCTGTTCACCGCGGCGGTGCACCACCACCTGATCCGCGAGAAGACCCGCACCAAGGTCGGCCTCATCGTCGAGACCGGTGAGGCCCGGGAGGTGCATCACATGTGCCTCCTGCTGGGATACGGCGCCGGTGCCATCAACCCGTACGTGGCGTTCGAGACCATCGAGGACCTCATCGCCGAGGACATGACCGACCTGAACGACCCGGTCCAGGCGGTGAACAACTACATCAAGGCGGCCAGCAAGGGCGTCCTCAAGGTCATGTCCAAGATGGGCATCTCCACCGTCGCCTCCTACACCGGTGCGCAGATCTTCGAGGCCATCGGGCTCGGCCAGGAACTGGTCGACCAGTACTTCACGGGCACGGTGAGCCGGCTCGGCGGCGTCGGTCTGGACGAGCTGGCCGAAGAGGCCCGCATCCGCCACGCGGTCGCACATCCCACCCGGCCGGCCGAGCGGGCCCATCGCTCGCTCGAACCCGGTGGGGAGTACCAGTGGCGGCGCGAGGGCGAGTACCACCTGTTCAACCCCGAGACCGTCTACAAGCTCCAGCACTCCACCCGCACGGGCCGCTACGAGCTCTTCAAGGAGTACACCTCCCTCGTCGACCACCAGGCCAGCCAGCTGGCCACCCTGCGGGGGCTGTTCCGGTTCCGCACCGGCGACCGCACCCCGGTCCCGATCGACGAGGTCGAGCCGGTGAGCGAGATCGTCAAGCGGTTCTCCACCGGAGCCATGTCCTACGGGTCGATCTCGGCCGAGGCGCACGAGACCCTGGCGATCGCCATGAACCGCCTGGGTGCCCGCTCGAACACCGGCGAGGGCGGCGAGGACCCCGAGCGCTTCGTCACCATGGCGAACGGCGACTCCAAGCGCAGCGCCATCAAGCAGGTCGCGTCCGGCCGCTTCGGCGTCACCAGCGAGTACCTGGTCAACGCCGACGACATCCAGATCAAGATGGCCCAGGGCGCCAAACCCGGCGAAGGCGGTCAGCTCCCCGGCCACAAGGTGTACCCGTGGATCGCCAAGACCCGGCACTCCACCCCCGGTGTCGGGCTCATCAGCCCACCCCCGCACCACGACATCTACTCGATCGAGGATCTGGCCCAGCTGATCCACGACCTCAAGAACGCGAACCACCACGCCCGCGTGCACGTGAAGCTCGTCGCCGAGGTGGGGGTCGGCACCGTCGCCGCCGGCGTCTCGAAGGCCCACGCCGACGTCGTGCTCATCTCGGGCCACGACGGTGGCACCGGCGCCTCGCCGCTGACCTCGCTCAAGCACGCTGGCGCGCCCTGGGAGCTCGGCCTGGCCGAGACCCAGCAGACCCTGCTGCTCAACGGGCTGCGCGACCGCATCGTCGTGCAGGTCGACGGTCAGCTCAAGACCGGTCGCGACGTCGTGATCGCCGCGCTGCTGGGCGGCGAGGAGTTCGGCTTCGCCACCGCCCCGCTCGTCGTGTCCGGCTGCGTGATGATGCGCGTCTGCCACCTCGACACCTGTCCGGTGGGGGTCGCCACCCAGAACCCGGTGCTGCGATCGCGCTTCAGCGGCAAGGCGGAGTTCGTCGTGAACTTCTTCGAGTTCATCGCCGAGGAGGTCCGCGAGCTGCTCGCCGAGCTCGGGTTCCGGACCATCGAGGAGGCCATCGGCCACGCCGAGGTCCTCGACGTCGACCGCGCCGTCGACCACTGGAAGGCGGCCGGCCTCGACCTGCGCCCGATCCTCCACGTGCCCGAGCTCCCCGAGGGCGCAGCTCGCCACCAGACCACCACCCAGGACCACGGCCTGGACCGGGCGCTCGACCAGAAGCTGCTCGAGCAGTGCGACAAGGCGCTCACCGACGGCACGCCCACGATGGTGGCGCTGCGGATCCGCAACGTGAACCGAACCGTCGGCACGATGCTCGGCGCCGAGCTCACCCGCCGCCACGGCGGCGCCGGGCTCCCCGACAACACCATCGTCGTGAACCTCGATGGTTCGGCCGGCCAGAGCCTCGGCGCCTTCGTGCCCCGTGGCATCACGCTGCGCCTCTTCGGCGACGCCAACGACTACGTGGGCAAGGGTCTGTCGGGCGGCCGGATCATCGTCCGCCCGCCCGAGACCTCGACCTTCCTCGCCGAGGACAACACCATCGCCGGCAACGTGATCCTCTACGGCGCCACCAGCGGCGAGGTCTTCCTCCGGGGCGTGGTGGGGGAGCGCTTCGCCGTGCGCAACTCCGGGGCGATCGCCGTGGTCGAGGGCGTGGGCGACCACGCGTGTGAGTACATGACCGGCGGCCGGGTCGTCGTGCTGGGTCCGTCGGGGCGCAACTTCGGGGCCGGCATGTCCGGCGGCGTCGCCTTCATCCACGATGGCGAGGGCGACTTCGCGTCGCGGCTCAACCGCGAGATGGTCGACCTCGACCCGCTCGACGGCGACGACCTCGAGTGGCTGCGCGACCGCATCGATCAGCACCGCCTCGAGACCGACTCGGCCCTGGCCGCCCGGCTCCTCGACAACTGGGACGACGAGTCGGCCCGGTTCGTGAAGGTGATGCCCAAGGACTACAAGCGGGTGCTCGCCGCCCAGCGCCGGGCCGAGGCCGAGGGCACCGACCCCATCGAGGCGATCATGGCGGCCTCCCGGGTCTGACCCCGCAACCACGGGCCCGACAGGTACCCGAACGGCGGCGCCGGTGCGGCGCCCGCAGCCCGAGGGCGCCCACGGACCGAAACGAACCGGCCGGGTGACCGGCTCCACCGCAGCGAAGCCAGCACGACGAAGGTTGAGGACGACGAGGACATGGGTGACACCACCGGATTCTTGAAGCACACCCGGGAACTGCCGACGCGGCGTCCCGTGCCCGTGCGCATCCTCGACTGGCGCGAGGTCTACGAGGACTTCCCGATCGACACCATCCGCACGCAGGCCAGCCGCTGCATGGATTGCGGCATCCCGTTCTGCAACGACGGCTGCCCCCTCGGCAACCTCATCCCGGACTGGAACGACCTCGTCTACCGCGACCACTGGCAGGAGGCCATCCACCGCCTCCACGCCACCAACAACTTCCCCGAGTTCACCGGTCGCCTGTGCCCGGCGCCGTGTGAGTCAGCGTGCGTGCTCGGCATCAACCAGCCGGCCGTCACCATCAAGCAGGTCGAGGTCGAGATCGTCGACCGCGCCTGGTCCGAAGGCTGGATCAAGCCGGTGCTGGCGTCGGTGAAGACAGGCAAGCGCGTCGCCGTCGTGGGTTCGGGGCCGGCCGGCCTCGCCACCGCCCAACAGCTCACCCGCGCCGGCCACGACGTCGTGGTGTTCGAGCGTGACGACCGCATCGGCGGGCTCCTGCGCTACGGCATCCCCGAGTTCAAGATGGAGAAGCGCCACCTCGACCGCCGTCTGGCCCAGATGGAGGCCGAGGGCACCGAGTTCCGCACCGGCGTGAACGTCGGCGAGGACATCACCGCCGCCCAGCTGCGCGAGGAGTTCGACGCCATCGTGCTGTCGGGCGGCGCCACCGTCCGCCGTGACCTCCCCATCCCCGGCCGCGACCTCGCCGGCGTCCACCAGGCGATGGAGTTCCTGCCGTTGGCCAACCGGGTCCAGGAGGGTGACCTCGAGGACTCGCCGATCAGCGCCAAGGGCAAGAAGGTCGTGATCATCGGCGGTGGCGACACCGGCGCCGACTGCCTGGGCACCTCGATCCGCCAGGGTGCCGAGATCGTCTACCAGTTCGAGATCATGCCCCGCCCGCCCGAGGACCGTCCGGCGTCGAACCCGTGGCCGACCTACCCGATGGTCTTCCGCGTGGCCTCGGCCCACGAGGAGGGTGTCGAGCGCGTCTACTCGGTCGAGACCGTGCGCTTCAACGGCGATGCCGAGGGCAACCTCACCGGCCTCACCGCTCACGAGGTCGAGACCGTCTTCGTGGACGGCCGCCCGGCCTTCCAGAAGATCGAAGGCAGCGACATCGACTTCGAGTGCGACCTGGCGCTGCTGGCCATGGGCTTCACCGGCGCGCAGCGCGAGGGCCTCCTCACCGAGCTCGGCGTCGAGTTCGACGCCCGCGGCAACGTCGCCCGCGACGCCGACTGGGCCAGCTCGGTGCCCGGCGTGTTCGTCAGCGGCGACATGGGCCGCGGCCAGAGCCTCATCGTGTGGGCCATCGCCGAGGG
>Ga0105044_10015154_pt1 | contig 10422 bp, 6 predicted proteins | sample MAT01_FD_78092 | JGI IMG/M metagenome (GOLD analysis project Ga0105044, IMG submission 78092) | Freshwater microbial communities from Lake Fryxell liftoff mats and glacier meltwater in Antarctica - MAT-01 | ecosystem: Environmental > Aquatic > Freshwater > Ice > Liftoff microbial mat | place...
GAACAGAAAAGAGGACAGAGGACAGAGGACAGAACAGAAACAACATCTTCTCTGCCCACTGCCCACTGCTCACTGCCCGCTGCCCACTAATTTCCCTTGTCCCGCCGCTCGAATCCGCCTACGCTCATGATGATCCTGAGAGAGCGAAAGGCTTCCCCCTCATGGCGACCGCGTCGAGCAACCCGTCTGAATCGCTGCTGGCCCCGACCGATCATGCTTCGGAAGAAGAGATCGTCGGTGATCACCTGTCGGGCAAACAGCTGGGCAAGTACCAGATCATCCGCCGGCTGGGCCGGGGCGGCATGGGAGTCGTCTACGAAGCGATCGACCCGATTCTGCAGCGATCAGTGGCGATCAAGGTGCTGCGCGAAGGCATCGCCGCGATGCCGGAGGCGGTACGCAAGTTCCTGCGGGAAGCACGCACCGCTGCCCGGCTGAATCACCAGAACGTCGTGGCCGTGTACGAGGCCGACCAGCAGAAGGGGATCGTCTATCTCGTCATGGAATTGATGGAAGGCGGCAGCGCGCATGACCGCATCCGCAAGTGGGGGCCGTTCGGCTGGGTCGAGGCCACGCAGGTGATGATCGACGCCTGCCGCGGCCTGGCGGCCGTCCACCAGACAGGGTTGGTGCACCGCGACATCAAGCCGTCGAACGTGATGCGCGCGGCCGACGGCACAGTCAAGCTGGCTGACTTCGGTCTGGCCACCGCGATCGAGACATCATCGGAACAGAGTACGCCCGACGGGCAGGTCGTGGGTACGCCGCTGTACATGAGCCCCGAGCAATGCAAGGGCTTGAGGATCGATGCGCGATCGGACATCTACTCGATCGGGGCAACGTACTTCACCCTGCTGACGGGGACGATGCCTTTCGACGGCAAAAGCGCGATGGACATCATGTATGGCCATTGTTCCCGGCCGATTCCCGATCCATGCCTTTTGAACGCCATCATCCCTGCCGGGTGCGGCGACCTGATCCGGCGGATGCTGGCGAAAATCCCTGAAGACCGCCCGCCCGATGCCCTCAACATCGTGCGCGAACTGGAATTGCTGCTGGCGCAGGCGACCTCGCCGGACATCAAGCCGCTTGACTGGGCGACGCCCGGCAACGACCTGACCGCCACGCCGATCCCCGGGGCGGAGAACACGATCGCGGGCACCGTTCACCCGCTGTACGTCACGACGCGCCGGCCGCGGACACGCACCTGGTTCGTGGTCACCTGCCTGATCCTGATGGGAATCGCGTACGGCATCGGTCGGTACAACACGCGCCGTGGTCTGCCCGAGCCGGTGCCGACGCCGTTGCCCGTTGTCGATCATCCACCGAAGGAAGAGGGCGACACCACCGGCGCGATTGATGCCGGCGGGCCGGTCAGCGCGCTGGCATTCGACGGACTCGATCGCACCCGACTGTTCTGGGGCACAATGAACGGCGGGCAGACGGTGGTCGACTGGCCGATGCCCGGCAACCGCGACGCCCTTTCGCCCACACGTGCGATCGCCGACCCGATACGACAGGTGGCATGGTGGCCCGTGGCCGACGGACCGGTCTGGGCCTCGCTGCATCAGAACAAGGTGCAGTTCCGCCGCGTGGCTGACCTTCGCATCGTCTGGGCGGAACGGCCCTGCTGCAGCGTGGGGGACAAATCGCTGGTGAGTATCGGTCTGCACCCGGGCGGCGAGTTGATCGCGCTGGCGGTTCAGGATGGACCCGCCTCGAAGCAGGGCGGCTTCTTCCTGTCCCGTGTCGCGGAAGTGAAGGTCAACAACACCCGCAAGTGCTGGCAGTTCGACAACAAAGCGGTGCCCACTTGCATCGCCTTCTCGGCTAACGGCAAGTGGCTGGCAAGTGGCCAGGGAAACGGCATCGTCACGCGCTGGCAGGTGGAAGCGGGCAAGGTCGCTGACGATGAGCGCTTGTCGCGCGCGGCCGGGATTTCACTCGGGGCCGATCCGATCACGGCCCTGGTGGCCGTGGACGAGTCACTGTTCGCCGCGGCCCTGGGTAACCGCATCTGGATCTGCGATGCGAAGCAGGGGACCCGCGTCGGCGACGGGCCGATGCACGCCGGGCAATTGCCGGTGAAGGCGCTCGCCAGCTGCCCCGCGACGGCGCGGGTGGCATGCGCCGCGGGCGGCAGCATCTTCATTTACGATGGTAAAGCGGGAAAGCTGGTCGGCGAATTCAACGATGTCGGCGACAACGTCAGCGTCATGGCGTTCGATCGCGACGGCCGCTGGCTGGCCATCGGCCAAGCCGACGGGCGGATCGTGGTGCGGGCGGTGAAGTAGGAAGCAAAGCATTCAACCGCGAAAGGCACGAAACACACGAAAGGAAGAGAGATGCTTCTTTCGTGTGTTTCGTGCCTTTCGAACTTGAATCTTCTTCGTTTGAGTTCGTTGCGAAGAACGCTAAACACTGAACAACGCACTGCCCGGGCGGATGATCGTCGTCCCTTCTTCGATGGCCACTTCGAGGTCATGTGACATGCCCATCGACAATTCCTTCAACCCCATGGCATCGCGGAGTGCCCGCACTTCGCGGAATGTCGGGCGGGCTGCCTCCGGGTCGTCCGTGTAGGCGGCCATCGTCATCAGGCCTTCCAGTTGCAGGTTCGGGAACTGCTTCAATTTCTCCACGATGCCGGGGACTTCATCGGGGGCGAAGCCGTGCTTGTTCGCCTCACGGCTGGCGTTCACTTCCAGCAGGATCTTCACGGGCCGTTGCCGGCGCGCGAGTTCTTCAATCAACCGCAGCCGATCGACCGAGTGAATCAGTGTCGCGATGTCGATGGTCGGTACGATCTTGTTCGTCTGCAGGTGGCCGATCATATGCCAGCGGATGCCGCGATCGGCAAGGGCTGTGGCCTTGCGTGCCAGTTCCTGCGGCCGGCTTTCGCCCAGATCACTGTAGCCCAGTTCCGGCAGCAGGCCGGCAATCTCCGCGGTCGTCGTCTTGGTCACGGCGACGACCGTGATCTCGTTGCGCTGCCGCCCGGCCTTCGCGCAGGCGCGCGTGATGCGAACCTCAAGTTCGTCCAGCCGTTGCCGCAGCGCCTGCCGTTCATCGTTCTCTGCCATAACCTGTAGGATAACGGTTCAACCATCGCGTGGGGGCAGTCATGGCCGATATTCGAGCATTTCGCGGATTTCGTTACGATCTGGGCCGGGCCGGGTCGCTCTCCGATCTGGTGGCTCCGCCCTACGACGTGATTGATGCCACGTTGCAGGACGCGCTCTACGCGCGCAGCCCGTTCAACTCGATCCGCCTGGAACTGACGCGCGAGAAGCCCGATCCCGGCGAAGTCGACGACCGCTATCTGCGTGCCGCGCGCGACCTGAAGGAATGGATCGCCAGCGATGTGCTGCGCCAGGACTCACTGAGGCACCTGTACGTCTGCGAGCAGGAGTTCACGGTTGAAGGGAAGGCCTACAAACGCCGCGGTTTCATCGCGCGTGTGCGACTCGAACCGTTCGGCAGCGGCCGAATCTACCCGCACGAAGAGACGCTGAGCGGCCCGAAGGCCGATCGGCTCAAGCTGTTCCGCGCCACGGCCACGAACCTCAGCCCCATCTTCGGCCTGTACCCCGACGACACCAACGAAGTGTTCGCGAAGATCGAGTCGTTGATCTTCAAGATGCCGCCGCTGGAAGCGACCGATCACCTGGGCGTCGTCAGTCGGCTCTGGCCGGTCGCTGATGAACGCGTCATCAACGCCGTCATCGGGCTGATGGGCTCAAAGCCGGTCTTCATCGCGGACGGGCATCACCGCTACGAAACCAGCGTGAAGTATCTCGAAGAGAAGAGAGCCGCCGGCGAAGCCACCAGCGACGAAGCCCCGGCCAACTTCACCATGATGATGCTGGTTTCCATGAGCGACCCGGGCCTGATCATCCTGCCGACGCATCGTCTCGTCAGCGGTCTGCCGGGGCTCGACAGCGTGAAGTTGAAAGCGCTGCTGGAACCGCACTTCCAGATTACCCCCATGGGCAAGGGCGAAGCGGCAGCGACCGAGGCATGGGAACAGATCGAGATGGACGGCTCGCAGGGGCTGCTCGGCTTCCACACCAAGGCGGACGACACCTGGGTGACCGCGCGCTTCCAGTCGCCGACGCTGATGAAGGAACTGGCCGCCGACCACAGCGACGAATGGCGCGACCTGGGCGTGAGCATCCTGCATGTGGCCGCGCTGAACAAGCTGCTGGGCGGGTTGGGCGGCTCACCGAAATGCCGATACGTGCATCTGCTGAGTGAGGTGAACGACGCGATCAAGGCAGGCGAATGCGACCTGGCCGCCCTGGTGCCGCCCGCCACGATGGACCATGTCGAACAGATCGCCGGTAACCTCGAAAAGATGCCGCCGAAGTCGACCTACTTCTACCCGAAACTGCTGACGGGGATGGTGTTCAATTCGTTGAAGACGAATTGAGGGGCACTTTCGATTACTTGATGCGTGAAGCCGCGACGCGCAGCGGAGCGTTCGTCGCAGCGCTCCGCTGCGCGTCGCGGCTTCACGTGGTTGATTTGCTCGCTAACATAGTTTCAATCACACCGCCACCTCCGCACGTTGACCCAAGTGTCCCGCATATCGCGCCCGGATCGGGGCGACTTCCGCTTCGACGAACTCCATCACCTGTTCGGGCGAACGGCCCACGTAGCGGCCGGGGGCCAGCTCCGCCGCCAGGTCGATCCCGTGGAAGGCCGGGTCATTCGCCAGCAGCGTGATCAGGTCCCGGCTCGTGGCGGTCCCGGCCTTCAGACCTGCCGTCACGGTATGGCTGTGCGTGCGGATGCACTCGTGAACTTCCTGCCGGTCGGCTCCGCGCGCGACGGCGGCCATCATCAGGTTCTCCGTCGCCATGTACGGCAACGCGTCGGCAACGCCGCGCGCGATGACGGCCGAGTTGACGACCAGCCCCGCGCCGATGTTCAGCGCCAGCCGCAATGCCCCATCCGCCGCCAGGAACGATTGCGGCAGGTACAGTCGGCGGATGGCACTATCGTCCAGCGTGCGTTCGAACCACTGGGTCGCCATCGTGTCCGCGGCCATCGGCGGCTGGCCGATCAGGAACCGGCCCAGGGAGCACATCCGTTCCGCCCGCATCGGGTTCCGCTTGTAAGCCATCGCGGATGAACCGACCTGTTCACTCTCAAAAGGCTCGTCGATCTCCTGCCGGTGAGCCAATAGCCGCAGATCGCTGCCCCATTTGTGCAGCGACTGCCCGAGGCCGGAGATCGCATCGAGCACTTGCGTATCGACCTTGCGCGTGTAGGTCTGCCCCGTGACGGGATGCACCTGCGCGAAGCCCATCTTGCGGGCCACCAGCGCATCGAGTTCGCGTACCTTGGCATGGTCGCCGTGGAACAGGGCCAGGAAGCTCGCCTGCGTGCCGGTGGTACCCTTCGCGCCGCGAAAGCGCATCTCATCGCGGCGGCGCTCGAGTTCGCGCAGGTCAAGCACCAGGTCATAGCACCAGAGTGTCGCGCGCTTGCCGACGGTCGTCAGTTGCGCGGGCTGGAAGTGGGTGAAACCGAGCGTCGGTTCCGCCTTCCACTTCACGGCAAACGTCGCCAGCGCGTCGATGACGGCGGCCAGCTTGCCGCAAAGGTCATCCAGCGATTCACGCATCAGAATCAGGTCGGTGTTGTCGGTCACGTAGCAGCTTGTCGCCCCCAGATGCACGATGTCCCGGCACAGCGGGGCGACTTCGCCCAGTGTGTGGATGTGGGCCATCACATCGTGACGCAGGCGCTTCTCGTGATGCGCGGCCCGGGTGAAGTCGATGTCGTCCAGATGCGCCCGCAGCTCGGTTAACTGCTCGGGCCGAATACGCGGAGTCTTGCCGTCGTCAGCCAATAGGCCCAGTTCATGCTCGGCCTCGGCCAGCGCCAGCCACAGCCGCCGCCAGGTGCCGTGCTTGCGCTGGGCTCCCCAGCGCTGAGCCATCGCCTTCGTGGCATACCGGGTGATCAGCGGGTTGTCGTAAAGTTGCTCGGATTCGTTCATGCAGAAAAGATATGCACGGTGATGGATCAGTGCCAACTTCAGGCTTGATTCGGGCTCTTCCATCCACGATAGTGATGGCTACTGACTGTCAGAAAAGCACAGCCACGGATCGAACACGGATAAATCAAGAGTACCCGTTGCATCGTCGGCGCGGAACAGACATTCTTTCTTGTCCGTGTTTCATCCGTGGCTGTTTGTTCTTGTGGTGATCGCACCCACATCAATCAACATCACCGTGAGGTTCTCTCCATGCGCTATCGACTGATGCTTCTTGCCCTCCTCGCATTTGTTCCGGCGTCGTCGCTTGCCGGCGCGGATGCGAAGACCGGCTTTATTGACAAAGTGTTCAAGGATGCCGACGGGGCCGAGCACAAGTACGTCGTCTACGTCCCCGCCAACCACTCGGCGGATAAGCCGTCGCCGATCATGCTGTTCCTGCATGGTTCAGGCGAGACCAAGGGCGGCAGCAAGCAGCCCGTGGAAGTCGGCATGGGCCCCGCGATCAAGGCGCGCGAGAAGACATTCCCCTTCATCGTCGTGATTCCGCAATCGGTGAATCGCACATGGCAGGCGGATAGCCCGGACGGCAAACGCGCTTTGGCGATGCTCGAAGCGGCCACGAAGGAGTACAATGGCGACCCGAAGCAGACCTACCTCACAGGCCTGTCGATGGGCGGCTACGGCACTTGGAGCATGGCCGCGGCGTTCCCGGATAAGTGGGCCGCCATCGCGCCGATTTGCGGCCGGGGCGACCCGAAGACGGCCGAGAAGCTGAAAGATCTGCCGATCTGGTGCTTCCACGGCGATGCCGATACGGCCGTCAAAGTGGAAGGGTCCCGCGGCATCATCAAGGCGATCGAAGCCGCCGGCGGCAAGCCGAAGTACACCGAATACCCCGGCGTGGGGCACAACAGTTGGGACAAAGCCTACGGCACGGACGAACTCTACACATGGTTGCTGACGAATAAGAAGAAGTGATTCATCGCCGCTTGCGGCGTCGCCATGCAAGGCGACGCCGCAAGCGACTCAATTAAGGAGCATTTGCAAATGTCCGAAACTCAATCCTCTCCCCATCGCCGGTCGTTCCTGGCGACGTCGGCCGTGGCTGGGGCGGCGATGGCGCTGCCCGCCGCCAGCTATGCCCGGGTCCTCCACGCGAACGAGAACCTGCGCGTCGGCTTCCTGGGCGTGGGCGGCCGCTGCCAGCAGCACATCGACGTCGTGCTGCAGATGCAGCAGGAAAAGAAGGGCGTTGTCCCCGTCGCCGTGTGCGATGTGTGGGACGGCGACCCCGAACTGGGCAACAAGAAGGGCCGGGGCCTGTACCCCTCGGCCAAGCGCTGCGGGCTGGACGTTGCTGATAAGAAGCACGTCACCAAGAACTATGAAGTGATCCTGCAGCAGCCGGACGTCGACATAGTGGTCATCGCCACGCCCGACCACTGGCATGCCCGCATGGCGATCGATGCCATGCAGGCTGGCAAAGACGTCTACTTGGAAAAGCCGATGACGCGCACGATCCAGGAAGCGATCGCCGTCGTCGATACCGCGCAGAAGCTCAACCGCGTCGTCACCGTCGGCGTGCAGTCGATGGCCGACCCGACCTGGCAGGCCGCGCATGACTACATCGCGGCCGGCAAGATCGGCAAGGTCATGCAGGGGCAGACCAGCTACTTCCGCAACTCATCCGTAGGCCAGTGGCGCTATTACCCGCTGACCAAGGACATGACGCCGAAGACGATCGATTGGGATCTCTGGCTGGGTCATCAGTCCAAAGGCATCGACGGCCAGCCGCTGGGGCCCACCCCCAAGGAAATGCCGTTCGACCGTGCCGTCTGGGCGCAGTGGCGCTGTTACTGGCCATTCGGCGGCGGCATGTTCACCGACCTGTTCGTGCATCAGACCACGCACCTGATCAAGGCGATGGGCGTGCGCTTCCCGGCCCGCGTGGTCGGGGCCGGCGGCCTGTACATGGAGTACGACAACCGCGACGTGCCGGACGTCGCCACCGTGGTGGCCGACTACGATGAAGGCTGTCAGGTCATCATCTCGGCCACGATGTGCAACGACACGCAGCTGGGCGAAATGATCCGCGGCCATCTGGGCACGATCAAGTTCACCGGCGGCGGCGACTACATGAAGGGCTTCGAAGTCTACGGCCAGAAGATCGCCGGCGGACCCGTGAAGCCGACGGACGATGCCGCCAAGCCGGTCCACGTCTACGAAAACCCGATGGCGGTGGGCAAGGGCAGCAACGCCACCTACCATCTATGGGAGAACTTCCTGAACTGCGTGCGCGAGAAGAAGCGCGAAACGCTCAGCACGCCGGAACTGGGTGCCGCGGCGTTCAGCACCGTGAACATGGGCGCGCTGAGCTACCGCCAGGGCAAGGTCTGGTTCTGGGATAAGGAAAAGCGCATGCCGGTGGAAGCCGACAGCTCATGGGCAACGAAGCTGGAAGCCCGCAGCAAGAAGCGCGACAAACCGAGCCAGGTTCAGGGCTGGCACGCCGGCGACACCGGCAGCCTGCTGGAACCGCCCGCCTACCAGAAGCTGGAAGGCCCGTGGATCAACGGCACGGACCCCGCGGGAGCCTGATGTCGTTACCCATGACCGCGTGAAGCCGCGACGCGTAGCGGAGCGTTCCACCGACCGCTCCGCTACGCGTCGCGGCTTCACATGATTCTGTTATTCATTACGAGTACTTCGCATCTCTACTTCCATCGTCGGCATTGATCTCGGCACCACCAACAGCCTCGCGGCCTATGTGCGCGACGGGAAGCCCGTCGTCGTGCGCGATGACAGCGGGACAGCCTTGGTTCCCAGTGTGCTGAGCTTTCATGATGATGGCACAGTCCTCGTCGGCTCGGCCGCGCGCGCGAGGGCGCTGGCGGACCCGGAACACACCATCTTCAGCGTCAAACGGCTGATGGGCCGAACGCTGGCGGATCTGAAGAAAGAGATCGCGCTGATCCCGCACCAGATCGTCGAGCGCGAAGTCGAGAACGGCCGCAAGGTGCTGCATGTGGCCATCGGCGGGCGCGAGCATTCGCCCGAAGAACTCTCCGCCATGATCCTGAAGGAAGTCCGCCGGCGCGCGGGTAACCCGACGCGGGCGGTCATCACCGTGCCCGCTTACTTCGACGACGGTCAGCGCCAGGCCACGCGCGATGCCGGTCGCATTGCCGGGCTGGATGTCCTGCGCATCATCAACGAACCGACTGCCGCGGCATTGGCCTACGGGCTCGACCGCAAGCAGGCAGGAACGGTCGCGGTGTTCGATCTGGGCGGCGGCACCTTCGACTGTTCCATTCTGACCCTGGCTGACGGCGTCTTCAAAGTCCTTGCCACCAATGGCGATACCTATCTCGGCGGTGAAGACTTCGATCGCGCACTGATGGGGAAAGCCGCCACCGCGTGGGGCATCGATCTGACGACGCGCGACCCGGAACTGCTGCAGTATCTGCGCGACGCCGCCGAGCGCGCGAAGATCGCCCTCTCGGATGCCGAATCGGTCGAGATGACAATCGACCTGCGCGGCACGAAGCGGCAGATGACGCTGACTCGGGCCGATTTCGAAACACTGATCGCACCGCTGGTAGATCGGGCACTGGCCCGCTGTCGCTCGGCCATGAAGGATGCGGGGCTGAAGCGCGAGCAGATTGCCGAAGTGGTCCTCGTCGGCGGATCAACGCGCGTGCCCTACGTGCGACAGCGCGTGGAAGAATTCTTCGGCCGGGTGCCGCACACCGAACTGAACCCGGATGAAGTGGTCGCACTCGGCGCGGCCGTGCAGGCGGACATCCTCGCGGGCGGCTCACGCGGCATGCTGCTGCTGGATGTCGTGCCGTTGTCACTGGGCATCGAGACGCTCGGCGGCGTCGTCGACAAGGTGATCCACCGCAACACGACGATCCCTGCCCGCGCGACGACACGCTACACGACGTTCGTCGAGAACCAGACTGCCATCAACATCAACATCTATCAGGGCGAACGCGAGTTGACGGCCGACTGCCGGCTGTTGGGCAAATTCAAACTCGGCAACATCCCACCGATGCCGGCCCAGATGGCCCAGGTCGACGTGACGTTTCTGGTCGATGCCAACGGGCAACTGACGGTCAGCGCCCGCGAACAGCGCAGCGGGCAGCAGGCATCGGTGACGGTGCAGCCGGGACATGGCCTGAGTCAGGACGAAGTGGAACGGCTGGTGCTCGACAGCGTCGAGCATGCGCACACCGACTTCACGCACCGGCGCTTTATTGAGTTGAAGAATAAAGCCGACGCTGACCTGCGGCACACCGATCGCGCGTTGAGAGAGACGAACCCGCCCGCGGAGTTGCGCGAAGCGATCGCCAAGGCTCGTGGGGAACTGGAATCAGCCCTGGCAGGCGACGATGTCGATACCCTGCATC
>Ga0105044_10015157_pt1 | contig 10420 bp, 6 predicted proteins | sample MAT01_FD_78092 | JGI IMG/M metagenome (GOLD analysis project Ga0105044, IMG submission 78092) | Freshwater microbial communities from Lake Fryxell liftoff mats and glacier meltwater in Antarctica - MAT-01 | ecosystem: Environmental > Aquatic > Freshwater > Ice > Liftoff microbial mat | place...
CGGGCGGATCACCCCCACCGGCCCGAGGCGAGGGAGCCGCGGAACTTGGCCTCGAGGGTCGATTCGCCCGCGCCGACCTCGCCGAGGGATTCGGGCATGATGAGGCTGAACATGGAGCCGCGGCCGATCTCGCTGACGAGCTGGATCTCGCACTGGAGGATCTCGGCGAGCTCCTTGCTGATGGCCAGGCCCAGGCCGGTGCCGGTGTGCTCGCGGGTGTGGCCGCCGTCGAGCTGGTAGAACTTCTCGAAGATGCGGGCCTGCTCCTCTCGCGGGATGCCGGGGCCGTTGTCGATGACGCTGACGCGGACGCGGCCCTCGCCGGCGGGGGCGGAGGTGACGAGCCGCTCGGCCCGCAGGGTGATGCGCGGTTCGCGTCCGGTGCGCTCGACGGGGCCGGCGAACTTCACCGCGTTGCTGAGGAAGTTGAAGATGATCTGCTGGAACTTCTTGACGTCGGTGCGGACGACCGGGACGTCGTCGCCGACCTCGAGCGTGAGGGCGACCCCGCGCTTGTCGGCGAGGGGCTGGATCAGCCCCAGCAGGCCCTCGCAGGCGTCGCGGAGGTTCATGCGCTCGACGCGGACCTCGACCCGCCCGGCCTCGATCCGGGCCATCTCGAGAAGGGAATTGATGAGGGCGAGCAGGCCCCGCCCGGCGGTGAGGATGTTGTCGAGGTAGCGGAGGCGCTTGGAGACGCGGGGCTCGGGGCCCTCGCGCTCCGCCGCGTCCTGGCGGGCGGTCTCCATGAGCAGCTCCGCGAAGCCGATGATCGAGTTGAGGGGCGTCCGGAGCTCGTGGCTGACGTTGGCGAGGAACTCGCCCTTGACCTTCGCGGCCTGGAAGAGGGCCGCGTTGCTCTCGGCCAGCTCGTGGAGCTTGAGGTCGAGCGCGGCGTTGATCGACCGGAGGCGGTCCTGCGTGCTCTGCAGGTCGGTGAGCATCGAGTTGAAGGTCTCGGCGAGCTGCTCGAACTCGTCGCCGGTGCGGATGTCCGAGCGGATGGCGAGGTTCCCCTCGCGGACGCGCTCGGCCGTCTCCTTGAGCGAGCGGACCGGCCCCAGGATCAACTTCTGCGTGATGAAGTAGAAGACCAGCATCGCGAGGATCAGCACGACCGTGCCGGCGCTGAGCAGGAAGGCCGTGTTGAGCACCAGCAGGCGGGTGGCCTCGACCGAGCGGCGCTGGAGGACGACGGCCCCCGTCAGGACCGGCCCGCCGTCGCCGGGCCGGCGCAGGGCCTTGGCGTAGCGGTACTCGCGCGTGGTCCCCGTCCAGCGGGATTCCTGGAGGTCGAGCAGCTCGGGATGCTCACGGAAGTGGGCCAGCGTGCGGCCGACGTAGGGGTCCGCGGCGGCACCCCGCGCCGCCTGGGCGACGGTGTAGGTCCGGGCGACGATCCCGCCGCGGTCCTCGGTGCCGGCGGCGCCATCGAGGCTGGGGAGGAGCCATGGGAGCGTGGGGGTGCGGGGGGCCAGCGGGGCAGCAGCGGCGCCGGGGATGCCCGACGTCGGCCAGCCGGAGGGGTCGTCGGTGTCCGAGCGGTCGGCGAGGCCTTCCCACGTCGCGACCATCTGGCGGGAGAGCTCGAGCTGGCCAGCGTCGATCAGGACCATCATCCTGAGCCACGGCACGGTGAGCGCCGCGAGGACGATGAGCACGACCGCCCCGCCGAAGAGCAGGAGGCACTTGTTGGCCAGCGAAATGCCCCGCCACATGCGGGGAGTCTAGTGGGCGGCGGGGAAGGGGCGGCGACCGGGGCGGGGGGGCCGGCGCTACAGTTGGGCCCCATGCAAACCGTGCCCGAAACGCCCGCCGCGCCGCCCGGGCCCGGCGGACCGCCCGCGGCGGGTCGCACCGTCTATCTGGAGACGTTCGGCTGCCAGATGAACGAGCTCGATTCCGAGCTCGTGAGCGGCCAGCTCCGCGCCTTGGGGTACGCCTTCACGTCCGACGCCGCGGCGGCCGACGTGGTGCTGTACAACACGTGCTCCGTCCGCGAGCACGCGGAGCAGAAGGTCTGGTCGCGCCTGGGCGAGCTCAAGGAACGCAAGGAGGGGCAGCCCGCGCTGGTCGTGGGCGTGCTCGGGTGCATGGCCGAACGGGACGGGGCCGACCTGATCCGCCGTATGCCGGTGGTCGACCTGCTCTGCGGCCCGGGCGAGCTCGACAAGTTGCCTGGGTTGCTCGACAACGCCGTCCGCACCCGCGAGAGTCTTCTCGCGGACGAGATCCCCCTCGGCGAGGGGATGCCCGCGCATCCCGCCGCCCGCGTCTCGGCCAACCTCACGGCGCTGCAGGGCAACACCTCCCGCCGCGGCGCGACGCTCGCGGCGGCCCGGGACTCGCTCGAATTGCTGGACCTGTCGCGGTCGGTCTCTCCGGTCGACCCGGCCGACGGCTCGCCCCGCAGGACGGCGTACGTGCGGATCACCCGCGGGTGCAACAAGTTCTGCACGTACTGCGTCGTGCCCTTCACCCGCGGGGCCGAGGTGCACCGCCCACCGGAACACATCGTCGACGAGTGCCGGCGGCTCGCCGACGCGGGCGTGGTCGAGATCACGCTGCTGGGGCAGACGGTCAACCACTACCGCTTCGAGCACGCGTCGGCCGTCACGGTCGGCGGCGTCACGCAGCCCCAGAAGGGGCGGAGCTACGCCGGCGGGCATCGCCGCGACCCCTTCGCGGGGGCGTCGACCACGACCTTCGCCGACCTGCTGGCCCGCATCCACGACGCCTGCCCCACCGTGGCGCGGCTGCGCTTCGTCACGAGCTATCCGCGCGACTTCGGCGACGACGTGCTCGAGGTCATCCGCGACCATCCACGCCTGTGCCGTTATCTCCACGTGCCCGCGCAGTCGGGCTCGGACCGGCTGCTGACGATGATGAACCGGGGGTACGCGGCGTCGGAGTATCTCGAGTTCCTGGACCGGGCCCGGCACTTCCTCGACGAGCCGACGAAGGGACGTCCGCTGGCGCTCTCGGGGGACTTCATCGTCGGCTTCCCCACCGAGACCGATGCGGACTTCGAGGCGACGCTGGCGCTCACGCGGGCCGCCCGCTACAAGAACGCCTTCATCTTCAAGTACTCCCCCCGGCCGGGCACCATCGCGATCGACCGCTTCGCGGACGACGTCCCCGACGGGACCAAGCGGGCCAGGAACGCCGCGCTGCTTGCGCTGCAGTCGGAGATCAGCCTCGACGTGGCGAGGGAGTACGTCGGCCGGCGCCTCGACGTGCTCGTCGAGGGGCCCTCGGCGCGGCAGCGGCGCGCCGACGCCGCGCCCGTCGCCGCCCCCATCGCGGGCGGCGTCTCGCTCACCGTCCGCGGCGGCTCTCCGCGGCGCGAGGCCGGGGCGCCGAGCGACGCGCTCCGCGCCTCCTCCGCTCCAATGCAGTTGGCCTCGCGCACCGACGGCGACATGATCGTCGTCTTCGACGCGCCGGCCTCGGGCGCCGTCGCGGCGGGCGAGATCGTGCGCGTCGAGATCACCGGTGCCGGCTCGTTCGCGCTCCAGGGCCGGCTGGCGAGCTGACTTCGCCCCCGCACCTCCACCGCCAAGCCTTCAGCACGTGCCCTCTTCGGGCCGTCCAGCGAACGCCGTGACGCCTTCACCCGGTCGCGCGCCGCGGCACGGCCGTTCACGCGGTCGCGCGCGGCGTGGAGCCAATTCCTCTCGCTCGTGCTGTTTTTATCCCTCGCTTACGCGCGTGTTCCATATTCCATGTTGTCAGCGTTAGAGCCTCCTGCCGGCGGCTCCGAGAGAGAAACAAGACGACAAGTCATTGCAACCCCCCGGCGCGCATGTGCAGCCGAGACAGTGTTGTTGTCGTGGTCTCTCAGAGTTACAGAGAGGTTCAAAATGAAGACTCTTCCCGCCGTTCTCCTTCTCGCCCTGGTCGGCACCGCCGCCGTCGCCCACGCCGACGTGGCCTTCAGCTTCGCCGACCCCGTCCCGGGTCGCCAGATCACCCACATCGCCGGCGGCGGCGGGACGGGCATCATCTCGTACGACGGCAACACGCCCATCGTCTTCCTGGTCGACGGCACGGAGGAGGGGTTCGGCGCGATCTCGTTCCCCAACGCCCGCTTGGAGACGGTCTGGTCCATCGGTGCCGCCAGCACCAACCTGGGCGTCACCACCGCCCCCGTCACGGGCACCTTCACCGTGTATGACTTCACTGGCAACGTCCGCAGCGACATCCTGACCGGAACGGCCCCCACCGGGACGTTCGTCCGCATCGGCGCGACCAACTCGATCCTCTTCAGCGATCCCCAGGGCTTCAGCTACACCGCCGGCCCCGCCCTGACCGCGCTCCTCGCCCCCGGCCGCATCCTCGGCGGCAGCCCCTCCGAGGCCTCCTTCACGCTGACCAACCTCAGCCTGCCCGAGGGGTCCTCCCTGCTCGGCCCCGCCGGCCAGATTTCCTCCTTCGTCGCCGACGCGTCCTTCTCGGGCAACGTCGCCGTGATCCCCGCCGCGGGGCCCCTGGCCCTGCTGGGTCTCTCCAGCCTCGTCGGCCTCCGTCGCCGCCGCTGATCGCGGGCCGCGGATTCCACGATTTTGACCCGAGGAGGGCCGGCCAAAACGCCGGCCCTTCTCGTTTTTGCTCTCCGGGACGCCGTGTGTGCCGCGAAATGGGCCTGGGGGGTGACGCCGGGGGCCGCACAGGCCGCGCAGACCTCCCAGTCGGGAGAATTTTCCTCCGCTTTGGTTGCGTCACCCGGGAACGTGGTGCACCTTCCCGATAAGAGCCCCCCCGACGGCCGTGTGTCCTTCGAGGGTGTTCCCGCCGAGTGTGGTCGGCAGTGTGTGTGTGTTTGGAGAGGAGAATTCTATATGCGTACCATCATCGGCGTCGTCGCCCTCAGCAGTCTCGCGCTCGCTTCCGTCGCCAACGCCGGGCTCGCGTTCAGCTTCGCTGACCCGATCCCCGGCCGTCAGCTCTCGCACTCGTCCCCCTCTGGCATCCTCAGCTACAGCCAGACCGACGCGATCAACTTCCTGATCGACGGCACGGACGAGGGCTTCGGCTCGATCTCGTTCCCCAACGCCCGCCTCGAGATCAACTTCGTCCTCGGCGCGTCCTCGGTCGCCGGCGGCGTGACCACCGCCCCCATCGCGGGCAGCTTCACCGTCTATGACTTCTCCGGCAACGTCCGCTCGGACATCCTCACCGGCACCGCCTCCGCGGGCAGCTTCGTCCGCGTCTCTGGCACCAACTCCCTGCTCTTCAGCACGCCCTCCTTCTTCTACGCCCCCGGCCCTTCCCTCACCGCCCTCCTCGCCCCTGGTCGCATCTTCGCCGACCCCTCCGAGGCGGTGTTCACCCTGACCAACGTGACCAACGCGGCGGGTGGCACGACCTTCATCAATCCCGACGGCACCTTCACCTCCTTCGACGCCAACGCCTCCTTCACCGGCAACACCGAGGTCATCCCCGCCCCCGGCGCGGTTGCCCTCCTCGGCGTCGGCACCCTGGTCGGCCTCCGTCGCCGCCGCTAAGTCCAGTTCGAGCTCTCCGAAGAGCTGTATCGGAAACGCAAAGAAGGCCGCCCACGATGGGCGGCCTTCTTTTTTCCTGCGCGCGTTCGGATCAAAGACGTCCGGATGGAGGACAGCGCACGACCCCGAAGGCGGCCCGTCGCTCACTCCCGCCCCTGGTGGCACCGCGTGCGCAAGAGGCCGGGGTGCGCCTGCGGCATGCTGCGGCACCGCAAGTGCGGACAATCCTTCAGGAGCGGTGGCGGGCGGACAGCCGCCGACTCACTCCTCGAACTTCTCGAGGGCCCGCCGCTTCGCGGCCAGGAGGCCCGAGGCCTCGCCCGTCGCGTCGGGCTTCCGAGCGACGTCGGGAGTCTGGGATGAGGGATCGGCGATGGCCGATCCCTGCGCCGTCGCTGGCCGGGCCGCGAGGCGCTCCCCCCGCCGACGGTCGCGCGCTGCGTCGGCCAGCCGCTGCGCATCCGCGGCGGACAAGGTCAGGGTCGGCGAATCTGTCACCGCCGGGTCCTGCGCGGCGACAACCCGGGCCCGCAAGCCGGCCATGTCGCCGACGACGCCCCGCTCGGAGCGCGGGCCGACAAATCGACGCCCCACCCACCGGTCCCATGCCACCCGCCGGGTCGCGATGTCGAGCAGGGTCAGGCCCACCGCCCACGGCAGGATGATCGCCCACAGGGGCGAGACGACCTCGCGGGGCCGGGTTGAGCCGCGATCGAAGAGGGCCGCCGTGGCGGGGGAATCGAGGGCGAGAACGCGTCCGCCCGTCCGTGCGGCGATCGCCGCGAGCAGGCGTTCGTCCGAGGTGCCGGCGCGGAACTCGACGCCCTCGACCATCGTCGACCCCACGATCACGGGCGTCAGGCGACGCTCGCCCTGGGTGGGCTTGAGCAGGGCCACATAGCTCCCGGTCTCGGAGCCTTCGACCGAGGTTTCGTACACCCCCGGCGCGGTCTGCGCCAGGCGCACCTCCCGAGCGGCCCCGGACGGGGTGTACACCGTCGCAGGGACGGAAAGGCCGTCGAGGGGTCGGCCGGCGTCGTCGAGGGCCTCCAGGCGCAGGACCAGCCGATCGGAATCGATCGCGCTCGACGCTTGGAAGGTCCGGGAGGAGGGGGGCCTCGACGCCGACCGGACCACCTGGGTCCAGAACCGTTGGTACCCCGGCCAGTCGAGCCAGCGCCCAGCCCAGTTGTGGGCGTCGGAAGTGAACGCCACGACCTGGCCGAGGCCGACGTTCCAGTGGGCCAAGAGGGGTTCGCCCCCCGGGGCGACCATCCCCAGCGCGATGGTGGGCTCGGGACGGGCCGCGGTGAGGACCAGACCACCGAGCGTCGGGGGATCGGGCAGTCCCGCGGTCATCGGAGAGACGCCGGGGAGGACGATGGGGCTGAACGGGGCCTCGCGGATCAACGGGGCGCGGACGACGCGGACCGCCTTGAGGAAGATCTTGGGGAGGGCGTTGGGGTTGCTGGCGTGGTAGTACGTCCCCCCGCCGCGCTCGGCGAGGAGGGCCAGGGTGGGCAGGTCGGCATCGTCGCCGACCGCGATCGTGGAGACGCGGGCGCCCCCAGCGCGAAGTTCGTCGACCAGGCCGGGGAGGTTCTCGGTGTTCTGGCTGCGCCCGTCGGTGAGGAGCACGACGTGCTTGACCTTGGCCTCGACCCCCGCCAGCTGTCGGCGTGCGAGGACGAGGCCGTCCGCGGCGTTGGTCCCGCCGCCCGACCCGATCTTCCGCACCTTCTCCATCGACCGGGCCGGGTCGGCGTTGGTCCCGATGGGGATCAGCACGTCCCCGCCGGAGTTGAAGGTGATGACCGAGATCAGGTCGCGGGGGTCGAGGCTGCGGATCGCCAGGGCCACGGCGTCGTTGGCGACCTGCTGCTGGTTGCGGTCCGAGCCCAGCACGTACTTCTTCATGGAGCCGGAGTTGTCGATCACGAAGACCGTCGCGGCGTCGGGGGAGAGGACCTTGTCGGGCAGGTCCAGCCGGACGGGCAGGATGGCTTCGAGGGGAGAGCGGAACCATCCGCCGGCGCCGAAGGAGTCGGGCCCCCCCACCATCGCGAGGCCGCCGCCCAGGTCGCGGACGTACGCGACCAGCTGCTGCTGGACGGCGTCGGGAACGTCCTCGGCGGGCACGTTCTGCAGGACGACGAGGTCGTAGGCCTGCAGCGAGAGGAGGTCGGCGGGGATGCCGTCGGAGGGGACCACGACCACGTCGACGCCGCTCGCGCGGAGCGCGCGGGCGAGGGTCGAGCCCGGTGCGTCCTCCTTGCCCGCGCTGACGCCGTCGGCGATGAGGACCGATCCCTTGCCGGGCGTCAGGGTGAACGAGTCGCCCCGGTTGTTCTCGGTGACGGTGTCTCCGGAGAGCCCGAGGACCCCCGCGACGTCCGCGACGACGTCGGGCTCGTAGACGGCGCGGAAACGGTGGACCCGTCCGCCGTCGAGGTTGATTTCGACGGTCTCCACGTTCAGCCCGGGGGAGAGGGTGACGACGCGGCCCGTGCCGGGGGCGAGGCCGTTCAGATCGACGGGGATCCCCTCGCGAAGGAGCTGCAACGTGCCCGCGGAGGGGTCGGTGGCGCTCAGGGCGACGCGGACGCGGACGACGGCACCGGCGGCGGCGGAGGGGGGGGCGTCGACGGACTCGAGGACGACCTCGCGCCCGACCCGGTAGGAGAGGGGAACGACGTCGACCGGGAAGGACGCGGCCGAGCGACGGCCGCGCGGGCCCGCGAGCTCGTCCGCGGCGGCGAGCGCATCGCCGGCGGTGGGCACGCCGTCGCTGAAGAGGACGAGCCGGCCCGCGGCGTCGGGCGGGATGATGGCCCGCGCCAGGCGGAGCGCGGCGGCGATGTCGGTGCCCTCGAGGGTGCGGACGGCGAAGTCGCGGTCGAGGGGGTCGGCGCGGGTGGGCGTGGCGACGGCGACGGCGCGTCCGTCGAAGGCGACGACGCCCAGCAGATCCTCTGGGCCGCGGCGGAGGGTCGCGGCGCGGAGGAAGTCGCGGACGGCCTCGACGGCGTCGCGGCGGACGGCCGACCCCGACGCGGTGGTGCTGGCGGTGCCCGCGAAGCGGCGGACGGAGCCGGAGACGTCGACAACCGCGACGACGGCGAGCCGATCGGTGACGCGGACATCGCTCGCGCCGGCCAGCATGGCGAGGAGCGAGCCGATCAGGATGGCGCGCACCGCGATCGACGCGACGCGGCGGGTCGGGCTCATGGCCCCGAAGAACCGGAGGCCGATCAGGGCCAGGGGGATGACGACGAGCGCGGCCCAGAGCCAGAGGGGTTGCTCAAAGCGCACGTCCACGGCCAAGCGTAGTCCGCGGCGCGGCGGACCCTCACGGCGGCGTGACGGGCCCGGCCGGCGCTGCACGGTCGACGTAGCGACGGAAGACGCGGCGGACCAGGTCGCCGTAGCGCTGCGGGACGGCCTGCTGCTCGATCGCCCGCTCGGCGCCGCGGGCGGCGTCGCGGACACCCTCGGCCACGGCCTCCCGAGTGACCGGGCCGCCGCGGTCGGGGGCGCGGTCGCTCAGCCACTCGGCGATCACGCGGTCCTTCGGCGACGCGGCCGGGTCGGAGGGGCGGGCATCGACGGGCGTGGTGGGAACATCGCCCAAGGGCGTTCGGTCGGTGGGCGGGACGATCGGACCGCGCGGGCCCGCGGCGTCGCGGGCGAGGCGTTCGAGACGCTCGCGATCTTCCGGGGAGGCGTCGGCGAGGAGACGCTCGGCCTGCGCGCGGAGGCGTCGGGCGCGGGCCTCGCCGTCGCGGCCCTGCTGACCACGTTCGGCGGCGTCACGCAGTTCGCGAGCGAGGCGGTCCAAGCCTTCGCGTTGGCCTTGCGCGCCGGAGCCATTGCCGTCGGAGCGGGGCGAGCCGGGTCCGTTCGTGCCGCGGGGGGGTTGCGAGGTGGCGTCGCCGCCGCGAGCGGCGGGCGCATTGGGGTCGGGCGCGGAGGGTTGGTCACCGGGGGTGGATTCGCCCGGTTGGCCGGGGGAGGCGCGTCCTCTTTCCGATCCGGATGACGGACGCGACGAGGGCGGGGGTGGCCTCGTGTTGGGCTGGTCGGATCCCCCCTGGGGCTCGGGCTGTGGGCGTTCTTCCGTTCCGGTCGGGGGTGCTTGGGCGTCCGGGCGCGGTTCCGACTGGGGCTGTTCCGACGGTTCGGAGGAGGGAGGGGGTGGAGGGGTCGGCCGCGGCTGGGCTCCGGTGCCGGGCTGTGGTTGCGTGGGGGATGGCCCGGTGGGCTGAGGCCGTGGAGTCTGTTCCGCGCCGGGCTGGGGCGCCGCGGGAGGAGATTGCGGGGGGGGCGTGCCGCTCGGCGTGGGCTGCGGGCGGGGGGCCGATCCTGGAGCGGGCGGATTGGGCGCGGTGGAAGCGGGGGAAGGGTCGGCGGAGTCAGAAGACGGCTGGGACGGTTGGGGGCCCGCCGGGGAGGATCGGTCCGGACGAGAAGTCGGGTCGGGCGGAGGCGTCTGCGGCTGGTTGGGCCGTGCCTCCGGGGCGGAAGCCCGCTCGCCGGGGCGTGCGTCGGAGTCCTGCGGGGAGAGTCCGTTCGTGGAGGATCGGGGATTGGATTCGGAAGGCGGGACGGGGGGCTTCCGCCCGTCTTGGGGCTGTGGCGGGCCCGAGGGTGGGGAAGGTGGCGTGGAGGGCGCGGGACTCGGCGGACTTGGCTGTCGGAGAGCTTCGGCGGCGTCGCGCAGGGCGTCGGCGAGGCGCTCCGCGTCGTTCGGGGACGGAGCGGGCGCGGGCTCCTCCGGCGCGGGCGGGTTTGAAGTGGACTCGGATCCTGCCTCGGGATCGGGACCCGCCGGGTCGGCTGGCGGAGGGGATTCCGCGGGGGGCACCGGCGGGGCGCTCGCGTCGTCGGGAGGAGGGGCGGGGGTCTCGGGTGAG
>Ga0105044_10015159_pt1 | contig 10420 bp, 13 predicted proteins | sample MAT01_FD_78092 | JGI IMG/M metagenome (GOLD analysis project Ga0105044, IMG submission 78092) | Freshwater microbial communities from Lake Fryxell liftoff mats and glacier meltwater in Antarctica - MAT-01 | ecosystem: Environmental > Aquatic > Freshwater > Ice > Liftoff microbial mat | place...
ACCGAAGATGCGCTCAACGTGGTGGGGCTGCGCGGCGAAGAAGTATTGGAAAAGTACCCGCACCAATTGAGCGGCGGCCAGCGTCAGCGCATCAATGTCGCTCGCGCGCTGTTGCTCAAGCCCAAGTTGCTGGTGGCCGACGAGCCGGTGTCGATGGTGGATGCTTCGTTGCGCGCCACCATTCTGGACAGCCTGCGTAATCTGAACCGCGACCACGGCATTTCGATCCTCTACATCACCCACGATCTGACCACGGCCTTTCACGTCTCGCACTCCATCATCGTGCTGTATCGCGGCTCCGTCGTCGAGGCCGGCGATGTGGATGTGGTGATCAAGAAGCCGCAGCACCCGTATACGCGGCTGTTGATCGACTCGATTCCCTGGCCCGACCTCAACAAGCGTTGGGGTGAGGAACAGTTGCCGGCCAAGGAAGCCGAGGGCGGCGGCGTAAGCGTGGGCTGCAAGTTTGCCCCGCGCTGCCCCTTCGTCATGAACGAATGCAAGCAGACCGTGCCGCCGTATTACCAGACCGACAAGCACCACGCGGCCATGTGCTACCTGCTCAAAGAATATCCGACCTTCCCGCGCGAGAAGCTGACGGATCTGTTGCCGACGTAGGCGGAGGGGGAAGTAGAAAGTAGTCAGTAGCCAGTAGTCAGATGGGTGATCAATCGAGCCGATCTGACTGCTGGCTTTTTTATTTATGCCTAAAGCTGCGCCACCAGCCGGTCATATTCATCGTGCTGTCCAATCCAAAACCACGTAGTGAGATTGGCCTCCACTAAAGCCAACGCACGATAGGCCAGGCTGATTCGCGCCGAGTAAATCGGCTCTGTTCGGCTTACACGTTTGAACATCAAGCCAGGGTGTGAAGGGTTATCACGCCACAAAGCATAGGCTTTATCGGCACGCCTTTGCACATCTGCGGGCAGTGCGTTGTAGCAATCCCAAAACTCTGGAGTGGTCGCCAAATTCATGGCTTGTTGAGATCGCCGGTTTCGGTGAAGATCGGGCGAGTCTTTCCCGCTTTGATTTGGGCGCGAACACGGCTCGCCATCTCAGCAAACTGGTCGTCTGAGGTGCTGGTGAATTGTGAATTCCACTTTGCCTCATTTGCTGCAATGGCGGCCGGTGCTTCAACGACCTCGGCAATCAATCGCGAGATTCGCTCATCGTGGGCAAGCCCTTTGATTTCGCCCAACAGGACGAGCAACTGCTCAGTGCGGGCTCGCTCAATGGCCAACAGACTCTCTAGCACTTCAGCACGCACCTGCTCGGGAGAGGGACTTTGAATTGCCATAGGTCAAATTAGAACATAGGTGAGGGAAGTAGCGAGTAGACAGTAGTCAGTAGCCAGATCAAGCCGATGTTCGATCGAGCCAATCTGACTACTGACTACTGTCTACTTCCCTCAGCCGTATTTGTGCATGAAGCGCTGCATCCGCTCCAGCGCCTGCTCGATCTTCTCGTAGCTCTGTGCGTAGGCGGCGCGCACGAAGCCGTCGCCACCCACACCGAAGGCCGAGCCCGGGATCACGGCCACTTCCTGCTCGGCCAGTAGCCGGTCGCAAAAGTCCACGTCGCTCATGCCAGTTTTGGCGATGGATGGGAAGGCGTAGAAGGCACCGCGCGGCTCGAAGCAATCCAGCCCCAGCTCGTTGAAGCCTTTGACGATGAGCTTGCGCCGGCGGTCATACTCGGCCACCATCTCCTGCACAAACGGCTCGCCGTGCTTGAGCGCATACACGGCCGCCGCCTGGCCCATGGTTGGTGCCGACATGATGGTGTATTGGTGCACCTTGCGCGCGCCGGCCAGGATTTCTGACGGCGCACAGATGTAGCCAATCCGCCAGCCTGTCATCGCGTAATCCTTGCTGAAGCCGCCCAACAAAATGGTGCGCTCCTTCATGCCCGGCAGCGATGAGAAGCACACATGCTCGATGCCGTAGACCAGCCGGTCGTAGATCTCGTCGCTGATAACCAGCAGGTCATACTTCTCCGCAATCGCGGCAATCTCCAACATGCGCTCGCGGGTGAGCACGGCCCCGGTGGGGTTGTTGGGGTAGCCGATCAGAATGGCCTTGGTCTTGGGCGTAATTCGTGCTTCGATCTCGGCTCCAGTCACTTGAAACTCGTTCTCGACCTTGCAGGGAATGGTGACGGGGGTGCCGCCGGCGAATACCACCTCGGGTCCATACGCCACGAAGCACGGCTGCGGCACAATGACTTCATCACCCGGATCGAGCAATGCCGTAAGCGACAGATACATGGCCTCGCTGACGCCGACGGTGATCAGGATTTCGTTGACCGGGTCATACGACACGTTGTAGGAATTGCTTAGGTGCGTGCTGATGGCCTCGCGCAGCTCGATGGTGCCGTTGTTGCTGGTGTAGCCGGTCTCACCGCGCTGCAACGAGGCAATGCCCTCCTGCAGCATCGGCCCCGGCGTCACAAAATCCGGCTCGCCAATGCCCAGCGAGATGACGTTTTTCATCGTCGCCGCGATGTCAAAAAACTTGCGGATGCCCGACGGCGGCACGGAATCGACACGTTTGGAAATAAAGTTACGCATGATAAATATGTGGACAAAATAGTACTAACGCAGTGTCAAAAGGAAGTCGTTACATCACCACGTCATTCCCGCGCAGGCGGGAATCCAGACCGTGATCTACTGTTGCAATGTGGTTACGCCTAGATTCCCGCCTGCGCGGGAATGACGGCTTACGGTTTTCGCTTCGACAGCGTACTAGATTGAATAGGCAAAAAGACAAAAGGGGCGACTGAGGCACGCAATGTGCGTGTGAGGAAATAAGCCCGGCACCTACTGGCAAAACAATGCGGCACCGGGCATCGTAGCTATTGCGCCTGGTGCGAAGGCAGCGGCGGCTGAGGCAAGCGGAGCGAGCGGCGCAACCCACTGGTGCGTCGCCGCCGCTGGACGAGCGGAGAAAAAGATCAAACCCAATCTACTCTTCATCAAAACCAACAACACTGCTGTCGCCGACGTTAAACTTTCGCGGCCGGCCCATTAATATAGCATCACGGCCAATCAGTGAGTTCGACATCACATGATCGACCACATGTGCGCCACTGTCCACAATGCTCTCGCGAATGATACTGCTGGCGATGTGGCAATTCTCGCCAATGCTGGCGTTGGGGCCGATGATGCTGTTCACAATTTTAGCCGTGGGATGGATATTCACCGGCGGCACGATCACGGAGTTGCCGTTGGTCCAGTCCTGGCTGTTGTCCATGCCATGCGCCAGCAGGTAGCGATTGGTGTCCAACACCGCATCGGGCTTGCCGCAGTCCAGCCACACATCGACCCGCTCGGTGCGCAACTTCGCGCCGCGCTCAATCATCAGGTTCAACGCATCGGCCAGGTAATACTCGCCCTTGGTTTTGATGTCGCGGTCCATCAACTCCTGGCAGCACGACATGAGCAGCGCGGCGTCCTTCACGTAATACACGCCGATCACGGCCAGCCGATTCTCCATCGTGCTGGGCTTCTCGAATAGCCATGTAATAAAGCCGTTGTCGTCCAGTTGCACCACACCGAAGCGGCGCGGATCGTCCACCTCGCGCACAAAGATGACGCCATCGGCACTGGTGTCTTCGTCGAGCTTGCTCAAGTCTGCGCCGGTCAAGGTGTCGCCAAAAATAATGCAGGTCGGCCCGCTCACCGCGTCTTTGGCCAATAGCACGGCCGGTGCCTGCCCGTTGGCTTCCTTCTGTTCGATGTAGGTGGCCTTGATATGGGGATAGCGCGCCTTCACATACGGCTCAAACTGGTCGCCCAGGTAGCCGACCACAAACGCGATCTTGTCGATCTGGGTCTGGGCCATGCTGTCGAGGATGTGGCCGAGCACGGCTTTGCCGGCCACGGTGATGAGCGGTTTGGGTTTGGTGTAGGTGTGAGGGCGAAGACGAGTGCCGTAGCCGGCGAGCAAAATAATGACGTTCATGATGAAGAAGAGTTGTTGGTTGTTAGTTGTTAGTGATTAGTCGTTAGTAGTTAGTGACTCAAGGTGCGTAACGGATGATGATGATTCCACTTCTATCTGAAACTAATCACTAACGACTAACAACTAATCACTCAGATTTGGTTTTTGCACATGCCAGTCGGTTGTTTGCTGATAAGTGTGAGCCACGCTCAGAATTGTAGCCTCGCCAAACGCTGGCCCCATCAATTGCAGACCAATCGGCAACCCCTGCTGATCGAAGCCACACGGCACGCTGAGGCCGCAAAAGCCCGACAAGCTCAACGGCAGCGTGAACACATCCTCAAGATACATCTTGATCGGATCATTCACATTCTCACCGATCTTGAAGGCCGTGGTCGGCGTTACGGGTGCGGCAATCACGTCCACGTCTTGCAGCGCGGCCTCGAAATCCTGCTTGATCAGCGTGCGAACCTTTTGGGCGCGAATGTAATACGCGTCGTAATAGCCAGCGCTCAGCGCATACGTGCCCAGCATGATCCGCCGCTTCACTTCCTCGCCAAAGCCGGCGCCGCGCGTCTTCTTATACGTGTCGATCAAATCCGTGCCCTGCACGCGCAGTCCATAGCGCACGCCATCGAACCGCGATAGGTTGGCCGAGGCTTCGGCTGGCGCAATCAGGTAATACACCGGCAACCCCAGCGATGTGTTGGGCAGGCTGATCTCGCGAACCGTTGCGCCCAGGCTCACCAGTTGGTCGATGGCCGCGCGCACGGCTGCAACCACTTCGGGCTGCATCCCGTCAATAAAATATTCGCGCGGCACGCCAATGCGCAGGCCGTTGAGATTCTTGTGCAGCGCCAACTCGGGTGATGCCACCGGCACATGGACTGACGTGGAATCGAGTGGATCGTTCCCGGCCATGACACTGAGCAATAGCGCCGCATCGCGCGCGTCCTTGGTTAATGGGCCCACGCTGTCCAGCGACGAGCCGAAGGCGATGAGGCCGTAGCGCGACACGCGGCCATAGCTGTTCTTCAAGCCCGTGATGCCGCACATGGCTGCGGGCTGGCGCACGCTGCCACCGGTGTCGGTGCCGATGGCGGCACAACACAGATCGGCCGCCACCGCTGCGGCGCTGCCACCCGATGAGCCGCCAGGCACACGCGTCTCGTCCCAGGGGTTTCGGGTGGGCCCATAGGCGCTGTTCTCGGTCGACGAGCCCATCGCAAACTCATCGCAATTCACCTTGCCCAGAAACACCGCACCGGCCGTGCGTAAACGGGCGATGGAAGTGGCATCCCAGGTCGGCACATAGTGTTCCAGGATTTTGGAGCCGGCGGTGGTGCGCAACCCAATCGTGCTGAGCACATCCTTGATCGCGATCGGCACGCCCAACACCGGGGTGTCTTCGCCGGCGGCAATGCGCACATCGGCTGCGGCCGCCTGGGCCAGCGCCTCGACCTCATTTAAGGTCAAATAAATATTCAAACGCGGGTTCAACGCGTGAATCCGCTCGAAGAAGGCGCGGGTCAATTCCACAGCGCTGATCTCTTTGTTGCGCAACATCTCGCGCGCGCCGTGGACGGTGAGGGAGGTTAGTGGCATGGTTGAAAAGGCAAATAAGAGACGACGGACGGCAGACGACCGATGGCTGAGCGGAGTCGAAGCCGTCGTCAGTCGTCTGCCGTCCGTCGTCTCCGATCAGTCTGCATCGGCAAACGTGCCCTGCACTTCGAAGCTGGCACCGTCAGTTTTGGGGGCGTTGGCCAGGGCGTCTTTGCGCGGCAATTTGCCGGACACGAGATCGCCCTCGCGCATGATGCTACGGACGGACAGCACACTGGCGGTGGGAGCGATGCCGTCTACGTTGATTTGCGAGAGCTGGGCCGCGTAGTCCAGAATGGCCGAGAGCTGTTGGGCATAGCGAATCTTCTCGTCGGCCGTCAATTCCAGCCGGGCAAGATGCGCAATGCGTTCGACGTCGGATTCGGAGAGAGCCATATTGAGAAAGGTTGCTGGTTGCTAGTAACTGGTTGCTGGTGAGTCTTCACTACCAGCAACTAGCAACCAATTACTACGGACTAGAGGTTGTCGTCATCCTCGGGCGGCGCGACCAGTCGCGGCATGACCACTTTGGGCGACTCGATGACGGGTGGTTCCATGTCGCCATTCATGTTGGTATTGCCGCGCAGGAATGCGCCTTCATTGAGCAACAGCGAGTTGACGTTGAGATCGCCCCAGACCTTGCCCGTCTCCATGATCTCGATCTTGTTGGCCGTAATGTTGCCCTTGACGGTGCCCGAGACCGTGATGTTGTAGGCCTGAATATCGGCCACAATCGTGGCCATTTCACCGACGACGAGATTGCCCTGAATCTGCACGGTGCCGTCGAACACGCCATCGATGCGCACGCCGCCTTCGCTCTGCAAAATTCCATTCATGCGGCAACCCGCGCCGATGACCGTATCGATTTTGGAATTGGTGAGAGGTGCTGTGCCGACGGGTTGGGGAGATGGGTTGTTGTTGACGATACTGCCGGTGCTGCCGTTTGTCCCCGTGGATACAGTCTGTCTCTCCGGTTGTTGCTTAGGCACAGAACGATCTCTACCAAACATTGCACGTCCTCCGAATGCACCCAGCCAGCCTGTCCCTGTTGACAGCGCGGCCAGGTGCCTGATTGATTGGCGGTCAGGAAGCCCGGTGCTTCTCCTGCCGCATAGGTTGTATTCTACCGAGTTACAAACGCGTCCCACCACGGCCGGGCCGCTTCTGTCGCGTTACGCGGCATCATGACCACAACTTCACCGGGCCGGGCCCAGTGTGCTTGCTGGCGCGCCCAATGCTCGGTATAGGCCGCGCTCTGAGCGTAAGCCAGCGCCTGTTGCAGTTGCTCATATTGCAGCTGATTGGTTTTCACCTGAGCCGCCATTTGCTCGCGAGCCGAGCGCATGGCCTGTTCGCCCTGAATGCGGCCGACCAGATTGAAGAGCAGCGGCAGCGAAATGGCGATGGCGACGCCGGCGAACCAGAGCAACGCCCGGTTATACGTCGAGGGGCCGGATTGGGTAGGCGATTGAGCAGATTGTGTCATGGATACGCGCCAGAGCGCGACCTGCAAAGCATACTCCAAGTCGTATTAAGACAAAAGCGAACGAATCTGGTGAGATTTCGTTCGCTTTTATTCGTATGCCGAAGCAGGGACTTGAACCCTGATGAGCGTAAGCTCACCACGCCCTGAACGTGGCGCGTCTGCCATTTCGCCACTCCGGCTTGCGAGAGCAGATTATAACAGACTTGAGAAAGATGCAACAGTTTGGTTTAGACAGTTTTGGAGGATTTTCGAAATTCTGCACCAAGCCCTGTGTTAGTTCGATGACATACCAACCGGCCTACACAAAATCGCTGGTGAAGTTGAGATAACCTTGTCTGCCCTCGCGCTTGGTCCAGGTTTGAACTGATTTTCTAATTCGCTTCAGGCAGGCAATAATGGTTTCAAGTTCGATTCGTTGTGGTCCAGAAACCTGCTGGATGTCCAGGGGTTTGGTCGGCATCTCGCGGCCCATGCGCCACTCACACGTCGACCGCATTGCTGAATACACGCTTTGCTTGAGCGGGTCTGCGATCGGCGTCTCGGCTGGGTGGCCGGCCTTGCGCTCATGCTGATAGTCCTGGATCAGCCGATTGAGCGCCCACTCCACATCGTAGTCGAGTAACTGTAGGTGGTTTCGATACACCTCCTGAATGGCAACCTCAATATTCTGCAATACATCGAGGTGTTCCTCTTCAACATTCATGCATCGCCTCCTTCATAGATCTGCCTCGTCATTATCAGGGAATTTCGTAGCAGAGGTATGCAGTCCGCCAATCACACTTGAGAGCCTTCTCAATCCGCTTGAGAACTCGATTGACTTTCGCCTCACGTCCATTAACGTGGGCGCATGCGACCCATCCATCCCTTCGGCGAACTGCTTGGCCGATTGCGCGCCCGGCAACATGGTCTCACTCAGGCGCGGCTGGCTGGCTATGACCCGGCCGTAATCGCGCGCATGACCCAGGGCCAGAAGGATCTGACTGGCACGCAGGCGCGCGAACGGGTCATGCGGGTGATTCAGGCGCTGGATGAAGGAGGGGTGTTGAACGGCGTCGAAGACCCCATCCAGCGATATCCGTTCTGAAACAAATACTTTTCTCATGCTGTCCTCCCGATTGCAGCGTCAACACCAGGCCGGGAGCGCGTGTTGATGAAACTGCAATTCAATTGATTTTCAATCGGTGACCGGCACCGATGTAATGGCAACGCCAGCGTGTGCAATGGCTTGAACGATATTATTTTGAGAAATTTCGTCGGTCAAAACGCTCGTCACATTTGAAAGGGCCGTGATGAAGAATGGCGATGCAACTCCAATTTTTTCTGCTGATGCCAATATGTGCGTTTCTGCCGACTGTTCGCTCAGCCGCAACTTGATCGCGGCTTCTTCATAGTCGCCGGTAGTCAGCCCCGCTTCCAGATGCACGCCGGTCACACCCATAAAAAACACATCGGCCCTGATGCGCTTGATCATGGCTTCGGCGGTTGCGCCCACACTGACCACTGAGTGTTTGAACAATGTGCCGCCGATCATGATGACTTCGACGGCCGCATGATTTGCAAGCTCCACGGCAATGCTCGGGCTGTGGGTGACAACGGTGCACGCGAGATTGGCCGGCAAGTGTCGCGCCACCTGAATCGCCGTGGTGCCGCCATCCAACATCACGATTTGCCCCGAGCGAATCATGCCGGCTGCGTAACGGCCAATATGAGATTTGCCGGCAATACCGATCCCCTGGCGCCTGGCAAAAGGCGCTTCTGCTGCGGCGATGGGTAGCGCGCCACCATGCACGCGCCGCAACAGGCCCTCGGTCGCCAGGTCCCGCAAATCGCGGCGAATGGTGTCTTCGGAGATGCCCAACTCATCACTAAGTTTTGTTGCGACGATTTGGCCGTCCTGCTTTAAACGATCCAGGATGAATTGCTTTCTAAGCGGCGTTAGCATCTACCAATTTTAGCACCGATGCGTGTTTATGCTTGACTTTTCTTGATTATGCGCGTATTTTTGAATGAAAAGGAGAATTAATGGAAAATAGCGCAAAATCAATGATGGTGCTGATCGCCGGCCCGTATCGCTCGGGAACCAATGACGATCCCGAGAAAATGGCGGCCAATTTGCGGCATCTGGAATCGGTGTCGTACGCGCTCTTTCGAGCCGGCCATGTGCCGATGATCGGCGAGTGGGTGGCGTTGCCGGTGTGGCGCACTGCCGGCGGCCAAACTATTGGCGATTCGCCCTACAACGAGATCTTTCACCCCGTCGCTCACCGGCTGTTGGAGCGATGTGACGCCGTGCTTCGGCTGGAAGGGGCCAGTGTGGGTGCCGACAACGACGTGAGGATTGCGCGCCGCCGCGGCATCCCCGTATATCTCAGTCTGTCAGAGGTGCCCGGCTATGTTTCGTGATATGGGGCGTTAGACGCCCCAGACAACCGCACGAACGATGAGGTGTGGGTTGGGCATGAGTGCGTTTATAACGCTGAATACTCGCTCATGCCGCCAATTTCTGCTCACCAAACACAAATGAGGCGCGCTGGATGTAGCCGTCGGTCACTTCATAGACACAACATTTCGAGGGTGCATTTGCCTTCCGGAAAGTTGCGGGTGACGAGTTCATGGTCAATCACAAACGCACCCATGGCCGTGCGAGACAACAGCGTGGCATGCAGATCCGGCTCGGCAAACTGGCTCAGAATGCGCGCGCCGATCTCATCGCGCCCGGCCGCAAGCCGCTCGCCGTGCAGCGCGAACTGCTCGGCGTCGGGCGCGTAGGTGGCGAGCCAGGCCGAGAGGTCTTTGGCGTTGTAGGCGTGGAACTGCCGTTCAACGACTACGGTTGGTGATGTGGATGAAGGCATTTGAGAATTTTCCTTTCATCTGCTGGCGATGAATCTCCGAATCCATTACTGATTTTGTTGTCATTTCGTTTCTCTATACAGCTCCTCTTCTTGACTTGCAAAATTGGTGTTGGTCAACTGGAAAAGAATTCTTTAAACATTTGATTCAGAACTGGTTGATCGAGACTCGCTAATGGAAAATACTTTTCACCTCTATAACCATTCCACTTGTAGACAGAACAAAAATCCTTGAACCCTTTCGGTTTACCAAGTTGCTCGTATATTGCGTCATTAACTACAAATGAGAGATTTGTAGTAATACTGCCATCTGTCTGCGTTTCCATAAATTCATTTAGTTCGGCAAGTAGGATATTGCCAGCTTCCCAATCAATACGAGCAAATTTGAAAATAGGTGCTGTTAATAAATGTGGCTCTCCCAACTTTGGCGGGAAATCATGGTTTTTGTAGGGGCAAAGCAGCGGGCTCAGCGCAGATCAAACCCATACATGAGCCCGCTGCTTTGCCCCTACACTGCGATTCCCGTTTAATTC
>Ga0105044_10015162_pt1 | contig 10419 bp, 6 predicted proteins | sample MAT01_FD_78092 | JGI IMG/M metagenome (GOLD analysis project Ga0105044, IMG submission 78092) | Freshwater microbial communities from Lake Fryxell liftoff mats and glacier meltwater in Antarctica - MAT-01 | ecosystem: Environmental > Aquatic > Freshwater > Ice > Liftoff microbial mat | place...
AACTCCATCGCCCAGTTGAAGAGCCGGCCCACGTTGCCCACGCCCTGATCGTCGATGAAGATCGTCCACAGGCCGTTCGCACGCGAGCCATCAAAGGCGCCAAGTGAGGCCTCGGGCCTGTAGCTGCCCGTGACAGGATTCGCGCCTGAAACGAGAGCCGTGATGCCGACGCCTGCTTCGTCGTCGAAGACGATGTTGGGGAGGTTGTCGCCGGATCCGCCCCGGCGATCAACGAGGAGGACGTTGAGGTTGTTGGGGCCAATGAGGCGAATAGTCAGATCGCCCAGGAACGTGTGGTTGAGACGGATACGAACGTTGAGGTCCAGAATCTGGCGCGTGTCAGCAACTTGTCGAGAGGCGGTTGTCACTCCTGAAGTCTGCGTCGGAGCCGTGGGAGGGATGAGGGTTGTGAGGCCCTCGGGCGCGTCGAACAAGTAGGCCTGATCGCCCGTGGCTGGCGGCGGCGTCGGTGAGAAGCCCGCGAGAACAACCACATCGTCCTGCGCAAGCTGCGCAGCGATGCGGATGCTGTACGTGCCGGTGCTCTGCGTCGTGCCGCTGTTGGAAACCAGCGGGTTGTAGTTCGAGTTGCCGAAGCCCGAGACACCGATGTAATACGTCCCGCCCGTCGAGACGAAGAAGTCAATGAACGAATCTTCTTGGAAGTACTGGTCGTTGATCGCAAGCTGCTCGCCCGCAGCGTTGAAGAGACGCAGAACACTGTCAAGCGTCGAGCCAGCGGGAAGACGGCGCGCGGTAATCTCCGCCGTGATCAGGCCGCCGCGAGCCAGCGTGACACGGTACATGTCCACGTCGCGACCGCCGAAGATTCCGTTGCCAACCGTCGCGCCAACAAAGGTCGCCGAGCCACTGGCGTCGAAGGCAATCGGTGTCGCGATCAAGATGGAATCGTTGGGCTCGTTGTCGCCAGTCGGCGCCACCACGCGGAAGTCAAAGAGCTCGTTGTTGCCACCCACGCTGTTGCCGTTGAGGAAGTTACCCGTCGTATCGCGGATGGCGCGGATGGTGGGCGTTGACTGCGACAGCAGCGTGAGGCGGAAGTTGCCAATCGGCAGGCGGCCGCCAGTGAAGCTCGAAAGCGTGAGATTGACGGCGACCTGACGCGAGTCGGTGGCGGATCGCACCAGCGACGCGACGGGGACGTTCTGATCGTCGGCGGTGCCAAACGCGCCGTCGACACCCGCGTAGAGCAGCGATGCCGGAACCGTGGTCAGGCTCGCGGCGTCAATGTCCTTGCTGAAGCTGACCGTCAGCGTCGTCAGCGGCGAGCCGTTGGCGTTGTTCTGCGTCGTCACCGGACCAGGCAGGATCGACCGCAACGTGGGCCCATCGGACTGGATGATCTGGAGAGCCCGAGCAAGGTTGAGGCGACCGCCCGAGCGCGTGCGAAGCTGGAAGGCGGGAAGCTGATCCGCCGAGTTGATCAGCGCCTCACGGATCTCAACCGCTGAAGCATTGGGCTTCACGGTCTTGAGCAGCGCCACAGCGCCCGCAACGGTCGGCGCAGAGAAGCTCGTCCCGTTGATGTAGCCGTACGTGCCGCCCAGGAACGTCGTGTACACCGAGACGCCAGGTGCCGCAAGGTCCACTGTCTCCGCGCCGAAGGCGCTGAAGCCAGCGATCCCATCCTGATTGTCCGACGCGGCGACCGAGATGACGCCGGGAATGTTGTAGCTCGCCGGAAAGTTCGAGAAATTCGAGTCGTTGTCCGTGCCGGAGTTGCCCGCCGCCGCGACAAAGATCCCGCCCGAAGCGATCCAGCGCGAGATGGCCGCCTGCTCGGCCTGGCTGACATCGAGCTCCTGGTAGAACTCAGGAGCAAACGCGCCGTAGCTGTTGTTGCTGACGACGACGTTGATCCCGCGCTGACGCATCAGCGTGGCGTAGTCGTGAGCACCCACGATCGCCGCAGTCGACAGGTTCCCCTGCGCGTCCGCGATCTTGAGCCCCATGAGCGCAACGCTCCAGTTGACACCCGTGACGCCGATGCCGTTGTTACCACGTGCCCCAACAACGCCCGCGACCGCCGTGCCGTGGCCCTCCACGTCCTGCGGACTGCCGTCCTGCTCGCCAAAGTCAAAGCCATGTATGTCGTCAACGAAGCCGTTGCCGTCGTTGTCGATGCCGTCGCCCGCAACCTCGCCAGCATTGACCCAGAGATTCTGGATGAGGTCCGGGTGCGTGAGATCGATGCCGGTGTCGATGATTGCCACTACGGTCGCGTTGCTGCCGATCGAAACGTCCCAGGCCGCGTCGGCATCGATGTCCGCATCGGGAACGCCAAAGACGCCCTGGATCGGCTGGCCCGAGTTGATGTACGAGTACTGCTGGTTGAACTGCGGATCGTTGGGAACGCGATTGACCTTCTTGAGCTCGTTGGGCTCGATCCATCGCAGGCCATCCATCGAGTTCGAGACCCGCGCCGCCGCGCCCCTGTCAATCCGACCGTCCGTCACGAGCTCGGCGTGGTATCCACGCGCGAGCGATCGGACGCTCACAACGTTCACACCAAGCTGCTGGGCCGCGTCACGCGAGAGACGCTGCACCTGCGACTCGGACATCTGGTTGTCGAACGTCAGGACGTACGAGCCCTGGATCGCCGCGATCTGGCTCGCGCCCCACTGCACCCACGCCCCGTTCTCAGGCAGCTGCGGCCGGTCACCGGACATCAGCGTGCGCGTCTCAAGGAGCTCGATCGTCAGTGGCTGGCCGAGATCAAGGCCCGCCGTCGCGCCCTTCACCCCCTTCATGCCACTACGAACCAAGCCCGCCATCCTGCGCAGCAGTCCGGGCGTACGGGGGGACGTAACGAATCGCTCGCGAACGTTCTTCGACATACAGAACACTCCAACCCGCCACACGAGGCCGTGCGGCTGCTCAGGTCCAACATGTTTGGCGTGCCCGGGCCACCACTTCGCCGGAGCGTCCTGCCCCAGCCGTCGGCGACTCCCGCAAGCGTTCCTCTCTACGGAACGCCGGGCATCCAGTTCCGAATCATCCCCGATTCGGGTCTCAAACACAAGTCGAGGGTAGGCGATACTTTGTCCCCGCTTTGTTCGGGTGTCAGTTCGTTGGTTTCTCGAAGGTCCGTTCAACACCAACAGCACCCAAACCCTGGCCAAGACCCGCGCCCTCCCGCCCCGGTGGCCGCGAAACGCCCGCCAGCTCCAGCAGAAGTTCGGCATGTCGCTGGCTCGCGCCCTGCTCACGCCGGATCGCCGCGGCACCGCTCACCGCCATCTGCTCGCGAACTTCCGGCCTCGCCAGCAGCTCCGCGAGCTCACGCCCAAGCGTCTCACGCGTCACCTGCCGCAGCGCCCCCGCGTCCCGAAGCGTCTTCACCACGCTCGTGAAGTCCGACGTCGCGGGACCAATCACAGTCGCGCGGCCAATCGCCACAGGCTCAATCGGATCCGACCCAAACTGATCCCCAAACGACCGCCCCACCACCACCACATCCGCGAGCGCATACGCCTGCCGCAACTCGCCGATCGTGTCAAGAAGGAAGCGGTCCTGCCCCGCCGCATCGGCCCGAGGCGCGCCACCCCGCGTGCGCCGCACGCAAGGCTCCATCGCCGCAGCAGCCTCATCAAATCGCTCAGGCTTGCGCGGGGCACAAAGAAGTTGCACGCCCGGCGCCAGCGACGCAACCACATCACGAAGCAGAGCCTCCTCACCCGGACCCGTGCTGCCCGCGACAATGAGCGGAAGGCCGCGGTCGATTCCAAGCTCACGCGCAAGCTCTTCCCGCCCCTCCACCTCCGCCGCTGGCTCGATCCGCGCACTGTCCCACTTCATCGATCCAGTCAGAAAGCAGCGGAGCGGATCAACGCCCATGAACTCAAACCGCCCCGCATACGCCTCATCCTGCACCGCGGCGAACGCCAATCGCCCAAACGTCGTCGCAAGAAACCGCCGCGCCCTGCGATACCCGCGAAAGCTCCGTGCACTCAGCCGACCATTGATCACGCACACCGGCACGCCACGCTCCGTGCACGCGCGAATGAAGTTCGGCCAGAGCTCAAGCTCAACAAGCGCAACCGCATCAGGCGCAACCGCACCAAGAAACCGCGCCACACTCCAAGAAAAGTCCAGCGGATACCGCACCACATGGCACGACGAGTGCGCACCAAAGAGCTCGCGAGCCCGCGCAAGCCCCGTGTCAGTCGTCACCGAAATCACAACCTCAGCATGCGGAGTCAGCAGCGGCACCAAATGCCGCAGCGCGGCAACCTCCCCCACCGAAACCGCATGCACCAGCACCCGCCGCCGCCCCGCCACCTTCGCAGGCAGCGCCGCCACCCACCCAAACCGCTCACGCCACCCCGACCGCCCCTTCCGCGCCCACAGCGGCGCGGTCACAAGTGCAAGCGGGATGTAGATGAAATCAAGAAGGTTCATTCGAGCAGGAAACTCGCAGACGTGCACGTGACCGCAACCAAGTGGGCAAACGGGGATTCGAACCCCGAACCCCTCGCATGTAAAGCGAGTGCTCTAGCCGTTGAGCTATTCGCCCGGCTCTCCAACCATAGGAACTCGTGTCGCCCTCGTGCGGGGCGCGACGCCCGGAAACGTGCTCATGCGCGCGTCGTCCACCTCATCGCATAGACACCGATCGCAAAGCCGCCTACGCAGAATCCCAGCAGCACCGCGCCCGGGAGCATCATGTCCGCCGCCGTGAAGCCGCGCCATAGCGCCCCCTCAAACGCGAGCGTAGCCCACTTGAACGGGCTGATGCTGCTCAGCGTCTGCATGAACGGAGGCAGGAAAAACAGCGGGATCGTGCCGCCCCCGATCATCGCCAGGATCAGAATCACCGCGCGGCCCATCCCCGAGCCGCCGCCCTCTGTGCGAGAGAGCCCCGCCATCGCCATCATCACCCCCACAAAGCCCAGCGAACTCAGCATCACTGCCACAATCATCATGGGCCAGTTCGCAACCTTGACCGAGAAGAAGACAATCGCCGTCGTGAGCAGCAGCACCTGCACCAGCACGCACGCGGTGAAGCACGAGAGAGCCTTGCCCAGGATGATCTGTTGTCGCGAGATCGGCGCGGTCGTGAGACGCATGAGCGTGCCGCGCGATCGCTCGTTCGCGAGCGAGAGCCCGAAGGCCGTCACGCAACCCATCAGCCCCCAGACCACGCCCTGCGGGAACGAAATCTCAAAGCTGTTGGTCGGTCCCTCGCGCTCTGCCTTGACCTCCGTGATCGAAACGTCCACCGGCCGCCACGGCGCCATCGGGTCCGCGGCCCGAGCCTCACCACGCGCCGCGGCCTCATCGTTCTGCCGCCGCGAGGTCTCGCTCATGTTCTGCACCGACGACAGCATGGCCTCGAACGCGACCTTCTGCAGAGGCGACACGCCCGTCGCGGCCGCGAGCGACTTCCTCGCGGCGTTCAAGTTCTGCTTCATCTCGTCAGGATCGCCGAAGCCCCGAGTCATCTGCCGAAACGCAAGCTCGTTGAGCTTCCCCGTCAGAAGCCCCGCCTCCGCCGAACGCCCCGGCGGCACCACGCCCTCAAGCTTCATCTGCCCGCCCGCCATGAAATCCCCAACCCCCTCGCCAAATCCCTTCGGAATGATGACCGAAGCGTCGGCCTTCCCACGCCGCACAAGCGCAAGCCCCTCATCGCGCGACAGCGGCCGCGCAGGCTCGCCCGACTCAACCACAACATCAAGCGCCTTGTCCCCGCGAATGTCAGTCGCAAGCAGCGCCGAGGACTTGCTGTTGTCCTCATCAACGAGCGCAATCGTCAGCTTGCCGCCGCCGTCCCCGCTGCCCCGGAAGATCACGCCAAAGAAGATCGCCAGCAAAATCGGAAAGACAAACGTAAAGAATGCATTCGCGCGATCACGCACGAGCAGCACAAGGTCCTTCAAGGCAATGGCGAGCACAGCGTTCATAGGCACCTGGGTCTGACAATCCTCTGGAAGCGTGCATGGTCCCCGGACCAGCTCGATCAACACCAACGCTCAATCTCGAAGGCTCCGCCCCGTCAGCGACAAAAACACGCTCTCAAGGTCCGGCCGCTCAACGCGCACCTCCCGAACGCCCGCGCCAGCCCCGTTCCCGAGCACACGCGCAATCTCGCGGACAGGATCGTCACTCTCAATCAACTCATCCTCCGCACCCTCGCGCGACACAACAACCACGCTCTTGCCCCCCTTCGACGCGACCAGCTCCGGCACCGTTCCCAGCGCAAGCAATCGCCCCTGATCCATAATCCCAACACGCGTGCACAGCCGGCTCGCCTCTTCCATGTAGTGCGTGGTGTACACGATGGTCTTGCCCTGCTGCGCAAGCGTGCGCACCAGATCCAGAATGTTGTTGCGACTCTGCGGATCCACGCCCGCCGTCGGCTCATCCAGCAGCAGCATCGGCGGATCATGGATCAGCGCGACCGCAAAGTTCAGCCGGCGCTTCATGCCGCCCGAGTACCCCTTCACCCAATCCTTCTTCCGCGGCAGCAGCCCAACCAGATCCAGCACCGCATCGCACCGCCGCCGAAGCTGCTCTCCCGAAAGCCCGAAGATGCGGCCAAAGAACCTCACATTCTCCTCGCCGCTCAGATCGTCGTAGAGCGCCAGCGACTGCGGCGCAACGCCAATGTGCCGCCTCACCTCCGCATCCGTCGGGCGGCCCGCTCCATTGACCGTGACGCGCCCCGAATCAGGCGTGATAAGCCCGACAGCCATCCCGATCGTCGTGCTCTTGCCCGCCCCGTTCGGACCAAGCAATCCAAAGACCTCGCCGCGGTGCACCTCCAGCGAAAGTCCATCGACCGCCAGAAGCGGGCCGAAGCTCTTGCGGAGATCAACAAGGGACAACATGCGCGAGTACGGTACCCTTCCCGCACCACCTGTGCCCGCGCCACCCTCGACGCCAACCTCGACGCCAACCTCGACGCCAACCTCGACGCCACCCACCCGCACAGCAACGACCCGCGCTCAAGGTCACCAGCAACACCGGACCCGAGCACCCAAAGCGCAATCAAGATCGCTCGCCGCACGCCTCCGAGCCCTCAAGATCGCCCACGCGTTCACTACGCCTCATCGAAGCGCAGACCGGCCTCATCGCGACCGACGACGAACCGACCGCCGCCTGCCGCGCGCCTCTAGATTGACCAAGTCCATGTTCCCGCAACCAACCCGGCTACCAGTCCAACCCGCCCCAAGCCCCGGCTTCTTCCACCTCCGACTCGCCCGCGCCGCCGTCCTATCGGGGAATCGATGTCAAGGGCGCCTTCGGTGGTGTTGTGGCCGCACACATCCTGCACATCCACACGCCCCGCGGCGTCGCAATCGCCTTCGGCCCCGCGACCGGGGCCATCACGACCTCACTCATGGCCATCGGCCTCAAGCGCGTCTATGTCAGGCTCCGCCGCGCCCTCAGACCCAAGCCCAACGATCTCTCCTGACCTCGCGCACCCAACCTCTCGCGTTCGCCGCCCTCTTGAGCGTGTCCGCAGCGGATCAGATCGTCCAACGAAACATCTCCCACGCCTCTCGGCTCCACCCGCGCTACTTCACGAAAGCCGACGCAGGCCAGCACTCAGGCCGCGACTGGGTCACCCGGCGCAGGTGGCAACATGATGCGCTTCACCATCAAGATGAAGACGCCCGTCAAGACGAGGTTGAGCGCCAGCGACAGCAGCGCAACCACCACCACCGGCCCGCCAATGCCATACCCGAGCGAAAGCACGATCACACCCGCCCCGACCTCGCCCCGCGGCCACATCGCCACGCACACCGCGAGCCGATCCCGCCAGTGCGCTTCCTTCCGATAGCAGAAGAGCGGGAACATCTTCCCCACATTCGACACGACCGTCAGCGCGAGCACGTGCATCGCGATCGCGCCCCACCCCAGCGGAGGTGTATTCTGCGCCAGCGCGCCCACCGCCGCCTCGGCTACCCGCACCGCCGCCTCACCAACCACCGGCGGCATCGAAAGGCCCACCAGCACCATGAAGATGCCGGACACCGATGCGAGCGCCAACTCATCCGATCGTGAATGTACGTGGTGCGTAGCCGTGTGAGATGCATCGTCGTCGCTCGGACGCCGGAGCACACACCCAAGGACGAAGGCCGGCAGCAGCACCTCGATGTGGATCGGGACGTCCGGGCTGAAGGACTTGCTCGCCCAGTAAATAACCTCCGTCACGACAACGATCACGAACGAGTACGCCAAGAACCACGGCCAAGTCACCGGAAGTCGCACGCGGTGCAGAAACTTGAAGGCGATCGCAAGCATGAAGGCCATCACGAGGACGATGAGCCCCAGCTGCCATCGAAAGCCGACCATGGCCATCTTGAGCGGGATCATCAGCAGGACCGTGTCGAGGTCATCAAAGATCGCGAGGATGCGGGCCTTGCGATACAGCCAAGTCGCCGCGAGGCCCGCCGCAGCGAGCATCGAAAAGAGCACCCCCGCCGAAGTTGGTGCCGCGAAGCGCGAGGCAAGAAGCGACTCCTTCCAGACGTCCCACTGCGACCATGCGTTGCGATCCACCAGCACGAAGACGAAGTACATGCAGACCAAGATCCAGGGGAACGCCGCCGCCGTCGCCGCGACGACGTAGTCCCAGCCGTACTGACGCAAGTTACCCTTGTCGATGTCGAACTCGTATCCCACGTGCGTCATGATGAAGGAGAGTGCCACCATCGTGAAGAACTGGATGATCTCATACCCCGCGCCGTAGCTATCGCCCAGAATCGCAGGCGTGAACTGCGACCCCACCAGGCCGAAAACCAAAAGCAACGAATAGATGGCAACTCGCTTCATGAGGTGGGAGGCTATGCGAGTTTCGCGCGGCCCGCGAACCTCCGCCTCGCGAATGCTCAGCGAATCAGCAGCCACCAGTGCAGGATCAGCGCAGGGCCCAAGATCAAGATCGCCCTCCACAAGTAACCGAAGAACGAGGGCATCACAAGCCCCGCCCGTTGGGCGATCGCACGCACCATGAAGTTGGGCCCGTTGCCAATGTACGTCAGCGCACCGAAGAAGACCGCGCCGGTGGAGATCGCCTCGACCTGGCGCCGTCCCTCGTCGGTCGCGATCAGCGCCGCGATGCTCGCCCGGTCCACCTCGGCGGGAGTAACCGCCAGCTGAAGAAAGTTCAGGTACGTCGGCGCGTTGTCGAGCACCGCTGACAGAATCCTCGTGGAGAAGTAGAACGTCGTCGGGGAGCTCAGCCCAAGGCTACCGCCGTGCGCCGAAAGAAAGATCAATGCCGGCATCAGTGCCAGGAAGATCCCGGCGAACAGGATGCCAACCTCCCGAACCGGCTCCCACGAAAACTCGTTCTGCGCCCTGACGTCCCTAGACGCCACCCGGAGCGCCACCAATGCCAGGATGATCTGGATCGTCGGGCCCGCCGGCAGGTGCACGTGCAGGTACCGCTCCATAATCGGGTCCACGAACACCGCCAGCACGATCAGCCCCATCAGCACGATGCTGATCGGCCTGGCCCGAACGCCAAGCCACGGCAGGATCGAGGGTCCCGCATACCCCGCCCCCAGCCGCCCGCGCACGCCTCGCTCCACCAGCGTGTCATAAACGAAGAACGCCCCAAGCATCGAGCCCACCACCACCAGCCAGCTCGGCCACAGAAACTTCAGCTCCCAGAAGAACGGCACGCCCTTGAGATACCCAAGGTACAGCGGCGGGTCACCGATCGGCGTCAGAACACCGCCGCAGTTGCTCACGATGATGATGAAGAAGACCGCATGCAGCGGACGGATCCGCCCCTCATTCGCGAGCAAGAACGGCCGGATCAACAGCACCGACGCGCCGGTCGTGCCCACCACGTCCGCCAAGATTGCCCCGAAGGCGAGCAGCAGCGTGTTTGGCAGTGGACCAGCCCGGCCCCGCATCTTGACCAATACGCCCGCCGACGCCACATACAACCCTCCCACCAGCGCGATGAATCCGTAGTACTCCAGCGCCGCATGAAGAATCTTGTCCGTCCCGTACGTCATGAATCCCGAGGTCGGCGTGTTCATCGCCACCGCGTAGTACGCCGCCACGAGCGCGCCAGGCACGAACGCCACATCCGGATAGTGTCGATGCCACCAGCGCCCCGAGATCAGCGGCACAACCGCAATCGACAGCAACAACAAAATAAACGGCGCAATCGTCCACGCCGGAATCACAACCTTGCCCGCTTCGCTCACGCCCGGCGGCAGCACAATCCCAAGAATCACGCCGAAAATCGCGCCCACCACCGCCGAGACGGCCCACATTCTCGGCCCGTGCCAGAAGAACCGCGTTGAGATCTCGTCATCACCATGCATTCAATCCATTCCTCGCACCCAAACCCCTCACTTAAGTCCCGCCGCGGTCGCGGCCAACACACACCGCTCTCCCGACCAAAGCACCCGCGCTCCCGGACAGCGC
>Ga0105044_10015163_pt1 | contig 10418 bp, 6 predicted proteins | sample MAT01_FD_78092 | JGI IMG/M metagenome (GOLD analysis project Ga0105044, IMG submission 78092) | Freshwater microbial communities from Lake Fryxell liftoff mats and glacier meltwater in Antarctica - MAT-01 | ecosystem: Environmental > Aquatic > Freshwater > Ice > Liftoff microbial mat | place...
CTCAACCGGCCTCTTGCCGATCGACCTGGGAACTGCCCCCTTGGAATTGCCTGCCCGAGCAAATCTGTCGAACTCCAAACAGTCCAAGCAAGCAGAGGGTATCGACGAGCCAGCCTCGGCTCGAGAAGACATTTTAGATCTCGGCCCACCTTCGCCCCAAACGGCTCGGGCGCAATCAATGCTTACGGCCAAACCAGCCTTGGTTCCAGCCTTGATTCCAGCCTTGGTTCCAGCGTTGCTTCCCGCAGCCCATTCCACGGCCATGACGGGCTCCGCACAGATTCCCGCTAAGCCATCCAAAGAGCCTGCCCCGCAGAAGGAGACTTCGTCGGATGCCGCACCGCCACAAGATCTCGTTGACACCAATGAGAGACTGACCACCCGAGAATTAGTCGATTTGTACGCCCAAGGTAACACCCCCAATAAGTTCGCAGCCGTTCCCAATTCGCTGGTTCCGAGCAACGCAGCGATTCCTAACCAAGGAATGAACCCGCGTACGACAAACACGGGTTTTACACCTATCTATCAAAGTGGCCCATCGAACTATCAAAGTGCTCCGTCTGGTGGCGTCCCTGCGTATGTAGCGTCTAACCAGGGGCCAGCTCCAACGTCGCTCGCAAACCGCACTCCTTCGAACTTTCAGCCGGCATCTACAGCGCCGTCGAGTTTTCCACAACCTAACGTTCCACAACCTAGTTTTCCAACTGCGAACGCTGCCGCCAACAATGCAATGATTATGTCCGGCCAAGCGTATCCACCCGTACCAAAAGACTATCAGTCCCTGCCTATTCCTGCCTACGAGCAATCTGCTATCGACAGCAGGCAAGGTGCTCCTGTATCAACGCAATCGGCTTCGATGATTCGGCAACCTTCCACTGGTGGATCCAATCGCTATCAGGGCGGCTTGATCCAGCAACCATCCGCCAACAAGGCACCCTACACTCCGATAGGCAACGCCACACCACCAAATCAAAGCGGTAGTTCCTTTGGTTATCCGCCTGGAACCTAACGAGCACGCACCACGATTGAAGGGAATTGATTGATCATGAGCGAAGTAAACCAAGCATTCTTACGAGCCTATCTAAAGAACCGCACTGCGCAATCCCAGGCGGCTGTTTCCGCTCCCGCATCGCCTCCGAGTCGCCCTACCCTAGAACCGAACGCGGCGCGACCCTCGGCAACTGCCCCTCGACTCCCCAAAGAGCCTCCTAGTCATCCAGCACAAACCTTACCCTCAGGTGCTCGGCTGCGTTTTGATCCATCGCATGCCACCCCAAACACTTCTTCTGCAAGACAGAACACCGATCCGCAAAGCGGTTCGACCGCTCCAGCGGCTCCATCCAACCAGACGCGAAACGTGCAATCGACATCAACACCAACCGTGTATGGGCACGGAGTGTGGTCGCCAACGGGGGTCGAACGGGGTATGAAAGCGATGGAGTCGAGCTCTTCGCCCGCCGTCGTACGCAACGGAGTACCTGCAATCACTCGCGAGACGTCGCAATACCGTAAACCTACGATGACGATCCCACAAAATGGGACCCCAGGACAGGCCGCCAACCGTTCGATTCAGCAAACTCCGCAACCGCACGTTCGATCCGACCATTCTGCCGTCGGTGCTCAAACGGCGAACGCTTCGTACGATCCTGTGGTTTTCGTCGATGGACTCCCTACACACGCCGCATCACAGCAGCTCCATCGCTCTCGACCCACCGAACGCACGCTGGCCGAGATCGGGGAGCCCATCGCCTTCGGTACGGGCTCTGCGTCGCAAACTGCAATGCCTCGCTCTGTCCCTTCCCAGAACCATCCATTGCCGGAACAAAACAATCCGACTCCACCAAAATCAAATGCTCAACCGTTTGTCACGTTGCCAGTAAGTCCGGTTGCCAAACCATCTGTTGGCACGGAAAGAACCTCGGCTCCGCAGGCGCCAGTGACTCGCCGATTCGACGAGTCTCGACACCGGCCTTCAGCAGAGTCACCGGCGGCACCTCCAGTCACCTCAAGAATCTCAAAGGGGTCAACGGCTCCGACAGCTTTGCCCCTGCCCGTCGCGTTCGCAGCCAGTTGGGAAGTGGACATGTTCCATTGGCCTGAAGTCGTTCATCAGATTGAGAAGTCACACGCCGAGGCGTATCGCCAGATCGGTAAGCACTTGAGCTTAGCCAATCGGGATGGGCTAAAGGTCATGGCGGTTACCAGTGGAGAACGAGGTGTTGGTCGTAGTACCGTCGCGATGCATATGGCTCGATGTGCCGCCAACGCCGGCTTGCGAGTCGCGCTCATCGACGGCGATACGTTTTGTCCAAGTCTCATCGATCAATTGCGGCTCGATATGCAACAAGGTTGGCAGGACTGCTTGTTCGAGAATGTACCGTTGCACGAGGTCGCTATCCACTCGATCGGCGACAACATCACTTTCTTTCCCTTAACAAGTGTCATCTCCCAGCAGCAGATGCATGCCAATCTTCACCGGATGGCCAAACTGATTCGTCGCGTTTCCACTGTGTTCGACATGGTCTTTATCGATGCGAATCGACTCAATCTCGAGCAACGCGACCTGATCGGCGTCTCGCAAGAGTCAGTGGTCGATGCTGCCATTGTCGTCGTCGACACCGAATTGAGTATCAAAGAAAAGGTCGATACGGCAGTCAGCATCCTGCAGGGGATGGGTATCTCGTCCGTTGGTCTCGTCGAAAACTTTCAATCCTAGCTGTTCAAGATTCTTGGGTTAGAACCTATGTATCAATCGCATTGGGCGCTCCATAGCCGACCATTCGACAATCGAGCGGAAGCATCGTTCTACTATCCATCGGAGTCGCACCAGGCCGCGTTGCTAAAGTTGCATTACGCGATTGAAACTCGCCGTTCTGTGGCCGTCATTTGCGGCGAATCGGGGCTAGGCAAGTCCATGCTGTTGGATACTGTTTTTTCACAGATTCCGGATTTCGTTGCGCCTGCCTGCCGTATTGTCTATCCAGCCATGCCGCCCGATCAGCTACTTCGCTACATTGCTAGACAAATTGCGCCGCAGGACGGCTCGGAAAGCGTGAGCGGAGTGGGCCACTCGATCGAAACGATCGAACGCATGCTGCGACACAACATTGGCGAAAAGCAGCATGCTTTGATCGCAATCGACGAAGCCCATTTGCTCGAGAGCTCAGGCTCTTTGGAGCCATTGCGTCTGTTGCTGAACCTAGCCACAGATCTCGCGGAGTCCGAAGCGGCCATGACTCTGGTTCTCGCTGGATCGCCTATGCTCTTGTCGCATTTGGCGAGACACCCAGCATTGGAGGATCGAATAGCGGTGCGATGTGTGTTGGAACGATTCGATGGTCAGGAAACCACCGCCTATATCCAACATCGCTTGCAGGTCGCCGGCTGGAACAAGCCGCTGATGTTCGACGAGGAATCGCTCCATTTGATCCAACAATTGACCTTGGGTGCTCCGCGCCGCATTAACCGGCTGTGCGATCTGGCACTGATGGTCGCCTATGCCCAGGACAAATCTCAAATCGACGCATTCACTGTCGAATTGGCCAACTCCGAACTCACTAGCCGGTCGGTCGCGGCCTAGAGCCCTTGCTATAGCAGAGCACTGACTTTGCACTTAGAATTGGATCGGAATTTCGTTCATCGAGTCTATCCAGTTCTAGAAAGTGCAAGCTTGTCCAACTCTATCTCTATCCCATCGGCCCTTGAAAAGATTCTATCCGCCCAGTCCGAAGGCAGTCTCAGCGCTGGTGCTGTGGAGAACATCAAGTGCTGGTTGACCGAGGACCGTTATCGGACTTATCTTCCAAGCGTCCTGAACCACATCCAATCGGAAAAATGGCAGGCTCTCGACGACGCTTTCTGGACCATTATTCCCTTCGGAACCGGTGGGCGACGGGGACGCATGTACGAAATTGGTTCCAATGCAATCAACGACCGTACGATCGGTGAAAGCGCGCAAGGGCTCGCCGAATATATTCTGGCTCACCCCCCCATCCAGGAACCCCTGTCCTGCGCCATCGCTTACGACACGCGTCATCAGTCGCGACATTTCGCCGAACTCTGTGCGTCGATTATGGTCGCCAATGGATTCCATGTCTATTTTCTGGATGACTACCGCGCTACACCCCAATTGTCATTCGCTGTCCGTTCCAAAAAATGCTCCTGCGGAATCATGGTTACGGCTTCTCACAATCCACCCAGCGACAATGCGGTCAAGGTGTATTGGTCCACGGGTGGGCAAATCCTGCCACCTCATGATTCGGCTATCATCGATCGGGTCATGACGGTCCAACAAATCAAAACTGTGAATTTTGCCGAAGCCCTTCAAGCCGGCAAGGTTTCCATCGTCACCGAAGAGATCGACAGAGACTTCCTGGCGGCTGCGTCCAAGTTCGCATGGCCCGGTTCCCGCGACGTGCGAGTCCTCTACTCACCCCTGCATGGAGTCGGAGGCTTCGCTGTTCTACCCTTGCTCAAGGCGACCGGATTCCAGGATGTCATGGTGTATGGACCACAGGCCACACCCGATGGCGATTTCCCGAACGTGCCTGGCCACGTAAGCAATCCCGAAAACTCCGCGGTGTTTACGGCCATCATCGAAGAAGCCAAAATCAAAAATGCCGATCTGATTCTAGCTACCGATCCCGACTGCGATCGCATGGGATGTGCAGCGCCGCTTACCACTGCCCCCAACAGTGCATGGGTTACCCTGAACGGCAATCAACTCGGCGCACTACTGACCGATTTCGTCCTAGGGAAACTACAAAAGCTTGGTCAGCTCACGCCGCGGACGTACATCATCAAGACCTTGGTAACGACCGATTTGATCCGCCGAATCGCGGAAAGCTACGGCGCGCGTTGCGAGGGGAATATTCATGTCGGATTCAAGTGGATTGCAGGACTGATGGACGCATGCGGTCCCGACGACTTCGCGTTCGGAACAGAGGAGTCCCATGGCTACCTCATAGGCCAGTACGCTCGCGACAAAGATGGGGCAGTGGCATGTTTGCTCATGTGCCAATTGGCCGCCGATCTCAAAGCGCAGGGGATCACCATGCACCAACGACTGGATCAACTGCTCATCCAGCACGGTTGCCATCTCGAGGATCTCATCAACGTGCAAATGGAAGGAAGCGAGGGGATGACCAACATGAAAAAATTGATGCAAGCCCTCCGAGATAACCCGCCTGCCGAGATGGGTGGTCTCAAGGTCGTGGCGGTTCGAGATTACGGCAATCTAACCCGAAAACTTGTTGGCGGCACAGTCGAAACACTCGATGCCCCCAAAAGTAATATGCTCATTTTGGATCTTGCATTGCCCGGCCAATCCGAGCCTTCGGGCAACGCCATCGCGGTCCGCCCATCGGGTACCGAGCCCAAGGTCAAATTCTACCTATTCGGAGTGGAGCCGGTGATCGAAGCAGCGGGGCTCGCACGAGCCAAACACTCCGTGGCGGAGCGTATCGCGAGCATGAAACTAGATGCGAAGCGATTGGCCTAATCGGCATCCAACCCATGTCCACAGAACCCATCGTCAATATCGCCGCCTATCAATTCTTTCGATGGGACAATCTCCAAACCCGTCGCGATGAACTGAAGAGCCTCTGCAAGCGGCTCTCATTGCGGGGTACTATACTGATCAGCGGCGAAGGTATCAATCTTTTCCTGGCCGGCTCACGCGCGTCGATCGATACCTTTCTGACCCATCTTCGACAGCTTCCAGACTTGCAGGCTATTCCCATCAAGGAAAGCCTCACCGATTATCAACCGTTCAATCGCATGCTCGTGCGACTCAAACGCGAAATCATTCCCGTTGGCATTGATGGTATAGAGCCCGTTGCAATGGCTTCGCCCAAAATCTCACCCGAGGTTTTAAAGCAATGGCTCGACGAAAAGCGGCCCATTCAATTGCTCGATACCCGCAATGACTACGAAGTGGAATTAGGTACCTTTGAAAACGCGCTCGACTTGAAACTGCGTAATTTTAGAGAGTTCCCTGCCGCCGCCGCCGCATTGCCAGACGAAGTCAAACAGCAACCGGTGGTCATGTTCTGCACTGGCGGTATCCGCTGCGAAAAAATAGGCCCCTACATGAACGGCCTAGGCTTCCGAGAGGTTTACCAACTCGATGGCGGTATCCTAAAGTATTTCGAAAAATGCGAGCAATCTCACTACCATGGCGACTGCTTCGTTTTCGATCAACGGGTCGCCGTGGAGGCTAGCCTTAAACCGTCCGATACCAGCGAGTGCTTCGCGTGCAAGCGTCCGTTGCTACCGATCGATCTTGAATCTGAGTATTACGTTCCGGGCAAATCCTGCCCGCGTTGCTTCGAATCGCCCGACGAATATCGACGCAAGCAATTGAAAAAACGGCAATCGATCATCCTTAAAATCGCTGAGGAGCAGCGGGGCTCTACCCCCTATGACAACCAACGTTGGATTTCGATTCCACAGCGCTGTGCTGGCTTGCCGTTGATCGATGCGTTAAGCGGCTTTTATCCCGGATATTCGCGAAAAATGTGGATGGCGGCCATCCAATCCGGGGAAATCCAATTGCCCACCGCGACGAAAGACCAGTTGACTACGCGGGCCGTTCCGGCAGACCTCATCGTGCGAGAAGGTCAGCGATTCTTGCAAACGCTAAAGGGCTACGTTGAACCAACGATCAATCCGGAAATCCAATTGCTGTACGAGGATGAGGCGATCGTCGTCGTCGACAAGCCGGCGCCCCTACCGGTCCATCCGTCCGGTCGGTTTAATCGCAATACACTTCAAGCCATTTTGGAGGTTGCTTACCACCCCGAGAAATTGCGTCCGGCCCATCGGTTGGATGCCAACACAACGGGACTCGTGGTCTTCGCCAGAAAGTATGTGTACGCGCAGCTATTGCAAACCCAGTTCAGCCAGGGGACAGTCCAGAAAGCCTATCTGGCAGTAGTCGACGGACACCCCACTTGGGATTCGCTCGAATGCAAACTGCCAATTGACAAAGAGCCCGTTCATGGTGGCAGCCGTGTCATCAATCCCGCTGGTCAGAGTGCATGGACCCTTTTTCGGGTCCGCGAACGGTGTTCGAACGGGACGGCCATCCTGGAGGCGTTCCCCAAAACGGGACGAACGCACCAGATCCGAATCCATTTGGCGGCATTGGGCTTCCCGATCGAAAACGATCCACTTTATTTGATTGGCGGAGGGGCTCGCGAACAGGCCGCATCGGATCGATTGGACCAAGCCATGGGACTGCACTCATGGCGGCTCGAATTCATCCATCCTATTACCAATAATAGCGTGAGTTTCGAAGCGAACACATCCTATGCAATCGCATCGACGGCTTGATCGAACTGGCTGCCACGTCCGGTCATGATCGACACCCGTTCGTTGGAATAGGGATGACGAAAGTCGAGTCGCATCGAAGTAAGCAACATCCGAAAGACTGCGGTTCGTTGGTAGAAATGTGGATTGATGCTCGCATTGCCATACCGTTGATCGCCAACGACGGGGTGCCCAATGTGTTGCAAATGTCGGCGGATCTGATGCGTGCGTCCGGTCAGAGGTTGGATCTCCAAGAGGGAAAAGCCTAACTCACAATCGTCCGTTGTGGCGCCCTTCAGACCGGCAGAGGATGGTTTAGGAGCGAATCTCGCTAGGGTAAGATACTCAGTCGATGCTTGTTGAAATTTGTGGTCCAACGTTTGCTCGTCCGATTGTTTGTGCAGCGGTTGGTGGATAGCCCCTTGCTCAGGTGTTTGGCCGCAAACGAGGGCTTGATAGTGTTTGGTAACCCTCCGGCGGGTGAACAAATCCACCATTTTTGCAGCGGAGGTCCCGCTCAATCCAAAAAGGATCAAGCCGGCCGTCGGTCTATCCAAACGATGCACGGGGTAGACATGGCATCCCAGCTGATCTCGCAGGGCTTGCAGAAGGATCGGCTCACCTGGTAGAGTAGAGCTGCCGCGATGGACAACTAGGCCACACGGCTTAAAGACTCCGACCAAGTGTTCATCGCGATATACGATCTGCAGCGGACGAGTAAGAGAGTCGTCGATAAAGTCGTCCGTTTCCATCCCCGTGGAGAGACCCATCTCAAAAGTGGTTCCCTATTTGATCTTTACCTTTTTGCCAGATTTTTTCTCGAACGCCGCTATTACCTGGGCTCGATCAGTCGATTGTTTATCGCGGGCTAGACCAGCCAATTCCCAAGACATTTTTTTGCCGTAGCGATTCCATGCGAAACTGAGTTTCTCACGACTGCCGTCTTCGATCACCCACGATGCACAGTAAGCGAACGACTCCGCGTTGACCCATCGTTTGTCAACGTTTCGAACCAAATGAACGCCAACTTTGCCCGAAGAATTGCGGGCTGTCTTTTGGTCCCTCGATGATTTGATAGGAGCCGCTTTTGCTGCCCAGTCCGCGTAGCAATCCTTGGCAGCCTTGAGAGACTTGGTCTTCCCACCGTAGGTCTTGTCGTTGAAAAACTGCTGTTGGCGAACTCCAGCTCGCGTGATGCGGACCATCCATCCTCGAGTCGGTACGCCCTCGTAGTCTATCCGTGTAACGCCCTTGATTGCTTTGGTCATGTTCCTGTTCTTGGTGTTGTTGGCCTATATCGCTATCGCGTTTGGTCCGAAGAGCGAACCGTATGCTTGACTAGATTAACTAGATCTCTCTGGTTTAGCAAACGGTTGCACCTAAGCCAGTACTAATGATTGAATAAAAATTCGCGAGAGGTCATCAGACTCCACAGCAAATCCTCAGTCACGGTCCGACGCTCATCATCGCTACACTCGGTGAGTTCCTTAACCAAAGGCTGCAACTCGGACTCACGGGGGAGACGGGAGAGGCTTCGCAAATACGCACTTTTAACCAACGCTGAATAGTCCGTGGCATGACTTGCTAGGAGTTGGTCTACAATCCCATCTTTCTCTGCCAGCTTGGTATTGAGCGTGTCGCCGTTGCTCAAATTGAGGACTTGAATAATGCTCGGTTCATCGCTTCGTTCGCATTCACAAGTGATTCGCCGCTGATTGCGCCCGAATGTCCTGAGGAAATTGCTATCAACACTCGAGTCGTATAGCTGAATAGCGCGGGTCCCTTTGCTATAGAACTTGGTATCCCGTTTGTCGCCACCTAGGAAAGAGACTTTGTTAAAGACAGTCGGCACGGTGCTCACGCTCACAATTGCATCATGAATCACTTCGGCCATCAAACGTCTAGGGTAGTAGTGGGAGAAATATTTTTTGTCTTCTCGATTCCGTTCGGTCGTAATGCTGCTTCGTTGATAAGTCTCCGAGTTGAGAATCGTTCGCATCAGTTCTTTGAGATCGTATCGATGTTCGACCAAGTGCGTACATAGTCTATCCATCAATGCGGGATTGCTGGCCGGATTGCTGGCCCGCAAATCATCGACGGCATTCACGATCCCAATCCCCAGATAGGCAGCCCAAACGCGGTTGACGATCGCTCTCGTGAAGTACGGATTGTCAGGCGATGTTAGCCAATCGGCGAGAACTTCGCGCCGATCCTCAGGCGAATCGATATCGAGCGGTTCTCCGTCCAAGGGTGCGGGTGCTTGCGGTTTGCCGCGAAGAGGCTGAATCAAATCTCCGCGGTCGAGAACCATCACGGTTCGCGCCGCATCTCCGTCCCTCACCTCGCCTCCCCAACCTTTGGCTCGCACACGAGCGAAGAGATTCGCCATAGCATAGTACTGGTCGTTGGTCCACTTTTCGAGCGGGTGATTATGGCATTTGGCGCAACCGATCGAGAGCCCCATGAAGGCTTGGCAAGCGTTTTCGGTCATGCTCTCAGGATCTTGATTGACCGCATAAAAGTTAGTGGCGCCATTCTCCAGGGCTTCACCGCGAGCCGTGATGATCTCGCGGGTGAACCGATCCCAGGGGGTGTTTTTCTGGACGTGCCCTCGGATCCACAGGTAATAGGCTTTGATACCTTCGGAACGCAACAGATTGCTGTTGAGCATCAACAGATCCGACCATCGGTAGGCCCAGTAGTCGACGTACTCGGGGCTCTCGAGGAGGGTGTTGATCCAACGGCTTCGCTTATCAGTGGATTCGTCGGCCAGGAACTGTGCCACTTGTTGGTCTGTCGGGAGAGTGCCCGTCGTATCCAACGCAGCGCGACGAATGAATTCGCTATCGGTGCAACGGTCAGAGGGTTCTAGCCCTAACGTTGCAAGCTGAGATGCGACATGGTCGTCGATAAAATTCGAACGCGGCATGGCGGCCAGCGAGCCGGAAGGTGCGTTGGAAAACGGAACGCTCAATCGGGTCGAAACGATACGGCTGGCAAACCATGCGTTGATCGCCCCTTCACCCGGACCGACCACCTTGGTAACCCCGTGTTCGTCGACCGTAGCGACCGATTCGTCCGTGGAATTGAATTTGGCCCAACGGGTC
>Ga0105044_10015167_pt1 | contig 10417 bp, 4 predicted proteins | sample MAT01_FD_78092 | JGI IMG/M metagenome (GOLD analysis project Ga0105044, IMG submission 78092) | Freshwater microbial communities from Lake Fryxell liftoff mats and glacier meltwater in Antarctica - MAT-01 | ecosystem: Environmental > Aquatic > Freshwater > Ice > Liftoff microbial mat | place...
TCGAAGCGGTGTACGTCTCACCGGCCAATCTCTATCTCGTCTCGTCGCGCTTCAAGACCGCCGACATCGGACTGCCGAGCTTCGGTGAGCCGACGCTGGCGATCACCGACGTGCACCAGATCGCAATCGGCGGCGGCGCCATATCACTGGTCGGCTCGGGGACCGTGGAGGGTCATCTCGGACGCAGTCCGGACCTCGCACCGCTGCGCATGAGCGAATACCAGGGACGACTGCGCGTGGTCACCTCCAGTCGCGGCCAGTGGGGTGCTTCGCCGGTCAACCGCCTGACCATCCTCGAACCCTCGACACTGGTCGATGGACTGTTGCGCACGGTGGCCTATCTTCCCAATCGGCAGCGACCGGCCCCACTCGGCAAGCCCGGCGAGTTCGTCTACGGCACGCGCTTCGTCGATGACCGGCTCTACGCGGTGACCTTCCGCATGGTCGACCCGCTGTACGTGGTCGACTTGAGCGACCCACGCGATCCACGGATCGCCGGCGAGGTCGTGCTGCCCGGGTTCTCCGACTACCTGCATCCGCTGCCGGGTGGTCTGTTGCTCGGCGTGGGTCTGGATGCGCGCGAATCCGGCTGGGCCACCTGGTTCCAGGGCCTGCAGCTGAATCTGTTCGATATCTCCAATCCCGCAGCGCCGCGCGATCTGCAGCGCGTACTGGTCGGCCGTCGCGGCACCACCTCGGCGTTGCTGCGCCAGCCGCACGCCTACAGCGAACTGCAGCCGACCGGCGGCAACCTGCAATTCGCACTGCCCGCGCGCGTGCATGATGGCGGCACGCCGCAGTATGGCAGTGGCGATTCCGCGTACTACCCGTGGCAGTGGAGCGGACTGCTGCGCTACGAGTTGCAAGGCAGCGGCAGCGCGGCGCGCCTGGTAGCCCTGCCGGCGCTGGTGACCGAACGTGCACCGGGCATCACGCCGTTCATCGCGGAGAACCAGGCGATCGATGCCGCCGCGAAAAATGCGCGCTCGGTGCTGTTTGCCGAGGGTTCGCTGTATGTGGCCAGCGGCAGGTTCTGGTATCAGCGTGGTGATCAGTCCCCCATCGGTCCGCTGTAACGATCGCAAGCGTGGTTGACGTTCGGGACAGCCGAACGGGTTGACCGATCGCGCCGGAACGGCCGGCGCGATCGTGGCTGCGCACAGCGTGGCGCGATCAGTCTGGATCGAACGCGTCGACGAACAGCACGTCGGGGTGTTGCGCGACCAGGCCGTTGGGCATCTTTTCCGCGAGCGCCGCGGCAGTCGCATTGATCGTGAATCTTGCGGAGTGCTCAACGCGCGGATCCGCCACCGTGGCGCCGGGGTCGGCGCGGGCGATGCTGGGACCGGCGGTTTTGCACCGCATTGATCGCCAAGTGCTGAATCAATCGGCTTTTCCCGCGGGCCGAATAAATCAGTGTCCGGCGGCGTCGGCCGTGCCGAGCAACCCGCGTGTCCGGAGTTGCGGGCGAATCGTGTTCCGATGTAGAGCGAGCTGAAGAGCGACTCGAATCGGGATTGTCCGGTCCGGCCGTCGGCTGCGCGTGCCCGAGCTGCGACTTGCCTTGCATTGGAGATACGGCGTGATACGACTGTCCGGAATGGCGGGTTTTCTCCGCGCGACGATCTGCTTGGTATTCGTCGTCGCGCTGCTGCCGCAGATCGCTGCGGCGCAGAACGCCAACGACGGCTACGACCCGAGCGCCAACGACGCCGTCCGCGTGCTGGTGATTCAAGCCGATGGCAAGACCCTGGTCGGCGGTGCGTTCAGCAGCATCGCCGGGCAGACCCGCAATCGCATTGCGCGGCTGAATGCCGACGGCAGCGTGGATGCACAGTTCGCTGCCACCGATCTGGATGGCGAGTTGCTCGCCATCGCCGTGCAAGCGGACGGGCGCATGGTGATCGGCGGCTTTTTTACCCAGGTCGGGGCCAGCGTGCGCAATCGCATTGCACGGCTGAACGCTGATGGCAGCCTGGACCCCACGTTCAACCCGAACGCGAGCAGCACCGTCTTCTCGCTGGCCGTGCTCCCCGATGGCAAGCTGGCAGTGGCCGGCAGTTTCACCATGCTCGGCGGGCAGACCCGCAATCGCATCGCGCGGCTGAATGCCGATGGCAGTCTGGACCCCACGTTCAACCCGGATGCCAACGACTTCGTCTACACGCTGGTCGTCCAGCCCGACGGCAAGCTGCTGCTGGGCGGGCAATTCACCACGCTCGGCGGGCAGACCCGCAATAGCATCGCGCGGCTGAATGCCGACGGCAGCCTCGACACGGCTTTCGACCCGGATGCCAACGGTGTGGTGCAAGCGATGGCCATGCAGCCCGACGGCAAATTGCTGATCGGCGGGGAATTCACCTCGGTCGCAGGACAGCCGCGCATTTTCATCGCGAAGCTGAACGCCGATGGCAGTCTGGACGCCACGTTCAATCCGGACGCCAACGGCCGCATCCTGGCGCTGGCCGTGCAGCCCGACGGAAAACTGCTGGTGGGTGGTGAATTCACCACGCTCGCCGAGCAGTCCCGCAATCGCATCGCGCGGCTGAATGCCGATGGCAGTCTGGACGACACCTTCAACCCGAATGCCAACGGTGCGGTCTTCGCACTGGCCGTGCAGCCCGATGGCCAGCTGCTGCTGGGCGGGCTTTTCACTACGCTCGCCGGGCAGGCACGCAATCGCATCGCGCGGTTGAATGGCGATGGCAGCCTCGACGCCACACTCAACCCTGGTGCCAATAACCTCGTTCTCGCGCTAGCCGTGCAGCCCGATGGAAAGCTGCTTGTTGGCGGGTCTTTCACCACGCTTGCCGGTCAAGTACGCAATCGCATTGCGCGTCTGCACGCCGATGGCAGTCTGGACGCCACGTTCAATCCGGATGCCAACGGCACCGTCTGGGCGCTAGCGGTGCAGCCCGATGGCAAGCTGCTGCTCGGCGGGACGTTCACATCACTCGCCGGGCAGCCGCGCAACCGCATCGCGCGGCTTAACGCCGATGGCAGCCTGGACGCTGCTTTGAACCTGGATGCGAGCAACACCGTCACCGCGTTGACCGTACAGGTTGACGGCAAGCTGCTTGTTGGCGGGGCTTTCACCACATTCGCCGGGCAGACCCGCAATCGCATCGCGCGGCTGAATGCCGACACCAGCTTGGATGCCACGTTCGACCCGAATGCCAACGACGCTGTCACCACGGTGAACCTGCAGCCGGATGGCAAAGTGCTGGTGTGCGGAATCTTCACCATGCTCGCCGGGCAATCGCGAGATCACATCGCACGGCTGAATGCGGACGGTAGCCTTGACCCCACCTTCGACCCAGATGCAGACAACTCAGTTCTCGCAATGGCTCTGCAGCCCGACGGCAAGTTGCTTCTGGGCGGGGGCTTTACCGCGCTGTCCGGGCAACTGCGGAATCGCATCGCGCGGCTGAATGCCGATGGCAGTCTGGATGGCAACTACATGCCGGATGTCGATAACGCAGTTTACGCGCTGGCCGCGCAATCCGATGGCAAGCTGCTGTTGGGCGGAGAATTCACCGCGGTCGACGGGCAACCCCGCAATCGCATCGCACGGTTGAACGCCGATGGCAGCCTGGACGCCACCTTCAACCCGAATGCCAATAGTGGCGTCTACGATTTTGCCGTACTCCCAGACGGCAAGCTGGCGATAGGCGGGGAATTCACTACCGTCTTCGGGCAGCCCCGCAACCGCATCGCCCGGCTGAGCACCCCTCAGGCGGCGCTCCAGTCCCTTGACTTGAACGACAACACGGTCACTTGGGCGCGCTCGGGCGCCGGCCCTGAACTTGCGCTGCCGCCAATCCTGCAGTTTTCATTACTCGGCGACGTCTACGCGTCAGTTGGCGCCATGCAACGAAGCAGCGGCGGATGGCGCTTGACTGGATTTACGCCGCCGCCTAATCAAGTATTTTATCTGCGCACGCGCGCACACACCGGTTCCGGGTATTTCAATGGGTCAAGTGGCCTGATCGAAAGCACGCGCCAGTTCTTCATCGTTCCGCTGTCTGACGATGTTTTCGCCGATGGCTTCGAGTGAGAACCACACAGCCGGACACGCGGGGGCAGGCGTGCACATTCGGCGAATGTTCGGTGGGCGGCTGCTTTTTCACCGCATTGGCTACCAGCTGCTGAATGAGATGAATTTGCCCGCGTGCCGAATAAAGACTGTCCCGATGCGTGGGCGTGTCCGGAGTTATGGGCGAGTGGAGTGTTATCGTAGCGCGAGCGCTTAGGCGAACCGAAACGGGAGCGTCCTCACCCGTCGGATGTCGTCCCCAGACCTGCACCACGTCATGCATCGGAGATGGAACATGATTCCCCAGTTTAGTTCGATGAGGCCTGTGTGCATGAGCGTGTTTTTCATGCTCACGATGGCGCTGCTGCCGCGGATCGTCTTGGCGCAAAACGTCCATGACGGATACGACCCGAACGCGAACGGCACCGTCAACGTGCTGGCCGTTCAAGCCGATGGCAAGACCCTGGTCGGCGGTGCGTTCACCAGCATCGGGGGGCAGACCCGCAATCGCATTGCGCGGCTGAATGCGGACGGCAGTCTGGATGCAGGATTTGCCGCCGATCTGGATGGCGAGTTGTTTGCCATCGCCGTGCAAGCGGACGGCCGCATTGTGATCGGCGGACTGTTTTCCCAAGTCGGCGCCAGCGTCCGCAATCGCATCGCGCGGCTGAATGCTGATGGCAGCGTCGATGCGACCTTCAACCCGAATGCCAACGCCACCGTCTTCACGCTCGCGGTTCAGGCGGATGGCAAGCTGCTGGTGGGCGGGTTTTTCACCGCTCTCGCTGGACAACCGCGCAATCGCATCGCGCGACTCAATGCCGATGGCAGCCTCGACGACGCGTTCAGCCCGAATGCGAACAGCAGCGTCGTCGCACTGGCTGTGCAGCCCGATGGCAAGCTGCTGGTCGGCGGGGAATTCACCACGCTTGCGGGGCAGCCGCGCCCCCGCATCGCGCGGCTGAATGCCGACGGCAGCATTGATGCCACTTTCAATCCGGGTGCCGGCAACGTCGTGCGCGCACTGGCTGTGCAGCCCGACGGCAAGATTGTGGTGGGCGGGGTTTTCACCACGGTGGCTGGTCAAACCCGCAACCGCATCGCGCGGCTCAACGCCGATGGCAGTCTCGATAGCAGCTTCAATCCCAATGCCAATGACTTTGTCTACGCGTTGGCCCTGCAGCTCGATGGCAAGCTGCTGATGAGCGGGGGATTTACCGCGATTGCCGGGCAGATCCGCAGTCGCATCGCGCGGTTGAACGCCGATGGCACCCTCGATGCGACCTTCAAGCCGACTGCCAACGACATTGTCTACGCGCTGGCCGTGCAGCCCGATGGCAAGCTGGTGCTGGGTGGCTTGTTCACCGCGCTCGGCACGAGCACCCCGCTCGGCGCGAACGGCCCGCAACCCCGCAATCGCATCGCGCGGCTGAACACTGATGCCAGTGTGGATGCAACATTGAACCTGAGTGCAAGCGGCCCAGTCCGCGTCTTTGCACTGGCCGTGGAGCCCAATGGCAAGCTGGTAGTGGGCGGGGCTTTCTCGGCCATCGGCGGATATTTCCCCACCAACATCGCGCGGCTGCAGGCCGATGGCAACCTGGACGGTTTTTTTCCAGGTCCAGGTCCGAACGACGTCGTCTTCGCCCTAGCCGCGCAGCCCGATGGCAAGCTGGTATTAGGTGGAGCTTTCACCGCTGTCGCGGGTCAGCCCAGGAGTCGCATCGCGCGGCTGAATGCCGATGAGAGTCTGGACAACATCCCGGGTGCAAATAACCTGGTGGTTGCACTGGCCTTGCAGCCCGATGGCAAGCTCGTGGTAGGTGGAAGATTCCGCACGCTGGGCGGGCAGTCCCGCGATTACATCGCGCGGATTAACGCTGATGGCAGTCTGGACGCCAATTTCAACCCAGGTACAAGCGACGAAGTCAACGCTATAGCCCTACAGGCTGACGGAAAGATGGTGATTGGAGGATTTTTCACCGGAGTCGCGGGGCAGCCCCGCAATCGCATTGCGCGGCTGAACGCCGATGGCAGTCTGGACACCACTTACAACGCGGACGCGAACAGCTGGGTTAACACGGTCGCGGTGCAGCCCGATGGCAAACTCGTGTTGGGCGGGAATTTCACCACGCTCGCCGGGCAGCCACGCGGTGGCATCGCGCGGCTGAATGCCGATGGCAGTCTTGACACCGCCTTCAACCCGGATGCCAACGGCCTCGTATTTGCGCTGGCCGTGCAGCTCGATGGCAAGACGGTAGCTGGCGGATCATTCACCATGATCGGCGGGCAGCCGCGCAATTACATTGCGCGGCTGAATGCCAATGGCAGTCTGGACAATGCCTTCAATCCGGGTTCGAACAACCAAGTTACAGCGCTTGCCTTGCAGTCCGATGGCAAGCTGGTGGTGGGCGGGGATTTCTCGGCGCTCGGCGGGCAACCCCGCTATTCCATTGCGCGCCTTAGCACAACCCAAGCGGCTCTGCAGTCACTCGACATCAGCGGCAGTTCGGTCACCTGGACGCGCTCGGGCGCTGGGCCTGAACTCGCGCTGCCACCCACTCTGTTGTTTTCGGTGTCCGGCGAACTTTACTCGCCGGTAGGCACCATGCAACGCGTCACCGGCGGGTGGCGCTTAACCGATTTCACGCCGCCGCCGAACCAGATCTTTTATCTGCGCACGCGCGGTCGGGTCAGTTCCGGTCAAAACAATGGATCCGGTGGCCTGATAGAAAGCACCCGTCAGTTCTTCATTGTTCCGCCCGCCGTCGACAACGTTTTTGTTGATGGCTTCGAGTAAGGAATACCCAAGGCGCAGCGCTGAGCGCTTACGCGAAGACGATTCAGGACAAGGATGTTTTGCTCCGCACGCGTTGGCAAGTGCGTAAGGCATCGGCTGCAAGCGGCTGGCGAAGGATGCATGTCCCACAGTGTGTGCCAAGGCATGGGGTTTCGATTGCGACTCCATCCGTCATCCAGGCCTGCGCGCTATGCATCAGCGGGTTGCGCGTCCGAGTCATCCTGATCCCACGAAAAAGCCCGCGATCCTGCGATCGCGGGCTTTACTCACCGCATCCTGAGGCCGGCCATCAGGCCGGTCGGAATCAGAACTTGTAGCTGGCCTGCACGTACCAGAACTGGCCGGGGATGTCGTAAGTACCGGCGTCATAGCCGTTGAGCGAGCAACTCACGCAGATCGGCGGGTCCTTGTCGCCGATGTTGTTCACGCCGGCAGTCAGGCCGAGGCCTTCGAAGCCGAACGGGTTGCGCCAGTTGACCTGCACATCGTGGTAGGTGGTGGCCCCCAGCACGTTCTCGGACAAGCCGTTGTTGCTGGTGTTCGGCTTCGAGCACAGGCCGAGCGTGGTCAGCGACAGTGCAGTGCCATCGCGGAAGTCCGAGCACGACTCGGTCACCGAGTCGATGTGGCGGACGTTCCAGCTTGCGCTCCAGTCGTCCCTGGTCCAGCCGAGACTCAGATTCGACTGCCACTCCGGAATCGCACCGTCGTTGAGTTCGCGGCCTTCCTGCTGCGGCTGCACCGCACCCAGGGCTACGGCTTCGTAGTCGCTCACGAAGGTGTTCTGCCACGACAGGTCGAAGCGACCCCAGTCGGTGTCGGGCCCGCTCCAGTTGAGCTTGAAGTCGTAGCCATCGGTCTCGATCCGGCCGATGTTGACCAGCCGATTGGCGAACTGGTTGATCTGCCCGGTGGGCGTGCGCGCGATGCCCTGGCAGAACAGCGAAGTGGCGCTGCCCGAGGCCACGCACCGATCGAGCTGATCCTGCGCGTCGATCGCGCGGATGGCGCCGTCGATTTCGTGCTTGTAGTACGTCACCTCGATATCGAACTTCTGAGTGCCGAACAGATCATCGGTCCAGGCCGGGCTGTAGACGAAGCCCGCCGACGTGCTGTCGGCCAGTTCCGGGTCCAGCGCGGCATTGCCGCCGGTGGTGACCGAAATCTGCGGATTGATCTGCTCGTAACCGAGCGGAACGCCGAGGGCACGGCAGTTGGGCGTGACGTTATTCGAACACGGATCGTTGAGCACCGCGTCGAAGCGGGTGGCCGAACCGAACAACTCGCCGATGCTGGGGGCGCGGAAGCCCTCGGCATAGGTCGCGCGGACCAGCAGTTGGTCCGACAACTGCCAGCGCAAGCCGCCCTTGGCAGTGGTCTCGCCGCCGAACGTGGAATAGTCGGAGTAGCGTCCGGCCAAACTCAGGTCCAGGCGCTCGGCCAGCGGCAGATCGGCCAGCAGCGGCACGCTGAACTCGACGAAGTACTCGTCGACGTCGTACTCGCCCGAGGTCGCCTGCGCCAAAACGTCGTTCGACTCACCGGAGATCTTGAGCGCATCCGGGGTGAACGAACCGTCGTACTTGCGATGCTCGTAGCCCGTGGCGAAAGCCAGCAGCCCGGCCGGCAGTGCGAACAGATCGCCGGTCAGGTTGGCCGCGAACTGCTGCAGCGCGTTCTTGCTGGTGTCCTTGGTGATCGGCTGGATGTAGCGCAGCATCGCGGGCGTGATCGTGCCCTGGCCGTTGGTGCCCTGGCCGCCGAACAGGTTGAGCGGTGTGCAACCCGGGGTCGCCGCGCAGACGGCCGGATCGCCCAATGCGGTCGCGATGGCGCGCACGTTGTAGGTGTTGCGCGCAATCTGGTCGGCCTTGCTTTCGGTATCGACGAAGTTCACGTCCCAGGCGAAACTGCGATCGCCCCAGGAGAATCCGCCCTGCAAACCGGTGGCAAAGTAGTAGGTATCGACTTCCTGCGCATACAAACGCGGACCGCCTTCCAGCGGACGCCGCGCCAGCAGGAAGAAATTCTGGCCGGAGATCAGATCGATACCGAACGGATTGAACGGATTCAGGCGCGAGATAGACACCGTGTCGGCCAGGCCGCCGGAGCCGGCGTCGGAGCCCAGGAAGATCGGCTCGGGTGCCGCCTGGTTGAGCGACTCGCGCGTGTTGTACAGGCCCTTGACGTACCAGGTCACATCGCTAGTCAAGTCATAGCGCACCTGGGTGTACAGGCTCTTGCGCTTGTTCGGCGTCAACACCAGATTGAACGGCGAGAAATTGAAGCGGTCGGTGATGTCGAACGGATTGTAGGTGCTGTTCCCGCTGGTCGGGTTGGCCGGGTTGTAGAGCGGCGTGCCGGTTCCGGGATTGAGGGTGATGTCCAGATCGTTGCGGGTCCGCGGATCGGTAAAGATGAATCGACCCTGCGGAGTCGCGGACGAACCGCGGGTCACCCCGGTGCCGGGCACCGGCTCCCGCGCCTGATCGCGGTCCTTCGAAAACACGGTTTTCTGCTCGACGTAGCTGGCCGCGAACACCGCATTGAAGCGCTCCCCGCCGCCACCGATGGTGACGTCGGCCTTGGTGGTTTCGCCGTCGCCTTCGTCGTACTCGCCGTAGTACGTGGTCAGTTCGGCACCGTCGAACTTGCGGCGGGTGATGATGTTGATCACGCCCGAAATCGCGTCTGAACCGTAAATGGCAGATGCGCCGTCTTCCAGAACGTCGATGCGTTCGACGATCGCGATCGGAATGGTATTGAGGTCGGTGGCGCTGCCGACTCCGGACGCGGAGGATTCGTTGACCCAACGCAGCCCATCGACCAGCACCAGCACGCGCTTGGACTCCAGATGCCGCAGGTCGACCTGCGCGGAACCGGCGCCGATACCGCCGCCATCCGGCGGATAGCCAAAGTTGCCCGACGAGTTGAACTTGGCGTTGAGCGCCTTGCCGCCAGTGGTCAGCTCCTGCAGCACATCGCCGATCGAGGTCAGACCGCTCTTTGCGATGTCCTCGCGGGTGAGGGTGAAGATCGGCGACTGGCCTTCGATCGCGGCGCGCTTGATGCGCGAACCGGTGACTTCGATCCGTTCGAGTTGCTTGGCGTCTTGTGACTGTGCGAACGCGGGCAGGCTGGCAATGGCTGCGAACACGGCAATCGCCAGCGGCGATCGGCGGAGGGGAGCGTGACGATTGGACTTCATGATTCTCTCCTTGGTGTTGCGATGATGGTCTTGGCCTGGCCACCGCCCCCCCGGCAGCCGGACGATGCGGCGAGCGCACGCCCCCTTCGGGAGCCACGCTGCGACCGCAATCTTGCGGCCCCGGGCCACCCGCCATCATGGGACCCGACCGCACATGTTAACCACGCGTCACGGCTTTGTAGCAAGCGCGTGAAGTCATGGGCCCACTCCAAGCAATTGGCGGGCGACCGCCGAGGGCCACTAACCGGCGTCGCGCAGCGTAATTCGGGGACAAATCGAACCGATTCGGAGAGTCGGACCAATTCGGGACAATTCGGCACCAATTCCGGCAGTTCCGAGACCGCAGTTCCGGGACGACCGCAGTTCCGGGACA